>Ga0272448_1009168_pt1 | contig 10151 bp, 7 predicted proteins | sample YNPCB0191_FD_202220 | JGI IMG/M metagenome (GOLD analysis project Ga0272448, IMG submission 202220) | Hot spring sediment microbial communities from Yellowstone National Park, WY, United States - YNP-CB-019-1 | ecosystem: Environmental > Aquatic > Thermal springs > Hot (42-90C) > Sediment... | reverse complement strand
GCGTGGTATACCTCGCCCGCCGCATCAGCGGCCCGATCCAGGAGCTGACCGCCGGGCTGCTGCAGTTGGCCGGCGGGGACTTCGCCGTGCGCCTCGAGGCGCGCGGCCGCGACGAGGTCGGCCGCGCGGTCGAGGCTTTCAACCACACCGCCGCGCACCTCGAAGAGAGCCGGGACCGGCTTCTCTATTTGACCCGGATCGCGAGCTGGCAGTCGCTGGCGCGCAAGATGGCGCACGAGCTGAAGAACTCGCTCACGCCCATCAGGCTGACCGTGGAGGAGATTCTGGCGCGCGAACCGGAAGCCGGCCGCCCCTTTCTGCAGCAGGCCGCCCGGGTCGTGATCGGCGAGGTCGAGAGCCTGGAGCGCCGCGTGCGCGCGTTTTCCGAGTTCGCCGCCGAACCCCCCGTGCGTCCCGAAGCGCTCGACATCAACGCCCTGGTGCGGGAACGCATCCGTTTGCTGCAGGCGGCACACACGGAAACGGCATACGAGGTCGACCTAGCCACGAACCTGCCCGCAGCCTGGGCGGATGCGGACCAGGTCCGCGGCATCCTGACCAATCTCATGGAGAATGCCGCCGAGGCGGCCGGCGCGGGCGGACGCGTGCTGGTCGTTACCGCCGCAGGCGACGGCGGCATTGCGGTCGAGGTGCACGACTCGGGTCCGGGCCTGAGCCCCGAGGCGCGCCGCTCGCTTTTCGAACCGTCGATTTCCTTCAAGAAGAACGGCATGGGGCTGGGTCTTTCCATCGCGCGCAAGAACGCCCTGCTCGCCGGCGGCGACCTCCGGGAGATCCCGGGACGGCTGCCGGGTGCGGCATTCCGCCTGGTGCTGCCCCAGGCCTCCGCAAGCGGTGCACGATGAGCGCGAAGAGAATTCTGATCGTCGACGACGAGCCCAACATCGGCGCCTCGCTCGAGCTCGTCCTGGAAGGCGCCGGGTACGCCGTCGCCGTCTGCCGCAGCGCGGCCGAGTTCCGCGCCGAGGCGGCCCGCCGCCGGGCGGACGCCTACCTGCTCGACGTGCGCCTGCCCGACGGCAACGGCATCGACCTGCTCCAGGACCTGCGGCGCCGCGACTGCCAGGCGCCCGTGATCATGATCTCCGGGCACGGGACGATCGCCGACGCCGTGGCGGCCACGCGCGCGGGCGCCTTCGACTTTCTCGAAAAGCCGCTGAGCCGCGACCGGCTCCTGCTGGTGCTCAAGAACGCCCTCGACCAGGCGGCGCTGCAGGAGGAAAACGCCCGGCTGCGCGAGCTGGTGGGCGAAGCCCCGCGCATGATCGGATCCGGGCCCGCATTCCGGAGCATGCTCGAGCAGGCGGGCCAGGTGGCGCGCTCCGACGCGCGCGTTCTCCTGCTCGGTGAGTCCGGGACGGGCAAGGAACTGCTCGCCGCCTACATCCACAGCCGGAGCCCCTTCGCCGCCGGCCCCTTCGTCAAAGTGAACTGCGCCGCCATTCCCGTGGAGCTGCTGGAGAGCGAACTGTTCGGCCACGAAAAGGGCGCCTTCACCGGCGCCGCCGCCGCGCGCCGCGGCAAGTTCGAACTGGCCGACGGCGGCACGATCTTCCTCGACGAGGTGAGCGACCTGCACGAGGCTTCCCAGGCCAAGCTGCTGCGCGTGCTGCAGGAAGGGGAATTCCAGCGGGTCGGCGGCGAACAGGTGCTGCGCGTCGCCGTGCGCGTGATCGCCGCCACCAACCGGGACCTGGGCGCTCTGGTGGAACGGAAGAAATTCCGCGAGGATCTCTACTACCGCCTGAGCGTGGTGCCCATCCGCCTGCCGCCGCTGCGCGAGCGCGCCGAGGACATCCGCGCGCTGGCCGAGTATTTCCTCGAGGAATTCTGCCGCCGCAACAATTTCAGGCCCAAGCGCATCGACGAGCCGGTTTTCGCCCTGCTGCGCGACTACAGCTGGCCGGGCAACATCCGCGAGCTGCGCAACACGATCGAGAGAATGGCGATCCTCTCGCCGGAGGACACCATCAGCGCGGAATCCGTCCCGCTCGAGATCCGCCTGCCGCGCGCCCGCGCGGCGCACTCGAGCCTGATCGAGACCCGGGCCGAGGCGGAGCGCGGCCTGATCCGGCAGGCGCTGGAGGAATCGGGCTGGAACGTGTCGGCCGCCGCCCGCGCCCTGGGCGTCGAGCGCACGCACCTGCACAAGCGCATGCGTGCTCTCGGCATCGAACGCGGCGCCGGCGCCTGAGCCCGTCGACCCCTTCCGCCGCGAGAAAAAGCAAACTTTTTCCCGAAGGCCCTCGTCTGAAGGAAGGGCGCCTGCGCGCCCGGAGGGTGCGATGAATCTCTACGGAAGGCTCGGTTCCTGTGTTCTGTGTACATGCCTCGCATGGATCGCCGCGCGCGCCGATGCCGGGGCGCAAACGGCGGCGCCGGCCGGCAAGGCCGCAAGCAGGAACGGGAAGCCGGCCGCCGGCATGTCCGTCGCCGAGCCCCAAAAGCTCGAGCCGATCGCGCTCCCTCTCCTTGCCGTTCCTCCCGTCATCGACGGCAGTCTCGACGATTCCGCCTGGAACATGCCCCCGCTGCCCCTGGGCGAATGGTTGACCTACAACCCGTCCTACGGCGACTTGATGGAACAGAAGACCGAAGTGCGCGCCGGATACGACAGGCACAATATCTATTTCGCCTTCCGCTGCCTGGATCCCGAGCCCGGCGGGATCAAGACCTCGATCGCGCGCCGCGATTCGATGTGGAACGACGACTGGGTCGGGCTGAGCCTCGACGCTCTGGGCACCGGTCAGAGTTCCTACGACATGTTCGTCAACCCGAGCGGCATCCAGGGCGACATTCTCACCAGCAGCACCGGGGGCGAAAACAGTGCTCCCGACTGGGTCTGGGAAAGCGCCGGCAGGATCACGGCCGAAGGCTACAACGTCGAGATGCGCATACCCCTGAAAAGCATCCGCTTCAAGAGCGGCGCCCGGGTGCGCATGGGAGTGATTTTCTGGCGGCGCGTCAGTCGCCTCGGGACCTCCGCTTCCTGGCCCGACCTGCCGCGCGGCACGTCGGTCTTCAGCCGGCACGCCCCGCTGCTGCTTCACGACCTCGAGCGCCCGCTGACGCTCGAGGCGATCCCCAACGTGACCTGGTCCTTGCGGCAAAGCCGCGTGTCGCCTTCCGCCTGGGGGGATCCCGACTCGCGGCTCGACGCCGGTCTGACGCTCAAGTACGGCATCACCTCCTCAGTCACGCTGGACGGGACATTCCGGCCCGATTTCAGCCAGGTGGAGAGCGATGCCTATCAGGTGGAGGTCAACCAGCGCTACCCGATTTTCTACAGCGAGAAGCGACCGTTCTTCATGGAGGGGATGGGGACCTTCGAGCTGGCCGGCGCAGGGGGCGACGGCAACATGCGCACCGCCGTGCATACGCGCCGCATCGTCGATCCGCTTTACGGCTGGAAGGTCTCGGGCAGCCTGGGAAATTTCACCTTCGCTACGCTTTCGGCCTCGGACCGGGCGCCGGGACGTTTCGACGCTCCGCCGTCGTATGCCGGCAGGCGCAAGGATTTCCACATCGCGCGCGCCTTCTACAACCTGCGCAAGGGCAGTTACGCCGGCGCGCTCTTCGCGGACACCGAATTTGCAGGTGCCCGCAACCGGGTCGTCGCCGGCGACTTTTCATTCCAGTTCAAGGAGCACCAGCAGGTGAGCGCCACCGCGATCGGATCGCAGACGCGCGCGCCCGGCGAGGCTGCCGGGAAAAAAGGAGCGGCGGCGCAGGTGTTCTATGCATACTCCGACAAGCGCTACGAGGCGGGCGGCCAGTTCGAGCACTACGACCGGGATTTCCAGATGGACACGGCCTTCTACAACCGGACGGCGATCACCGGCGGCTGGGCGTTTGCGGCGATCAACCTGTATCCCGACCAGGAGCGCCGTCCGTGGTTCAAGAGAGTGCAGTCTTTCCTCTTCACCCGCGACTATCGCGACCGCAACCAGGGGGGCACCGACCGGCTGTTCGCCGGAGGACTGCGGTTCCACTTCACGCGCCAGGGTGTGATCCGCTTCCATGTGGGCGGAGGGCGCGAGTTCTGGGCGCGGCGCATGTTCGACATCCGAATCGTCGAGCTGATGGGGGGCGCGCAACTGCTGCGCTGGCTCAATCTGCAGTCGAACCTGAGTCTGTCCAGGGGTATCTACTACGACCCGGCGAATCCCTTTCCCGGAGACGAGAAGTACTTCAGGCTGGCGGTCACCCTGCAACCCGATTCCCGGCTGAATCAACAGATCAGCTTCACGCGCGACCGGTTCGACCGGCCGGCGGGCGGCGGGCGGGTCTATGCGGTCAACATTCTGAACACGCGGACGAGCTACCAGATCAGCAAGAGCCTGTCGCTGCGCGCGCTCGTCCGGTATGACAGCTCGCGGGCGCGCATCCTCACCGATTTTCTCGCATCGTACGAGCTCGTCCCGGGTACGGTGGCCTACGCGGGCTACGGCTCGCTTTTCGAAAAGCGCGCCTGGGACGGGGAACAGTTCCTGCCGGGAGCCGGCACGTACCGGGGCATCCAGCGCGGGCTCTTTTTCAAGGTCTCGTATCTCTGCCGCTTCTGATTCATTTCAGCGCCGCGAGGATCCCTTCCGGATCCTTGAGAAACGCCTCCCGGCATTCCTTGGAGCAGAGATGCACGGCGTACTCGCCGTAGGTCGCGGCATAATCCGGACTGCCGTCCATGGCGAGCGAGCAGACGACGCATTTGGAGACGACCTTGTCGGCGGTGCCGTCGGCGGCGTCGGCTTTGGCGAGCGCTGCGAGCGCCGCCTGGCTGGGCGTCGCGGGAGCCCGGCTCTCTGGCGCAGGGCCCGGCGCTTCGACACGGCCGCAAGCCGCCAGCAAAAGCAGCCCGAGCATGAGCAGCAGCGTGACGGTACTCGATTTTTTGGAAACGGACATTGCCAACCTCCTTCTTTCGGTGCCGCATAGAACGATACCCGTCCCGAGGCAAGAAGGCAAATTTGCGGGAGCGACACGCCGCCTGCGCATGAGCGCCTCCGGCACGCCGGTAGGTCCGCCGCGCAAGTAGGTCCGCCGCGCAAGTACGTCCGCCGCGCCGCGGCGGACCGTGAGCTTGCTGCTCCAAGTCACCGGTCCCGCGCAGCGCGCGACGTACTGCGGGCGTGCCGGAGGCACGCAAGAAAGTAGCTCCGGGCGAGCGTATGCGAGCCCGGAGAACAGGGACGGCATGCGACAAGTCCCGAAGGGCCGGCAGAAAGATAAGTCAGAAACGCCGATCTGCCGGCCCTCCGGGGCTCGCCTGATCGATACGCCCCTTTCCGGGGGTTCGCCTGCGGCTCACCCCCGGCTACCGGCTCAAGGCCCCTTCCGGGGCCGAACGGTAGGTCCGCCGCGCGGCGGCGGACCGTAAGCCTGTTGCCCCAAGTCACCGGTCCCGCGCGGCGCGCGGGACCTACTCGACGTGAAGAAGTGATCTCAGGTGCAGACAACCGGGGGGTCCGGCAGGTATTATGTCGTGATCCGTGATGCGATCCGGTCCCGAATGGAGGCGAATATGAACGACAGTTCACCGGACCCGATGCCAGCGGAAAAGCGAGCCGGCCTGGAGGAGGAGTTGCGCGAGGCGGCCCGTTACATGGCCCAGCGCCTGATGCCGGCGCCGGGCGTGGTTCCGGCCATCCCGGGAATCGACATTCACGGCGTCACGATCCCCTTCAACGGGATCGCCGGCGGCGACATGATCGCCTACGTCGACTTCGACCAGCGCTTCGACCTGGATTCACGCATCGCCCGCGCCCTCGCCGAGGGCCACACGGCCAAGGCCGAAAGGTTGCAGCGCCTCAAGCGCCGGGGCGGGATCCTGGTGGCGGACGTCGCCGGCCACGAGTTCACCGACGCCGCCCGCGCGCTCATGCTCAACCAGGCTTTCCACACGGGCGCTCTCTACGAGATGGATTACTACGGAGAGATCACGACGCGGCTCTTCGAGATCATCAATATACGCTTCTGCAAATCGGCCACCGCGCGCAACCTGGCCATGGATCCCGATGCGGCGAGCTACATCACCATGATCTACGGGGAGATCGCCGACACCGGAAGATTCCGCTTCGTCAACGCCGGGCACCCGCCGCCGCTGGTCTTCTCCCGGGAGTTCGGCCGCTTCGTCGAAATCAGCGAGGACCGTCTGGTGAGTTTTCCTCCCATCGGGCTGCAGCCCGGGGAGGAACAGGAAGATCGCCGTCGCTACCAGCGGGCGCTGGGTTACAAGAAGCGCTACACGGTCAACGAGCTCAATCTCATGGGCGAGGGAGACGTCCTGCTCCTTTACACCGACGGATTGCTCGACCCCGCATCTTCCTACACCAAAGAGCGCCTCGAGCGTGCGATATCGAGCGCGCGCGAAGGCAGCGCCAGGGAAATCTGCGAGGCGATCATCGCCGACCGGCGCAGCGGCGCCGAGACCACGGACGACATGAGCCTGGTCGTCATCAAGTACCACTGAGCGCATCTTCCGCCCGCATCCTGCACGCGGAGTCACGGGCCTGAGCGGCCTGCCACCGAGACCATTGAGGCGCAAGGGCGGATCCCGCGCGCCGCGCGGGATCGGTAGCTTGAAGCAACAAGCCCACGTCCGGCACGGCGTGCCGGACCGGCGCAAACAAGACTTCAAGGCTTGAGCTTCAGGCAGAACTGTTTCTATCGATCCCGCCTGCGAGGATCGAAGATTTCAACCCTTGCGCGTCTTGCCGCGGCGCGCAGGTTCTTGTCCAGGGTAGCCAGCGGCAAACCCTGGAAAAGAGCAAGGTCCAGATAGGCTGCATCGTATGATGAAAGCTGGTGCCGACAGGACATCCGAAAGACGGACGAATATGCCCTGTCGCAGCCCTGAGAATCGATCTCGACCGGCAAATCCCTCAGGTCCGAGACGAAATCCTCCAGCTGCTCCGATCGGATGCTCCCCTGTCGCCAGGCCACCACCAGGCCGTTCACCATTTCAAGAGGCCAGACGGCGGGCACCAGCGCCTGATCCCCGTTCGCAAGGCACTCGAAGATCGTTTCCGTGTATGCGGTCGCCTGGTCTTCAAAATACCAACACAACGCGACGGAGGCGTCGACGACGAACCGCCTCACAGCCCCCTCCCCTCCTCAATCAGCTGCCGGATGCTGCAGCCCATGGGCAGGCGCGCGCCCTTGCGGGATTCGCGGATGTGCTCCACCACTTCCCGGGAGCCTCGCTGCCGCCTTCGGTCGGCAGGCACCAGAATCGCGACTTTCTGTCCGCGGCGCGTGATGACGATTTCCTCTCCCCTGGACACCCGATCGACCAGCGCCGACAGGCGGTTTTTCGCTTCGAACAATCCCACGCTTCGCACGAGTGATCTCTCCGGCTTCTTTCTATCTAGCTATCAGTCTAGATTGAAAGTGGACGGCGCGTCAAGCACCGCCAAAGCCGAGCAACCGGAGGCAGACTCGCCGGCCTGCGATCCCAGGCCGGCGCCCGGCGAGACCGACCCGAGAAGCAGTCACGCCGTCCCTGCCCGCGAAGGCGCAAAACCAGCCATCGGATGCTCCACACCGCTGTCTGCGGCGCCTCACGGCGAGCGGCGACCGGAGAAATCCTGAGGCAAGGACCACGTTCTGCGATTCGCTGCCGACCGCCGAATCGCACCGGTTGCTCTGTATACCATTAGGTATACAGAGCTCCCGTGGCGCCGTGCGAGTTTCGGGGTTGAGTAGCCTGTCACCGAAATTGAACCTGGGGGCGGGCTTTTTCGTATGGCGAGGGTGAAAGGTCCCTGCGCGCGCAATCCGAAGGGAGGCCGGGCGATGGCAAGAAAGCGGATCTTCACGATTTCCTTCATCCTGATCGTCGGAGCGCTCCTTTTCGCCGGCGGCTACTGGGTGTTCGACTCCCTGTTCGCCGTCGACCGGAGCATCCCGCCGGAAAAGCTGGCCGCGGTCGAGGTCGGCTCGATCGCCCGCTCCGTGGTGGCGACGGGCAAGATCGAGCCGCTCTCCAAGGTCGAGATCAAGTCCAAGGCGAGCGGCATCATCCATCACATGTACGTCGACGCCGGCGACCGGGTGCGCGCGGGCCAGCTTCTTCTCGAACTCGACAAGGAGGCTCTCGAGGCGCAGCTGCGCGAGGCGCGCGCCATCCTGAAAGCGGCGGAAGGCAAGCTCGAGGAAGCCGAGTCCCAGGGAAAGACCATCGAGGCGGCGCTCCACAAGGCCCGGCTGGAAGCGCAGAATCGGGATCATGAATTCGCCCTTGCCGAATACCGGCGCTGCCGCTCGCTCTTCGACCAGGGACTCATCCCGGGCGCGGAGCTCGAGGCCGCCGAACAGAAGCTGAGGTCCGCCGAGCTGAACAAGCAAGCGCTCGAGGCCGCCGTGGCCGTCAGGCAAGCCGAGCTCGAGCAGAACCGCCGCACGACCGCCAAGATCCGCTCCGAGATCGACCAGGCGCGGGCGCAACTGGAGCGCGCCGAAGAGAACCTGAGGTATGCCTCCATCCGCTCGCCCATCGACGGCATCGTCCTGAGCCGCGAGCTCGAGGTGGGCGACGCCGTCTCGTCGATCCTGCAACTGGGGTCGAACGCCACCCTGATCATGACGCTCGGCGACGTGCGCGAACTTTACGTCAAGGGCAAGGTGGACGAAACCGACATCGGCCTGGTGCGCGTCGGGATGCCCGTGCGCGTGACCGTCGACGCCTACAAGAAGCGCGCCTTCCGCGGGAAGGTTTTCCGCATCGCGCCCATGGGCGTCGAAAAGGACAACGTCACCCGCTTCGAGGTGCGTGTCTCCATCCTCAACGATCTCGAGCTGCTGAAGGTCAACATGAGCGCCAACGCCGAGATCATCCTCGAAGAGCACCAGGGCGTGCTCGTCATCCCCGAAAGCGCCCTGATCTACAACGAGAAGCGCGAAACCTTCGTCGAAGTGCCCGACGCGGCGAGCGCGACCGGGCGGCGCCTGGTGCCGGTCAAGACCGGCCTGAGCAACGGCGCGCGCACCGAGGTGCTCGCCGGACTGAAGCAGGGCGAGCGCGTCATCCTCCAGTAAGGCCGCTCGCGGGCCGCCCCATGGAACTGTTGCGCCAGACCTGGATCACGCTGAAGGCCGACAAGACCCGCAGCCTGCTGACCATGTTCGGCATCGCCTGGGGGCTGATCTGCCTGATCCTGATGAATGCCGCGGGCGAGGGCATGTGGGTCGCGCAAAAGGAAAAGGCGCGCGCCCTCGGCCAGAACATCATGATCGTCTGGGGCGGCATCACCGGCAAGGGCATGGAGGGATCCCGCGCCGGCAGGACGATCCGCCTCACGCTCGAGGATTACTACCTCCTGAAGGCCCGCGCCACCTACCTGCAACGCCTGAGCCCCGAGATCGGGCGCTACCTACCGGTGCGCTCCGACCTGAACAACGGAACCTTCCGGGTCCACGGAGTCTATCCCGATTACATGATCATGCGCACGATCGAGGTGCGCCCCGGAGGCCGGGTCATCAACGAAGGGGACAACGCCTCGGCGCGGCGCGTCTGCATCCTGGGAGACGAGGTGAAGGATCAGCTCTTCGGCAGGGAGCCGGCCGTCGGCAAGGCAATCGTCATCGCGGGCCTTCCCTACCTCGTCATCGGCGACCTCGTGCCCAAGGACCAGAATTCGAACTACGCCGGCCCGGACGCCAGGATGATCTACGTTCCCTTCCACGCCCTCGCGCGCGATTTCCCCCTGCCGCAGGCGGCGGAAGGCAAGCACCAGCTTTCGAACCTGATCCTGCAGCCGCGCAGCGAGGAGCTGGGCGAGGCCGCCGAGCTCCAGGTCCGGCGCATCCTGGCGCGGGCGAAGGGATTCGACCCGCTCGACGAGGACGCGCTTCCCGTCTGGAACACGGTCACCCAGGCGAAGTTCATCCACAGGATCTTCTCTTCGTTGCAGATCTTTCTCGGCGCCGTCGCCGTCGTCACCCTGATCCTGGGCGGCGTGGGCGTCAGCAACATCATGCTTCTTTCCGTCCAGGAGAGAACCCGCGAAATCGGCGTCGCCCGGGCCGTGGGCGCGACGGCGCGGCGCATCATGGCGCAGTTCTTCGCCGAGTCGATGGCGCTGACCTTCCTGGCCGGGACCGCCGGGATCCTCATCGGCTGGGGGCTGTGC
>Ga0272448_1009165_pt1 | contig 10153 bp, 8 predicted proteins | sample YNPCB0191_FD_202220 | JGI IMG/M metagenome (GOLD analysis project Ga0272448, IMG submission 202220) | Hot spring sediment microbial communities from Yellowstone National Park, WY, United States - YNP-CB-019-1 | ecosystem: Environmental > Aquatic > Thermal springs > Hot (42-90C) > Sediment... | reverse complement strand
TAGCTGTTTTTATACTTTTATGTTTTATTGGTTCAGGTTTAATATAATCTTCTTTTAATGTTATATTATTAAATACCATTCCAATATTTGCTCTCGTTTTGGGGCAATAATCGCCGTATTTTTTATTAAATGTTTGAGTAAATATTTTATTACTTATTATATATGAATAAGGTTTATTTTTTGATTTTAAATATTTCTGATAAGCTCCAAATAAACTACTTGACAAAACTTTTTGTCCTTCTTCTATAATACATCTGTCATTAATAAACTCTTCTAATAATTCCATAGTTTTATTAGAATCTTTATATCATTAATTGATTGATAATTTTAATATAATAAATAAAATTCAATTTAATATCTTAATTGATTTTTGATTAATAATTAATTTGTTATAGATATTATTTTTATAATTATTCGTATTTTCTATGTAAATCATATTATGAGAACTACATTTTTGATTTGAACATACACTCCCTTAACTTACAAATAATCTAATTTAGATCTATTTTATATTTATTGATTTCAAAATAGATCTAAATTAGATTATTTGTAAGTCAAGGGAGTGTATGTTCAAATCAAAAATAAAAATATTATAACTTTATTATTATATAATAATAATAATGAAGTTTTTATAGTTGTGTTTATAATGTGTATAATATATTATAACTTTATTATTATATAATAATAATGAAGTTTTTATAGTTGTGTTTATAATGTGTATAATATATTATAACTTTATTATTATATAATAATAATAATAATAATAATAATGAAGTTTTTATAGTTGTGTTTATAATGTGTATAATATAAATAGTATAGTATTAAAATCTTTATACTTTATGAATTAAAAATATTATCTATACATCGCCAATTCTTTATCTGAAATAAATTTATCTCTAACTGATATTAATGTTAAAATAGCTTGTATTTCATCAATAATAGGTTGTAATATTTCATTTTGATTATATATATTACTTCGACTTATTATAAACATTTTCTTTATGTTTTTATTAAGACGAGACTCAAGTGTATTTAAATCTTTAATACACTGTATATAATTTTGACTGGGATTAGGTATAACGAAATTTTTCCAAAATCTTTGTGCTTCTATGGCAATATTATCATTAATTTGTGACCTATTAATATCTTATTTCTGTGAGTTTAAATTATTTATATTATCATATAAATAATTTAAACTCAATTTTAAATATCGATAAGTCAAATATGTGTATGATTACATCAAATTATTAAAGTTTTGTGCACTTTAATTAATAATGTCGAATCTATATTATTTCTGTGTTGTGTAAATGACTTATCACTTCTAAGTACAATACCATTAAAGTTTAAAAGAACCTAATTATATTATGATATATCCTTTCTTATCTAGTTAATTCTTAAAGTACGTAATGAAAAGTGAACTTGTTTTAGAATAATTAAATACTATAAAATGATTATATATCATAGCTATATAATGGAGAATTGTATTTAGGTGTAATATAAATAAACATAAATTAGTTTTAGGTAAATGACCCTAATTCTTAGTTATCAACTCATAATAGTAATTATTTTCATATAGCTAACGTTAGCTATTAAACTTAGAAGTTCTATATTATTTGATAACTTATTAAATATATTAGTGGATATTATCAATGATTATTAACATTATTATTCATATTAATTATGAATATCTCATTTACACTTGAACCTATAATGGAACAGTATTATTTATGTATTTATTAACATATAAACTTTATATTATAAATTTACAAAATTATTGACCCATAATAATCCTATTTCTATATTTATTAATATCTCTATTATAAATACATAATTTATTAATGTATAGAATAGATATGTATTGTTTGATATATTAATCTAGTTATAATTTTCAGAATTTCTCTATTTTAAATTGGTTATATATAATCGAAATAAATTGAACATTGAACTAACAATGCGAATCAATTTAAAATATAAATTAATTCGATTACATATTTAAATTATTGCATATATGACCTGTTAAAATACAAATCAACTGGATTATAAATATTAAAATATATGATATCGTTTGGTGTAACTTATCATATAATCTAATATATTATAAATTAACATGCATAATTGAATTATTTGAATATTTTTATTGTGTTAATAAAATGGGAAATACTTTAAGTGGAATGAATATCGATAATTATGATCATATACAAATGTGTATCACATGTAAAAGAAAGGGTTTAACAGAACAAATTGCTACACATAGGTGTTCATTATCTGAAAAAGATAAGGAAATAATATTAAAGAAATATCCACACTTGGAAAATCATTTTATATCAGAGTGTGGATTTAGATATAATTATGTAGGATGTAAAAATTGTATAAGTGATGAATATATTCATATTTTTACTGTTTATCCAGAAGGCTGGATGGGTAATTGGAAATGTGCCGATAATTTCGAAAAAGCCAAATTAGAAAATCATTAATATTCAAATGATAATAAATTACCACTCTAAATGTAAGTTAACTAGAAAACGATATACAACTATTATGTAATTGTATATCAACAGATGCACACAAATATGTGAAATTGTATTGTTTTTGGGATAAAGGTGTCAATAATTATAAATATTAAGAAATATATTAATACAACTTCAATAAAAAGAAGTCATTTATTTGTATTTCGTAACATAGTCAATTGTGACAATACATACGGTATCAACTATAAGTTAATAAGTGAACCATTATTATCAATATCTTGTTTTGTTATAGTTAACTGAAGGTTATATAGTTCCGTATTAATTGATAAGATCACCCACACTATAAATAATAAGACGAACCTTATATAATTCTAATCCTATACACTGTGAGACGATAATCCATTATTAACGACTTATCTAAATCCTCGATACCTTCTAGCCGTTTGATGTATATTAAACACCCAATTAGGACCTCAATGAATATAAATAATGGACTAAGAGTTTTAATTGATAAATAGCATTAACAATACTAGTAATTTCAGAAAGGTATGATATTTCTGGTTTAAGTTAAGTAGTTGTCTAATTAGATAATAATCCTACACAACCAAAATCGAAATAAAAATAGCCATATTTCTTATTAATATTAGATTAATATCAGCATTTATATTAAGAATAGTACCAATAGTATGTCTTCCTTTGGTAATAGATAATCCTTCTTATTCCATATTATTAGCGATAAACAAAACATATCATCTTAGAAAAGAATTAAATATTATAGGAATGTACTGCATAATGAATAGTATTTGGTTATAAAATAGAAGCGATACCAATTTCTAAATTGATGAGATATACATTTTCAATTCAATCAGCTAACCATAAATAAGCACTGTTACGATTATATTTTCTAATATCCTCAAGAGAAAATTATCAATAAATTGTAATGAAGTAACAATTCAATAAGTCATATTTAAATACTAAACAAATTATATTAATGATTAAAATTATTAATATATGTATTGATAGAATAGTAGTTCTTGATGATATATTGACAAAGTTTATAAGTTTCGTATTGATTCAGAGCAACTTTACAATTGCATTGTGGAAGGCCAATCCATAAATTTGTATTAATAATTTTGTAATTTTATTTTAATCTTACACTTTATGAACTGATTAATATTAGAGTTTATTTCAATATTATATCTAATAAAAAATAATATTAATCAGTTCATAAAGTGTAAGATTAAATGAAATTTATAAGTTTATGAGGATTAATTATTATTGACAATAATAACAGTACCATTCAGGTTACTTATGATTAAAAATATAATCAGATTAATTGCGATTAAAAGTATAATCAAGTGATTGAGTGCGATTAGGATATAATCAGATTAATTGATTGCGATTGGGATATAATCAGATTAATTGCGATTAAAAGTAGTGTTAGGGTCTATTGCCACTGATATTATTAATCATAGTAATTAAGTTGATAATAATAATGAAATGGCTTATTATTATTAATAGTATTATTGACTATAATAAGAAGATTAATTATTATTATTATTGACTATAATAAGAAGATTAATTATTATTATTATTGACTATAATAAGAAGATTAATTATTATTATTGACTATAATAAGAAGATTAATTATTATTATTGACTATAATAAGAAGATGACTTATTATTATTGACTATAATAAGAAGATTAATTATTATTATTGACTATAATAAGAAGATTAATTATTATTATTGACTATAATAAGAAGATGACTTATTATTATTATAGTCAATAATAATAAGATTAATTATTATTAATGGTAAGAATTAGATTAATTAACATTTACAGTAATATTGATTATAATTATAAAGGTGATAATTAGTGGAAGTATTTTATCAAATTGTGATTAATTTCATATTTATCTTAATAAGATGAATCTGGACATAAAGTTAAGAATTATATTGATAATAATTCTTAAAAGTGATTACTAGGCCAGAATTTAAAGTATAGTAATGAAACAAAAATTGATTTTTGATATTTAATCTTGATATATCTTATAAGATGGAAATTAATCAAAAGTTAGCCGAGCAATTTTCAATTATTGCAACTCTTTATAGTAATAGTGAACCTTACAGGGCTAGAGCATACTCTAGAGCTTCTAACTTAATATCACATTATAATGAAACAATTACCTCAGGGAAACAGGCTAGAGCTAATTTGTCAGGGATAGGAACAAGTATTGCAGCAGATATTGATGAATATTTAGCAACTGGTAAAATTACAAGATTAATTCAACTAGAAAATAAAAATATAGAATTGGTACCACCTAAAGAGAAACCTATTGACGATGAAGAGAAAAATAAAATAATAGACTTATTTAAGAGTATACATGGTATTGGAGAAGTAAAGGCTAATATTTTCTATCAAATGGGTTGTCGTACTTTACAAGACTTAATAGATAAAGCACCATTAACGAATGCCCAACGATTAGGTATAATATATCTTGAACATTTCAGTGTTAGAATACCAAGATCAGAAATGGATATAATTAATGAACATTTAACCAATATATTTAAATCATATGATGATGAATTACAATGGATAATTACAGGGTCATATCGTAGGAATGAAATGGATTCAGGAGATATTGATGTTTTAATAAAAGCGAAAGAGAATGTAAATTTAACTGATATAGTTAATATATTAACTAATAATGGTATTATAATAGGTAATTTAGCATTAGGTAAATGGAAGTATTATGGTATCCTAAGATTATCAGATGAATATAATGCGCATCGTCTAGATATCCAAATTATTAATCCTGAGAGTTGGGCTTCCGCCTTATTATATTTTACGGGTTCACAACAATTTAATATCCTAATGAGACAACGAGCACTTGATTTAGGATTTCACACACTTAATGAATATGGACTTGAAAAAGAACCTGGCGTTCCAGTAGCTGTTAATAATGAACAAGATATTTTTGAACAGCTCAAAGTTCAATATCTAGCGCCTGAACAAAGGACTCGGGATTTAACTGGATTACCATTAATAGATTAAATGGTAACTTTTGTTCTTAGAGATTTCATGCTAAGTGTTATTTATGTATAAGACATTAGTTTTTAATTAAAAACTAATGTTGAAATAATTATTTAAAGATACTTACTAAATAGATCATAATTATTAATCAGATATTCTAATGAATATATTAAGTCCTCTTGATAACTTATAGAATTACCTGTGAAATGCTGTGTAAATTTAATAGTTCTAATAGAGGAATTGATTGTACTAAAACAATCATTTGAATGAATTACAACATAATAACCCTTATTAATTAAGTTAACATAATAGTCAAAAACGAATCTATCAATAGATCCAACATCTAAATGTAGGTAATTATTATTGACTTCCCTGGTTCTAAAATCAAACATGAAAGTTGGTTTAATTTTTTTGAGTGCTAAAACCTGATTGAAATAGGTAAGTAAGGTTGTTTTTCCATTGGCACCATTTCCCATCCAAATATGAATCAAAGAACGATCAAGTGGTAAATTGTTATAAAGCTTAGACATAAAAGATAAAATTTCAAGACGATCACTTTTATCTGTTACATAATTGGTTAATAAATCACGTGCCTCACAAAACATTAATAACTCCTTTTTTCTATGTAATCTTTCCTGATCTAGTATGATATTATTAAAAGACTGACATATTAAAATCCAACTGAACCAAGTCGGTAAATCCAAAAAAGTTTGAATATAATTAATTAACTCTAATGGTAGAATATCCATTAATATGGATTAATGATTAATTAATTGAAGATTCAATTTTTAATTAATGTTCAAAATTGGATTTAATTTATCTACTAAACGCGCTCTAATCCAAAATATTATTTTAGTAAATAATACAGGATCTACTTGACTGGATAATGATAATATACTATCCATTAATGGTCTATTAATGTGATTTTGAGTTTGATATTCAGTAGTTGGAATATCATTTAACACCATGTTAGTATAAAAAGCGACAAACCGTTTATTAGCAATATCATATTTTTTATTTAATTTTAATAGAAGATAATATTTAAGGGTATTATTGAAATCGATATTTTTATCTGTACCTTGTCGTAATAAGATAATAATTGTTTCATATGCATATTTTATAGTATAAAGTTGTCTCTCAGTTAATTCCGGTTTAAGATGATAATGTAAACCATTAACCGGATTATGTATATAATCACAAACAGCATTAAATAATCTAATATCATAAGAGGAATACGATTCCTCTTTTTTAGGTTTATGATCATAAAGATTAAGATCATCAAGATCAAAAATAAACTTTAAATTATTAACTACCGCGTTATAAATTTCCTCATTTAAATGAGGTTTCATTTCATCTAAAGCCTCTTTAACAATAAAAGCTTTAATATAATTCCATTTGATATTCATTTACTATTTTATTATATTTCTTTATGTTATTAATTATTCCCTGTAAATTAATTATCAATTAATTATTAGTAATTCTTAAATTCAAAACATCAATTTAAGTTCTTAATAAACTAATTATCATCATCCAATTAATATTTATAATCGATTTATATGGATTATAAATATTAATTAATAATCATCACCAAAAATAAGACATATTAATGATTATTTAAATAGATTAATAAGTACTTAAATGAGACTTAAATAAGATAGTGAATTAGATTAATGACTATTTGAAAATTAAGATAAACACCAACGGTATTATCAATAATAACTTAAATATAACTTATTACAAATAATAATTATTCACAAGAAAATAGATTAATTATCACTAATAATTATTCACAAGAAAATAGATTAATTAATCATAACTGTTATATCAATAATAATAATAAAGTGATTGAATAAACAGATTAAGTGATAGTATAATACTAAATTAATTATTCAATTAATTTAGTGTTTGGTAATATTATAATTAATAGATAGATTGTATCAGTTTAGAACCAATAGTAGACAACCCCGAAATAATTAATGAGAAAACTAAATTAACAAAATTTTCATTGATATTAAATCCAAAGAATCGAATAGAACTATTTAAAGCCGTAATCATAGAAATAATATCATTCAATGAATCTTTACATTTAGAGGAAGAATTGGAATCATAAGAATCATTTAAACTAAGGAAGATTTTATTAGCATATAAAACACTGGTGTCTTTAAAGATACGATTAATATTGAGACTATAATAAAGAATAAATAAAACAAAAATGGTGAAAACTAGAGCTAAATAAAAATTAACAATGAAAATAACTCCAATTGAATTCTTCAACAAAAATAGATCCAAAAATAACATCAAAAGCGAAATTAATAATGTTAATAAAGTTGAAGAAAAAATAATTTCTATGGAAGTTCGAGGTCCATCCGTTAATAATATTGTTCTTAATGCTAACCAAGATCTTATATTCTCATTATTATCTAATCTAAATCGTGCAATATTATGATTATTATTAATTGAATATGAAGATGTGACCATCAAAAAGAAATAACCGTAATCCAAACGACGTCCAAATATAGTTAATCCTAAACCAATTACAACAAAGACTAATAAAGCTTGATGAAAATTAATAATAGATAATAAAATGGTTAACCCTATATTAAATGACTCATTAATAATGAGTCGATAAATTATTGGTAAAAGAACATAAATCAGAGCTAAAATAAATGATATAATAAGTATTGAAACTCTTTTGTACACGATTGTTGATTTACCTTCATTTTTAACTATATTTAAATACATAGATGCATCAATGGTATCCCCATCAGTTGTAGTTATTTTGGAAAATAAGATTTTATTATTATCACATTGATAGATTTCTGATGATTTAATAATAGATAATGTTAAAGCAATAATGAAAAAAGCTACTAATGGTTGAATTAATTCACTTATTGTAACATTAGTACTATCGAAAAATGAAATAATGATAATTGAAACTTGTACCAAATAAAGTAGTATTAGATAACTCCAACTAATGATGAAATATTTGTTTTCTTCAATCAAATTGAAAGTATTAAATAGATGATGTAATGATTTCTTTAATGTTAAAGGATAAATCAGTATTGATAAAAATGACAATAACATATTAAAATAATTAAATTTAGTAATATCACTAATTAATAATCCTTGATGTTGTTGTATATCTTCATTAATTAGAATTGACAAATGATTATCAGTGTTTTTTTCTAATATTGATAAGCTTTCATCTAATTTCCTAGATAATAATGAATTATTATTAAATTCATCGTTATCTGTATTAAATTTATGATAATCCATTAAAAACTTTTTTTTTTATTTATTTTGTTATATCTTTAAAAGTTAAATGCAATCTCTTCCTATTAAAGCTCCTGTTGGTATTATGATCACTACTTTTGAACTTGTTCAAGGTAAAGCTAATCCAACTCTTAGCCATATTTTTTGGGGTGAAACTTTACAACAAGCTATTGGTAACGCAAAAGCACATTTATTAACTGATTATTTTTTCTCTTCTTCTTTTGTTGGTCAAATGGAATGGCATGGTTCTATGCTCTACTTATCTAATGCCGGTGAATTATTAGCCAATATACAATTAACTTCTCAAGTTGATATAAATCAACTCCTTTCTTCTTTAGCTCGTAATGCTCAATATATTAATAATGCTCAATATAATTCCGGTATGGTTCAACTTATTGAACGCATTTCGCAATCTCAAACCTAATAATTATTGTGTTTCCTTAAGTAAGACTATCCACTTTAGAGAAACTATTTTCTCCAATCTTTAATTATGGTAAATTCGATTATAATTCTTTTTAACACTAAATTTTCATTATATTTACCCCCTCAATCAATTACTATAGAACTTTTTTCTCATAGTAACAATAATCATATATTCTATAAAATGTCACAGATAATCTTAATCATTTTATAGATCAAAATTATTAATGTGATTACTAATGATTCAGATAATTACTAATATTATTATTAATACCATTAATTTAATTAATATTCCCTTAATCATTATTAATAATCATCCTGGTAAAGACTGATTATTATTAATAATTACAAATATTAATCATTTTAATAATGTGAATAATAATTATTTTAAATGTTAATGATAATATTAATCTTGATTATTTTAATAATCCAGATGATTATTATTAATATATCATATCCTCTTAATAATAATTAACCTTTTGTCTGTCGCGCGCAAGTCGCTTCCTTCTGTTATACCTACGGCCTAACACCTGAGCCTTGAAGGGTTTTTTATTAACTTCTTAAGAATTATTAACAGGGGATTGTTTATCAATCTCTTAAGAATTATTAATTGTTTATCAACCTCTTAAGAATTGTTAATCTCATAATTGTGTATTAACCCTCTTAATTTTCCTTAAACTGTTGTCTTCTTTTGTTAGACCTTCAATCTAACCCAGGAACCCCAAAAGTAATTGTTTATTAACTTGTTGAATTCTTATTGACATATTAAATAATTAGTAACCTATTTTCTGTCGCGCGCAAGTCGCTTCCTTCTGTTGACATATAGGAGCCCTAAAGGAAATTTTTATTAACTTCTTTACTATTTAGGAATTATTATTCGCGCTTCCTTTGTTTCATTCGAAACAAGCGAGGGGCGCTTACTTCTTGTTTCGAATGAAACAAGAAGTAAAAGTTT
>Ga0272448_1009164_pt1 | contig 10153 bp, 8 predicted proteins | sample YNPCB0191_FD_202220 | JGI IMG/M metagenome (GOLD analysis project Ga0272448, IMG submission 202220) | Hot spring sediment microbial communities from Yellowstone National Park, WY, United States - YNP-CB-019-1 | ecosystem: Environmental > Aquatic > Thermal springs > Hot (42-90C) > Sediment... | reverse complement strand
TATGTATCGTGTCCCCCGAATCAGGATCGTGTCCCCCGAATCAGGAGTTGTGTATTGTGTCCCCCGAATTCCCGAATTCCCCGGATCGAGAACATAGCAGAACACGACGCCGCATGAAAGCGAGGGAAGGCGAACGCTACCCGTTCCCGCGTGCAGGTCAGGAGTTATGTATTGTGTCCCCCGAATTCCCCGGGGGCCTCGTGTGGACCCAGCGGCTGCACGAAGCCAGATGGAAGAGCGAGAAAGGAGGACTTGACTGAGGGAGAGAGGGAGCGTAAGGTGAGTGTAGTGAGTGAAACGGAGGCGAGCATTGCTGGAGAGCGACTCGGCGGGGACAGCCAGCCGGGATCACGACGCAGCACGGGCGGGGAGACAGCCGGGACCGGTTGTCCTGCTTCGCTTGTTGCGAGCCTCGTGGTATCGCGCAATGCCTCGGAAAACTCTGGCTTGGCGCGGCCCTGCCACAAAGCTAACGGTGAGGCTCGAATCTCCCTTTCATCCTGAAGCGCTACACCTCTTCCCGTCGGTGCGGAGAACTTCCCTGGAACTCGGACGGCACGCCGCGAGACGGTGCAAAGCAGGGCGCACTTGAACAGGGGCCTACCCATTCCGGATCGAGAACATAGCAGAACGCGACGCCGCATGAAAGCGAGGGAAGGCGAAAGCTACCCGTTCCCGCGTGCAGGTCAGGAGTTATGTATTGTGTCCCCCGAATTCCCGAGGAGTTATGTATTGTGTCCCCCGAATTCCCGGTCTCTCCGGAAGCGACGTGAAGCGAGATCCGTCCGCTCGAGCCACTTGTTAGACGGGATAGCAAGCCTGAAACAGCCCTACAGAGAAGAACAACCGCCAGGAACCACTTTGCCTGTGGAGCAAACTAGACGTGATCGTCGGCTCTCGGAATTGGCGGTCACCTCATCTATCTTGGCCGACAACTGGGCGATGCACTCATTGGTGAGCAGGGCGGTGCGCTGGAGCGAACTGAAGCCGCTCTCGATGTGTGCGATGTTCTGATCATTCCAGTATTCCAGCAACTCTTCGAGAGCTGCATCGTGTAGCCTATGGCAGTCGCGTATCTTCGAGTCCAATTGGGCGAATTCTTGTGGAACAGGAACCGGGCCATAATCAACGGAGTACCGTACGTTTTCTATGAACCGAGCGTGCTGGATAGCGTTCTTTATCATTGAGAGCGTACTCTCTCCGGTCGATGCCCCCGCCATGGTCTTTGCGAGCTCAATATCCTGCTGGTTCAATGTATCAATGTAACCAAAGGCACGCTGAAAGTATTTCTTCTGTGCCTCGGTCAATCCGCTGGCGGCGCGCTCCCTTGACAGGAGGCTGTCAGCACTCGCTGAATGTCCTGACTGCTGAGTGTCCGAAGAACCGGCCATGCGATTCTGCTCGCGACCGCATCGCAGCACGAATAGGAGTAGGAGACCTGCGATGACAAGCAGTGCCGCTAGAAAGCTCGGTCTCGCCACCTTGATGGCCTGCATGATTCAACCTCCTCCGTCCAACGCCCAGCATCAGCGGCGGCGCGCAGCGCCGTCCGCTACATGCCGTTGTTAGCCGTTGCCTTCTCCCTGGAGAAACTTGACGCCGGCGTCAGTTATTTCCCACACTCCACGCGGGCTGTTGCTTCGTAAGAGGCCCTCTTTGACCATCGAGTTGCGCGCCCACGCGGCGGCATTCTTCCAACGCGGCATGTCCGGATCAGAGGCGAGAGGCTCATAGTCGACGTCTCGTAGCACACCCTTCATTCTCTGGAGAAGACGGTCGAGAACCTCGGACATAGGCGCGGAGCCGCCCACCAGTTGGAGCGCTTCGAGGATCGGCCGATAGTAGGCTTCTTCGGGAGTGCGCAGCCCACGGCGTAGACGGCCCAAGTTGCGACGTACGGCGTGGGCTTCTGTTCCCTCCTCGTCTTCCTCGCGGGCGAAAAGAGTTTCCCACTCGCGACGAAGTGCGCCCACTTTGTCGCGGAAGCCCGTGGCCTGTGCAGCGACTTCAAGAGCCTCTTTCGCCTTGTCGTAATCACGAGCTTCAAAGGCGCGGGCACCGATCCGGTTCACGTAGTCGATTTCTGCCTCGATCTCTTCGATGAGCATTTCGAAGGCAGCTACAACGTTTGTCGGATTGTTCTCGATCATCGACGACTCCATTAGACGGTTACACTGCGGCTAAGCGGCCCGGGCGCCAGCCCGCGTCCGCCTAGAGCCGTTTGTTAGGTTTCATTTCATATCTTAAGCACTTCCGGCGTTCTCGTGCGGATGCACTGGAAAAAATACTTGAGCGAGTCTGGCCAAAGAAGAGCAGCATTGGTTGGGCTTGCGGGCGGCCTAAAACACCAGTGCGCATTCGTTTCTAAGTTCTCTACTGCCAACGATATCAGCTCGCTTCTCAAACTTCTTCGGGGTGTTATATGGTTTCTATATAACACACTGGCTGGCCTCTTACAAAGTGTCGGGCGGACTGCGAACACCCTTGCCGCCGCCGTTCAGAACGTGGTAACAGGTTAGTTCCCGCGCAAAGCCCGCGGATTCCATGCTGGTAGTATAACGCATTTTCCCCAGCCGTGTCAAGCGCTCGACAGCAGCCGGGTGCACGGACAGTTTTGCTGGGTGAGCCCGGCCCCCGAGTCCCGTAAGGGACGACGGAGAATAGCCCAGGACGAAGCCTTGCGGAGTCCTGGGTTCGACGGCACCGTAGCCTCGTCCCGAGTCCCGTAGGGACGACGGAACACAAATCCCGTCGCTCTTCCGTCGTCCCTACGGGACTCCGGTGATCTCATATCTGCCCGTGCTCCGGAACCCCAGGAATGAATTCCTGGGCTATTGCCCGCCGTGCCTTCGGCACTGATGCTGGATCTGGAGTAATTGTGCCCGGTCCTTGCGGGGCTCACGCTCGGATTCACGACCGTGCTACAGCCCCGGCGTTTCATCACGGCTCTTTCGTCTGTCCCCGCGGCACTGAGGCTGCATCTTACGACCCCCGCTCCGAGTCGAGGCCATCCCGTCCCGGCTACTGACGGTCGTCTCTTTGGGACGGTGCCAGGAGCTCCGAGGCCGGGCAATAATCATGCCGGCCCCATGCGAGAGTGTTCGTGCACCCGGCGGGCGAGGGTGCGGGAACAGTCTTGCGGAGTGAGCCGGGATCGGAGGCGCACCAGCCGACCTGCCTACTTATAGCAATAGCAAGGCGGTGGAGAGGGGAAAAGGGGAGACGGGCTCGCCCCTCCGAACCCAGCATATGGCCCGAAGCGGGCCGGCGTGCCGGGCTATTGGCGGGAGTCCCCCAGACTTGACAATGCCGGGCTTTTGTGGTATTCTCCCTGTAGAAAGGAAGACGGCGCGGTTGGCCCCGGAGTGAGTCGCTCGGTCGCCCGGGGTATGGTTCGCTGCCCGGAGAGCGGGATTGCATCGTATGTCAATAGGCGATACGACTCATTTGCCTCGGCCTCGTCCTCCCTCGAACTGTGAGCAGCTGCGCATCCCGATCGTCGAGATGACCTGCGAACAGTGCGGCGGGAAACTCGTGGTTCGCGCAGATCGGGCCGGCCGAAGGATCGCCTGTCCGAAGTGCCTGATGATCCACCTCGTACCGTCGGAGCCCGAAGCGATGCGGACGCCTGGGCCGGGCATCCATGCCACCTCGAGCCCGGAGGGCGGCGTCTATTCGGACCGCGACGATCCCGCCGAATGCGCAGCGGCCGTCGTTCCCGAAGAAGCACCGCGGCGCCGCTTCCTCCCCACCTGGGTCGCTTCGGGCGTAGCTCATGCGCTTGTCCTATTCCTTCTCTTTCAGGTCACCTTCCAAAGTCCGCAGCCGGGACCGGCAGAGACCCCGCCTATGCAGGTGAACGTCGCTCCGCTCCGCGAGGAGCCGCCGACGAAGCCGGCACAGAATCTCGTGGATGAGCCCGTCCCCGAGGCGAACATCGCCGAGTTCGCCATGCCGGAGATGGATATGCCGGAGCCGGAGGTGCCGGCCCCCGTGTTCGCGAAGCTGCCAGCTACACCGCTGGAGGACCCGCTCGATGTCGGGACCAAAGACGGGGACGAGAGCCTGAAGAATCTGCTCGCCTCCGGCGATTTGATCAAGTCGTTACTAACCGAAAAGAGCGACCGACCGAGAGTCGCACTCGACGGGACGAATGTGCCGTTCGCAGGAGACGGCGGCCTGCTCGGCAACCGTTCGAGCATCGGCCAGGCAAAGGCCGGGCGGTTCGGCATGACGCAGGCATCCCAGAGCGCCGTCATGGCCGGACTGGCCTGGCTCGCGAAGGCACAGGAGAGCGACGGCCATTGGGAGATACGCAAGTGGGAAGGAAGCCATGATTGCGTTCTCAGCGTGACGGGCCTCGCGCTTCTTTGCTTCCTGGGGGCCGGGTACACCGCAGATGGCGGAGCTTACAGGGACACAGTCGCCAACGCGCTCGACTGGATTATCAGGAACCAGGATCCCGAAACCGGGAGGCTGAACTACACGGTTTTCTACAGCCAGGGAATCGCTTCGCTGGCGCTTTGCGAGGCCGTGGCAATGGCCGATAAGAAGAACTCCACCTCTGCAACAGAGCGTGTGAGAGAAGCCGCACAGAAGGCCGTCTACCACATCTGCCAGTCCCAGGATACGGAGGGCGGCTTCGGCTACCAGGGGCCAGGAAAAGACGTCTCGATCAGCCATTGGCAGTTCATGGCTCTGAAAAGCGCCCAGGTCGCCGGCCTGCACGTCCCGCCCGATACCATCGACCGGGCCAAGACCTTCCTCACGGCCTCGTTCAACTACGACGGCAGCAGCGACTACCAGGCCGACGGCAATCCGGCAAGGTCCAATGCGATAGGCCAGACGACCAGCCCTGCGGGCCTTATGTGCCGGCTCTTCCTCGGCTGGGAACGGGACGATGAGGATGTCCTCAAGGCCGCCGCCTACGTCCGGAGACAGGGAACGATGCTCGGCTCGCGCCGCACCGACCTGTACTCGCTCTATGTTGCAACGCTCGGCATGTTCCAACTCGGCGGCCCATATTGGTCGCAGTGGAACGCGGCCTTCCGCGATCGGCTGATCGGGATGCAAGTAAAGCAGGGCGACCTGAAGGGCAGTTGGAGCCCGAAACAGGATGCATACGGCAGGATCGCAGGGCGTGTCTTTACGACGAGCCTTGCCGTGCTCAGCCTGGAGGTCTACTACCGATACGCACCAATGTACCTCAAGGAAGATGGCGGAACGAACGAAAACGGGAAGCTCGCCGGCGCCACGAAGGAGCATGCTCCGCAGGCACCGAAGGAGAGCACCAGACCGAGGAAGAAAGGAAAGGGAACCGCGTCCCCTCGCCAGCCCAGCGATCCACGATTCGCACCGTAGCCGCTCCCGGCTCGGACAAACCAGTATACTGCATCGTCACGAATGCGAAGGGTTGGAACAGCCTCACCGGCCGATCTCCTGCTTCCCACCGTACTCCCCGCGAACGACACAGGGGACGAATCGGCTTGCCCGCTGGGCGGCCTCGCGCAGGAACTCGCGCGTCGGCGGCTTAAGTTTCTGGAACTCCGGGTCGAGACACCTCATCGGCAGAAACTGCTGGAGGACATACTTCCTCGCACCGGCGAGCGACCGGGCGATCGTCTCGATGTCCGCCATCGAGTGTACCGTCGGCACGACGGTCGTACGGAACTCGTACTCGATTCCGCTCGCCATAAGGAGCTCGACGCTTCGCTGGATCCGCTCGATCTCGCACTCGACCGCCGTCGCACGGGCGTAACTGTCGCCGTCGAGCGGCGCCTTGATGTCCATCGAGGCGGCAGCGAGGAGCCCCTCCGCAAGTAGAGCCGAGACAACCTCCGGGCGCGACCCGTTCGTGTCCAACTTGACGAGCAGCTTCCGGGAGCGAAAAAGGCGGATGAGGTCCGGGAGCGTCGCGTGGAGCGTCGGCTCACCGCCGGAGATGACGATGCCGTCGATCCAGCCCCGGTTCCTCTCCGTCGAAGCCAGTACCTGTTCGACGGGGATGGTTTCCCGCACCTGCGGCTGGACGACCAGATGCGACGCATAGCAGAAGGGACAGCGGAAGTTGCAGCCCGGCAGGAAGACCTCAGCCGCGAGCTTGCCCTCCCAGTCTATCAACGTGTTCTCGACGAAGCCGGCAATTGGGGGTAGGGCAATCTCTTCGCCTGTCATCGGTCGTGAACGCTCAGTCAGCTTTGCACCGCTGCCGCCGTACTCGACAGGGAGCACATCCCCGCCTCAGGGAATCCCGTACACGGCACCCGGTGCCCAAGCTCAGTGCAACGTCGTGTCGAGCGCGGCTCGGACCTCCTCCGAGGGAGGCATGACGCCGTCCCATCGGCTGACGACATCGCCATCCTTCACGATGATAGTCGTCGGGACTTTGAGGACGTCGTAGAAGGCCCCCTCCGCCATCCCGTCCACAGTCTCCACCTCGACGAACCGAAGCGCAACCTTGTCGTTCATTCCCCACTTGCTCAAATAGTGCTCGAGCTTGCGGTACGTAGTCTTGCACAGGTCACACCCCTGCTTCCCAAAGACGGATACGTTCATCCTACTTCCTCCATTGTGTTGTGCAATCCAACTCTCGGCTATCCTCCAACGCTGGGCATAGCCCCGCCCGACCCGGACGGCGGGCCGTCGGCGACGAGGTTATCCCGGACCACGCCGATGGCAGCCGGCATCCGACTGATGCACGTCCCGACGCTCTTTAGCCACCCGTGCACTCGCTTCGCTCATCGCTCCACCCTATCTCTGCGTCAAGCGTGTGTGCGAGCGGGAGCGGGCTGCCAGGCCTGCGCGTTGACGACCGAGTAGTTCCCGCGTCGCCGATCTCGGAGTTCCGCCAGCTTCGACGGATTCCAGTTCGTGATCCGGCTGTAGTAGCCGACGATCCGAGTGATGCCATAGACTTCGGGCGATCCGCAACTCGGACATGTCTCGCGGATGCCGCGCGACTGCACGCGGCACTTTCCGCACATCGTGAACTCCGGCGAGATCGTGATCTGGGCCGCCGGAGTGAGCCTGAAGGTCTTCTCGACTAGGTTGTAGATGCCCGAGGCCGGCGGCAACTCTTCGCCGATGAAGGCGTGGATGATCGCGCCCGACTCGATCATGGTGTGGAACTTGCTTTGTACGCGGATTCGCGTGATCAGGTCCACGGGAGCGTCCGGCCTCAGGTGGATGCTGTTCGTGTAGTAAACTTCGTCGCGGTCGAGGTCGCCGCGGACGAATTCGGCGGCCTGCGGAAAGATCGAGACATCAATCTTGGCCAGCCGCCGACTGGCGCTCTCCGCCGGCGACTCCTCGAGCGAAACCTTCAGCCCGTGCCGCTTCCCCATCTCCTTGGCGTGGTAGTTCATGAAGGAGATGAGGTTCAGGCCTTTCATGAGGATGTCAGCGTCCTCGTGAAGCTCCTTGCCGAGGCAGTAAGCGAGACACTCGTTGAGCCCGATGAGCCCGATGATGTAAGTGCACTGCTGGAGGTCAACATAGGGCTTCCCGTCGAAGGCCGGTTTCCCGATCTCCCAGAGTGGCATTTCGGGAGAGGACATGAGCTTTGCGATGAATGCCTTCTTCTGCAAGTGTGCATTCATCGCGATCTCCATCATTTTGGCCACCTCTTCTTTGAGACCGGGCCAGTTACCGCGCCCCGCACGGTATGCAGCCTGCGGAAGGTTGATCGTGATGTTCTGGAAGCCGCAGAAACGCATGGACTCCAGGTTCCGGACCATGGTCGGGTCCTCGATCTTCGTCCGGAGGCGGCAGCAGGCCGCGAGCGTCACGGCATCCCGGTCGAAGACGAAATAGGGGCTGCCGTTCTCCGCCGCAGCCTCGCAGGCGAACCTGAGCAACTCGACCTGCTCCGGGTCCTCGAAGGTCTCCTCACTGATGTGGAGGTCGCACTTGGGGAAGGCAAAGACATGTCCGTTCTTGTCCCCCTCGCGCCAGACCTCCAGCAGTGCGCGGGTGAACTGCTTGGCGATCTTCTCGTAGTCGCCGTAGGTCTTGCCGGTCGGCTTTCCGCTCGGTCCGATGGCCGGATTGTCCCGGATGTAGGCCGGCACGCCCGTGTGCACGTTGAAGTCGAGGAAGAGCGTCTGGCCCCCGCGTGAAAAGGCGTTTTGGGAACCGCTGAAGATGAGGTACTGAGCTTCCTGCTTCATCTCGGTGAAACTCCTACCCTCCAGATACGGCGCGTACAGGACATTGAGGTAGCCGACCCCCAGGGCACCGGCGTAGTAAGCCTGCATCGAGGCGAGGTAAGTGTTGAGGTGCCCCGTGAGCGTCCGGGCGTGCTTCGCCGGTGCGGAGCTCGTGTCCAGGTTCCGAAGCTGCAGGCCGTACTTCTTGATATACTCGAGCGAGTGGGAGGAGCAGTACACGCGGGTCGGGTATCCGAGATCGTGGATGTGGATGGCGCCCGTCCTGTGCGCGTCCGCCACCTCCTGCGAAAAGATCTCCTGGAGAGCGAACTGCTTGAGCGTCGTCTCCGCGATGGCGAGGTTTATGGCCTCGGGGTTGTTCGCCGCTATGTTGCTGTTCTCCTTGCTCTTCGAGTAGACGAGCGCCTCCAGGTCGTACTTCGGCATGCCGATCACGGCCTGCTTGGCGAGCTGGCGGTCGTAGCCCCGCTCGAAAAGCTCGTTGTCCACAAGCTCCCGGATGAGCGAAGTCGAAATGCGAGTGAGCGGAGAGTGGAATATCTTCTCTTCGACCGCCTTTGCGATCACCTCGGCCTCCGCTTCCGGGAGTCCGGCCTCCCGCATAAGCGCGACGACGATCCGCTGCCTATCCCACTGCCCCACCTCGTCCACCGTCCCCGCCTGGACCAGTAGCGAGATGTCGGTCGAGGACTGGGACTTCGGCCGACGTTTGCGAACCTGGACGAGCTCGCGGATCCTCGCCCGTTCCGCACGGTAGAGGATGTACGCCTTGGCAGTGCGCGCGTGGCCGGTCTCGATCAGGACTTTTTCGACGAGGTCCTGGATATCTTCGATTCCGGGTACTCCATCCTCGCCAAACTGCTTGTCAAGCAACGAGGTCACGATGCTGGCCAGCTCCTCGGCCAAAGCCCTGTCCTGCCCACCCACGGCCTGGGCAGCTTTGAAAATCGCGTCCGCGATCTTCCGCTCATTGAATGGAACGAGCCTACCGTCCCTTTTTCTTACGAACTTTACCTTTGCCACCCTCTTCTCCTTTCCTTGCCCGCTTTGCAGCTTTGATCAGCGGTTCCAGCTCGAGCAGGAACTCACTGACGTCCTTGAACTCCCGATACACAGAGGCGAACCGGACGTAAGCAACCTTGTCCAATCTCTTGAGCTTCCTCATCACGAGTTCGCCGATCACCTTCGAAGCCACCTCCCCGTCGGCCATTTCGGTCGCTTCGCTCTCGATCTCGCTGACTACTCTGTCGAGCTGCTCGACGGACACAGGCCGCTTCTCGCAAGCCTTTGTCAAACCGGCGAGGATCTTGCCCCGGTCGAACTCCTCGCGCCGTCCGTCCTTCTTGATGACTTTGGGCAGGTTCCGCTCCACACGTTCGATCGTGGAGAATCGCCGGCCACACTCGAGACATTCCCGGCGTCGGCGAATCCCGTCGCCGCCCGGTGTCGGGCGGCTGTCGAGCACCTTCGTCTCCTCAGCACGGCAAAAAATGCAACGCATCTCACACCACTATATCTTGGGCTTTCCCCACCCAGATACCACTATATATTGTATCAATTTCCACCCCCCAGTCAAGTGCTCGCGGTGACTTGGGTGCACGAACAGTTTTGCTGGGTGAGCCCGGCCCCCGAGGGCGCGGACGGTCCGAACTGCCTACCTCCAGGCAGGCGCCAGACGATGGAAAAAGGGCGACGAGATCGCTCCCGCGAACCCAGCGCCTGGCCCAAGGCCGGCCAGCGCAGCGCACCATTGCCCGCCGTCCCTTCGGCACTGGCTGGCACCCGAGACAAGGCCACCCAGTCCCGCGGGCAACGTCCCTGTTCGCGCAAGGGCTCCGGGCGGCGTCCACCATCCCGCCCGGTCTCACAGGGGACGACCTACTTGTGTCCTTGTGCCTTTGTGGTGTCTACCATCCCCTCCGGTCTCACAGGGGACGACCGCACAAGGATCGTCGTCCGATCCTCCGCCGTCCCTACGGGACTCC
>Ga0272448_1009162_pt1 | contig 10154 bp, 10 predicted proteins | sample YNPCB0191_FD_202220 | JGI IMG/M metagenome (GOLD analysis project Ga0272448, IMG submission 202220) | Hot spring sediment microbial communities from Yellowstone National Park, WY, United States - YNP-CB-019-1 | ecosystem: Environmental > Aquatic > Thermal springs > Hot (42-90C) > Sediment... | reverse complement strand
GAAGTTTTTGCCGCTTTTTGCCAGGTTCATTACCCGGTTGGCCTTGGCTTTCGCCTTGGAGGAGTCAGATTTCTCAGGTATAACATTGATCAGGATGTGTCTGAGCAGATAAGCATCCTGCCTCTTGTCCAGGAGCTGGAATATGTGGTAGCCGGTTTCACCTCTCAGGGGTTTGGAAACCTCGCCGGGCTTGAGGGCTTCAAGCTCCTTTGTTATGTCAGGAGGGAGATAGGCCTTCGGGAACCACCCGAGCTGGCCGCCCTGGCTAGCGGTCTGTTTGTCGTCGGAATAGCGGGAGGCTATATCAGAGAAGTCCGCGCCCCCCACGATCTGCCTGTAAAGCCCCTTGGCTTTGGTGTAAGCCTCCTGCTCAGCTGGGGCGGATGGCTCTATCCTGATGAGTATGTGAGCGAGCCGGTAGGAGGCTGGTTCCACGGCGATGCTGTCCTTTTTTTCGTCGTAGAATTTCTTCGCCTCGTCCTGTGTCACAATGATGTTGGGCTTTATCCGCTGGTCAACCAGCTTCTGAATGTAAAGCGAAATCTCAACATTCTCCTTTACCGCTGATGTGAGGTCCTGCTCTGTCATGCCCTCCGCGGCCAATTGCCTGGCGAACTCCTCGGGGCCCATCTGTGCCTTTAGGGCGTCCATTTGCTGTTTTATTGCCTGGTTAACCTCATCGGGTGTGACCTTGATTGATGTATCAGCCTTTGCCTCGTAGTAGAGGAGCTTTTGGTTAACGAGTTCCTCAAGTATGCGCCTCCGAGCGGCATCCTCGCTTATGCCTGGCGGAAGCTGCGCCGCGTAGACCATGAACACCCCCTCTAGCTCGGCGAGGGTTATGGGCTCTGTGCCAACCACGGCAACAACCCGATCCAGAAGCTCCTCCACTCCGGCGATTGTGGCCTCGCCGCTCATGCCAGACACTTGAGCTAATATAGCGAGAAACCAGGTCATATCATTTGCCCCCTTTATCTTTTCCGGAAGCCGTTGAATACTTGGTCTTTAGAGCGTTGTAAAGGGAATCCGCCATAGCCTGACGCCTTTCAGCCGTCAGGGCCTCCTTCAGCACGGGTTCTATCTTGGTCATATCCGGAGTTGCTTTCCTTATATCAACAACCATAACGAAAACATTAACGCCTCCGGCGGGATACGGACCGAGTATATCGCCCCTCTTTGCCCTCCTTACGGCCTCAGCCGCGTCGGGCGGCATGTTGAACCTCAGGGCCGCGGCGTTCACATAGCCAATGGGGTTCATCATCATCTCCCCGCGCTGAGCGAAATACTCAAGCATCTTTGCCGCGGCGTATGAGCCATCCAGGAGCAACTTCTTTATGGTATCGGCCATGGCCGGGTTCTGGAAAGCTACCTCCACAAGGTTCACCTCCCTGCCGAAATCGTCCTGGTGCTCCTTCACATAGTTAGCTATATCTGCGTCCGTGACCTGAACGGCCTCAAGACGCCTTCTTATGAACTCGTCAGCGAGGATGGCCCTCTGCGCCCACTCGGCCTTCCTGGCAACCTTCGGGTCCTTATCAAGGCCCTCGTCCTTTGCCGCGAGGTAGAATACGGCTATCTTCTCCAGGCCATCCAGGAGGGCCGCCGTGTCCCCTTTGGTCATGGTCAGGCCCTCAACGCTCGGAACCTGCGAGCCGAGGTCATCCTCCGTTATCTTGATGCCGCCGACGGTCTTCAGGACCTTAGCTTCTGGCTCAGGCTGAGGCTTCTCCTTCTTGCCGCAGGCCGCGAGGGAAAGTATCCCAAGAGCTATCAGTGCTTTTCTCATCAGAGTCTCCTCTAGGGCTAAATTCTAAAGCTGTGCTCTCTTGAAACACCACATTGAACCGCTTTATAATTTTTATAATCTTTCACTTGTTTTTGTAAGGAGGTCATCATGAAAAAGCTTCTATACACCATAGGGGCGATGGCTGTCGTCCTTGCCCTCTCGTGCGGCAAGGAAGAGGAAGAGGCACCGCCTCCTGATCCCATGCCCCTTGCTGTCGGGAACTGGTGGCTGTTCCAGGACTTCACAGACACTACCAAATGGTTCAAGGACAGCATAGTGGCTAAGGAGGCCTTCGGCTCTCACCCAGAGGCCTACAAGGTAATAGAGACCGGCTCAGACAAAGGCTTCAGGCTCTTCGGTAGGCTCCCGTATACCGATACAATCTGGTTCTTCTACGACGGCGATTACTTTGTGGTCGGCGTAGACATGGGCTACCCGGTTGATACGGCAGAGATAAAGTATTTCAAGAAGGACCCAGCAGTAGGGGACAGCTGGTTCACTAGGATCGTCAGAACCGCGGATCTTGAACCTGACGGCACAGAAGATACCTTGATCATCCGCTTCAACGGCCAGATAGTCAGCCAGCAGGATGTCACGGTCCCCGCTGGGACCTTCAACGGGACCTACAAGACTTTACTCACGAGCGTAGATAGCATCTGGCTCTCCAGCATGGGTTCTTGGGATGTCAGTCAGGATACCTTGGGCTGGATGTATGTGGCTCTGGGAACCGGCGTGGTGAAGTCCACCGACCCGCCCGACGAGTCAACGGGCTTTCATCTGAAGGCATACGAGGTAAAGTAATCCTGCCGAGACTAGGCTTGAGCCGCCCTACACGGGCGGCTTTTTGATCTCCTGAGATTGCCCGGGCTGAGGGCCTCGCTATATCCTATAAGGGTGAGGATAGGTCTCATTCAGCATAATGTCATAAGGCCCAGGGAAAAAGGGCTCAGGCGGATAGTCCAGCTCGCCAACTGCCTTGAGGGCACGGACATCCTCCTCCTGCCGGAGCTCTTCGCCTCGGGCTACGGGTTCGCGGACAGGGCGGATGAGGCGAGGGCCTCCGAAAGCGAGGTCATCCCCCTTCTCTCCGAGATGGCCAAAGGGCTTTCCACTTGGGTTGCTGGAACGGTTATCCTGGAGAGAGATGGCAAATACTACAATACATTCATCATACTGGACAGAAAGGGGAATCTCGTCCACTCCCAGGCAAAGACCCACCTCTTCAGGCCCTTAAACGAGCACGAGATGTTCTCTCCGGGAAACGAGATAGAGGGCTTTGATACGGAGTTTGGGAGGCTCGGAGCCCTGATATGCTATGAGCTCAGATTCCCTGAGATAGCGAGGAAGCTCGCCAAACAAGGAGCCAGGATGATCCTCGTGCCGGCTGAGTGGCCTCGCTCCAGGGTCTCCGCTTGGCGGACGCTTTGCAGGGCAAGGGCTATGGAGAACCAAGTATTCCTGATAGCCTGCAACCGCTGGGGAGGGGATAGGGTTTTCTTCGGGGGGTGCTCCGGCATATACGATCCGACGGGCGAACCGCTCATTGAAATGGGGGACGGAGAGGGGGTAGCCTGGGCGGATATTGACATGGGGGCGCTAGAGGAGGCGAGGGCAAGCATTACCTGTTGGAACGATAGGAGGGAGGAGCTGTATTGAGCTGGCTAAGTAAGGATGAGGCGATAGGCATAATCTTACCCGAGGCCGATCCGGCCCTTGCGCTTCCGGCCGCGGCCGCGATAGCGAGGAGCTTTCCCAAGCACAGGGTCTTCGTCTCGGATGCGGCAAGGCCGTATATCAGCGCCTACATTAAAGGGGACGAGGGCCTTTCTCCAAAGGTCTTTCTTGACCTTTCCCTGCCCCCGGAGACACGGGCACTGCCTCGCGGAGCCACGGTGGGAATAACCGCAAATCCCCTGAACACCTCCTTTAATGTTATTCTAAAGACTCGCTCAGATGACCCGCTGAAGGCGAGGCAGGGGCTCCTGGCGTGCCTTGGGATTTCTCCGGTTGAGAACGATTGGACCCTGCCGAAAGCGCTTGCCAAGGCGGAAAATCGGCTTGAGCGCATGGGTTATTATAGGGGAAGGATGAGGGTTTTCCTTGACTCAAATGACAAGCGGATTGAGCAAGCGCTCCGAGAGATATACGGGACAGAGGTGATGTTCCTGGATGGGTCGGATGCCCCTCCGGACGAGACGCTGATGCTCCTCGCGCTCTCGGATTTCTATGTGGGCGGGGGAACGCTTTTGACGGGCTTCGCTTTTCTCTTCGGGAAGAAGTGCATCCTGACCGCCGGCCAGAAGGTTCCTGAGGGCGCAGATGCGAGGCCGCCGGGGAACCTCAGGAGGACCCTGAGCCGGATGGGATTCCTATGAACAGGGCAGTGCCTTTTGGGCTCGCCTTCCTGGCTGTCCTTACAGCGGCAACGGTTGGAATAACCCAACCTGCAATAGGCCGGGCTCAAGAAAGCGTAAGGACAACCTCAATGCTCCTCGCCAAGCTTATGAGCAGTCTCTTCCTCTCGGTGATATCCGAGGACGAGGTAGCCATGATAATGAAAGAGGTTATAGCCAAGGTTGATTTTCCCATGATTATAACGGACCAGGACGGCAACCCAAGGGCTTGGAAGCAGGTTGGCGTTGACCCCGATAGGTTCACGCCGGAGGAGCTGGCAGAACCCAAGAATCTCTCCGGTGACCCCGATTACCGCAAGCTCCTTGCCGCAAGGGACAGGCTGAAGAAGCAAAACGACCCGCTTCCCATATCAGCGGGGGGCGGGGTGGTGGTCGGTTATGTGTATTTCGGTCAGCCCGGTAGCCTGGCTTACCTGCGCTTACTGCAGGTTATATTGCCCCTTCTTGGCCTGCTCACCTTCCTCGGACTCCTCTGGGCCGCGAGCTCAGTCCGCTCTTACCAGGCCGCGGCATTCTGGGCATCCTTTGCCAAGGGCCTTGCCCACCAGATGGGGACACCGGTATCCTCTTCTATGGGTTGGCTTGACCTCCTCAAGAAACAGGGCAAGGTCAATCCAAAGGTCATAGAAGGGCTTGAATCTGACCTGGAACGCATGAGATCAATTCTCAGGAGGTTCTCAAAGATAGGTGGCCCGCCCAACCTTGAGCCCGTTCTGCTTCCGAAGATCGCTGAAAGCGCTGTGGCGGAGGCTCTGGCCCGCTTCCTCCAGGATATGACTGTCTCGGTGGTATCCGAGGGCCAGTGTCAGGTGAGGGGTGATCCGGAGCTCCTCTCCTGGGTGTTTGAGATATTCCTCAAGAACGCCTGGGAGGCCAGGAGGGCCGAGGGCGCGCGGGTAAGGATACGCCTTAGGGAAGAAGGGCGATATTGCATCGTTGAGATAGAGGACAACGGCAGGGGAATCCCGCGCGAAAAGCAACACCTCCTTTTCCGGCGCTCTTACTCAACAAAAGAGCGCGGCTGGGGCGTGGGCCTTCTCCTAGTCAGGAGGATAATTGAGGACATCCACAGGGGGAAGGTCAGGCTGGTCGTGAGCGTGCCGGGGGAGAGGACGGTGTTCGCTCTGAGGCTCAGAAGGGATTGATCCGGCGCGCGGCGGGGGATTAAAATTTGCCACAACCTTTAAAGAAGGAGGTTTGAACATGAAGAAACTGCTCACGGGCGTTGCGGTTCTGGCCGCGGTAGCGATGGCCGCGCAGAGCTCCAGCGCCAAGAAAGGGAACTCAGATGCAGGTATCACATCCACCGGCGGGCCTGACGCCTACGGCTACACCTGGATAGACAGCAGGGAGCCCGGCGGCCCCTCCTACAACTGGATAGACATATCGGGAATAGGGACACAGATAACAGGTCTCGGCGACGACGGCTATGTTGGCCCATTCGGTCTGGGTTTCAACTTCCCCTACTACTGGTATACCACGAACAAGATATGGCTCCAGTTCAACGGCGCCATAGAGCTGTCCACGCCCACAGGAATGTATCACCCGGGATCCAACTCCATGATACCCAGCCCAATGGCCCCAAACGACCTCATTGTGTTCATGGGCGCGGACCTGGACTACACCATCGGCGGCCACGCTTATTTCTGGACCAACGGAAGGGATACCGCGATAATCCAGGTGGACAGCGTTCCGGAGTGGAATGCCCCCTCGTCCTATCACAGCGCTGAGGTAATCCTCTTCCTGGACCCTGGCAACCCCAACAACGGCCACATCCTTGTCCAATACGGCCCTCAGAACGGGAACTTTGACAACGGAGGCCAGGGTATCCACTCCGCCATAGGCATAGAGGACATCACGGGCAATGTCGGCCTGCAGTTCCTCAGGGACAATGTGCCTTCAGGCAACATGCCCTTTGACGGCCTCGCTGTGCTGTATAAGCGTCCTCCAAGCTCCTCCTACCAGGTTAAGGATGTCGGCATTGACATGCTCTGGCATGAGGACAATCTGGGATTCTTCCTGCACTCTTTCCTGGACACCATCAACATCCCGCTCCTCAGGGCCAAGAACTTCGGAAACCAGCCGTTCAGCAGTTTCCGGGCCATCGTGACCATAAAGAACTTCTACGGCTCGGTCGTCTACGCGGATACCGTTGACGGAGGCGCGCTTAACCCAGGAGACACCGTCACGCTGAGCTTCAAGCCGTTCAACGCCAGAACCCTCGGCAATGGCGTCTATTCCCTGAACGGAAGGGTGATCCTTTCCGGAGACATGAACCCCGCCAACAACACGGTGGATAATGTGGAGTTTAGGATAGTGGACAACACTACGCCCTGGCTCGGCTGGGACAACGACCAGAGTCAGATAGGCTTCACTTGGTGGATAGGCGGAGCAAACGGCGATGCCGGCTGGGGAGCCAGGTTCCCTCTGCCATACGATTACCATGTTGACTCCGTGGTCGCCTACGCCGGAACCAACCGCGACGCTGGCGGACAGGTCCAGGTTGCACTTCTGGCTGACAACGGCTCAGGCATGCCGGGAGAAACCATAGCCATCTCCAACAACATAAACATACCCAACGACGGGGCCATCCACACAGCGAAGGTGGCGGTCAACCAGGACTTTACCGGAGGCACCACCCTCTACGGAGCGCTCTTCCAGATGACGGACTTAACGGGCTGTGGGGTTGACGACATGACTCCGTTCTCAAGGAACTTCCTGGAATACACCGGAACCTGGGCGCCTTACAGGGATAGGGAAGCCAACGACGCCTACATAAGGCTATACGGGCGCTTCACCGTTGATGTTGCTGAGACAGGAAAACCCCAGTCCTTCGTCCTCAACAGCATAGGCCCCGTTCCCACGAGGGACAAGGCAAGCTTCTCCTTCACGGTGCCCGCCAGGGGCGATGTGAGCCTCAGCCTCTACAACTCAGCCGGCCGGAGGGTCATGGCAAGGACGGAGACATTTGAGGCAGGGGCCGGGAGGATGGACCTTGACCTTTCGCCCCTTTCCGACGGCGTCTACATCTACAGGCTGAACTACTCTGACACCAGGCTCAGCGGCAAGCTGATCATAACAAGGTAGACCCTCACACGGAAAGCAAAAAGCCCCCGGCTAGCCGGGGGCTTTTTCGCGCTTAAGGAACCGAAAGAGGCCTCCGATCTATAATCTAGCCGTGCGCGTCCTGCATCTTGAGACAGCCGAATCAACCCAGGACGAGTGCTTCAGGCTCCTGGAATCCTGCCGGGCGGTCGCCGTGAGGGCAGATGTCCAGACCAGGGGTAGGGGAAGGCACGGGTCGCGCTGGCATTCTCCGCCTGGCGGGCTTTGGCTTTCTGTAGGGCTTATTGGAGCCGATGGGCTCGCGTGCGCCGTTGCCGGGCCTGTGGCTGTCTGCGAGGCCCTTGCCCCGTACCTGCCCTCCCCTGCCCTAATTCGCCCACCAAACGATGTCTTTCACTCCGGCAAGAAGCTGGCAGGGGTTCTCGTTGAGAAAAGGGGGGACAAGGTCGTCACGGGATTCGGCATAAACCTTTACCAGGAGGTCTTTCCGCCGGAGCTGAACGCTGTGTCCCTTAAGCAGTTGGGCGGAACAGGCTTCAACCTAGAAAATGTGGCCGAGCGCGTGATAGCAGGTTTCACAGGCTTACTGGAAATGCCACTTCGGGCGATAATCTCCAAGTATAACGGGTATTTGATGGGCTTGGGAAAGCGCGTGAGGGTCGGGGAGGCGGAGGGAAGGTTCATGGGATTGAGCGAGGATGGCTTTGTAATAGGGGAGATCGTTATACCCGTTGGAAGGTTTACCGGCATGGAGATAGTTGAATGAGGCTTCTGGTTATTGATGCTGGCAACTCCGGCCTCAAGGCCGGCATCTTCGTTGACTTCTTCGTCTCAGCGGCGGGTATCTTTGAGAGCCCGGAGGGCCTGTTCGGTTGGGCCGGAGAGACCGAGGGTATTGCGGTATCATCTGTGGTGCCGAGGATGACCGAAGCCCTCACTGAGGCATTTCCCTCCGCTCTGTTTCTCAACAAAGACAACGCCGGCATACGCATTTTCTACAGGGACCCCGCAAAGCTCGGCTCAGACAGGATCGCCAACGCCCTTTATGTGAAGCACTTTCTCTCGCAGAATACTGTGGTGGCGGATCTGGGGACAGCGGTCACGGTTGACGCGATCGGGGCCGACGGGACATTCTACGGCGGGGTTATATTTCCGGGGCCGCAAACCGCCATAGCCTCGCTGGCCGAGAGAACATCACTGCTCCCACGGATCTCGCTTGGCAGGGAGCCGGTCGGCCCCTTGGGAAGGGACACTGAGACGGGGATGAGATCCGGAGTCCTCTGGTCAACAGCGATGGCCGTGGAGGGATTTGCGAAGGCCCAGGCCGCGTTCCTGGGCTGGGAGAATTACAGGCTGGTTTTGACAGGGGGCATGGCCGGGCTGATCCGGCCCCTGCTAAAAGCCAGGTGCTTTTTGGAGGCCCACGCTACGCTTTTGGGACTCGGAGCGTGGGCGCAGGGATTGCTGGGATAGGGGTCGTTCAGATTTTGCGTGAATCTAAGGGGATCTTTAGCGTCCGAAGGGTCTCGGTGTCTCTCATAATTCTCCACACTATCGGGTCGGAGTTTCTAGTCCGACGGCGGGTTAGAAAACCCGCGCTGGGAATAATAGCAGAAGAGAGAAAAGGCATTCTGGGCGAAAAAAGGGTTATAATTTCCCCGTGAATCTGCCCATAATTGAGGAATTGCCCGGCGGGGGCCGGCTTGAGCTCCACGAGATGATGGGCGATGACCTTACGCCGGCAAGGATAGCCAGAATATCCTACCTCTCCGAGGGAGGGGATGACGAGCGCGACGCGGCTTTGCTGGGAAGGCTTATAAGGCTAGGTCATACATCTGTCTTTGAGCACCAGGTCTTCAGGTTTCTTCTGGACGGCGTGCCGATGTATATAGGGGAGCAGATCCTCAGGCACAGGATAGCCTCATACACGAAGCGCAGTTTCAGATACACCTCCCCGGCAAGACATTTGCCAGCCAACCTCAACGAGGAGTTCCACATACCTCCGGAGTTCCTTGGCCTCAAGGAGTGGAAGGGTTCGCGCGACCCGGCCGAGCTGAAAGGCATGATAGAGGATCACATCAGAAAGTCTGTTGAGCTCTACGAGGAGCTCGTGAACGCTGGGCTACGGAAGGAGGCCGCGAGGTGCATTCTTCCGGCAGGGACGCGCACGAGCTTTTGGTGGACAATAAACATGCGCAGTGCCATGAACTTCCTCTCGCTGAGGCTCAGACCCGACGCCCAGTGGGAGATAAGAGAGGTGGCGAGGGCCATGGCCCGTATATTCAAGAAGGTGGTTCCTCTAACTGTTTCGGAATTTCTCAGGCAGAACAACCTGGAAAAATACCTATAGAATTTTGCACCAAGTCATATCCGTGCTATCCAATTTGTATCCCCACTTCATGTAGAGCCCTATGGCTGGATAGTTGTGCGCCTGGGTCCTTACCTCCGCTCTCCTGAGCCCTCGCTCAGCGTATGCCCTGTGGGCCGCGGCCACAAGGGCGCTTCCGGTTCCACGCGGAGCATCCCGCGATGCTCCGATGAGGACTATCACCCCCTTTTCCCTAAGCCTAAGGGTCACATATCCGCGAGGGCCGTCCCCTGAGTCCACAACCAAAACGAGGTCAGCGGCCTCACCCCTAACGCTGTTCTCGGCCCACGCGGAGAAGACCCCGTCGGCCTCCTCTCGGCTGAAGAACGGGTCGTGGTAGAACCTGCTTGTCAGAAAGAGGCCTCGGCTCATCTCCCTGAGCGCAGGGATATCCTCCACCCTCGCAACCCGGACGGGCAAGGCCGGCTCCGGGGCCTCGCCAGTTTCCCTAGCAAATGTAATCCCGATATCCGTGAGGTAAAACCCGGCGGCCGAAAGCGCCTGAGCCCATTCAATCCGT
>Ga0272448_1009159_pt1 | contig 10157 bp, 9 predicted proteins | sample YNPCB0191_FD_202220 | JGI IMG/M metagenome (GOLD analysis project Ga0272448, IMG submission 202220) | Hot spring sediment microbial communities from Yellowstone National Park, WY, United States - YNP-CB-019-1 | ecosystem: Environmental > Aquatic > Thermal springs > Hot (42-90C) > Sediment... | reverse complement strand
AACCTTTAAAGAGATTATTAATTTAATAACCTATAAAGAGATAGTTAATTTAATAACCTTTAAAGAGATTATTAATTTAATAACCTATAAAGAGATAGTTAATTTAATAACCTTTAAAGAGATTATTAATTTAATAACCTATAAAGAGATAGTTAATTTGATAACCTATAAAGAGATTATTAATTTAATAACCTATAAAGAGATAGTTAATTTGATAACCTATAAAGAGATAGTTAATTTGATAACCTTTTAAAAGACAAAGTGGTCAAATTACTCTAAAGATATCTAATGGTAGATGTGTAGTATAATCATCCTCAAGGAGATAAACTACACTAGTAAAGACTTAATCCATGAATGATTTCATTGTTTTAACATATAAAGACATAGATTAATTTATGCAAACATTATCGCAAGTAATATGATTATTAAGGAACCAATAAAAATTTTAGTGAATGAAATATAACAGTAGATATTTATAAAGTGTTTGAGTGTTAACTCTTCTGTTATTAATTAATAATAACTTATCTCTATATAAGTTATTATATTTAAAGGTATTGATAACACTTTTAAATAGTGAACAAAGAAATTATTTTTCTCTGAAGGTGATGTTAATTCTACCTTCTTTTACTTTCTTCCTTTTGGGTAATTGATGTTTAAATTCACTTTTGGCGGCAGCTGAATTCATGATTAATAAACTACCACCTTCTAATTCTAATTCATATTTATTATCTTTATTGCTAATTTGATGAAATTGAAAAGTTCTAGTAGCACCTAATGATAAACTGACAATTATATCACCATCACTTAGCTCTTTATCCGTGTGCCAACCTATATAGTCTTCACCATTTCTATAATAATTTAATTGGGCATAGGTTAATTTTCTATTAATAATATGTTCAATAGCAATCTTTACTCTTTTAATCAGATCAGTCCAAACGCAAGAGTCCGTTACAGTATATTTTTCATTGACCATAGATTCTTCATCTCTCATAGCCCATAATAATCTGGGTGTATTAACAGATTTACCAAATATATTGTAAACACCTTGAGTCCATTTAATATTATCGTTTGATATTAGATGTTTATATAATTCTTGTTGAAGTTCATCTGATAAAAAATCTTTGAGGTAGATTATTTCAGCAGTATCCGATAATTTGATTATCTCCATATTAAATCTTAATAGTACATATTAAATAATATTTCAATTTTAACTCATTAAATTTTATCTACTTGATGATTCACAGAAGTCTACACACTCTCTTATATAAGTAGCTGCTGTATTAGCAGCCGTACCAAGTGAAGCCAAAGCTAAACGATTGCCGAAACCAACAACTACATTACTAGGTACAAATCCTTTGGATCTTAAACATAAGAAAAAATCAATTAATTGTCGAGTTGATGGTTTACGTTTAAATTGAACAACAGCTATATCCATGGATGTTACATTACTAGCACAAATAGCGTTAAGATTAGCAATTGCACAAGTGGCATCTTCATTTCGAACTAATACACTAGTTATTGGAACATTAGCAATAGTCGTAACCAGTATACCATATACAGGTATTGTTTCCCGTTTTAATATTGATGTGTCTAAACATGCTGATGTAGGAGGTGCAAAGGTGATAGCATTCATTATTGTAATACTTTTGGCTTTGGGTAAAGGGCATTTCATTTTAAATGTAGCATTAAATTAATTTTAAGTTAATTTATCTTATGAACAAACTAATATAATTCTTATTTATAATAAAATAAAAATTGTGATTTTTGTAAATTTAGTTGATTTTTTATTTATAATTACCATATTATCCTTGTTTAATTATTTGTCTATCAATATACGTTTAATGCTATTTTATGTTATTAAGACAAAAAATTAGGTACATATTAAATTAAAATTAGTTTATTTACCAATAAAAAAGAAGATTAAGTACATATTAAATTAAAATTAGTTTATTTACCAATAAAAAAGAAGATTAGGTACATATTAAATTAAAATTAGTTTATTTACTAATAAGACAGAAAATGTGATATATTAGTCAATATATTCAACCTTTTAAGTGGTTAATGAAGATTTTAACATTAAAAATATTGGTCTATTAAATTTAATTGATCTTTAGGAATAACGAATGTATTCCTTAAATGATAATCTTTAAATAATTGATTAAGATCTTGTTCATTGAAAAAATCACCAACTGCACTATTCAAAGCATTCAATTGATTTCCATCAATTACTAACCTACGTTGATATCCATAATTAGGTTGTACTAATACAGTTACAATGTCATTGGATATTAATACATATTCCAACGGATATTGCATTGATGGATTTATTTTAGGTGGAAGCTTTGCTTTAAAACGTTCATGTGCCTCAAATGTTGATATAGGCTGACTATAATTGAAATTGTCAAAATATTTTAACTGGGTTAATAAGTTCCATTGGTGAAGATTATTTAATTTAATTTGTCGGAGTGCATTTATTAATTGTGGACTAAATGTTGCTTTAATTAGCTTAATTCTCTCTAATCTATTTTTCATCTCTTTAAATGACAATAAAATATCTCTGAATTCTTATGACTATTTAATAAACTAATTAGATCGCCATTATCTAAAGACATAGCAACTTCATATAATGCTAATTGATCAAGTTCAACTAATGATTGGTTCATTTTTAATAAAATTTTATTTTTTTTACAAAATATATTTATTAAGGGAACAGATAAAGAATAGATGATAGTCTTACATCTTGAACTAATATATAATTTCCGTTGATGGTGGGAGTTTGTGAACTACTATTATTAAACGTGAAAGAAACATAAATTGGATTAGTGGAGTTTAATACATCATCAGCTGATTCATGATTATTTATTACTGTGACATCAAGATTGTAAACAACCCAAACATTACCTAAATCATCGTTTTGAATAACTAATGTTATTCTAATTTAATCTAATAAAGAACCATTAAGGATAGAGACAGGAATAGTTGGAATAGTATTATTAATTATTGGTTGAGAATTTACCATTTTAATCATTAACAATTTATATATATTCAAATTATAAGTGAATTAATATCTACCTAATATATAATTATTATTAATTATATATTAATCAGTTAATTTATAATAGATAAAAATTATAAGTGAATTAATATCTACCTAATATATAATTATTATTAATTATATATTAATCAGTTAATTTATAATAGATAAAAATTTGTTTCAGATTTCTGTCAAATAATAAAATATCTATTGGAACATAACATAACTTAATAATTATATTACTAATATAATATCCATTTTTATAATCAATGATTATAAATTTAGATGAGTTATTATTAATAACAGAGTTAAAATGTTAGTACAATTATCATGACAAGTTCATATTGAAATTTAACATTATTATCAATTGAGATTGTTACTAATGAAATCTAATAAACGTTTCAAGAGCCTACTTTAGATTGATTAATACCACATATTCAATGTTATTTATATTAGTCTGTTCATGTAACTATATTGAAATAATAACATGAAAATATCGGATATACTCACCCTAGTTTAGTGTATACCTATCTATTTTTATAATTATCTATTTTTATAATTATAAAGCAAATTATCCAGGTCCAATATATCAATAATTTTCAGTAACTTAAATGTTTATTTATCTATGTAATAAGTACCATGCTCCTAAAAATTAATAATATATTTAACAGTTTATGATGTTAATAGAGGTAATTTAATTTCTTTGTGTTGATTAATAAAATAAATCAACATCAGCAGACTATTTAAGTATGCTCTCACAAAATATTGTAATCATAATGATAAAATTTGTGTTATTTTGGGTGTATATTAGATTGGATGATCCTACTATTTTAATTGATATTCATCTGTAATAATATTAACTGTTTATTTAGTATGTCAATTATTATTTAACAATGTTTTATACATTAATAATTCAATTAGATTATGATAATTATTCAAATTAATTTCATTAATAAAGTCGTAATGACTATCTATTTTCTCAATCTGTTTCTTATTGGTAGTAAATTCCTTTAAAGTTACTAATTTAGTCCGTTGAATAATAGAAATGTCCTTTATATTTGCCCATATTCTAGTATATCTATCCAATTACACAAAAGATCATGTTCATTAATATCCAACATGGTCAAGTCAAGAATGGCATTAACAATATCACCATCATTTTTATACAACATTAAATAACTATGTAGAAAATGACAATGGGTTTGTTTAATTATTAAATTAATATCCCCTTCCATAAGATTATATGGATTTAGATTCTTAATTAATGTAATTATATCGCCATCACATTATGACATTAATTCTGATATCAATTTCTTATTTCCACCTAATTTACTTAACAAAGTAATTATATTTTTAATTTCGCTGATTCTCTTAATTGACGTTAAGTATTTAAAAATCGTTGACAGAGACCAATTGACAGGATAATCAAAAAAAAATCGTTGTTTCCAATACGGTGTTAAATAATTAACAATATAATTAGTATCTTTATTTATTAATTGATAATTTAAGATATCTTTAATTGTTAAAGAATCTACCATATGATCAAATAAATCAAGATCTAAAATGGGATTCATTTTAAATCTCCAAAATAAGGAATTCTTAATTCATTTTTACATTATATTAAATATGGAACCCATTGCATCTATTAATCCTAGATATACTCTTGATGTGTTTTATGAGATATTATTACGTTCACCCTTAGAAACTATAATTAATGTGTGCAGAACTAATAAAAATATTACTAGAATTTGCCAATCTAAGTATTTTTGGGAACAAAAGTTACTCCATGATTTCGGCCTTCCATCAAATTTATTATCAGATAAGCCCTTTCAAATTTATCGACAATTAACCATCTTTGATGTTTCTGATTTACTTTATCGTGCACAAAGAGGTAAGATGGCACTTCATTATTTTAATCTTAATATACCAACCATGTCTTCGTATTATATACAAGCAAAACCAGAAAGATTGGGTCCTTCGACAAATTACAATATGTATTTTATAAATACCTATTTACGTGATAATTCTATTAGAACAGAATGTATTAGATGGGGACAATTAAATATAAACGATTTTTCACCAGATGGTATACATTTGTATTATGGTTATGATCTTGATATATTCAGTAAATATGATATATTGGTTAATCTTAGACAAGTAGATACAAATCTAGCTAAATTATTTGTTAACAATTTATTGGATAAAGTTTATATTAAATATATTAACAATTCTTTTGATCCCTTTACTTGTTTATCAACATATGATTATTTTAGGACCACTTTGATAGTCAATAACAAGTATTCAATGGGTTCTCTGTGTGATCCAATTTATTATGAACTAACACCTGATAATAAAAATTTTGTCGACATGGATGCTCTTAGAGAGTTAGATGAGACAATAACTATTTTTTATAATGATATTAAAACTCTAATAACTTTACATAAATAATTAATAACCATTTTATTTAAAGTGAGAATCATTATGTATAATGAAATATTAATTATTAGATTAAGTTTGATCTATTAACAGGAATTATTTCAAGTTGCGTTTTATCAAGTGCAAAACGTGGTAATAACAAATTAAATATAGATTGTGATAACGATATACATCTATTATCTTCATCAATTTGATTAGGATATTTTTTAATAATAGCACCTCTTAATAATAATAATTTAATTAGGTTGTTAATATGATCAACTCCAGCATAGACCAGATTGAGATGAGTAGTACTATTATCATAATTTTCAACTATCGATAAAGCTAGATATAAGTCCATAGACAGATTATAAATTGAAATTAATGGCGATAGTATATGATTAATTTCCTTTAAAATAGTAGTCATAATAACATCATTAATATTAATGAGTCCTTTATTAATATCATTAATAACATGTTGTTTGTCTTCATCATTTAATAATTCTAATATTTTTTCGTTCTTGTCATCAAAAAATAACTCAGCTATACTAACAGTATTACTAGTATCAACTCTAGATTTTAATAATATTATTAGATCTTGATATTTAGCTTGTAGATAACTACTTAATAATTGCAAAAAGAATTGTACATTATTCCAAGCTTCTGTTCCCCATGACTGTATTTGATCTATAAATATATTAAAATAATAATAAAAAATAATATTTACCCCATCAATATCAGTTGAATTAACTAATCTAACTATTAAATTGCTAAAGCTATTTTTCTGTTCACTAGCCAACTTATTAAGTTTATTATTATAATCCTGTTTAATCGAAAGAGATAACATTGAACCATAAGGTAATAAGATAATAAATGCTAAGTCTAACGACATCAAATCCAGAAATAAATATTGTAATAAATAAGTATTTTCATTATTATTGTTGATAATTTTATCTATTTTGAACCATATATTCATATGTTTATATAACTCTAATGGTAGATTAATATCTAATTTATAAATTATCGATTTAAGATCTATTAATCCTATTCGTAATGATTTACATTGATATCTGGGATCAACCCAATGATAACGAATATTTGATCCACATAAGGCTAAATTTTGATAACTATCTTCAAAACAAGGATTAAGACTTGATCTAAAACGATTAATAGGAACATCCTTTTTTATAAATTTCTCTATAGTTAAATTAGTTTCACCATAAACATCAATAACCATATTATTATTATTAATTAAAGCTCGCACAATATCCTCCATTGATGGATTATTTTGACAAATACCTTGATTACTATTATGAATATCACCTCCTAATAAAAATATTTTATCCTTATATTGTACATGATATATTACTACCGGCCCACTTATATATTTAGCTGATAGTGTAGAATTATTAAATAATTGATAAACCTTATCTGAATTATTCCATTTCCAAGTGGCTTCAATAATATTACTCTTTTTAAGTATGGTCGAGAAATTTTCATCATTAATTATTTCTCGATTATAATTGAGTTGTAAAGTAATCCGGGCGAGAGGAATCTCGGTCATTTACTAGATATTTAAAAATTATTACTTATTTAATATAAATGCTTCTAATTAAACCCAATTAATGTCATTAATGTCACAGTGAACCTATATTATTAGAGTAAAGATTACATTTACTCTATATTTTATTTATTATCATGAATAATTAAAATTTATTCATGTTAAATTTACTAATAGATATTGTATTTAGTATAAATATATCCTCCTTTTATATGAGCAGTGGAAATTATATATTAACCACAAGAATAAAATTGAACAATTAAATTTTCATTTAAATATCTAAATAATGGAAGAATTACCTGATGAGCTTCTCTTTCCTATTATGGTTGATATACCCTTAGATCAATTATTATTATTATGTCAAACTAATTCCCGATTTAATGTATTATCTCAAGATAACTTATTATGGAAAAATCGTTTTCAAAAAGAATTCCCAAACGTGCCATTAGTCAATGACCCTGATGAAGATTGGAAATTTGTATATTTGGACTTTATTCGGACTTTAAAAATAAAGCCTGTTTATATCAATAAACTACCAACTGATATTCAGGTTATTGATAACCAATATATTAAGCGTAATTACTTGACAGAACAGATCTATCAACAAGTTCCTTATCAAAACTATATTGTAATAGGTGTCAATTATGATACACCCACATCGGCTTGGATAGTAAAAAATGGAAAAATAGACTTTAATACTATTGTTAACTTAACCTGGTATGGATCTGCCAATTTTCAAATATTTACTCTTTTGGATTCAACTTTTGTTTCAAAATTATTAACCAAGGTCAATTCAAATAATGATTTGAAATCTAAAGGAATGGCCTCTTTATTCCTTAGAAATAATTTTTTTTTAAATAATCTATTACCACAATATTTAAGTTGACAACCTAAATATTGTAATTATATTATATTAGTCCTATTAATAACAATAGAGATTATGTTCAATTACCATCTTAATAGTTACTTTGATGTTTATTATTACTAATATATCACCCATGAACATAACTGAGAATCATCTTAATATTAATTTAAAACATTATTATCTTCACTGAACAATTTACAATATTATTAATATTAAGTTCAATAATTAATATTTATTTTCTTGATATTAATTGACAACCATATCAATTAATATTTATTTTCTTGATATTAATTGACAACCATATCAATTAATATTTATTTTAATAACTTGATGGTAATTGGTAACAATATTAATATGACTAGTTGTATAATAATTAATATTCATTATTAACATTATCATTATCGATGTTATCTAATCATTGATGGTGTATTGATATTTAAACGTTGGTGATTACCAACAATAATATTAATTTTCAGATAATTAACATTAATAATAGTATCTGTCCGAATTTGACATCTTTTATAATGTTATTCTAAGCTAAAAAATTACCCTAACTTAATTGTATTATATAAACAATTATTACACTTTAATAATTGTTTATATAATACAATTATATCAATTTAAATTAATTTTAAAGTATACATCTGAATAACTGAAAAAAATAACCTTGTTGAAAAATAAAGACCCTTAAAATTCTAATAGACTTATTTTCTTCAGTTATTCAGATGTATACTATGTATACCTTAGAAGTAAATATTAGATCAAGGAGATTATATTATTATAACATAAGTATGTTAATAATGAGGTTGTAATAGTAAGATAAGATTATTTGATATCGGATATAATAATTATCATAGTGATAATTATTAATTTCTCTCAATTACCTTTATTAATCTTAATAATAGTGAAAATGGATGCATAAACATATTAATAATTATTCTTGATAATACTGTTATAAAGTAGATTAAGAATTGTAATTTATCATAACATAAAAAGACTTATCAAAATTTAACTTAGACTTCTGAGAGTATATTATTAACATTAAAATACTTGAATTCAGAGTACTTATAATGATATCTTATTAATCAAACAACTATTACTATTCCCAATCATTAAATAAATAAATAATTAAGAAGAGGTTAGTAACAGTTAAAGAAATTTTCTAGTTACCAAAATGTAACAGGTAAAATAATATTATATTAAAAAATTATTAATAATATGTTAATTAGTTTCAGGGTACTTCTTCTTATTCAGAAGTTTATCTGTAATATTATAACTAGTTAATTAAAAATTATCAAGAAGTCTCTTGTTGATTGATAATTAATTAAAGTGATAGTGAAACTTAATAATCAGAGTACTTTAGTAGATTGCTAAGAGAATGGTGAGAAATAATTATAATCTTGTTGATACTCTTATAAATAATTAAGAACCAAGAAAATAGATATTACGAGATAAATTAATAAAAATTATACTATTAAACAAGTTGATTACAATTAAATTAATGTGGGTCTTAATTATTAATTTGATAATTACTTATAAATTAACAATAATACCATTATATCCGTCTTTATGATAATATATTTATATTTAAGTAGCCTAATAATCATAAACCGACAATATTTCAATTGTAAATTATGAACACCCAACTAGTACTTGATGTTATACATCAAATTTTATTAATTGCCTCATATGAGACAATAAATAACTATTGTCTAACAAATAAAAGAAATAATTTAATATTAAAAGATGAATATTTTTGGATTCTTAAAGTAAAAAAAGATTTCAATCTTATTTTAACATCGTTAACTAAACTAAAGCTGAAGGGTATTAAATTATATATTCAATTGAAAATAGCTATTGATCCAATTAAATTAGATGAATATCTTGAATACATCAGCTCAATACCTAAACGATATATAATTATTAGAAGACTTAATAATAGTTTACATGGTCATTATTTTATCAAGCAAGATGATCTGTGTTTACAAAAATCTTTTGAAGTGTATACACTGGGTGATACTATTACACTAAGTCTTAATATAGCTATGAGGAGTTGGATTGGATTAAATTATCAACAAGAAAGTATTAAATTATTAACTACTAATACTTATTTAACCAAAGAATTAGATTTATTAAGTCAATATCAGATCCTATTACTAACTAGAGGAATCGACCCGGAACTGGCTAAATTAATAATTCTTAACCGATTAGAGTTATTAGCTAAGACTTTTAATGACATCACATTTTATGTCTATTTATATCTTCATTTTATGTTACTTAAA
>Ga0272448_1009157_pt1 | contig 10159 bp, 7 predicted proteins | sample YNPCB0191_FD_202220 | JGI IMG/M metagenome (GOLD analysis project Ga0272448, IMG submission 202220) | Hot spring sediment microbial communities from Yellowstone National Park, WY, United States - YNP-CB-019-1 | ecosystem: Environmental > Aquatic > Thermal springs > Hot (42-90C) > Sediment... | reverse complement strand
AAAGTTTGACAAAAGGTTAAGAGAAATTAAAGGAGGAGAATTAGAGAATAAACCTTTAGAGGAAGTTTTTGCCTTTTGGAAAAGTTTTGAAGAGAGATTTAAAAAGAGGCCAAAGGGGGGAGAAAATTACAACGATGTGAAAAAGAGAATGATTAATTTTATTGAAAGTTTAGAAAAAAAATATAGCCAAAAGACAATTTTAATAATCAGCCATCAAAGACCCTTAACAATGCTTGAAGGAGCAATGGAGGGTTGGAAAATTGAAGAATTTTTTGAAGCAGAAAAAACAAAAATAAAAAACGGAGAATTGAGGGAAATTGTTTTTAGAAAATTGCCATATAACAAAGAGGGAGATTTAGATTTTCACAGGCCTTATATTGATGAAGTTGAATTTTTCTGCCCAAAATGCCAAGGAAAAATGAAAAGAAACCCTGAAGTTATTGATTGTTGGTTTGATTCTGGAGCAATGCCATTCGGCCAAGCTCACTGGCCGTTCGCTTGGCCTCAAACTCAAAATTCAAAAGTCAAAAGTCAAAAATTAAGTCCTCCAAAACTTTTCCCCGCAGATTATATTGCAGAAGGAATAGATCAAACAAGAGGTTGGTTTTACACGCTTTTAGCAATCTCTACGACATTGGGTTTTGGTCCTCCCTACAAAAATGTTATTTCTTTAGGTCATGTTTTAGATGAGAAAGGGGAGAAAATGTCAAAGTCAAAAGGAAATGTTGTAGATCCTTGGGAAATGATTGAAAAATATGGAACAGATAGTATTCGTTGGTATTTCTTTACCATCAATCATCCAGCAGACCCAAAACTTTTTTCAGAAAAAGACATAAAGGAATCTTTTAGAAAATTTATCCTTACTTTTTGGAACTCATTTGTTTTCTTTGAAACTTATAAAGCCAAAGGCACAAATTTTGGAATCAAAAAACCAAAAAGCCAATTGGACAAATGGATTATTTCAAGAATTCAAAATCTAATTTTAAAAGTGACAAATGATTTAGAAAAATATGAAATCACTAATGCTGCCAGAGCAATAGAAAACTTTTTAATTGAGGATTTATCTCTCTGGTATATTAGAAGAAAAAGACCAATTTTTCAAAGACCAAAAAATAAAATTGAATTAAAAGAAGCTACGAAGGTTTTAGGATATGCAATTTCAACATTGGTAAAACTTATTGCTCCATTTTGCCCATTTTTTGCTGAATATATCTGGCAGAAAATAAACGAGGAAAAAGGAAAAATAATTTCGGTTCATCTTCAAGATTGGCCAAAAGTAAAGAGAGAATTAATTAATAGGGATTTGGAAGAGAAAATGGAGATAACAAGAGAAATTGTAAAGAAAGTTTTGGCAGAAAGAGCAAAATCAAAAATCAAAGTCAGACAGCCCTTATCAAAATTGCAAATTTCAAATAAAGAATTGAAAAAGGAAAAAGAATTGTTAGAGCTAATTAAAGAGGAGGTGAATGTAAAAGAAATTGTTTTTGGTGAAAAATTTGAATTAGATAAAGAAATTACTCCTCAATTAAAAGAGGAAGGGATAATAAGAGAAGTAATCCGATACATTCAGGCTGCAAGGAAAGAAATGGGATTTGAGAGAAAAGATAAAATTATGGTAGAATTTAAAGCAGAAGGAGATTTAGCTATTTTATTGATCAAAAACCAAAAATTAATCTCTAATTTAGCAAATTTAGTGGAGTTTAAAGAGAAAAAAGAAGAAAAAAAATTAGATTTGGAAAAGGAAATTGAAGTTGATGGAGAAAAAATAATTATTGGGATAAAAAAGGTCAAATTAAAAAAATAAATTATTATGGCAGAACAAAAAAAGCCCCCTTCAATATTTCAAAGATATGGAGGGAGAATGACAACTCAACAAATAAACCAATTGGTTGATCAAATGTCAATGCATCCTTGGGAAAAAGAATATGTGAAAAGAGTTTTTGAAAGATTTAGTGATCCTACTTCCCCTCATGTTACAGAAGAAGAATTTAAACAGGGATTGGACGAAATGTTAAAAAATAGTCAAGACCCAATCGATAGAATCAGAATTGAACAAATAAAAAGAAAATTCGGTTTGTAAAAATGTTTATTCATTATCGAACTCAAGGAATTGTCCTCAAAAAAGAAAATAGAGGAGAAAGTGATCAATTATTTACTGTTTTTACAAAAGATTTTGGAAAATTAGAAATTTTGGGAAAGGGGATTAGAAAAATTACTTCAAAATTGAGAGCAGGAATTGAAATATTTTATCTTTCAGAAATTGAATTTGTTCAGGGAAAAAATCAAAAAATTTTAACCGATGCAATTTCAATTAAGAAGTTTAAAAAAATAAGAAGAGATTTATCAAAACTTAAAATAGCCTATAAAATTTCAGAAGTTCTTTCTAAATTAATTAGGGGAGAAGAAAAGGATGAAAAAATTTGGTCTTTGTTAAAAGATACGCTTGAGAAACTCGAAAACTATCAATTTAAAATTGATAATTTAAAATTAATTTATTATTATTTTTTTTGGAATCTAATTTCATTTTTGGGCTATAAACCCCAATTGTACTTTTGCCTTTTGTGTGGAAGAAAATTAAAACCTAAAAAACTTTATTTTAGTAAAGAAGGAGGAATTTTATGCGAAAGCTGTTTTAAGAAAAAGAAGGAAGGAATTTTAATAACACCTGAAGTAGTTAAGATTTTGAGAGAGATCTTAAATCAAAATTGGGAGATTTTAAAAAAATTGAAGATAGAAAAAGAACATTTTAAATGGCTAAAAAAAGTTTCAAACATTTATTTCCAAAAAATTTTAGAAAATCAATGAAAAAAAGATTAAACCTCTTTTTTCTATTAATTATTTTCTCAGTTGCCGTAATTGGTGCCTTCTTTTGGTATTGGCAAAGGAATACTTTTTCTAAAGCTGATGTAAAATTGGAAATAATTGGACCAAAAGAAGCTTCTCTTTTAGAAGAGGTTGAATATCTTGTGAAACTCAAAAATAATAGTCAATTTGCTTTGGACAAACCCCAATTGATTTTTATTGCTCCAGAAAATTCAATAAAAAATGACCAAATTTTTGAGACTCAAATTTTAGGCGAAGAGGATTTAGGAGTTGCAATTTATCCAGGCCAAGAGAAAGTTTTTTCTTTCAAAATCCAGCTTTTAGGAAAAGAAGGTGAGGCAAAAATTGCAAAAGTAAATTTTAGTTATCAGCCAAGAAATTTAAAAGCAAGATATCAATCAGAAACATCTTTTACTACTATTTTAAAATCAAGCCAAATTACTTTTGATTTTGATTTATCTCCAAGAATTCCAGCTGGCCAAGATTTCGATTTTAAAATTAATTATTTTTCCAATTTAGAATTGCCCCTTTCTGATTTGAGATGTCAAATTGAATATCCTTCACAATTCACATTTATTTCTGCTCAACCTTCATCTTTAGATAGTAATGAATGGGTAATACCGGTTTTAAATAAATCTCAAGGAGGAAGAATAGAGATCAAAGGAAGAGTTTCAGGAGAAGTTGGGGAAGCTAAAATTTTTAAAGCTAAATTGGGAATAGTTAAAGATGGAAAATTTATTCTTTTGAAGGAAGTCTCTAAAGGTATAGAAATCATAAAACCTTTAATTTATTTACGTCAGGAAATCAATGGAAATCCAGAATATGTAGCAATTCCTGGAGATTGGCTTCATTACGAAATTTATTTTAAAAACATTGGAGATAGTGATTTAAACAATTTAACTCTTTTTGTAAAGCTTGAAGGGGAAGCCTTTGATTTATCAACAGTTAAATCGGAACTTGGAATTTTTCATCCCTCAGACAATACAATTGTTTTTGAGGGGAAAAATGTTCCAAAACTTCAATATCTTTTGCCAATGGAAGAAGGAAAAGTTGATTTCTGGGTTAAGGTAAAAGAAGATTTGGGAAATGTCAAAGAGCCTGTTTTAGTCAATAAAGTTTTCTTGGGAGAAATTAAACAAGAGTTTTTGACAAAAATAAGTACCAAATTAGAAATTGTCCAAAAAGGATATTATTTCGATGAAATTTTTGGCAATTCAGGACCTCTGCCTCCAACTGTTGGGCAAAAAACAACTTATACTATTTTGTGGCAAGTGAAAAATTATTACTCAGACGTGAAAGATGTGAAAGTAAGAGCAAAATTGCCAGAAGGAGTTGAACTAACTGGGAAAATTTTTCCAGAAGAGGAAAAAGCAAAATTTGCTTTTGATTCAAATTCAAGGGAAATTGTTTGGTCTGCAGGTGATGTTGAAAGAGGAAGTGGAGTTTTGAAATTGGGAAAAACAATTGCATTCCAAATTTCTTTGCTTCCTGATGAATCAATGAAAGGAAAAAGTCCAGAAATAATTTCTGAAGCATTAATTGAAGGATTTGATGCCTGGACAGGATCAAAAGTAGAAAATAAAACATCAGCTTTAACTACCGCCTTACCAGACGATCAAAATATTAAAGAAGAGATGAAAACTGTTAAATAAATTATGGAAAAAAAATTAGAAAAAATTGTTTCTTTAGCAAAAAGGCGGGGATTCATTTTTCAATCCTCAGAAATTTATGGAGGAGTAGAGGGGCTTTGGGATTTTGGACCTCTGGGAATTTTGATGAAAAATAATATAAAAAATCTCTGGATAAAAAAATTTGTAATGGAAAAAGAAAACATTTTTTTGATTGAAGGAACATGTTTAATGCATCCTAAAGTTTGGGAAGCCTCAGGACATTTGGAACACTTTTCTGATTCATTAGTTGAATGCAAAAACTGTCATTTTCGTTATAGAGCTGATCATCTGGAAGAAGGAAAATTTATTGGAAAGGGAAAAGCAAAAGAGAAAAATCAATGTCCAAATTGTGGAGGGAAATCTTTTACAGAACCTCGAAAGTTTAATTTAATGTTTAAGACTTTTTTGGGACCGGTAGAAGATAAAGCCCATCAGACTTATTTGAGGCCTGAAACCGCTCAATCAATGTTTACCAATTTTAGGAATGTTTTGAATTCAATGAGGGCAAAAATACCTTTTGGGATTGCCCAAATTGGAAAATCTTTCAGAAACGAAATAACCTTAGGAGACTTCATTTTTAGATCGAGAGAATTTGAGATTGCTGAGATTGAATATTTTGTAAAACCAGAAGAGGAAGATAAATATTTTGAATTTTGGGTAAATGAATGGGAAAATTTCTTTTTAAGCCTCGGAATTAAAAAGGAAAATTTAAGAAGGATTGAACATCCAAAGGAGCGTTTAGCTCATTATTCAAAAAGAACTGTTGATATTGAATATAAGTTCCCTTTTGGTTGGGCAGAGTTAGCAGGAATTGCTAATAGGGGAAGCTATGATTTGAAAAGGCATTCTCAATTTTCTGGTGAAGACCTAAGTTATTTTGATGAAAAAGAAAAAAAGAGATACTTTCCTTCAGTAATAGAGCCAACTTTAGGTTTAGAAAGATTAATTTTAGCCATTTTATTAGATGCTTATGAGGAAATCCCTGGAGGAAGAACAAAGACCACAAAGCCGACAAAAGAAGTAGAGATTTTATTAAAATTAGATAAAAAATTAGCGCCTATAAAAATTGCAGTTTTGCCATTGGTTAAAAATGAACCAAAAATTGTTGAAAAGGCAAGGAAGGTTTATGAAATTTTAAAACCTCATTTCTTTTGTCTCTACGATGAGGTTGATTCTATTGGGAGAAGGTATAGAAGAATGGATGAAATTGGCGTGATTTATTGTCTTACAATTGATTTTGAAAGTTTAGAAAAAGACGATTTAACTGTTAGAGATCGAGACACAATGGAACAAGAAAGAGTTTCTATTTCAAATTTGGTTGAATTTCTAAAAGAAAAATTGCAAAATTAAAAATATGTTTAAAAAATCTATTTTAGAAAATGGATTAAAAATTATTACTCTTCCTGATAAAAATACTCAGGCAGTGACGGTTTTGGTTTTAGTAAAAACTGGATCAAAATATGAAAAAAAAGAAAAGAATGGAATTTCTCACTTTTTGGAGCATATGTTTTTTAAAGGAACAAAGAAAAGACCTTCTCTTTCTGAAGTAGCTGGATCGTTAGACAAGGTTGGAGGAAATTATAACGCTTTTACTAGTGAAGATTTTACTGGTTTTTTTGCAAAAGTTGATTCTTCGCATTTCGATTTAGCTTTAGATTGGGTTTCTGATATTTTATTGAACCCTCTTTTTCCTGAAAAGGAAATTGAAAAAGAAAGAGGAGTAATTATTGAAGAGATAAATATGTATTATGATAACCCGATGAGCTATGTTCAAATTTTGTGGCCACAATTGCTTTATGGAGATCAACCTGCGGGCTGGCCAATAGCCGGGACAAAAGAAAGTGTCAGCAAAATTTCAAGAGAAGATTTAATTGATTATTTTAAAACTCATTATCTTTCAAAGAATACCCTTATTTGTCTGAGTGGAAACTTTAAAGAAAGAGAGGGAATAGAAAAAGTAAAAAAATATTTTTCAAAGATTAAAGTTGGAGAACCAGCAAAAAAACCTCAAGTTTTAGAAAATCAAAAAAAACCAAATTTACTCTTTCATTTTAGAGAAACTGAACAAACCCATTTTTGTCTTGGCACAAGGGCTTATAGTCTTTTTCATCCTAAAAAATATGCTTTGGAAGTTTTAGGAGTAATTTTGGGAGGAATGTTTAGTTCAAGATTATCGGTCATTTTTCGCGATAAATTAGGAATTGCTTACTATATCCATTCTGAAGTTGAAAGCAATCCTGATACAGGTTTTTTGGTTACAATTGCAGGAGTAGATGCTAAGAATTTTGAGAAAGCAATTAAAATAATTTTAAAAGAATACAAAAGAATCTCTGAGGAAAAAGTGCCCCAAAAAGAATTGAAAAAAGCTAAAGATTATTTAAAGGGAAAATTAGCTTTAAGCTTAGAAACTTCTGATGCTAAAGCTTCTTTTTATGGTTTGCAAGAAATTTTAAAAGGAGAAATTTTAACCCCAGAGCAAATTTTCCAAAAAATTGAAAAAGTAAATCAAAAAGATATTCAAGAAGTAGCCAGAGATATTTTTAGACCAGATAAATTAAATTTGGCTTTTGTTGGACCGTTTAAAGAAGGTAAAAGGTTTGAAAAATTGTTAAAAATATGAAGGAAAACTATATTTTAGACATTTCCTGGAAGACAATTTGGAAATTTTTTCTCTTTTTTGTATTTCTTTATTTAGTTTTTTTAGTTAGGGACATTTTAAGTTGGTTAATTTTTGCTTTAATAATTTCGATTCTTTTAGATCCAGCTATTCAATTTTTAGAAAGAAAAAGAATCCCTCGGGCAGTTTCTACACTTTTGATTTATTTTTTCTTCGTTTTTCTTCTTGTCATTGTAATTTATTTTTCAGCCCTACCACTTTTTAACGAGCTCCAAAAAATTACCTATTTTTTCCCTCAATATTTTGAAAAACTTTCTCCTCCTTTGAGAAAATTGGGAATTGAAGCCTTCAAAGATATTGAAAGTTTTATAAAAAGCTTTCAAGACTGGTTACTTTCTGCATCAGGTGGAATTGTTCGAGCAATTTCCACTTTTTTTGGTGGACTTTTTGCCTCACTTACAATTTTGACTTTATCTGTTTTTATTTCACTTGAAAAAAATAAATTAAAAGAATGGCTAAACCTTGTTTTTTCTGAGCAAAAAGGAAATTCAGTTTTTGAAATTTTAGAAAAATCTCAACATCAAATTTCTGCCTGGTTTGGGGTAAAAATTTTAGGTTGCATTTTTGTTGGAGTTTTGACCTTTCTTTCCCTTAAAATTCTTAAAATAGATTATGCAGTTTTTTTAGCAATTTTAGCTGGAGTTTTAAACATTATTCCAATTATTGGCCCAATCTTTGCTGGAGCAATAATTATTCTTTTTACATTTTTTCAATCTCCTGTTTTAACCATTTTAATTTTTTTAATTTTCTTTTTAATTCAGCAAATAGAGGGGAATATTTTAATTCCAATTTTGAGCAAAAAATTTATTGGAATGTCTCCTCTTTTGGTTTTAATTTCTCTTTTGATTGGAGGAAAACTCTGGGGAATTTTAGGTGGAATTTTGGCTGTTCCAGTTTTTGGAATAATTTTTGAATTTTTAAAGAATCTATTAGAAACTAAAAAAGAATTAGAGTAAAATGGCAAATCTTTATATTGTAGCTACTCCAATTGGAAATTTAGAAGATATTAGTCTTAGAGCTCTTAGGATTTTGAAAGAAGTTGATTTAATTTTGTGTGAGGACGAAAGGGTTACAAAAAAGCTTTTGGCTAGGTATCAAATTAAAACTCCCACTTTAAGCTATCATCAACATTCAAAAATCAAAAAAGAAGAATACATTATTTCGCTTTTAAAAGAAGGAAAAAATTTGGCTTTAGTCTCAGATGCAGGAACTCCAGGAATTTCAGATCCAGGAGGAAAATTAATAGAGAAAGTAATTGAAACTTTTGGCGATCAAGTAAAAATTATTCCAGTTCCAGGTCCTTGCGCTATAACCTGCGCAGCTTCAGTTTCTGGTTTTCCAATGGATAAATTTTTGTTTTTAGGGTTTTTGCCAAAAAAGAAAAAAAGGAAAAAATTTTTTGAAGAAATTTTAAAATCTAAATACCCAGTTATTTTCTACGAAGCACCTTATCGGTTAATTAAAACTTTAGAAGAGTTGAAAAGTCTAAACCAAAAATTCAAAGTTTGTATTGCAAAAGAATTAACAAAAAAATTTGAGACAATATACTATGGAGAATTAAATCAAGTTTTAGATAAAATTAAAAAAGAAAAAATAAAAGGGGAATTTGTGGTAATAGTTCAAAAAATCAATGAAAAATAAATTTTATATCACAACTGCAATAGATTATGTAAATGCCTCTCCTCATTTGGGACACGCTTTAGAAAAAATTCAAGCTGATGTTATTGCAAGATATCAAAGAATAAAAGGAAAAGACGTTTTCTTTTTAACTGGCACTGACGAGAATTCTTTAAAAAATGTAAGGGCTGCAAAAGAATTGGGTATTTTAACTGAAGATTTAGTGAACAAAAATGCAGCTAGGTTTTATCAATTAAAAGAAGCTCTCAATTTATCGTTTGACGATTTTATTAGAACTACTCAAGAAAGACACAAAAAAGGAGTCCAAAAATTTTGGCTAGCTATTAAAAAAGATATTTACAAGAAAAAATATCGAGGGCTTTATTGTGTAGGTTGTGAAGAATTTTATAAAGAAGAGGAATTGGAAAATGGGCTTTGTCCAGAACACAAAATAAAGCCAGAAATAGTTGAAGAAGAAAATTATTTTTTTGCCCTTTCAAAATACCAAAAAATTTTAAAAAACATAATAGAAAAAGGAGAAATTGAAATTGTTCCAGAGAGTAGAAAAATTGAAGTTTTAAGCTTTATTGAAAAAGGCTTAGAAGATATTTGTATTTCTCGTTCAGTAGAAAGAGCTCATGGTTGGGGAATTGAGGTTCCAGGAGACAAAACTCAAATTGTTTGGGTTTGGTTAGATGCTCTTTCAAACTATATAACTGCAATAGATTATGGAGAAGGCGGAGAGAAGTTTAAAAAATATTGGCCAGCAGATTTACATCTCATTGGAAAGGGAATTTCAAGATTTCATTGCATTTATTGGCCAGCCTTTTTGATTTCTGCAAAATTGCCTCTTCCGAAAATGGTTTTTGTCCATGGTTACATTACAGTTGAAGGACAAAAGATGTCAAAATCTTTAGGAAATGTCGTTGACCCCCTTTCTTTAGTAGAAAAATTTGGAACCGATGCTTTAAGATACTTTCTTTTAAGGGAAGCTTCGCCATTTGAAGATATAGATTTTACTTTTGAAAAGCTGAAAAAAAGATACAATGATGATTTGGCAAAAGGTTTGGGAAATTTGGTAGCAAGAATAATTTCTTTGGCAGAAAAGTTTGAAATTCAAAAACCAAAAGAAATTCAAGACAAAATTTTAAAAAATAATTTAGAAATTGCTCAAAAAAAATGGAAAGAAAATTTAGAAAGCTTTCAATTTAATGAGGCACTAAAAGCAATTTTTGATTTTATTTCTTTTTGCGACAAATTTATTAACGAAAAAAGACCCTGGGAAGAGGGAAATCAAAAATTTATTCCTGATTTACTGTTTGCTTTGGGTTCGATTTCAGAGCTTTTGAGCCCATTTTTACCAAAAACAGCA
>Ga0272448_1009156_pt1 | contig 10159 bp, 8 predicted proteins | sample YNPCB0191_FD_202220 | JGI IMG/M metagenome (GOLD analysis project Ga0272448, IMG submission 202220) | Hot spring sediment microbial communities from Yellowstone National Park, WY, United States - YNP-CB-019-1 | ecosystem: Environmental > Aquatic > Thermal springs > Hot (42-90C) > Sediment... | reverse complement strand
TATCTTTATTCCCCGGAATTCTTTTAATCTTTTTAGATGTTTATCACCGCTTATGATATAATCAGCGCCTGATTCAATGGCACATTCAAGGAATTTATTATCTGACGGATCCTCATTTACTGCTTCGATTTTTTTAGTCGGGACTACAAAAATAGCATTTTTTCTTATGACCTTTCCCCAATCTGTAATAATGTCCGTAGGCACATTTAGTCTCTGCATAACCTTAAGGACTTCTTGGATGATTTCTTCTGTGACAAAGAGCTGATACTTCCGAGACCTTTTCCAAGCCTTGATTATCAGAGAAGGATTGCCTCCCTCTACAAGAACCCCAGAGACAAAAATATTAGTATCAATGACAACCTTTAGCAAATTACTTATTATTTTCTTGCTCTTACTTTTTCAACCGCAAGATTTATCTTTTCTTCGGTAATCCCTGCTTTTCTACCAAATGCTTGGGTTTTCCTTAAGAGACTCTCAAATTCCTCATCCCATCCGCTTTCAACCTCTAACCACTTATCAATGATTTCTTTTTTGAAGCGCAAGGCTCTACCCATCTTCACCACAGGAATTATTCCTAAGCGCACCCTTTTATAAATAGTCAATTCATTAACCTGTAGATAATCTGCCAACTGTTTTGCGGTCATAATTTCCTGCATTTGCACCACCCCTTTCCAATACTAAATATAGCATATTCTTGTTTATTTGTCAATTATTTTGTTTATTCTTGTATATTTGTGTATATTCTATATAAACCAGTAGAACCGTAAGATTCTTTTAGAGGCAATTCACATTTACCACAATAAGCTGTAAGCTTATGACTACTAACTACTAAAACTTCAATAATGAAATCTGAAAAAGTTTATAAAAAGGTATAAATTTAACTTCTGTATGTCCTATCTTAATGGTTTTATCCAAAGTTAAATTAACTACTAATGCTTGAGATGGGTTATATTTTTCTATAAAACTTCTCAATGACTTGGTCATTTCAGGTGAGGTCATTTTTTTATATTTTGTCTCTATGGGTATAACTTCTTTTACTTTATCAATAACAAAATCAACCTCTGCCTTATCTTTTGTGCGCCAAAAATAAATCCTTATAGAGGTATTTTTTATCTTTTCTTTTAAAATGTTAAATATAAAATTTTGGAAAATAAATCCTTTATCCTTTAATCTGCCAAAATCTCCCAAAGCAAAGTTTCTTAAACCAAGGTCATAAAAATAAAAAATCGGAGATTTGGTAATTTCTTTTCTTATATTTTTAAAATAAGGTGGAAGTCTAAAAATAATAAAAGTCTTTTCTAAATACCACAGATACTCTTTTACTGTCTTAATTGAAATCCCTAAAGTAGAGGCTAATTCAGAAAATTTGGTTAAATTTCCAATTTGGCTGGCAATTATTTTTACAAGGTTAATAAATTCATTGGTTTTACTTACTTTAAGTAAATAGGAAATATCTCTTTCAATATAACTCTGATAAATTTCACTCATTATTTTCTGCTTCTCATAGATTTCATCTTCTAATACTATGCGGGGATATCCGCCAAAATTTAAATATTCCTCCAAGAGTTCTTCGGTTTTATTTTTTTCAACCAAAAAGAAATCCGTAAGTTTATTTTTATATTTATATTGGGTTTTAAAATTAACAAACTCCTCAAAAGATAAAGTAAAAAGTTCAAAAATCCTTTTTCTACCTACTAATGACTCATGAATCTTTTCTTTTAATTCTATGCTTCCCGAACCGGAAACTATAAATTTATAAGGCAAATTCATATCATAAATTCCTTTTAAAAATATCCCTGCTTCTTCTTTTCTTTGGATTTCATCAATAAAGACAAAACCTCTTTTTTTGCCAAATTCCAGTTTAATTTTATTTATCAGGCTAACTTGAGAAGAAAAATATTCCTTATCCATCTCAATATCCAAATTTAAAAAAAGAGTTTTTTCTTTTTTCTTTTCTAAATAATCTTTAAGCATAAGCATAAGGGTGGTCTTTCCGGCCTGCCTTGGTCCGATTATGAAACTAATCTCTTTTTTATTAAGATGGGCTTTTAGTTCAGAAAATAGGCTTCGCTCAATCATACTCCCATTTTAATACGATTTTTTTTAAAGTCAAGTTCTAAATTTCTCGTATTATTTTAAAATCCTATACACTTTTAGATTTCATTATTATCGTTTTCTATTTCCTAACCTACTTAACTTCCCTAACTAAATATCTACTAATCTTTTTTCTAAAGTATCGTTTATATATTTATTTTTCTAATAACTTACCGGCAAAGTTGATGTAATTCTATATTAGCCAGAGCCAAAAACCTTTTTCTTAATAACTCTTGCACCCAACTTTTGCTAAAGCAAAAATGTCCGAAAGGACTTGGCTGGGTCCAACCATTGGCTTTGCTTGAAGTTATAAGCCTTTCGCATTAGCGAAAGCTTTTCTTTCATAAAAAGCCTTGAGATTTTCTTACACAGGCAATGGCTAAACTTGTTGCACAATAATAACTTTACGCTTACAAAAAGAGTTTAAAGCAAATCTTGGTTGAAAAATATTCTCTTTCAGTTTTAGTAAGCCTTTCTCCTTTTAGTTTCTTTAAAAGTATCTCTTTTTGTTTAGAAGAGAGTGCAAATTCCCCAATCCCACCCGTCGGGTGGGATTGGGGTTATTTTTTGCAATAATAACCTTGGTGGGTTTTTCTTTTTTTAAATTCCTCTTCTATCTTGTTTATAACCAAAAGTTTATTGTTTATCCAAGTTGGTGCTATTAAATAATCTTTTGAGGCTGATGAGATTAATCTTAAGATAACAAAATCAGGTGGGATTATTTCTAAAAAATCACATATCAATTTTACATATTCCTCTTTTGAAAGCAATTTTATCTTATTTTCATTATAAAGTTTTTCTAATTTTGTATCCTTTAAAACATGTAAAATATGAAATTTTATACCTTGAATATCTAAAGAAGAAAGTCTTTCAGCGTCCTCTATAACATCTTTATAAGCAGAAGAAGGTAGTCCTAAAATTATATGAACTCCAACATTTATTTTATATTTTCTTGTAATGTCAAGGGCTTTGAGGAAATCTTCGTAAGTATGATTTCTATTTATAATTTTAAGCAGGTGATTATGTGTTGTCTGTAGTCCATATTCTATCCATACTAAATATCTATCCATATATGATGAAATCAGTTTTAATTTTTCTTCATCTATGCAATCAGGCCTTGTAGATATAAATAAACCAACAATCTCTTTAAAATCCTCTATAACAGAAAACCTTTCTTTTAAAGTCTTTAAATCTGAATAGGTATTTGTAAATGTTTGAAAATATGCAATAAATTTTTTTATACCTTTTTTATTATAAAATTCCATAGATTCTTTTATCTGTTCCTTTAAACTTAAATTTGTTTTTGCATAATGCCCAAAACCAAGATTATTGCAATAAATACAACCGTCTCTACTTAAAGACCCATCTAAATTTGGACAATTAAATCCTGCGTCTAAACTTAATCTTTGAACTTTTTGACCAAATTTTTCTTGTAAGTATTTATTAAAAGAATAATACATCATAAACTATATCTGCAACCGCAATAGTTCTGTCTATATAAATTATATTTTTTTGCAAGTTCAATAGTTTTCTTAAATCCATCATTTTTTTTAAAATCAATAAAAAGAAATCTATTTTTATCTATTAGTGTGGCTATATCAAAAACAACTTTACTTTTTTTATGCGGGCTTATAGTTAAGGTGGTGGTAAAATAATCAAAATTTAAGTCTTTTGATTTTTTTGCAGTCTCTTCTAATCTTATTTTATAACAAAGTTCACATCTTTTACCTCCCTCAGGTTCATCTTTATAGGCTCTGCATAATTCTTCCCATTCCTTATTTGCGTAATCTCCCTCTATAATCTTGATAGATGTTGAGTCTGCTACAGTATATAAAACATCTTTTCTTTTATTGTATTCTTCTTCTGGGTATATATTCGGATTAAAAAAATATCCTACAACTTCAAAACCCTTTTCTTTTAAATAATCAATAGAATAAAATGCGCATACACCACAGCAGATGTGCAATAATACTTTTTTTGTCATCCTATTAATTTTATAAATTTCCGGTAGGCTTCTTTTGGAGATTTATCTTTTAGGATTGCGCTTCCAATGCATATATAATCTAAACCTAAATCTTTTAAAAGTCCTATGTTATCTAATTTTATACCGCCATCTATACCAATAATTTTATTAGGATAAATCTTTTTAAAATCCCTTATCTTATCTAAAACAGATGGTATAAATAAAGAGCCATAAAAACCCGGATTTACTGACATAAAAAGAATAGAATCAACTTTGTCTACAAGATGCAAAAATTCCTCTATCTTTGTCTGTGGATTAATTGCTAAACCAACGTTTAAATTAAAACTTCTTATCTCTCTTATTACTTTAATTGGGTCTTTAATTTCAAAATGAAATATTATTCTTTTGCTTCCAAAATTTTTAAATGCTAAAATCCAATCAGTTGGGTCTTTAACCATAAGGTGAGCCTCTGTCTCTATATCGGGTTTTATATCTTTTAAATCCTCTTTCGTTATGCTTCTTGAAGGCACAAATTCTCCATCCATAATATCAATCTGGGCATAATTAGAAAACTCTTTGCAGGTATTTAACATATCTATAAATTCTTTTTTATCTTTTGTTAAAATGGCAGGGACAATCATTTATTTTAAAATATTTTTTTAAGACCTCAATTAATTCTTTAACTGGATTAAATTTAGAGGTATCCCAAAAAGATATTATTTCTTCTTTTTTTTCTTTCCAATTATATATATAATTTTCCCAACCAAATATAGGTCCTTCTCTACTTATATATTTTGTATTTGGAAGATATTGGTATATGCCATTTGGAAAATTATATGTTGCAACTGCTTTATATGTCCAATATGTGTATCCAAAGCCAAACTCCTCAAAAATATCCAATAAATCTTTTAAGTAATCAACCTCTCCAAAAACTCCTCCCCTCCAATTTATACCAAATTCACCGACATAAATCTTTACATTATGTTTTTTTGAAAAAATATAATAAGGTTTTAAATAATTGTATAGTCTTTTTTTATCCCAGAACACACCATCAATTTTGCCCGGATACTTATATAGTGGGACAAAATTAAAAACATAATTTAGGGGTTGATAAGAGTGTATACTTATCCAAACATTTTCTTCAATTAAATCTTTTAAAAAATCAATTTCCTGCGCCCATATATTGCCTTCCAAAAAAATTATATGAGATTTGTCTATTTTTTTTATAATCTTTATAAGATCAGAATAAAAATTTTTTAAAATTGACCTATCTTCTAAAACAGGTTCATTTAAAATATCATAACCTAAAAGAGATTTTTTATTCCTGAATTTATCTGCTAAAAATTCCCAATTTTTATAAGTATGTAGTCTATATTTTTTATCTTTCCAAAGCAAAGCCTCTCCTGCGCTATCACTGTGCCAATCTTTATTTTGAGAACCTATAGCAGCATGCAAATCTAAAATTACCTTTAAATTGTATTCATCTGCCAAATCCAAAGCTTTTTCTAAATATTCTATGTTATTCTCTATTATTCTATAATTAAATGGTAATCTAATTGTATTTGCGCAAATTAAACTTATATTTTTAAAATCATCTTTTTTTATAAAATTTTCTCTAAACTTATTTTCGAAATCTTTTAATTCAACTTCTCCATTTATTTTTTTAAAATTTTTTTTAAATTCTTTTTCAGGTATATTTCTTCCGCCTAAAATGTAACCTTCCATCATTAACCAACCGCCTAAATTAACACCCTTTATATTCATTAAAAAATTACTTAAATATTGAGTTTGTAATAATAAATGAAGCAAAAACAATAGAAACCATTGACATAAGTTTAATTAAAATGTTAAGAGAAGGACCTGATGTATCTTTAAATGGATCTCCAACAGTATCACCTACCACGCTTGCTTTATGCGTTGATGAACCTTTTCCGCCCAAATGACCTTCTTCTATATATTTTTTTGCATTATCCCAAGCACCACCTGCATTTGCCATCATAATTGCCAATAAAAATCCAACAACTGTTGCTCCAACTAAAAGTCCGGCTACTGCCTCTGTGCCTAATATAATCCCAACTAAAAGCGGTGTAATTATAGCAAGTAAAGATGGTAAAATCATTTCTTTTTGTGCAGCAATAGTTACGATTTTTATACACCTTGCATAATCTGGTTTTGCTTTTCCATCCATTAATCCAACTATTTCTTTAAATTGCCTTCTTACTTCTTTTACAATACTTGATGCAGCTCTTCCAACAGCCCGCATTGTTGTTGAACAGAATAAAAACGGCATCATACCTCCCAAAAACAGACCTACTAATATTTTTGGATTTAATAAAGTCAAATCCAATATAAGATTTATACTCCTTTGTTTTATAATCAAATCAATCTGATCTTTATATGCTGCAATTAAAGCCAAAGCGGTTAAGGCAGCAGAACCTATTGCAAAACCCTTTCCTGTTGCTGCGGTAGTATTTCCAAGCGCATCCAAAGCATCGGTTCTTTTTCTTATCTCTTGGGGTAAATTAGACATCTGAGCATTTCCTCCGGCATTATCAGCAACCGGACCATATGCGTCTGTTGCTAATGTTATCCCTAATGTAGAGAGCATACCAACAGCTGAAATAGCAACACCATAAACTCCTAAATTAAAATTGCTTGCTCCGCCTGACAAAAAGAAACTTAAAATAACAGCCACGCCTACAATTATAATTGGAAAAACAACAGAAAGCATACCAACAGATAAACCGGCTATCATTACTGTAGCAGGTCCTGTTAATGCAGCATCTGCTATATAACGTGTTGGTGAAAAATTACTTGAAGTAAAAAATTCAGTAGATAGACCTATTAAAATTCCTGCTAAAAGTCCTGAAATTATTGAAAAATATATTCCAATATGTTTATAACCAAGCATCATATTTACAAGTGGAAAGGAAAAAATTGCTATCAATATTGCACTTATAAATATACCCCTTCTTAATGCCCAAAGTAAAGCATTTTGGCTTGCTTCTTCTTTTGTCTTTACAAAAAATGTTCCAATAATTGAGGCAATTACTCCTATTGATGCCATTACCATAGGTATTGTAACACCTTTTATTCCTAAACCGGCTGCTACTCCCAAGGCAGAGGTAGCAACAATTGAACCAACATAAGATTCATATAAATCAGCTCCCATACCAGCAACATCTCCAACATTGTCTCCTACATTATCAGCTATAACAGCCGGATTTCTTGGATCATCTTCAGGTATATCTGATTCAACTTTTCCAACCAAATCAGCCCCAACATCAGCAGCCTTTGTAAAAATCCCTCCTCCTACTCTTGCAAATAAAGCCTGAGAACTTGCTCCCATACCAAAACATAACATTGTAGAGGTTATAGCAGTTATCTTATCAACACCAATAGGAAGTGGGTGCGTAGAATAATACCAATTTAAAATAAAATACCATATACTTAAATCCAAAAGCCCGAGTCCAACCACAACAAGACCCATAACAGCACCTGATGAAAATGCAACCCTTAAAGCGCTATTTAGACTTCTAATAGCTGCTGAGGCTGTTCTGTTTGATGCTTTTGTAGCAATCATCATTCCTAAAAATCCGGATAATCCTGAAAAAAATCCACCGCTTAAAAAAGCAAAAGGGACAAATATTACAAGATAATTTTTTAAAGCCAAAATTAATAGAATTATAAACATAACAACAAAAAATAAAGAAACTACCAAATATTGTTGTTTTAAATAAGCCTTTGCTCCAACTCTTACAGCGTCTGCTATTTCGCGCATTCTTATATTTCCTTCATCTTGTTTTAAAACATAACTTGCTAAATAAATAGCAAATAAAATTGCAATTATTGAACCTATTGGCGCTAATATTAAAAGATTAAACATAAAGTCCTCCTTTTTTGCTGTTTTTAAACCTATATAGATATAAAATCATTTTTATAATTTTTATTTTTTTATTACATCAAATCTTTTTTCTCCAACTGATATATAATTTATAGGACAATTTAAATATTCCTCTATAAAATTTATATATTCTTTGGTTTTTTGTGGTAATTTATAAAATTTATCTATCCCCTCTATAGAGGTATTCCAACCCAAAAGTTCTTTATAAACTGGTTTTATCTCTGATAAATCTACCGGAAAATTATTTAAAATTTTACTATTTTTTTTATATCCAACACAAACCTTTATTTTTTTTAAGTTATCCAATACATCTAATTTAGTTAAAATAATACTGCTTACATTATTTAAAATAATTGCCCTCTTAAGCAAAACCAAATCAAGCCATCCACATCTTCGGGGTCTGCCTGTTGTGGATCCAAATTCTTTCCCCTTTTCTAAAAAATAATCTTTTAATTTGTCTTTTATCTCTGTTGGAAAAGGACCTTCACCAACTCTTGTGGTATAACCTTTTGCAACTCCAATTATTTTATTTATCTTTAGAAATCCCAATCCAGAACCCAAAAGAGCATTTGTAGACAAGGTGCTTGAACTTGTAACATAAGGGTATGTCCCGAAATCTATATCCAAAAATGTTCCTTGTGCTCCTTCAAATAAAAAACTTTTCTTTTTGTTATCATAAAAAAACTCTACCAGATCGCAAACATAAGGTTTAAGTAATTTTCCATAATAAGAATATTCTTTATATATCTCATCAAAAGAAAAAGCCAACTTTCCATAAATTCTTTCAAAAAGAATATTTTTCTCCTGCAAAACCTCATTTAATTTCTCATAAAAAATCTTTGGATTAATTAAATCAGCCATTCTTAAACCACACCTTGCAACCTTATCCATATAACAAGGACCTATACCGCGTTTTGTAGTCCCTATCTTTTTTGAAAGTCCTTCCTCCCTTATAGCATCCATAGCACGATGATAAGGCATAATAATATGAGCATATAAAGAAACTTTTAGATTTTCTGGAGAAACATTAATTCCTTCTTTTTTAAGATAGTTTATCTCCTCAAGCAAAACTTTAGGATCAACTACAACACCGTTTCCGATAGCGCATATTTTGTTTTCTCTCAAAATTCCGGATGGTATTAAATGAAATATAAATTTTTTACCATTTATAACAACAGTATGTCCTGCGTTGTTTCCTCCGGAAAATCTTACAATAATATCTTTATTTGAAGAAAGATAATCTATTATCTTACCCTTCCCCTCATCTCCCCATTGAAGGCCTATTACTGCTATATTCATTTTTCTTTTATAGATTTATACAGGGGGTTGCATTGTAAAGATTTTTTTAGCAATATCAGGATAACTTGCAATAAATCTTAACTCATCTTCAACAAGCGGCTTTTGGTTGTGGACATTAGCGTATCTGGTAAGTTCTAAAATTTTTCTCGCTTCATTTTCATCTTTAAAGGTTATCTCAAGTTGTTCATAAACATTTGCAAAACCTTTTATTCCAGAATACTCTCCAACCGTAATTTGTCTGCCTGTTTCTATAATTTCAGGTTCACCTCTTCCTAATTCTTCAAAATCATAAAGTTCATAATTTCTTCTATCTTTAAGCGCACCGTCTGCATGTATTCCGGATTCATGAGCAAAAGCATTTGCACCAACACCCGGTTGGTTTATCGGTATAGGTATACCAAAAGCATAAGATGCGTATTTAGAAATCTTCCAAGCCATCCTTAAATCTACATTCTCATCTAATTTATAATTTTGCATACCAGAACCATATTTAATAGCCAAAATAATACTTACCAAGTCTGCATTTCCAGCCCTTTCGCCAACTCCGTTTACACAGGTATTTATATATGCATCTACACCGCAATCTAAAGCTGCTTTTGCACCTGCGATTGAAGTTGCAACTGCTAAACCTAAATCATTATGGCAGTGTATCTCTATTGGAATTTTTACCCTATCTAAAATCTTAGAGATTCTTTCATATATAGTAAATGGAGTATCATAACCAAGTGTATCGCAATATCTAAATCTATCAGCTCCTTTTTCTTTTACAGCAGTTATAAAATCAATTAAATAATCTAATTTTGATCTTGAAGCGTCTTCAGCATTTACCCCGACTGTTTTAAAATTTAATTTTTTTGCCAAAACTACTGAATTAACTGCGCTTTCTATAATTTTATCAT
>Ga0272448_1009155_pt1 | contig 10160 bp, 8 predicted proteins | sample YNPCB0191_FD_202220 | JGI IMG/M metagenome (GOLD analysis project Ga0272448, IMG submission 202220) | Hot spring sediment microbial communities from Yellowstone National Park, WY, United States - YNP-CB-019-1 | ecosystem: Environmental > Aquatic > Thermal springs > Hot (42-90C) > Sediment... | reverse complement strand
CAAACTGATAATTTCCTCGTGGAACTTTCACTGTTTTTTCACCCCCTGCGGGAATAGATATATCTTTCCCTTTTTTCCCGGAACGCAGTCCGACTTTTACAGATGTGTCTAAAGGATTATATATTCTTATTTCATACGAACCGTCTCTTATTTGATATGTATAATTGGGTAATTTTACTTTTCTTCTTATTGAAGATTGCTTTATAAAATCATTTTCATCTGAATACTTTTTTGGAGAACCTGCATATATAATCCTTCGATTTTCAGGTCTTGTCTGCATTTGCTGTCTATTAACAGATTGTGGGGTTATACGATTAGGTTGCTGAGATATAGATTCCTCTACGGTTTGTGGTTGTTCCTCTTCCTTTTCTTCCGTAGGATTTGTCTCTATTTCTTCTGCTGTATTTTCTTCAACAGTGCTTTCTGAAATTTCATCTGTTTGTGTTTCTTCTATTATTTGATTTTCAATGACAGGAGCAGGTCGAACATAAAATCCACTTTTTCTTACCAGTTTATTATTTTCAAATCGTGCTGAAAAGCTTGACCCTGCTTTATCTGTCCATAAATAAAGATTGCCTCCTTTATTATCAGAACTAACCTGGGTTCCTGCCCTTTGAAGTATTGCCACTACTTCGTCCAGTTCCATTCCTTCTTTTAATTGGTCATACAATTCACGAGTCAAAGGATTAGGGATATTTTCATTTGTTTCGGCTCTGCCAGAATACCGCTTCAATATGCCATTTTCAAATCTACCATATAGGACTTTCTCTTCACGGTTCCAACGATATAACTTCATCTGTTTATCACTACTTTGCGTAATTAAATAATCTGGTTCACCTAATAAACTCACAACTTCTTCATAATTCATCCCTAATTTAACCTTGTCAAAAGGTTCGGCGGAAGGAGATGGTTTTTCTTCTTCCTCAGTATCTTCATTGGGCAATGTTTCTTGGGTTTGGTCTTCATTAGATTGGGAAACTTCTATCTCTTTTAAGGACGAGTTAATCTCAACGGTATTCTGAGAAACAGGTTGTTGTTGTTTTTCTATGTCTATAGCCGGGGTCATTGTTGACTGAATTCTAATAGGTTCTTCGGCTTGGGTGTTTTCTTGTGTTTCTTTTTCCTGTTGCACAGTACTTATTGAAGCAGGTTTTGTTTCTTCTAATATATTTTTCTCGGATTTTGTTGGAGATGGTGCGACTTTTTGTTCCGAAGAAAAACAAGAAAAAAGAAGGGAAATCAGAACAAAACAAGTTATACTATGAACAACTTTTTTAAAAACACAAATAAAAATAGATTTGTCAATATTATCTATATTATTCCGTTTTAAAACTTTTATTTTCATAAGTTCATGTCTCAAATCAAATTGTTTAATATCTATTTTTTTTATTATAATAAATACAATCTGATAAAAAGAAAAATGAAAAATAGGAATGTTCTCTTGGAAAAAATATTTTTATGGAAGGGGGTAATTTATGCGTAGTATGACGGGGTTTGGAAATGCTTCAGGGATTGTTCGAAACGCAATTGTTTCGTTAGAAATAAATTCTGTAAATCATCGGTCTCTGGAAATATCTATTCGGGTTCCTTCCTTATGGGGACCTATCGAAACTTTTATAAGAGATAAAATACGCCAGAATATAAATCGTGGTAAAATCCATTTCTGGATGCGGAGGCAATCCTCCGAAACAACAGGTCCATCTTTTACCTTTAACGAAAATGCCGTTAAAGAATATTTAGAACATATAAAAAAATTAAAACAAATATTAAATACAGATGAAGAAATCTCCATAAACACATTAATTCAGTTGCCCGGTATATTTGAAACTACAATAACGGATGAGGAAATAGAATTGATTAAGTTAGAGATGGAACCTCTCATTGACCTTGTTATTGAAAATTTAAATAAATCAAGGGAAATAGAAGGTCAGGCTATAAAAAAGCAAATACAGGAACATTTTAATGAACTTCGTTCAGGAATACATATCTTAGAACAAAAGACACCAGAACTGTTAGAACAACAGAAAGAACGCATTCGCACAAAACTTGCGGAAATATCTTTAGACCCATCTATTAAAGAGGAACGATTGGCTATGGAGACCATCCTCTGGGCAGACAAACTTGATATTACCGAAGAAATAAATCGTGTAAATACTCATTTAAGCCGTGCGCATGAACTTTTAGAAATGGAACAAAATGGAAAACCTTTGAATTTTCTTATCCAGGAAATGGGTAGAGAATTGAACACAATAAGTGCTAAATTGCGAGATGCAGACCTTGCATGGCTATTGGTTCAAATGAAAACAGTACTGGAAAAAATCCGTGAACAAATCCAAAATGTGGAGTAAGTCGTGAAAAAGGAAAATTTGATAATTATAGTTTCCGCTCCATCAGGAGTAGGAAAAACTACAGTTATTCAATACCTGATGAAACAAAGGGATAACCTGGCTTTATCCATTTCTGCCACAACAAGAGCTCCTCGTCACGGGGAAAAGCATGGAGTGGATTATTATTTTCTTTCTACCGAAGAGTTTGAAGAAAAAATTAGAAATAATGAATTTGTAGAATATGCTCGTGTCCATGACGATTTATATGGCACTTTATATTCAGAAATCCATCGTCATCTAAATTCCGAAAAGGATTTAATATTGGAATTGGATATTCAAGGAATGCGAAGTATAAAAAACAAATTTCCAAAGGCAGTAACTATTTTTATGCTACCCCCTTCACTAAAAGAGATGGAGTTTCGTTTAAAGAATAGAGGGACGGAAAGTGAAGAAAAAATACAAAAACGATTAAGAAGAGCCTTTGAAGAAATGAAAGTTCGCTCTGAATTCGATTATACTATAGTAAATTATGAGGTGGAACAATCTGCAAAAGACCTGAATGCCATTATTCATGCAGAACACTTAAAGTCTTCGAGAATTGAAATTAATTTAGAATAAATAAAAAAATAATTACAGGAGGATTGTCTTATGCCTGCTCCCTTCTATGTAGATGAATTACGCACAAAGATTGATAGCCTTTATCGGCTGGTAAATGTTGCATCGAAAAGAGTTAATCAAATTATCAAAAGCGAAAAACATGGCTTTGGCAAAAAGAAAAAGCCTACTATCATCGCTATTGATGAAGTCATGGAAGGTAAAATTACCTATCGTAAGAATGAAAAAGAAGACCTTACGGAGATTTAATCGGAATTAGTTAAAATATGTGCTTATCCTTCCAGAACAGGGTTGTTTTATTGGGGGTAAGTGGTTCTATTTCTGCATATAAAGCCTGTGAACTTTGCAGTAGAATGGTTCAAAATGGGGCTAAAGTTTATGTTGCTATGACAGAAAGTGCTCAGAAATTGATAGGTCCTGCTACCTTTGAAAGCCTTTCTGGAAATCCTGTTATCACAGGGATGTTTGAACCTTATACATTAGGACCTCTATCTCATATATCTCTAAGTCATGAAGCAAATTTATTTATTGTTGCCCCTGCAACAGCCAATATAATGGCAAAATGTGCCCATGGTATCGCAGATGATTGGATTAGCACGGCACTATTAGCCACCAATGCCCCTATTCTCTGGGCTCCTGCAATGAACCCTCAAATGTATTTAAATCCAGCCACTCAGGCAAACATAGCTCTTTTAAAAGAAAGGGGACATTTTTTTATTGGTCCGGAAACAGGGAAAACAGCCTGTGGGGAAATAGGTCCTGGGCGGATGGCAGAACCTACAAATATTTTTGAGTATGCGGATATATTAATCAATCCAACAAAAGATTTTCAGGGCAAAAAAATTCTTATCACCAGTGGACCTACTCAGGAGCCTATTGACCCTGTAAGATATATTTCTAATCGTTCTTCCGGGAAAATGGGGAAAGCACTTGCTATGGAGGCACTCCGAAGAGGAGCAAAAGTTACGGTTATTTCTGGTCCTGCATCGGAACCTCTGCCCTATCATGCAGAAAAAATTTTCGTTCGAACTGCTCAAGAAATGTATGAGGAAACCGTTAAAAGATTTCCAGAGTATGATATTTTTATTGGGTCTGCGGCTGTAGCCGATTATGCTATCAAAGACCCCATGGACGAGAAACATAAGCGAAATGGTTCTATGCATTATTTGGAACTAATCCCAAACCCGGATATAATCAAAAAATTGGGTGAAATAAAAAAGTGCGAACAGATTACTGTAGGATTTGCTGCAGAGACACATCGTCTCGTTGAATATGCTCAGGAAAAACTAAAACGAAAAAATTTGGACTTGATTATTGCTAATCAAGTTGGCGGGGAAAATTGTGCTTTTGGTTCTGATTATGTATATGCACTCATGATAACGCCACATTCACAAGATGATAAACCTGAACTTATTCCTAAAGAGGAGTTAACTCATCGTATTTTTAATCGAATTGGAGAAATTTTAAATAATCGTTGATGGGATGGGACGGATAAGGCAAATGGGATGAATGAGGCGGATGGGACGGATGGGACGGATAGTATAAGTAAGATGGATGGGACGGAAAAGGCTGAGGGGACTTAAATAAAATAGAAATTATTTTTCAATTTTTATGAATAAAAATCCTAAAAAAAGTGTATAATCTTTATATGAAATCTAAAAAGGTTTTCTGGTTGTGTTAATTCAACAAAAAATTCAAAAAGGTATTCTATTTTTTTTATCTGGTATTTCATTTGTAATTTTTCTACTACCAGCAAACGGAGAGGTGATAATAAGTCAACAGGTTTCTGGAGAGGCTGTATATATAACCGACACTCATATATACTATATCCCCGGCAAATCTGTTAATATTATCATCTCATTTGTTAATAATTCATCTGAAAATGTTCTTGCCTTGGGATTACAATGTTTTGTTCCCCAAGGATGGCAATTTCAAGGGACATCCACCGGTAACAATGCTCCTGCTATATACCTACAACCGGGAAAGGTATCTAATGGAACGACACCTTTTGAGTTTGCATGGATAAATATTCCTCCATTTCCTTTCGATTTTACTTTTAGTGTAAACATTCCCTCTGATTTTCAGGGACCCACTCAAATTAATTCGCAAGCATTATATAGATATACAGGTGGGCAATTAACTTCTAATATTGCACAGACTTCATTTGAAGGTGTAGGAATACTTCAGGAAGGGGAAGGGCAAATAGAGGGAGAAGGGGAAGGGGGAAATGATAATATGAGTTGTGCTGAAAAAATCGTTAAGGGATGTTGTTCTGATAATAAAAAAGCAACGCAACAAATAAAAAACATTCTTGTTGATTTATTATTCATGTTAATTGTCATAGGGATTTTAGGTATTTCAATAAGAAGCAATCCTAAGGAATAGAGATGTTATGAAAACTCTAATTATCCATTTAATTTTTTCTCTTGTTTTTATTTTACTATTTGTTCCTGTTACCTTTTCCGAAAGAATATTTTTTATTGCACCGGATGCAGGTATTGTTCAAGAAGTAGTTCCTGAAAAACTACAAAAAGCATGGTATCCTGATGGAATAATTCCTGAGGTCTTCTCTACAAGTTATATCACTTATAACATTGCTTATTCCGACCCAAATGGTTCGGGTTTTAATGACCCGAATCATCCTAATCGCAAAAGATGTTTAGAAGCGGCTTTAAACTATATCTCAAATACATTCAGAACTTTAGGGACTATTGACATTCTGGTTGAGACGAGTGAATATGATGGCACAGGTGCTATTGCTTTTGCGGGAAGTTATGTTTTTGAGAATCAAAAAACATTTAGTAGTTGTTTTTCTCAATTACGGCTGTTGAATGGGATAAAACCAGTCGACAATATATCGGAAATTCAGTTAACTGTTGATTTTGGTCGAAATTACTACGAAGACCCCGACCATTCTACACCTGATTCTAATCAATTTGATTTATTATCTGTGCTTATACATGAATTCACACACGGATTTGGATTTTTATCTTTTGTAGAACAAGATGGTAAAACCCCGCTCTCATCTAATGGTAAATATTTATATACTGTTTTTGACCAATTTATTTATAAAGGAGATTTAGCCCTTTTTTCTGGAAGTCCTCCTGCATTTCAGGGTGCGCCATCAGATACTACAAGTAATCAACTGGTTTTTAAATCCATCTTTATCCAAAATTTTTTTGGGAACAGTGGACTTGCTATATATTCAAAAAGTCCTTTCGTTGAAGGGACAAGTTTAAATCATTGGGACCCGATTAGAACAGGAATAACAAACGCTGTTATGAATCCTACTTATACAGCAGGAAGCACCATTCGTGAGTATTCTTTAGCAGACCTATGTGCTTTGAAATCCATTGGTTATTCTAACATTCAACTCTCTGATAATGAGGGATTGCAGGAAGGCATAGTCGAAGGGACACAAGAAGGGGTTACAGAAGGAAACTTAGATGGAGAAGGTTCTATGGAAGGGACACAGGAAGGGACACAAGAAGGGAATATAATAGAAGGTGCAATTCAGGAAGGAACTAATCATGAAGGTTTCCACGAAGGTTATCCAGAGGGGATAGATGAGCCATCGGATAATATCTGTGGTTGTGCCAAAAATCAAAGTATTAAAAAATTTATTTCCGATTTTATTTTATTGGGAATGGTTTTACTTCTTATTTCTCAAAAGAAATATAAAGTAGAGAAAAGGTAACTTTTTCTGTAATCTGTGTTCATTTATGTAATTTTTTGCTATTAAGGAGGGATAATAACTTGTGAAAATGGTATTATTTTTGATAAACTATAAAATCAATTAATAAACTTGGGCAAAGTAATCGGGTATAAAAAAATAAGTAAGAAAGGAATAAAGAAATGACGAAAATTCTTGTTTTAGATAATTTAAGTGCAGAAGGGATAGAAATTTTTAAACAGGCGGGGTTTGAAGTTGATGTAAAACCTCCACAAAAGCCGGAGGAATTAGCACAAATTATTGGTAATTATAACGGTTTGGTGGTTCGTAGCGCTACGAAGGTAACAAAAGAAGCACTTAAGAATGCAAAAAATTTAAAAGTAGTTGGTAGAGCAGGTGCAGGAACTGACAATATTGATAAAGACTTTGCTACACAAATGGGTATTGTAGTGATGAATACACCGGGTGGAAATACGATTTCTGCGTGTGAACATACCTTTGCATTAATATTGGCACTTTGTCGGAATATTCCTTCGGCTCACGATTCTATGATGGCGGGTAAATGGGACCGTAAAAAATATATGGGGGTTGAACTACGAGGGAAAACTTTGGGGATTATTGGTGTAGGAAGAATTGGAGGAGCGGTTGCAAAACGAGCATTAGCGTTTGAAATGAAAGTAATTGCACATGACCCTATTTTAACACCTTTGAAAGCAGAGGCATTAGGGGTAAAATTAGTTAGTCTTGAGGAACTTATTCGGGAATCCGATTTTATCTCCATCCATACGCCTAAAACTGAAAAAACGAATAATATGATTCGTTTGGAACAGTTAAAACAGATGAAACCTAATTGTCGTATAGTAAATTGTGCTCGTGGAGGTATCGTTAATGAGGAAGACCTGGCAACGGCACTTCGTGAGAAGATAATAGCGGGTGCGGCTCTTGATGTCTTTACTTCTGAACCTCCTGTAAACAATCCTTTCTTAGGGTTAGATAATGTAATATTAACACCTCATTTAGCCGCATCCACAGAAGAAGCACAAGTTGTTGTGGCTGTTGATATTGCAAAACAGATGGTTGATTTCCTTACCACAGGTGCTATTGTGAACGCAGTCAATGTGCCGAGCATAGACCCTGAAACAAAGAAATCTATTCAGCCACTTATAGATTTAGGGGAACGACTGGGAATGTTTCAATCTCTATATACCAAGGGACGACCTACATCATTGCAAATTGAATATGCAGGCGATATTGGAGTTACCGATACCTATCCCATAACATCCGCAATCTTGACTGGTTTTTTGAAGCCGTTAGTAGAAACAGTAAATATGATTAGTGCTCCGATGCAAATTAAAGAACGAGGTATAGAATGTAATGAACGGAAAACGGCTCGTCCTTCCAGTTATGCTTTTGAGATTTCACTTCGTGTAGAAACAGACCAGGAGGCTCATACCGTTACAGGGACATTATTCCACAAGACAGATGCACGAATTTGTAGTATTGATGGTATGCGTGTAGATGCGAAGCCGGAAGGATATATGCTTGTTTGTCGGAACGAAGATAAACCTCTTGTTATTGGTCGGCTTTGTACCCGTATCGGGGAAGCGGGTGTTAATATAGCTAATCTCATGTTAGGACGCGATATTAAAGGCGGGCTTGCTCTTACCGTTCTTAATCTTGACCAACCCCTAAGCGATGAAGTCATACAAGATTGTGCAAAACTGCCGCATATTATAGAAGCCCGACTTTTATCTTTACCGGAAAATAGTACAAACAACAACTCGTAAATTTTATATCAAAAAAATTTATTCTTTATAAATAATCGGGTTGTTATCTTTTATAAAAATAGAAGTTTTGAAATAATACACAGAGGAGAATAAATCATGTCGAAAAACTTAATTCAAGTTCCTAAAGGGGAAAAAATTATATTCAAAGATGGTGTTATTCAAACCCCTGACCAGCCTATTATTGGATTTATCGAGGGAGACGGGATAGGTCCCGATATATGGAAGGCATCGAAATATTTATTCGATTCTGCTGTGGAATTTTGTTATGGCGATAAGAAAAAAATAGCATGGATGGAACTTTACGCAGGAGAGAAAGCCAATAAATTGGCAAATACCTATTTACCAGAAGAAACTCTGGAAAAAATTCGAGAGTATCAGATTACTATTAAAGGGCCCTTAACAACTCCTGTAGGTGGTGGTTTTCGAAGCTTAAATGTAACATTACGACAAATGTTAGATTTGTTTGCTTGTGTTCGTCCTGTACGCTATTTTCCGGGTGTTCCCAGTCCTGTAAAAAACCCTGCTGATGTTGATGTTGTAATTTTCCGTGAAAATACGGAAGATGTCTATGCAGGATTTGAATTTCCTTCAAACTCGGAAGAAGCAAAAAAACTTATTCATTTTTGCAAAAAAGAATTTGGCTGGAATATAAGACCCGATTCTGGGATTGGAATAAAACCGATTAGTGAAAAAGGTTCTAAAAGACTTATTCGTTCTGCTATCAAGTATGCGTTATCTCACGGGCGACGCTCTGTTACCCTTGTCCATAAAGGGAATATTATGAAATATACGGAAGGTGCCTTCATGAATTGGGGTTATGAGTTGGTCCGAGAAGAATTTGCAGACACTGCTGTTTGCTGGAGTGATTGTAATGGAAATCCGGGAGATAAATTACTTGTTAAAGATACGATAGCAGATATTTTCTTACAACAAATATTGACCCGCCCCAGAGAATTTGATGTTGTGGCAACCATGAACTTAAACGGTGATTATATGAGTGATGCTATTGCAGCACAGGTTGGCGGAATTGGTATTGCACCGGGTGCTAATATTAATTATGAAAATGGCTATGCTATTTTTGAAGCCACCCATGGAACTGCTCCCAAATATGCAAATTTAGATAAAGTAAACCCAAGTAGTCTTATTCTTTCCGGGGTTATGATGTTTGAATATATCGGTTGGAATGAGGTCGCAGAGGTAATTATCCGTGCTTTGTCAAAGACCTATCAGGACCGTATCGTAACTTATGACTTTGCAAGATTGACAACAGGGACACAGGAAGTAAAATGCAGTGAGTTCGCAGGTGCCGTTGTTGCTCGTCTCAGCAAAAATGCTCAATAGAATTTATTGCGTCTTATTTTTTGAAAACTCCCTTAATAAAATATTAAACTTTTAGTAAATGTGTAAAGTAACTGTATATTAAATTCAGGGAGTTTGAAGTTGGCTAATAATTTTTTTAATAAGAATACGATACCGAACATAGAAGAGCGAATTGAAAAATTACACCGATTGGCAACGGCAGGGTTATGTATCAATGGTGTTATCCATGATACCAATAATTACTTAGGGGCTATTATGGCTTATGCGGAATTACTTCAGATGGATACATCACCTGGGGAAGAAAGTCATCGTATGTTGGGTAAAATTATTGAATGTGTTCAGGACTGTTCCACACTAATGAATGGACTAAATACTATCTCTCGAAGTAAAGATAATCTGGTAACTCTTGTAGAAATACCGGAACTTGTTAACACTGTA
>Ga0272448_1009152_pt1 | contig 10164 bp, 8 predicted proteins | sample YNPCB0191_FD_202220 | JGI IMG/M metagenome (GOLD analysis project Ga0272448, IMG submission 202220) | Hot spring sediment microbial communities from Yellowstone National Park, WY, United States - YNP-CB-019-1 | ecosystem: Environmental > Aquatic > Thermal springs > Hot (42-90C) > Sediment... | reverse complement strand
TATGAAAAATTACACATTCATAGAGCATACTGCAGATATTGGCATAAGGCTAAAAGCAAAAAATCTAAAAGAACTTTTTAAAAATACCGCTTTAGCCATATTTGAGATAATGGCTCAAAAAAAGCCATCCGCCGTTAATCGCCAGCCACAGGTAAAAAAAATTATATTGAAACAAAAAGCACAGGATCTAGATGAGCTATTTATAAATTGGCTTAACGAATTGCTATCTTTATCTTCAGCAAAGGGGTTGATTTTTTACGATTTTAAGATACACAAATTAGATAAAAATAGTTTAGAAGCAGAGGCTTACGGAGAAAATATTAATACTTATAAAGTAAATACCGAGATAAAAGCAGCCACCTATCACGCCTTAAGGATTGAAGATAAGGGTGATTTTTGGCAGGCAGAGGTGATTTTTGATGTCTGATATTTGGCAGGGTCCTTTAGAAAAAATTGATGATTACCGGTGGCGTATCCCTAAAAGTTATAAAGCCGGAATGCGCGTAGATGGAATTATCTACGCGGATGAAAAATTATTAAAGGATATCCGTCAGGATAAGGCGCCTGAACAGGTAGCCAACGTGGCATTTATGCCGGGAATTGTAAAGGCGTCATTGGCGATGCCGGATATTCATTGGGGATACGGTCCATCTATCGGCGCAGTTTTTGCTACGGATATCAGTAAAGATGGAATAATTACTCCTGCGGGGGTGGGTTTTGATATAAACTGTGGTGTGCGTTTATTAAAAACAAACTTCCAATACGATGAAATAAAAGACAAAATCGAAGATTTAATTTATGTATTATTTGATATGGTTCCTGCAGGCGTGGGCTCAAAAGGAGAAATCAGGGTTTCCGAGAAAGAAGAAAGGGAAATTTTAATTAAAGGTGCGCGGTGGGCAGTAGAGAAAGGTTATGGCACAGAAGAAGATTTGGAGTGCACCGAAGAATACGGAGCAATGGAAGGAGCAGACCCCTTAGCGGTCTCCTCCCGCGCATACGAAAGAGGTAAAGCGCAATCCGGGACTTTGGGTTCAGGCAATCATTTTTTGGAGATTCAGGTAATAGACCAACTCTATAACCAAGAACTTTGCGATGAATTTGGACTCACTTTAGGGCAGATTACGATTATGATTCACTCTGGTTCGCGCGGTTTTGGATATCAAATCTGCGACGATTATACCCGCAGTATGATACACTGTCTAACTAAATATAATATCCATGTTCCTGACCGCCAACTTGCCTGCGCGCCTTTTAATTCACCGGAAGGAAAAGCATATTTTAGCGCGATGAAATGCGCAGCCAACTACGCTTGGAATAACCGGCAGTGTCTGATGTATTTAGTGCGCAAAGGTTTTGAGAAAGTCTTTGGAATAAGTTGGGAAAAAATGGGGATGTATTTAATTTATGATGTTGCCCATAATATCGCCAAAATAGAGAAACATACCGTTAACGCAAAAGAAACTACTTTATGCGTGCATAGAAAAGGCGCAACTCGCGCATTTGGGCCCCAGCATCCGGCATTACCTCCAAGGTACAAAAAAACAGGTCAACCTGTAATTATCCCCGGCGATATGGGAAGAAACTCTTATTTATTAGTAGGAACACAAAAGGCAATGGAAGAAACTTTTGGAAGCACCTGCCATGGTGCCGGCAGAGTTAAATCGCGCACTGCCGCCACCAAATCCATAAATGTAGATATTTTATTGAAAGAATTAAAAGCCAAGGGTATAATAGTGAAAGCATCGGGCAAAGGCACTATTGTTGAAGAAGCGCCTCAGGCATATAAAGATGTAAATGAAGTAGTAGATGTTGTGCATAATGCAGGCATTTCCAAAAGGGTCTGCAGGATGAGGCCATTAGGAGTAATAAAAGGGTAAATTATGCTTGATTTAAAATTTATCCGTCAAAATCTGGATTTAGTAAAAAAATCTATCAAAGATCGTGGTTTAAACTTGGATTTAGATAAGTTAATTCAACTTGATGATTTACGGCGCAAGGGGCTCATTGAGCTGGAAAATTTAAGAGCAAAGAGGAATAAAACAAACGATGAAATATCTATTTTATTAAAAGAAAAAAAAGACCCTAAAGAAAAAATTAATTCTATGAAAGAAATTTCCCTGCAAATCGATAAGTTGGAAAAAGATGTAAAAAATATTCAGCAGGAATTAGAGGAATACCTTTTAAATATCCCTAATATTGCGCATCCTTCTATTCCGATAGGGGACCAAAGCAAAAAAGAAGTAGTGCGCACTTGGGGCAAAATCCCACATTTTGATTTTCAACCTTTAACCCACATAGAACTGGCAGAGGCTTTAGATATTATTGATTTTAAAAGGGCAGCTAAAATTTGCGGTTCAAACTTTGTGCTTTATAAAAAATGGGGGGCAAAATTAGAACGCGCGCTTTTTAATTTTATGTTGGATCTGCATACCAAAAAACATGGTTATATAGAAATATTTCCGCCTTTTTTGGTAAATCGCGCTTCGATGAGAGGAACAGGGCAGTTGCCTAAATTAGAAGAGGATATGTACAGATTAAAAGACGATGACTATTTTCTTATTCCTACCGCCGAAGTTCCGGTAACCAACATATTTAGGGATGAGGTTTTGGATGAGAGTGATTTGCCTATATATTTCACCGCATATACTGCCTGTTTTCGAAGAGAAGCAGGTTCCTACGGCAAGGATACTCGGGGCTTGGTACGCGTGCATCAATTTGATAAGGTAGAATTGGTAAAATTTGTAAAACCGCAAAACTCTTATAAAGAATTAGAAAAATTAGTTAACAATGCAGAGGAAGTTTTGCAACTTTTAGGGCTTCCGTACCGGGTGGTTTTGCTTCCCACCGGAGATTTAAGTTTCTCTGCTGCCAAATGTTACGATTTAGAAGCTTATGCCGCTGGTTTGGATAAATGGTTAGAAGTATCAAGTTGCTCTAATTTTGAGAGTTTTCAGGCGCGCAGAGCCAATATTCGTTATCGCGATAAGGATAAAAATATAGATTATGTCCATACTCTAAACGGATCAGGCGTGGCTTTGGCAAGAACTCTAATTTGTATTTTGGAGAATTATCAAAATAAGGATGGTTCAATAACTATACCCGAAGTTTTAAGACCGTATTTAGATGGAAGAGAAAGTATTTCCTGAAAATCAAGAAGAAGTTATTTTACCGTCAAAGCTTCAGAGTAAATTTCAAAAATTTATCCAATGGCTTTTGGTAGGCATAAAGTTTATTTTAGGAGTTTTTCTCCTTCCTTTTGTATACAGTTCTACCGCGGTATTTTTGAAACAGATTTCTACCTTGGAAAACAGCCTTAAAGTAGGTTTTCTTTCAGGGATAGCGTTCTTCTTAATTATCTACCTTTTTGTCTGGGAGCCGGCAATAATTTATAAAAAAGGGCAAAGATTTGTGCAGATTATTTTTGGATTCTTTTCTCCTTTAGTAAAAGTAGCGCCTTACCTTTTGCCTATCTACACAATTTTTCTTTTTTTATTTTATTTTTTGTCGTTTTTTATATTCAATCCAAGACATATACTGGATACTTTTATGTTTCTTTTTGGATTAAGCATTAGTTTGCATCTTGTCTTTAGCGCAAAATCATTAAAATCAAAATCTTCAGATTATTTAAAAGCAAATTATATATTTGCTTTTTGTTTTATTTGGTTAGTAAATATAATTATTCTATCCTTCGGGTTTAATTTAATTTTAAAAGATTACTCTTTCGTCAACTTCTTCAATCAAACCTTCAAAATTGGCGTAGACATATTTAGCAGTATTTTTAAGCAGCTTTTTTATAATTAATAAATTTAAAAATGTGATAATTTTGGAGGCGTGCCAGAGCGGTTGAATGGGCCTGTCTTGAAAACAGGTATCCCGAGCAATCGGGATCAGGGGTTCGAATCCTCTCGCCTCCGCCAAAATAAGTATTGAATGTAAAAGACTAGATTTATAGCGTTGTTAGAGTAGAAAAAATAGAACGTTGTTAATAAAAATTGGAGAGTTGCCAGAGTGGTTGAATGGGGCGGTCTCGAAAACCGTTGGGCCGATATTTCGGTCCCGGAGGTTCGAATCCTCCACTCTCCGCCAGTTGGAAAGTCGGTCGCCATCGGCGACTAAATGATAGGGCTTTTCCGACGAAAAAATTAAACGGCGCTCTTTTTCCCGCACAAAAATAAAAATATAGCGGGATCCCGCTCAGTGGGAAAAATAAAGTTCGAACCTATTTTTATAAAAACAAGTAATCTCATTCGGCCAGTCACGCCATCCAAGTAATGTTATTATCCCTCAGGAAAATTTTACAAAGAGTATCAGCCAAGAAGCAGATTAATGCCTTAACCCCGCAGAGTTAAAGTCTTATTCTTTTTTATCCGAACTTAATAAAAAGAGAGATGCCATCAATTTTAGATACAAATTAAATTTTCTGCCTATATCCTGTTTTTGAAATATTAAACGGATTTTTTATGATAATGTAAAATATCTTTCGCACTTTTATATTGCCAAATAAACAAAAAAGGCATATCCTCTTAGGTTGTTAAGCAACCTAACCGATCCTATAGGATTATTAAATACACAGCGCTAAAACCTATCAAAGCATTACAATCCAAGAAGGAGTTTTAAATATGAAAGTGCGAAAAATTCTTGACACTACTTTTTTTATTTTTCTCTTGCCTGAATTTAAAATATTTAGTATTATTATTTATATATTATCTCAATAATAATTGTTTGGATTTCTTATATCAAGTGAAATTAATATATCAATAAGGACTGGAGAGGTGCGAGAGTGGTTGAATCGGTGCGCCTGGAGAGCGCATGGCTGCCCACAAGGTGGCCCCTGGGTTCGAATCCCAGCCTCTCCGCCAGACTACGCTTAGCAGGTAAGATATTCTTACGAAGCAAGCTTCGTCTGACTAAGGTATATAGAAACCGAAAAATGTGGTATGTGTATATCTTGAGAAGTGAAAGATATAAAAAATATATTTATATTGGTTCTACAAATAACATCAACCGAAGATTATCGGAACATAATAGTAAAGAAAGCAAATTATCCACAGCACCTTATCAACCATTGGAATTGATTGGTTATATAGCTTTAAAAAACGAGAGGAAGGCTAGGGCATTAGAGAAATATTTGAAAGGCGGTTCAGGCAGAGCTTTTTTGAAGAAAAGAATTTTACCTGACGAAGCCTAAAGGCGTAGTCAGGCCCAGCCTCTCCGCCAGACTATGCTTAGAGGATAAGATACTTTTACGAAGCAAGCTTCGTCTGATAAACCAGACTACGCTTAGCAGGTAGTATACTTATAAAAAATTAAAATTAGAAGGAGAATTATGGATAGAGAAAGATTAGATATTGAAAATGAAATTTTAGATAAACTGGCAGGAAAAATTTGTCTTATGGAATCAGTGGATAAACGTAAAGAAAGTATGTTTGGAATATTCTTAGAGGTATATAATACTAACCGTTGCAAAAGATTTATCGCTAGAAATAAAGGATTAGAATTAGAGACTTTTTTTAAGGAATTTTTAAGTTATGGCATTATTGAAGAATTTTTAAATGATCCCGAGGTAGAGGATATTATGATAAACTCTTTAGCCCCTATATATGTCCATAAAACTACCGCCGGTTTGGTAAAGACCGATAAACATTTTGAAACAAAAGAAGAACTTGAATTATTTGTAAAAAAATTAATTGTGTTTTCAGGAAGAACTGGCATCAAAAAAATAAATAATATAGAATTAAATGATATAAAAGGAAGGGTAAATATCGCTTATTCTCCCTTCGGACCGCAGATTACCATTACGCGCGCAAAAGAGAAACCTTTAAGCATTACCGATTTAATTTTTAATAGAACCTTAACGCCGCAAATCGCCGCACAACTTTGGCTTTACGTAGAAGGTTTAAGCATAAGACCTGCTAATTTAATTATTTCCGGCGGTCCTGGTTCTGGAAAAACTACGCTTTTAAATGCACTGTTTAGTTTTATCTCCTCGTCAGAACGATTAGTCATTATCGAAGATACTCTGGAGTTAAACAGCAATTATGAAGAAAATTGCTCAAGATTAGAAAGCGATGAAGAATTAAGTCTGGCGGATTTAGTTAAAAATTCCTTAAGGATGCGACCAGATAGAATAATCGTCGGAGAGGTAAGAGGCAGAGAAGCCCAAGATATGATGACAGCAATGAATATCGGAAAATATTGTATGGGGACCTTGCATGCTTCGAGCGCACGCGAAACTGTAATCCGCCTTCAAAATGAACCTATGAATGTTCCGGAATCCTTAATTAATCTTATCGATGTAATTGTGATTATGAGACGGTATAATATAAAAGGGGATGTTTTTCGCGCTTTGGGAGAAATTGTAGAAATCGCCGGGATAGAAAATAAAACAGTGCTTCTTTCATCTTTATGGTCTTACGATCCTATAAAAAGAGAATTTCAGGAATCAATGGTTTCCAGTATCTACCGCGATAAACTTGCGCAGGCAACAGGAAGAAACCCAAGAGAAATAATTGAAGAGGTGAGATTGCGCACAAAATTTATAGAAAAACTTCTTGAGAAAAATATCCGGGATATTCGAGATGTGTCTCATTTTTGTCGCAGATATAATATTAATCCACAGGAGGAGTTTAAAGAATTAGATTAAAAAAGAAAAATTATCTAAGTTTTGCGCCTGTAGCTCAATTGGATAGAGCACTGGTCTACGGAACCAGGTGTTGCTGGTTCAACTCCAGCCAGGCGCATTTTATTAGTAGGTAGTAGTTAGTAGGTAGAAGTTAGGAAGTTTAGTAAGTTAGGTGTTAAGGTATTTAGGGGATAAAAAAAGAAATTTTAATAAAAACTATACGCTAAAGGCTATACGCTATCCGCTATTAATAAGTATTGAGTATTGAGTAGTAAGTAGTGAGGCAGTTATGGGAAAGATCGATGAGATTTATATGTCGGAGGCAATAAAGGAAGCAAAGAAAGCGTTTGAAGAAGATGAGGTACCTGTAGGTTGTGTTATTATCTATCAAAAAAAAATTATTGCCCGGGCGCATAATCAGGTGGAACGCCTTAAGGATCCTACTGCACATGCAGAAATATTGGCTCTAACTTCAGCCACAAATTATCTTAATAGTAAATGGTTGAATGACTGCTCTATATATGTTACAATTGAACCCTGTTCTATGTGTGCAGGCGCTTTGGTATTAGCCCGTATAAAAAAAATTATTTTTGGCGCGCCTGACCCTAAAACAGGTGCCTGCGGTTCAGTTATAAATATTGCTGAAAATAAAAAATTGAATCATCGGATAAAAGTGAAACCAGGCATTTTATCAAACGAATGCGGCTTTTTACTGAAGGAATTTTTTAAAAATAAACGTATTCAACAAAATTGACGATAATAACGAACTTAACTAAGCTCGGAGAGGTGGCTGAGTGGTCGAAAGCAGTCGCCTGCTAAGCGATTGGCCGGGTAAAACTGGCCCCTGGGTTCGAATCCCAGCCTCTCCGCCAGACTACGCTTAGAGGATAAGATATTCTTACGAAGCAAGCTTCGTCTGATAAACCAGACTACGCTTAGAGGATAAGATATTCTTACGAAGCAAGCTTCGTCTGATAAACCAGACTACGCTTAGAGGATAAGATATTCAAAGTATTAATCTACGTCTGACAAGCCAACAAAGTAATGGATTAAACGAAATTAACAATAATAACAAAATTATCGGATTATGGAATATCAAGTTTTTACTTTAAAATGGAGACCGCAGAATTTTGATGAAGTAGCAGGGCAAGAAGGTATTATTACCAACTTGAAAGATGCTATCTTAAAAAAACGAATACCTTACGCATTTTTATTTTCTGGTCCTCATGGAGTAGGAAAAACTTCCACTGCTCGTATCTTAGCCAAAAGTCTTAATTGTGTAGAAGGTCCCACTATTAATCCCTGTCAGAAGTGTAGTAACTGCAAAGAAATTACCGAATCGCGCAGTTTAGATGTTATAGAAATAGACGGTGCTTCTAATCGGGGGATAGATGAGATAAGGGCTTTAAGAGAAAATGTAAAGTTTGCTCCCGCTAAAAGTAGATTTAAGATATATATAATTGATGAAGTTCATATGCTTACCACCGAAGCATTTAACGCGCTTTTAAAGACACTGGAAGAACCTCCGCCATTTGTAAAATTCATTTTTGCTACCACTCAACCACATAAAGTCATACCTACCATTCTTTCACGATGCCAACGCTATCCTTTTAGGCGCATAACCACGGATAAAGTCGTTAAACAACTAAAAATGATAACTTCAAAAGAAAATATCGAAATAGATGAGAAGGTACTTTTTTCGATTGCGCGAGCCAGCCAAGGTTCCTTAAGAGACGCTGAATCCATATTAGACCAAGTCATCTCTTTTAAGAAAGAAAAATTATCAATTGAAGATGTGATGGCGGTTTTAGGAATAATCGATGTGGATATTTTATTTTCCTTAACAGAAAAAGTTATTCAAGGAGAACCCAAAGAGATAATAGAACTGTTGAATAAAATTACTCAGGAAGGCAAAGATTTAGGGGTAGTGCTTGCGAATCTAATCGAACATTTCCGAAACCTCTTATTGGCAAAAATATCTAAAGATGATCTTGGTATTTTGGAGCTGCCTTTAGATATTGCGCAGCGGATATACCAGCAAAGCCAATCTTTAAGCATAGAAGAAATTATGAGTTTCTTTAATACTTTAGTAGAGATACAGGATATGACTAAAAAAATAGATTCTTTAAATATTCCCTTGGAAATAGGTTTAATTAAATTATGCCAACAAAAGAAAAAAACTCTCAAAGAATCCACCGATGCCAAATCGGAACACAAAAAAACTAATATAGCTGTTAACATAACCCATAAAGATACATATATTCCGCAAAAAGCCAATATTTCAGATAACTCAAAAAAATACAATCAGAAAACATCTTTAAATCCCGTGGACGTTAGCCCAACAAATGTAACCCCGACGACAAACGCAACCCCAACAAACGCAACTCCAACAAGCGCAAAAATTACCTTAGAAGAAATACAAAAGAACTTACCGCTTGTAATTGAAAATCTTAAAACAATAAAAATGTCAGTGGCAACATCTTTAAATGAAGGAACTATTCAGGATCTAAAAGATGACACTCTATATATTTGCCTTCCGCAAAGCAATCCTTTATTGGAACACAAAGATAACAAAAAATTAATTGAAAAAACTATTGAAGAAATATTTAACGCAAAAATAAAATTACATTTTTTATTATCCAAAGAAGAGCCGCTGGCCAAGAAAGATAAAAACGATGACCCCAAAAAAGGCGAAACTTCGTTTATTAAATCTATTATAGAAACGTTTAATGCGCGGCCAATAACTTAAAAAAATGGCTACCTATCCAGAATCAATAAATAAACTTATAGAATGTTTGGTTAAATTGCCGGGCATTGGCATACGTAGCGCAGAAAGAATAGTAGAATATGTGCTGACTAATGCTTCTTCTGAAGAGATAAAGTCATTAGCCGATGCGTTCAGGTATATAAAAGAAAATATAAGGTTATGCAAAATATGTAATAACCTTTCGGAAAAAGAAATATGCGCCATATGTCAAGATAATAACCGCAGGCGTTCAGTTATATGCGTAGTGGAAAATTATGTAGATGTAATTGCCATTGAAAAAAGCGGAAAATACAACGGCCTGTATCATGTTTTATTAGGGGTGATTTCGCCATTGGAAGGAAAAGGACCACAAGATTTAAAAATTCAAGGCTTATTAGAAAGAATAAAGCAGGGGAATATTCAAGAAATAATTATTGCTACTGATGCTGATACCGAAGGAGAAGCCACAGCAATTTATTTAACAGACCTACTTAAACCATTAAATATAAAAATTACGCGGATCGGGGTAGGAGTTCCTTTTGGTTCTAATTTAGAATATGCCGATGCTTCTACTTTGGCACATGCTTTAGAATTTCGGCGTCAGATTTAAATTGACAAATAAAAATAAATTTTTATAATAAAAATAAATCTGTTCTTTGAGAAATCATTCCCCCGTAGCTCAGCCGGTCCCGAATGAAGCGACTCATAACTGCAGCGTAGCTTCGGGATGCCGAAGAGACACTTCTTTTGAGGCTGCTACATTCGGCATAGAGCGAGTGGCTGAATATGCATT
>Ga0272448_1009150_pt1 | contig 10169 bp, 7 predicted proteins | sample YNPCB0191_FD_202220 | JGI IMG/M metagenome (GOLD analysis project Ga0272448, IMG submission 202220) | Hot spring sediment microbial communities from Yellowstone National Park, WY, United States - YNP-CB-019-1 | ecosystem: Environmental > Aquatic > Thermal springs > Hot (42-90C) > Sediment... | reverse complement strand
CCAGTAGACCCAATTATAGGTGATGTCGTTGTCCTACTCGCGATCTCCGTCGTTTATGTTCCCCTTGGGTACTATGCATTTCGCAGTGGAATAAGGTATGCGCAAAGAATTGGCAATTTAACAAGATGGGTTTAGAATTCTGATTTGTTCACTTAACAAATAATACAAAATCGTATGTCAGTCTTGGTGCGTGTCTAATTTATTAGAAGTGCATCTTAGTTCTACCAGCCTTTTTCTGTAAAGGCTCCAGCTCCTGATGTGTTATTTTAACAATATGCGCTTGACACCACCTATCCATAAAAGTTAAATAGTTACACATTTCCAACTAAGGCTAAACAGATGAAAGTATGGATAATGACGGATCTTGAGGGAGTTGCAGGGGTCTTCAGCTTCGAAGAACATGCAAGCCCTAAGGGTAGGTGGTACGATCTTTCTAGGAAACTCTTGACTCAAGAGGTGAATGCTGCTATTGAGGGCGCGCTGGAACAGGGGGCTAAGGAAGTGCTCGTCGTCGACGGTCACGGATATGGCGCGGTAAACATAGAGGAGCTTAATCCTGAGGCTAAGCTTCTCTCGGGTAGGCCACTCCTAATTCCATGGGGTTTGGAGAAAGGGTTTGAAGCAGCCTTTATGATAGGGCAGCATGCCATGGCGGGTGTGGAGAAGGCGCACCTGAGCCATACTGAGAGCCATACTGCTATTCAAAACGTTTGGATAAACGGGGTTAAAGCAGGCGAGATAGCGATCGTAGCCGCCGTAGCGGGATATTTCGACGTCCCACTGGTTTTGGTTACTGGGGATAAAGCAGCATGCCTGGAGGCTGAATCACTGGTGCCAGGGCTGGAAACAGTTGCCGTAAAGGAGGGGTTGAGCCACGGGGCGGCGGTAAGCGTAACACCTGTTAAGGCGAGGAGGATGATTAAAGAGAGTGTGAAGAATGCTCTGGCAAAGACTAGCAGCATACCGCCATACAAAGTGAAAAAGCCGGTGGAGCTGGTGGTTGAGTTCACAGAGGAAAGCAAGAGTTCTGCTGAAATCCTCTCTAAAAGACCAGGCGTTAAGAGAATTGACACTAGAACGATAAGGATTGAGGAGGACGATTTGCTTGAAGCCCTTAAAAGATGGTGGATGTGACCCTATAGGGAAATTTTAATTTTCGAATTTTAAACGAATCTCCTACTGTATCGTTGTTAGAAACGGGTTTGTCTCCTTCTCCCTCGCGATGGTTGAGGATGGGCCGTGACCAGGATATATTTTCACCTCACCGGGTAGAACCATAAGCTTTCGCCTGATAGAGTCAATAAGTTCCTTAAATGAGCCTCCAGGCAGGTCGGTTCTTCCAATAGAGCCTGCGAAAAGCGTATCCCCAGTGAAGAGGGTCAGCTGCCCGAGCAGCGATATACTGCCCCTTGTATGACCCGGCGTATGTATAACCCTCAAGCTGATATTTCCAAAAACTATCGTGCTTCCATCAGTTAGGGTTGCGTCTGGCACTACAGGTTTATGCTGAATTCCGAACAGGCCTTCGCTCCTAATTTCCGATAGCATAGAAGCATCATCCTTATGAATCAGGATTGAGGCCCCGGTAGCCCTCTTAAACCACTCGTCCCCAGAAGTATGGTCTGGATGCCAATGCGTATTGACAACATACTTTACGTCTGCACGGTGTTTCTTCACCTCCTCGATTATGCTCCGGGCTTCCGCATCGTCAGTAAAGCCCGGGTCTATCACTAAAGCCTGCCGTGTTTCCGGACAGATGAGTAAGTAACAGTTGGTTTGCAACTGGCCGACAACGAACCTTCTAAAGATCATCGCGTCAACCACCCGTAGGGCGAGCTGATCGAGGAAAGACCCTTCAACAGAAGCAGCTGCAAACATGACAAATTCTTAAACCTGAAAAACATTTTCAGCCCTTTTCTTTCTACCCGTTTTCATGAAACCCTCAACCTCCGAGAGGCTTTCCGGAACCCCCATGGGGCCCATCTTGGTTACTTTCAGGGCGCCAACAGCATTAGCGAGTTCGAGGGTCTCCCGCAGGCCCCTGTTTTTCAAATAGCCATATACTACTGCAGCATCGAAAGCGTCCCCAGCCCCCGTGGGGTCGATTTCTGGAACGATGTAAGCAGGCTCGAAAACGGTCTCCTGTCTACTCACACCTACTGAGCCCTTTTCTCCGGCTTTCACTATTAAAAGTTTCACCCCATACTTGAATATTTCTTTCGAAGCTTCTTCGAGACTCCTCTTCCCAGTCAAGTCGAACAGCTCGGCCTTAGAAGGCATTACGATTTCAGCCGTTTCTAAAACTTTTTTCGATATTTTACTTATCAACTGAGGCTCTATCAGCTCAGCTCTAAGGTTAGGATCGTAAGTTACGATTATGCCTGTTCTCTTAGCTATTTCAACAGCTTTATAACAGGCTTCCCTGATTTCCTCCCCTACGGAGAGCGCGGAACCCATGATGTGCAGAACCCTAAACATCTTTACGAAATCCTCATCCACGTCCTCCGGTTTGATTCTGGCGGCGGCGGAATACTTCAGGTGAAACACGAACCTTCTGCTGCCATCCGTGAAATACGTTACGAAGGCTATTCCAGTAGTATATCCCTCACGGGTAAACATGTGCGTGACGTCGACACTGTCGTCAGCCAGCCTTTTCTTTAAAAGACCCCCGAAATCGTCGTTCCCAACAGCACCGATTATGGCTGATTTCAAGCCGAGTCTGGAGGCGGCGTCTATGAAGATCGCTGGAGCACCACTTGGAAATGGGCCGATATATTCACCAGCCTCATAGTGTGGCATACCCCTTCCCTTTCTCACGAATTCAACAAGCACCTCGCCGATGGTTAGGACATCCATTTCGCATAATTCTAGCTTAAAGAGAAGGTATAATATTTTTCCTAATGCTGTTAAAGCCATTAACCATAAAAAATTGTACTCATATTACTTGAGCTATGTTTCTTGGCAAAGGCTTAAATCACGGCTTTACGTAGCAGAGCCGGAATGTCAGGCTCAAGCCGGGAAGGCATGGGGGCATCTGAAAAACGGATGTCCTGGTGGCTCGAAGCAAGGTTCGGCATGTTCATCCACTGGGGGCTCTACGCTATTCCTGCCCGCGGAGAATGGGTCATGTATTGCGAACGCATTCCTAAGGACGAGTATGCGCGTCTGGCTCAAAAGTTTAATCCTAAAAGGTTTAACGCGGATAAATGGGTTGCCCTTGCTAGGGAGGCTGGAGCCAAGTACATGGTTTTAACCACGAGGCATCACGACGGTTTCTGCCTATGGGACAGCAGCGTCTCCGACTTCACATCCGTTAAGACAGCTGCAAAAAGAGACTTTGTAGCGGAGTATGTTGAGGCCTGCCGTAAAGCAGGTATGCGCATCGGCTTCTACTATTCTCTCCTAGACTGGCGTTGGCCCGCGTACTGGGAGGGGCCGGATAAGAATCCGGAGGGCTGGAAAGAATTTCGAAGCTACGTGCACGCCCAAGTCAGGGAGCTCATGAGCAATTACGGGAAGATAGACATATTGTGGTACGACGGAGCGTGGCCTTACGGCCCAGATGCTTGGCAGTCGGAGCAGCTTAACGCGATGGTTCGAAGTCTTCAACCGGATATTATAATAAACAACAGGTCCGGATTACCGGAGGATTTCGACACTCCTGAACAACGCATAGAAGGATCTAAAAGGCCTTGGGAAGCATGCATGACCATAGACGACCTCTGGTGGGGGTACCACCCTGGCGACCCGAACCTTAAATCCCCTATGCAGCTTGTGCGGAACCTGGTTAAGTGTGTCTCGGGAAACGGGAATTTCCTGCTAAACGTAGGGCCGAAGGCAGACGGCACCATTCCGCTGGAGCAGGCAGCTAGAATGAGAGCCGTTGGACGATGGCTGCGGCGAAACGGAGAATCCATATACGGTGCTGGCGCTGCACCCTTCTCCCAGCCCCACCTGGGTCAAGTCACTATGAAGGGAAGCAAAGTGTACGTGCACGTCATGTTCTGGCCTGGAAGAGAAATGTGCGTAGCAGGGATTAAGAACAGGGTTTTAAAGGCGTATATGCTGGCAGCTGGGAAAAACCTGCTTTTCGAGCAAAAGGAAGACCGTCTTTTCATACGTGGACTACCCTTACGCGCACCAGACCCTATAGACACCGTTGTCGTCTTAGAAATAGAAGGAGAGCCTGAGGTCGCCCCGCCATCATTCTGGAAGTGAAGAGAAACACTTATGATTCAAAAAACTATTCCAAGCCTTTTCCTCTCACCAACGATGTGTTCAGCCACATCCATCACGGGGGCAACCCATATCTCGTCACGACGTTCATACAGGAATCTTAAAAACCCCGATAGGTCTTCATAAGAAACGGGTAGATGACCCTCATCAATACCGTGAAAAGTGAATATTGCCCACCTGCCCTCGTGAACAGTCTTAACGGTTAAGCCTATCATCTCTTCACATCTCATCCGGTCAGCCGGCCATGACCATAGCTCATGCAGGTCGCAGGCAAGCGGTGAATTAGAATAACCCCTCTCTCCGTAAGCCCTAGCTGCTAGGAAGATTTCAGCTACAATCGGCACGTAGCTCCTCTTGTTCAAGCCCCTGCCGACGCTTGTTTGATAACAAGGGTAAGCGAAAGTTCGGCTACCGTTAGGTATTAGGCTTCTTATTCTTTCATGAGCCTTAACAATGTCTAGGCGAATATCCTCTAGAGTCATGTTCTCCAATCCTCTGCAGCCAGGATCGCCTGAAAAATTGCATGAGCAGGGATGCGTAACACTGTGGTTACCTATTTCATGGCCACGGTCAGCAACATCCCTCCATGCTTTCAAAGCATTCTCATAACCGTCTCCAGGATTTATGTAGAATGTTGCCTTAAAACCGAATTGCTCGAGCAGGAGTACGCCCAAACGCAATTGCGAAGGCAAACCGTCGTCGAAAGTCAGCGAGACAGCTCCTTTAAACCCGCTCGGCCAATTAAACCTCATAACACGACATTTTCAAGCAATGCTTTAAAAACTTAACCAGGACCTTTTTCAAACGATTTTTACAACGCCTTGCTACTCGTTGAAAGGAAGATTCTGGAAACGCGCAAGTCTCCCCCTTAAATCTTTTCCAAGCATAACTGAAACCATTACGAGGCGCAGGGGAGGCTGACATTTAAGCCCAGTAGAAAAATGTTTTTGAAGCGTTTTTAATAGTCTCAGGACACCGGTTTGTCAAGGGCATTTGGAAACACGCTTTTCAACAAAATTTATAACAAGGTTTTTCCCACCTACTCTCAGAAGTATGAAATACTGGAGAAACAGTAGAACGATTTTTACTATTCTAGTATTAGCATTAACCCTCCTAACGCTGCCTCTCGAAACCAGTCTTACGAATTGGCATAATATAGATGGGAAAAAGGCGTTCTCCCAAAGAAGCATGGTAATCGGTGCCGTAGCCTCACCCGCGGTCTCAATGCGCGTAAAAGTTCTGAACGCTTTAACCGGTGAAGCAATTCCAAACGCTACTTTAATAATTCTGGATTTAAAGAATCCTAGAAGGCCGGAAATAGGTCAAAGCATTTTCTTCACCAACGCGGATGGAGAGTATGATGTTCCAGAGGAAATTGTAAAACCTGGAAGAACCTATTGGGTTTACGCTTACAAGGGGGATCTTAAGGAGAAGAGGATGGATTTCGTACCGGTTAAAAAGGAGGTTCGCGTCGGGGAAACCGGCAGTATTGAAGTGACTCTTTCACTGGTTCCAGGCGCACTAGTAGAATTGGAGAGCGTTCCATATATTGTTCAAGCATCAAGCCTTCAAGAGGGCAACATGATAATAAGAGTCATAGTGAAACAGAAGGGTTTTAATTTCTCGTTAATCACTGACTACGGTGACGCGATAGACGTTTTCTACTTGGGGCTGGACAGGAAAATGATCCCGGTCCCGTCTGAGACGCCTTTCGACCTTGAGGTCAGCGTCTCGCTCGTACTGCGGGAACGCGAGCGAGTATCAGAAATTTTCTACATTATGAACGGGACGCAACCCTTCATCATGCCGCAGAGAGGTTACGCATCCGTTAAAATTTCAGGGTATAGTCTAAGAAGGGGCTTGGAGTATGTGAAATCAGCCCTAGTAGGGGTTTCTTCAAAGGTTGACGAGGCGCAGGAAATCGGGTTCACTGTTTTCGAGGAGAGGCGTACACTGGAGCATGCAAACCAGAAACTGGTGGAGGCCAACACTCTGCTGTCAAACGCGCAAACAGAGGAAGATTTTGAAAAGACATGGTTTACACTCCGAGAAATACTTGGGGAAATAAATTTCGTAGCCACGATGATAGAAAACAAGTATCTGGTTGGAAAGACTAACGCGGTTTACCTCTCCGCAGTGATCGTGGTATTCAGCACTGTTCTCGCATTCTTCTTCTTTGAAAAAACCATGCTAAAAATTGTTTCCCTAGCCGTCATCTACGTAGCATTACTGGGAACCATGTATTTTATAAACCCGGGTACTCACGTTGTAATCGATGAAAACCTTCCCCTCTTCTCCTGGACGGCAGCCGTCTCCTTCATCATAACCTCTACTATTGTCTTCGGCATTCCGCGCATCTGGAAGGAGAGGAATATTGAGGGGGAGGTTCAATGGAGGAGCGCCATCTCAGTAATATTCTCAATGAGTAAGCGCCAGATAAAACGCAAAAAGATACGTGGCTTCTTCACAATATTTTCAATATGCATGCTTATTTTAGCGTTCACCGCGCTAACTACCTTCGGAACAGCCTTCGGAATAATCTCTAAGAGGGTGGAGGGAACTCCGCCTTCAGACGGTTTCCTCATAAAGCGCATGGTTAACAGCTCATCACTGGTCTTCTCCCCCCTAGGAGCAGGGGATGCTCAAGTCCTCCTGAAGATAGTGCCCGCGATTAATGTGGCGCCAAGGATGAAAAACGTTCCGCGGTACGACCCGGTTGCCAGAATCATAAACCCGGCTACCGGCAACAGCTACCCTATTCACGGTGTGCTCGCCATATCGCCAGGAAACGAAACCGTCTACACGATGCTCGACGAGATGGTTGAAGGCAGTTATTTAAGCGACGAAGCGTATGGTGAAGCAATCTTAGGATTCGGAACGCTAAACAGGCTAGGCTTAAAAGTAGGCAGCAATGCAACGTTAGAGATACCGGGCACCACGATAATGGAAAACATCGTGATCAAGGGCTTCATCAGGGACGAGGAGTATGAGAGGCTAACGGATGTTGACGGGAGCCCTCTCGGCCCCGCGCGTCTCCTTCAAGACGGTTCAGTGAGAAGGTGTAACGGTTCAGAGATAATAGTGATTAACCTTGAGACTGCGAAGAGAATTCAGGAGAAGATTAACAGTCTCTACGGTGCGAACGCCCCCCAGCTCGTCGTCCCCTCCGAGATACTTTTCAGGCTGAGAGACTCGGAAGACGCGGGAGCAGTTGTCAGAAGCATTATTTTCTTCTTCAACTACGACGTCTTCGTCTCATCTAAAGGCGTAGTGAACTACTACTATATTGGTTCATACATAGAGTTCGGCGGGGCTGCGGAGCTGCTGATTCCACTAGTGATGGTTGTCTTAAGCATAGGCATGGTTATGGTCAACAGTGTCTACGAGCGTGAAAGAGAAATAAAGACTCTTTCAACACTCGGGTTAAACCCGACGCACATAGGTTTAATGTTCGTGGCTGAAGCAATAATAATGGGGATGGTTGGAGGAAGCATCGGATACTTAACGGGATTAGGCTTCTACAGAACCATGGTTTTCATAGGGCAGAACCTTTTAGAAAACCTCATGGTTAGAGAGAAACTGGAATGGTGGTGGAGCGCGCTGGGATTTGTTTTCGCAGTAGCCGTCTCAGTATTCTCGGCTGCAAGACCCGCAGCCCTAGCCATCCGCACGTACACGCCCTCGATGGTGAAGAGGGTCAGGAGAACGGAGGAACAGCGGAAGGAGCGGAAGGAGAAAATATTCAGGGTTTACCAGGCGAGAAGCGTCAGCATGCCCGTGAAAATACTCGCTAACGAGAAGGAATTCTTCACAGGCTTCCTCATCGACCACTTAAACCAGTTGAGAACAGGCTATAAGGAGAGAATCGAGAACGTTGAGGATGTTCCGGAAGTAGCGGATTCTAAAGGCGTGCTTACGAAAACCGTGAGATTCAACTATTATGTGGGACCGGCGGGGAGCAGGAACGGGACGAAGAATAGCTTGGTTTTAACCAAGACCCCGGCCGAGGAATACTACAGGGTTACACTTGTTACGGAGCCAACATCGCCAGGGATTCCGGAAAGCACGATAGATAGAGCGGTTGAATACGTCCATTGGATTCTAATGCTATGGGTTAAGGAGAAGAAGAGAATAATGGGTTCGGCTTAACACGAGCAGCATAGCGTTCAAGTAGATTTTTAAACCCTCTGCGTCAAAGGCCTCAAAAGTGGCTGGAGGCTTCATAAATCATCATAGTCGTTAACCCCAAGCTTCAAAAACCCGTGGGTAAAGAAGGTATAAATTTAAGCTTAGCACAGAAAACCTCGTGAACAAAGCTCCATGCATCGTTGGAGTTGACCTTGGCACTTCATCCTGTAAGACTGTCGTCTTCACTCTAGACGGCAAGACAGTTGCTTCCGCTTCCAGAGAATACCCGATTATTCAGCCTGAGCCAAGGTGGGCGGAGCAGAACCCTCTAGAATGGTGGAGAGCAGCTGTCGAAACCATATTGGAAAGCCTTAAGAAAGGAGGTGTAAGAGGCGAGGAGATTGTCGGTCTAGCTGTTGACTCTCAGAGAGAAGTTATTGTGCCGATTGGGAACGATGGGGAAGTACTGTACAATGGTATAATATGGCTCGACGGAAGGACTGGCCCCCAGACGGAGAGGATGAGGAGACTGCTTGACCAGCGGGATGTTTTAAGTATAACAGGCGTAGGGATAAACCCTGTTTTCTCAGCATCCAAGATTCTATGGCTTAAGGAAAACCATCCCAGCGTCTTTTCTAAGACTAAAGTCTTCCTTTCAGCGAAGGATTTCATAATCTACAAGCTGACCGGGGAGAAAGTCATTGATTACTCCATGGCCTCGAGAACAATGCTTTTCGACATTAGGAGGAAAAAATGGTCAGACGAAATATGCTCAGCCCTCGGCATACCTTTAGATAAGCTTCCCAAGCCCTTGGAATCCAGCGTTGTCGTAGGAGAAGTATCTTCTAAGGCCTCGGATGAAACATCTTTCCCGAGAGGCCTACCGGTTGTGAACGGTGGAGGAGACAGACCCTGCGAATGTCTTGGGGCAGGAGTTATTCAGGAGGGGGATGTAAACGTAGGTACTGGGACGGGGTCTGCCTTCGAAGCACCTTTGAGCGAGCCGCGCCCTGATTTGAAGGGGAGGATTAGCTGCTGCTGTCACGTGATACCTGATATGTGGGAGTATGAGGCAGCAATCTCAACGACGGGTGGTGCTCTACGCTGGTTCAAGGATGTTTTCGGGGAGAAGGAGAGGGCTGAGGCTGAGAGAACCGGTAGGGACCCGTATGATATGCTGCTTAACACCGCTTCTGAAGTAAACCCTGGTGCGGACGGCCTAATGTTCTATCCCTATTTAGCCGGTGCTTTCCCGCCGAGGGTTGACGGTAGAGCCCGCGCCGTATTCTTCGGCATCAGCCTCTTCCACTCTAAAGGACATTTTGTTAGAGCTATATTAGAGGGGGTTGCCTACCATTACATCGTTATGCTCGAGCTCCTAGAGGAGCTTGGCCTTCATATAGTTGAGATAAGCATGGTCGGCGGAGAGACGAGGAGCGATTTCTGGAACCAGCTTAAGGCAGACGTAACCGGTAGGAGAATAAGGATTCCTGAGGTTGAGGATGCAGCCGCTATGGGAGCAGCCCTGCTTGCGGGAATCGGCACGGGTCAGTATGCGAGTGTTAAAAAGGCTGTTGAATCGGCGGTGAAAACAAGAAGAATATACGTACCTAATGCTGGGAATCATTCCACTTATTTAAAGCTGTACGAGAAATATGAAGCAATATACGCGTTGATCTCGAAGGGATATGATGTTTACTAGCAGCCATGCTTATAGCAGCGCGCGCTATCGCCGATGCTCGTATTGTAAGACACTTACAACCCTTTTTTCTAATGAGATGAATGTTGACTTCACCCCTGTTATC
>Ga0272448_1009149_pt1 | contig 10169 bp, 6 predicted proteins | sample YNPCB0191_FD_202220 | JGI IMG/M metagenome (GOLD analysis project Ga0272448, IMG submission 202220) | Hot spring sediment microbial communities from Yellowstone National Park, WY, United States - YNP-CB-019-1 | ecosystem: Environmental > Aquatic > Thermal springs > Hot (42-90C) > Sediment... | reverse complement strand
GTTGCTCACCTCATATCCCACCATAAGTCCGTTAAACGGGTTCGTGATGATATACAGGTTTTGTAACTGATCCTGACAATCACTATCCGATGCACACATGTCCGTTCCTCCGCCGGCTATTGCAATACAGGTATTATTACTGCAGGAATGATGTGTTGAACTGTTTTGATTCCCGCTTCCCATTATTCCTGTATTGCTGTTCTTATTCTGGGGAGCGTTGGTATTATTATTCCCATTCCGGTTATTATTTCCCGTTGAGTTTGTATTGGTGTTCTGATTCCCTCCGTTGATATTTGTATTGATGGAATTATCTTCATTTTGGTTTGTGTTCATATCCGGTGCATTCGTATTTTGTTGAGCGTTGCTATTCCCATTCGATAGAACATCAGCTTTGGAAAGATCAGGACGGAGATATATTCCCTGGTTGGTCGATAAAGAAACCGTTGCATCGAGGGTCTTAGCTAGAACTGTTGCAGGCGACATCGTTTTATCGGTAGACCAGATATCAGCCAAAATCCCGGCCACTTCGGGAGAAGATGCGGAAGTTCCCGCCCATTCTCTATAGCAGTAGTCCTGCTGTGTTTGCTGTTGGCACACACCGTCTCCTTTGCCATATGGTGCCCACATATCAATTCCTGGGGCAGCGATATCAACACAATTTCCAAAAAAAGAAAAAGAGGTTAGGTTATCATTTTCATCTGTTGCCGCAACCGTGAAAACATTTTGCAATCCGGCCGGAGAATATCCACAGGCATCAAGAGGTTGATTGTTTGTACGGGAATCAGCATTTCCAGCAGCAGCAACAACGATGACATTGCTGTTCCACGCATTGTTTATTGTAGATTGAAGATAGGTATCCTCTGAACTTTTTGGTCCACCCAAGCTGAGATTGATGATATTCACCCGGGCATTGACCGCTTGATCAATAGCATTTGCAATGGCCGTTGTTGTTGCTCCTCCCGTAAAAACATCTTTGGCCCAAATCTTTGCATCAGGTGCTACACCGGCTGTTCCTCTCCCATTATTGGCGAGAGCGGCAATCGTACCTGCCACCTGTGTCCCATGACAATAATGGTTTTGTGTTGTCATTCCACAACCATCGACAGATGGACTATTCACGACTTGTCCTGCCAAATCCGGATGGGCTGAATCAACCCCGGTATCAATCACAGCAACGGTTATGCCAGCGCCTTTCCCTCCTTTATTCCAAATGGATTCGATATTGATTTTTTGCAGATCCCACTGTTTATCCCATAAGGCATCATTCGTCGACATGGTCGACATATTTTCTAAGAAAGATATCGGTTCTGGAATGGAATAGACATAATTTGCCTGAATGACCTCTATGCGGGGGTCGTTTCTATACGAGTCAACAACCTGTTTTACCGAGGTATTTTTGTCCTGAAGATCGACCAAAAAATAATCACTATTGCTTTTGAGTTTTAAAATCACCTGGCCATTCACAAATCCCTGTCGGTGTTCTTCAGGAGAAAGAGACTTGGCTACGGGAAAAGAATTAGATCCCACGATATCGGCGGTCAATTGTTTGGAAAGATCCATATTACCCGAGAGATCGGCAATATCTGTTATAGGATGCGTTCGGTTCAATTCCTGTAGAAAATCTCTCACCGCTTTTATCTTTTGCTCCTGGCTATTCTGGTACAACGAGAGCGTAAAAAGGAAAAGGAAAAGAGAGACGAACAGAGTCCCGATCGGGAAGAGATGCCCCTTTCTTTTTATTATGTTGGGAAAAAGCATGGTTTAATACTTTCCAAAATATAATCTTTATATCATACCATATATAAGCCCCAAAAACAATACTTCCTTGGTCTCATCATAGGCTATTTTTGTGATATCGTTGTTTATTTTTGGAAGGTCTTTATAATAGAACCTGTTATAACTCTCCTATGAAGATTGCTTTAGCCCAAGAATTTCTTGTGAAACGGGGAGGTGCAGAACGGGTGTTAAAATCGTTGTCCGATCTTTTCCCCGAAGCCCCCATCTTTACGCTTTTTTATGATGAAAAAGCGGTCGGAACAGTTTTTCCCAAAGGAAAAATACGCGGATTGCCTTTACAACAAATGTATGACCGTTTGGGGAAAAAACAAAAATTCCTTCTCCCATTCATGGCAACCGCCATTGAAAAACTCGATTTTCATGAATACGATCTAGTCATTTCGAGTAATACCGCTCTGATGCACGGTATTGTGACCGATTTACAAACGAGACATATTTGTTATTGTCATAGTCCAGCCCGGTATTTGTGGGATTATTATCACCAATACAAAAAAGAACAACGATGGACAGGGGTACAAGATACATTCGTGACGAGATTATTACATACCCTACGCATGTGGGATAAAACAGCAGCGAGTCGCGTAGATACCTGGGTGGCCAATTCCAGAAACGTTCAGAAACGTATTCTCAAATATTATCGAAAACCATCGTATCTCATCTATCCTCCTGTGGATGTCCATCGTTTTCAGGTGGGAAAAACACATGAAAACTATTTTCTTATTGTTTCCACATTAACCTCCTATAAACGTATTGATCTTGCCATTCAGCTCTTTAACCGTTTAGGACGGAAACTGGTTATCATTGGAGAAGGGGGTCAACGCGAATATTTGGAACATATCGCAGAAAACAATATTGAATTCCTCGGATATCAGTCCGATCAGATGGTGGCCGAATATATGAAACATGCCCGAGCCTTTCTTTTTTTAGGAGAAGATGATTTTGGTATTGCTCCGGTAGAAGCAATGGCGTGTGGAAAACCGGTTATTGCGTATGGGAAAGGAGGAGCATTAGAAACGGTTATTCCTCATGTCACCGGAGAATTGTTTTCAGATCAGTCGGTTGATAGTTTAGAAAAAGCAATGGTTCAATTTTTTCTCCACGAAAAAATTTACTCACCTCTGGCCATCCGGAAACACGCATTGCAATTCGATCAAAAAGTATTTCAGGAACAGATCAAGAAACTGGTCATGCGAGGATAAATAGAAGAGACTATCGTTCCACAATACGAATTGCTTTTTTGAGCATCTTGGTAATCAAATTCTCATTTCCTGTCAGTTCCAGAGCCAAATTGGCCAGTGCCATAGGGGTTACATCCTGAATATTTTTAATCAGATGAGTTTGATCCAGAATGTTAATAATATCCTTTGGATGCAGATAGCTTATCTTCGGAGGTTTGGAAAAATGAAGACTTGTAAACCAATCCTCTGTTTCCAGACTCTCTTTGATTAAAGGAAGCAGTGCTCCACCACCACACAGAAGGATTTTTGACGGAAGGACATCGACGTGTGGAATATCCTGAAGTGTCAACGCAAGTGCTTCCAACCAAATATTCAGATCAGACGCGAAAAGTTTTTCAATCGACGTGGTTTCTCTTTGAGAGAGTTTATCATGAGAAAATTGTATTTTTTGTTGTTCCGCTTCTTGAAAAGAAGTATTAAAATGTTTCGCTAATCGCTTGGTGAAGACTCGTCCTCCTATTCCAAACATTTGAGTGGCAATCACTCCGCCATTGACTACCACGGCAACATCGGTTGTCCCTCCGCCAATATCAATGAAGATCGCACTGAAATCACTGCCATCTTCAAATCCAAGAGATTTTGAAACCGCATAGGGTTCGGAGGCAATAGACAGCAGATCTTTTTCTAAGGCAGCAGCAATCGCCGTTAATGCCTCAAAATGAACGAGGGGCGCAAAGACATTAAATACCGTCATGGTAACATTGGTTCCCTTAAATCCCAAAGGATTGCTTATTTTGTAGCCATCAATATTGACATTCGAAATAGCAGAATGAATCAATTTCACATCCAGTTCGTTAAATCCGGCCTCTTTTTTGATTTGTTGCCGTATTTCATCAAATGCTTTCCATTGGACCTTATGAACAATATTTTGCAGTTCGGCCATAGAAATCTCTTCGAAGGAATCCTTGCGCAAATATTCAATACTGGTGGCCAACCCTTTTACCAGTTCACCGGCAATGCCGATCACCACATCAGTTGGATGAACATTAGCCATTGTTTCGGCTTCTTTCAGTGCTTCTCGACAATTTTCCGTTACTCCTTCAATATCAATAATCGTTCCCTGATGCATATCTCCCAGTCGTTGTTTTTGTTTTCCAACACCAATAATATTCCCTTTACCCTTGTCTTCCTGACAAACCAGAACTTTTACGACATCTGTTCCGATATCGAGTACGGCAAAATAATGATAGGGATCAGTCTGTTTTTTGGGAGTCTTAAAAAAGAGGTTCATAAGCAACGGTACCTCTCAAAGAATACAAGGTATAAAAAAAGTTTCAAGGCGTATTTTGTAAGGATACAAACGATTGACAGGGGTGGTTTTTTTCTGTAATTTGTGCTACTTCTTTTGTACGATGACAAAAAAATCAGATCTCAACGAACTTTTTGAGAAAGAATTGCTTCCCCTTCAGGAAGAAAAAAACAACGCCGCCCATGCGGCGGTGATCTCATGTGTTGCTGAAGAAAATACACGCCCCGGAATTCCGTTCAACGTACTCACCACTGCAATAGAAAACCTCAACAGATCATCCTCCGACCAGAAACGGTTTATGACGTTGTCTGATTTTGAACACTATCTTGCGTTGCAACGAATGGAACTTCAGATGGGAAGAATCTCACCGGACGAATGCAATCGCCTCATACAGGAGGCGACAAAAGAATATTATTTCTATTGTATGGCGGTTTATCTTGTCCATCACGAAAAGAAAAGCTATCGAGCCATGCAAAAAATCTTACAGGTGGATTATCCAAAACTAGGGACATGGGTGGGAAAAGACCGTCGTTGGCCCCATCGTTTTCGTCATATCAATCATCAGAACAACCCGCTGAAGAACGAAAAGAGTAAACGGCCATATTTTTCCTATATGCTTGGTTTATATACTGGTATGTTTTCCTCCTTTGTCATCCGACAGAAACGCTTGCCGACTCGAATAGGTTTTTCATCCAAAAACAAAAAGAAACTGCAACAGATCGTACAGGTTATTGCGCAATTAACTGATGATCATCCCCGGATCTATCCTCGCAAAGAAAAGGATGGAAGCGTCTGTTACTTAGCCCATTATGACAATCCGTTCATCAATGCCATGATTATGCAGAGTACCAATGGTATGCAATCTCTGCCATGGGAATATGTACATACACCAGAAGAGAAGATGAGTTTTTTAAGAGGAATGCTTCATGCTGGTTATCGTTTTTTTTTTATGCACGTAACAACAAGACAGGTCAACGAACGATGCGTTTATCTTTTGGCAGAGGATTGTCCCCCGATGTTCGTCAAGATATCTGTTTGTTGTTAGAAAGTTTGGGAATCTATGTTTCTCCTCATCGTAAAGATATCGATATTGGTGGTTATGCCAATCTGCAAAAAGTCCTCCAGGTAAACATTCTGGAACATAAACAGCATGTTCAAATGATCAGAGATTATAGAACACATCGTCGCCAAGCTCTCTCTTTGAACGCCAAGGAGATATATCAACAACTGCAATTGGTTCTGCACCAATATCCATCACGTCCCCTGCAAGACATCCAAAACATCTTACGGGAGCAATACGGTATGGTATTATCGATGAAAACGATCAAACGTTTGTTACATAAACCTCCTCATATTGTTCGGGTCTATCAGAAATTACAGGCATTAAAAAAAGCACGACAACAAGAATCCGAGAAGAATCGTCATATGACATTACCAACTAAGAAATCTCCACCACAAGCAGATCAAGACGGTACATGGGAACACAATCGTGATATGATCAGTCTCTATGAACAACAGGTGAGACAAATTCCCCTCCTCAGCCGAAAGGAGGAAGAAAAGATCTGGGGTATATTGCAACAGGGCGGGGAAGAAGAAAAACAATGGGCAAAACAGAAACTGGTAGAATCTAATCTACGCTTGGTGGTGATGATCGCAAAAAAATATCACCACCATAAACCAGAAATAGATCTTTTGGATCTTGTGCAAGCAGGAAATGTAGGACTGATCGAGGCGGCAGAACGCTTTAATCCCCAATATAAATATCGTTTTATTACCTATGCTTCCTACTGGATCCGTCAGGAAATACAAAAATATTATCAAGATCATGGCCGCACGATTCGTCTTCCTGTCTATCTTCAAGCGCTCTGGCGGGATGCCAAAAAAGTAAAAGAGGAACATTGGAAAGATACTGGGAAGGATCCCACAGAAGAAGAATTGGCGGAAAAAATGAATATTCCTCAAGCAAAGTTAAAATATTTGCAATATATTCCCCGTCATATCCTTGAACTGCCTACGGAGGATGAACATGATTTTTCCTTTCTTTATCAGGTTCCCGCTCCTCCATCAGAGAGCGGAGGTATTGATCTGGAATTTGTAAAAACTGATTGTGCTGAAAAAATCAAAAAAATGATAAACGAATCGCTCAGCCCCCAAGAACGTACCGTCTTGACCATGCGCTTTGGATTGGATGGTCATCAGGAAAAAACCCTGGGAGAGATAGGAGATGTTCTTCATATGACCCGTGAAGGGATTCGTCTGATTGAAATCAGAGCACTTAAAAAACTGCGACAATCCTATCCAGAGATGCGACATCTTATGAAAGACTGATCATAAGCTACTTTTCCAACATCTTTTTCAGCCATTTTCCTGTCTGACTTTGAGGACAACGAGCAACTTCTTCGGGCGTACCGGTCGCCACGATTCTTCCTCCTTTATCTCCGCCTTCAGGCCCCAAATCGATAATGTAATCCACACTCTTGATGACATCCAGATTATGTTCAATAACAATCACAGTGTTTCCCTTCTCCACTAACTGATCGAGCACACGGATCAATTTTGATACATCATCAAAATGGAGTCCTGTCGTCGGTTCATCCAGCACATAGAGTGTTTTTCCCGTCGCTCGTCGTGCCAATTCTGTGGAAAGTTTAATGCGTTGCGCTTCACCTCCAGAAAGTGTTGTGGCAGATTGTCCCAATTTAATATATCCCAAACCAACCTCCTGAAGTGTCTTGAGTTTATTTTCAATACTGGGAACAGCTTTGAAAAATTCATAAGCCTCATCAACCGTCATATCTAACACCTCGGCAATGTTTTTCCCGCGATAGGTTATTTGAAGTGTTTCCTCATTGTATCGTTTTCCATGGCAGACCTCACAATTGACATAGACGTCCGGTAAAAAATGCATTTCAATTTTTTTCAATCCATCCCCCTGACATGCTTCACAACGTCCTCCTTTAACATTAAAACTATACCGTCCCGATTTATATCCTCGCATGCGGCTTTCCGGAGTGGCAGCAAACAGTTCTCGAATATCCGTAAAAACGCCTGTGTATGTTGCAGGATTGCTTCGGGGGGTACGACCAATAGGGGACTGGTCAATATCGATGATTTTGTCCAAATATTCTATCCCTGTAATATCTTTGTATTGTCCGGGATAGGTGTGCGCATGATTTAACTTATTTTCTAACACCTCAACAAGAATGTCGTTTACCAGCGTCGATTTTCCGGAACCAGAGACACCTGTAACAGCAATATAACATCCCAAAGGAAAGGCAACATCGATATTCTTTAAGTTATGCTCTGTGGCACCATGAATAACAAGTTGCTTGCCATTACTTCTTCTCCGTTTTTGAGGAACGTCGATTTTCTTTTCTCCTCCCAGATATAATCCGGTGAGAGAGTTCTTATTCTTTTTAATCTCTTCCGGTGTTCCGGTGGCAACAATATTTCCACCATGACGACCTGCTCCGGGGCCAACATCAATAACGTAATCTGCTTGTAAAATGGTGTCCTCATCGTGTTCCACCACAATAACTGTATTGCCCAAATCTCGAAGATTTTTAAGCGTAGCGATTAATTTATTGTTATCACTCTGATGTAAACCAATCGATGGTTCATCCAGTACATATAACACGCCGGTGAGTTTGGATCCGATTTGCGTTGCCAAACGGATACGTTGGGATTCACCTCCAGACAAGGTTGCCGCGGAACGATCCAGCGTCAGATACTTTAATCCAACATTGACCAAGAATTCAGCGCGTTCTTTTAATTCTTTCAGGATAGGTTTGGCAATGATCTCTTGGGAACCAGAGAGAGGGATGTGAGTAATAAAGTGCAAAAAATTTTCAATCGACATTTCGGTCACATCGATAATGGATTTCTCTTGGATGGTAACAGACAACATTTCTTTTTTAAGCCGTTTTCCATGACAGCTCATACAAGGAGAAAGTTTCATAAAGCGTTCTATTTTTTTCATTGCATAGTCGGAATCCGTTTCTCGATAACGACGTTCCAAATTAGCTACAACGCCTTCAAATCGTGTTTGATATGTTCCGCTAAAAGCACCACCATCCATGGCAATCGTATAGGTTTCTTCTCCTGTTCCAAATAAGATAAGCTGTTTGATTTTGGGGGAAAGATCTTTCCAAGGGATATCAAGAGAAAATTTATGTTTTTTGGCTACTGCTTCCAATATTTTATTAAACCAGGCCAATTGAGTGGAGCTCGATGACCATGGGACGATAGCCCCTTCATTAATACTCAAGGTATCATTGGGAACCACTAGATCGGGACTTATTTCCAATTTTGTTCCCAGTCCATGACATTCGGGACAAGCTCCATGGGGAGAATTGAATGAAAAATTACGCGGTTCTATCTCAGGAATATTAATATTGCAGACAGGACAGGAAAATAATTCACTAAAAAGATCTTCTGTATCATGATCAGGGTCATAGATAATAACAATTCCATGACCATGTCGGAGAGCAAGTTCGAGAGAATCAACCAAACGTGTACGTTCCGGATTGGGAATCTCAATCGTATCATGTTTCAACTGTTGATACTGACGATTGAAATCTTTAACAATCAATCGATCCACAACAATCTCAATAGAATGTTTTTTGTTGGGATCGAGCGCAATTTCTTCCGCCACAGTATAAATCTGGCCATCAATACGCATACGTACAAAACCATCTCGTTTAATCTTTTCAATGACTTGAGCATGTTCTCCTTTTTTATCACGTATGAGGGGGGCCAAAATCATTATTTTTTTCCCTTCGGGATATGTTGTTATGTGTTCCACAATCTGATCGATCGTTTGTTTGGTTATTTTTCTGCCGCATTGGGGACAATGGGGAATACCAATTTTTGCAAACAGGAGACGTAAATCATCATAGATTTCTGTCACCGTTCCAACCGTTGATCGCGGATTATGGGAAGCTGTCTTTTGATCAATGGAAATGGCAGGAGATAAACCTTCAATACTTTCAACATCCGGTTTTTCGGATATATCTAAAAACTGGCGGGCATAAGTGGAAAGGCTCTCCACATAGCGTCGCTGCCCTTCGGCATAGATGGTATCAAACGCAAGTGATGACTTTCCTGATCCTGAAAGACCCGTGATAACGGTCATCTTATTGCGGGGAATGATAACATCTATATTTTTCAAGTTGTGGGTTTTAGCACCTTTAATAACAATGTTCTCCATGATCGGTCAGAAGAGGGTATAATAAGGAAAGTCACGTATCTTTTATTATACTCCACAGGAGATACAAGGCAAGCTCAAGATGGTATCCCTTTTTTAAACCCATATCCTGATATCTATCGGGCATAATGCTATAAGCAGTACAACCGACAAAAAGAACGGTATATGTATGATTTCATTCTGCTTCTTTTTTATGAATGATTCCGAATGAATAGAACTGGACGGCTTTGTGCGTTTGAAAAATCGATTGCATTATAGAGCAGAGAGAAAGAATGGGATGAATGGTTGACACGAAAAATAACTCCTAACCGTGTTCCGTTATCCCCTGAAGAAGAGATATTTAAAAAACATATCCAGCATTGGACTCTCTCCGAAAGCTGAGCAGTACGGCTACAGAAACGAGGTGTGTTCGCACACAAAGTTTCTTTGTAATAGCAACAAAACACCCTGTTTCCTGCGAACAGAGGTGTGTTATTGGGGTTATAACCTTACAAGAGATACAAGGCAAGCTTACCTTACTACGTTCTTGTTTGATACCGTTCAAAAACAGGATATGGAAACATCTGAGACATAAGCAAAAACCCGAAAGAGTGCATTGGGGAGGCAGAACAAGAAGAGCGTCTATTCCCCACAGAATATCCATTCACGAAAGACCTCAGCATGTTAATGCCAGACAAGA
>Ga0272448_1009148_pt1 | contig 10170 bp, 4 predicted proteins | sample YNPCB0191_FD_202220 | JGI IMG/M metagenome (GOLD analysis project Ga0272448, IMG submission 202220) | Hot spring sediment microbial communities from Yellowstone National Park, WY, United States - YNP-CB-019-1 | ecosystem: Environmental > Aquatic > Thermal springs > Hot (42-90C) > Sediment... | reverse complement strand
CAGCGCCGCCGAGCATTGGCATGGGTGCGGCATGAATCTTCCGGGCGGACGGCTGATCAACGAAATTGAGCCGCCGGGAAATCGCTCTTGCAACCGGCGTTGCAAGGAGCGCGGCGGCCAGCGCGGACACGAACATGAGCACAATCCCTGTCATTCCTGCGTCGCCGTTTCCTCCCGCTCCTCCCTGTCCGGAGGCGGCCTGGATTCCTGAACGAATCTGCGGATATTTTCCCTGTTCTCCTTTTTCAGGAAAGGATACGCCTCAAGAGCATAGCGAATGGCCTCTGCCCTGTCACCCAGTTCGTAATGGAGTCTGGCGAGAGATACCCGGCAGAGCGCCGGATCAAATGGAGGGTTGCGGCGGGGAACCGCGGCGATGGCCTTCTCATAGTGAAAGACCGCCAGCTTCCTGAACCTTGCCGCGTCGTCCGAGGCCTGCTCCCTGCCGAGCCCCATTCTGTAGTAGAAATCGCCCGCCAGTTTGTGGGTCATAGCGTTGTCTGGGTCGAGTGAAAGGGCCTTTCTGAACAGAGCCGCCGCGGCCTGCGGATTTTCGCGTGCATTGGCCGCAAGGATCGCCCAACTCGTCCAGATCGAAGGATTCTGCGGCGCGAGTCTTGTCGCCTGCTGGAAGTACATTTCGGAAATGTCGGCCCTGGCCTGTCTCAGAACCCTGTTCTTCGTCTGGATGGCCCACCACGCGTACAGGGATGCGATGTTGGCCGTGTGTTCATAGTAGTAGGGATTGAGGAATCTCGCTCTTATGAGATGCTGTTCAGCCTCGGGAAGCATTCTTTCAACGACCGCAGGACTGTTGGTTGAACGGGCCAGTTCGAAAAATGCTTGCGCGGCGTCCACGTAATATCTCGGCTCGGAGGGGTTCAGGTTGAAAAGCCTGCCGTAAAGAGCAAAGGCCGATGCCGGCTTTTCGATGCGCCTGTAGGACTCGACGGATTTGGCGCAGATGTCCGCGCGGATCTTGCGGAGATTTGCGCCGCATGCGAGCGGCGCCGCCGCAGCCGCGACGCAAAGGATGGATGCGAGGACGCGCAAAGCGGACATCAGGGAGAAAGGCGGAAACACGGGCCTTAGAAGCAGCGGCAGCAGGAAAACGGAGGCCAGTATCGCCATCATGGGCCTCAGGCCGAGCGTTTCGACGCGCGCCTCGCGGGCGAGCACCTCGGCAGGCGTCCTCGGCACGGAATGGGCAAGCCATGCCATGTCAGACATCTGGACCCACAGAAGGCCGCCCAGTATCAGCGCGGCCGCAACCGAGGCCGCCGTAACTCTCCGCAGCCGCGGCCGCTCCGAATCCATGGGGAAAGCGCAAAGAGGAAACAAAACGGCCCAGAAAACGAAAGATGCCGCAATCACGATCCCGATGGAACTGTGCGCCACGTCGCGGAAGATTGCTTCCCGGCTGGCCAGGTTCTTCACGTTGACGACCATTCCGTGCGCGAGAGCGGCGAGCGACAGCCCGGCCATGATGCCCCATGTCAGCGAAGCTCCTGCGCCGGATGGAATGTCGGCGCTGTCCGCAAGCACGGATGAGGGGCGGGGCACTGCCGCGACCGCCAGGATGCCGAGCATGATCCAGAAGAGGCAGAGGTTCGGAGTGGTTGGAATTCCGAACTGGGATTCCACGATGTGGCCGGCAAGTGCGGCGAAGACAGATGCGGTCAGGGAATACTCAGCCTCGGGCGTTCTGTCCTGGCCAGGCATCCCCTGCCCGGCAAGAAGGCTGTATGCGACGAGGGCGAAGAGCCCTCCGACCATGCCCAGCGGCACGGCGGGTCCCAGAAAGATTCCGCCGCCCCATGCCGCGAACAATGCCGCGGCGGCAGCGGCCCCTCCCGCAATGAGAATTCCCAGGACGATGCGACGGTGTCTATTCCTCGCGAGTCCGAGCGCAGACGCGCCGGTCATGAGAATTGCCGCCACCAGGCCAAGATAACATGCCGCTCCCGCAATTCCCGTCTCGGCCAGGACATTCCAGGTCTGGTTGTGCGCTCTGTCTGGTATCTTGTCGCGGATGTCCTCGTAGCGGTTCAGTTCGGAGCGATAGGCCCTGCCGAACACGGTCATGAGCGAGTCGGGTCCGTAGCCGAGGAGCGGCCGGAGCGCAGTGAAACGATCCATGTTTTCGTCTGAACAGCCGATCTGGGGGTTGCGCTTGACCAGTTCAAACACGCTTTGCCAGATGCAGAGGCGCGCCTTCGTATTGCGATGCTCGGTGTCGAGCATGTGTTTGTAGCGTCCCGGCATTGCCGACGATGGCGCCGCCAGAAACAGGACGGCAATGACGCCCGGCATGAGCAGGGAAGCGAGGGCTGTCCGCCGCATGCCGAGACGGACGAACCACAATGTCCCCAGAAGGGATGCTGATACCACCCATCCGAGCAGCGGTCCGCGGCTCTGGGTCAGCAGCAGAGCCATAACCTGGAGCGACGCCACCAGGGTCCAGAACGCCAGGCCGGCGAGCCGCCAGGGGTTGCGGATGTCGCTCCGGACTTCGGGGAAAAGGATTTGCAGAACATGCCGCAGCGCGAGGGGGGAGACCATCGCAAGATAAGCGCCAAGGAAAATCGGGTTGCCTATGGAGCTGATGACGCGCCTGGATGTGTCCGCGCTCCACAGGGCCGGCTGGGGATCCAACTTCTGGGCTATGGCGGATATGGCAACCGGAACGCTTGCAGCGCTCAGCGCAACCGCGAGCCATTCCCGCCTTGCCGTCGAACACATGAAGGCTGAGGCGAACATGAAGAGTCCAAGATAGCAGGCTGTGGTGTACAGCCCCTGAAGCCGGAGATAGGATCCCCACAGGCTGACCGACGGCACGACGGAAAAAACCGTTGAAATCATGTTCGAGAGCAGAACCGCGAGAATCGCGAGCGGCAACGGCCGGCGGAGAGCGTGGCGCAGCCACGGGGCGAGTCCGACCTGTCCTTCATCCGGCGAAAGCAGCTTTGCGGCAAGAAGAAGGATCCAGGCAGCGCCGCCGATGGTCACAAGCGAGCGCATGAGCGCAACTTTGTCAGGATCGAACACCCGAACCGTATAACAGTTGTAGAAGGGTGGAAGTGCGGCGACCGCCGCCAGAAGGGCGGCTTCGGTGATTCCGGAAAGATATCGGCGCGCTGTCATGCTTCAGGTGCGAAATGGGGCTTCATGTGTGCAATGACATCCCGGATGATTTCCTCGAGAGTCCGCACCGGCCGATAATCTATCAGGGCGCGCGCCACGGATAGATCAGGCTGGCGGGCTTCCATGTCCTCGAAATGGTCGCCGTAAACAGTCTGAAACGGGACCCTTACGATCTCGGAACGTCCGCCGGTCAGGCGTTTTACGGTTTCGGCGAGACGGTTTATCGTGACCGGCCGATCGCTGCCGAGATTGACGGTGCGCCCCCATGCGCGGCCGCAGTCCATGAGGCTGATGATGCCCTCGGCGATGTCCAGCACATGGGCGAAGCATCGGATCTGGTTGCCGGTGCCGTAAACTGTGATCGGCTTCCCGGCGAGGCCCTGAGCGACGAACCGGGGCACAACCATTCCATATCTGCCGGTCTGGCGCGGACCGCATGTGTTGAAGAGGCGGACAATGACGGTCCTTGATGATGATGAAGCCGCGCATGACTGAGCGTAAAACTCCGCAATGGCCTTTGAACATGCGTAAGACCAGCGCGGACACTCTGACGGTCCCAGCATGATGTCAGCATCCTCCCTGAACGGCAGGACGTTTGACTTTCCGTACACCTCCGAAGACGAGGTCACGAGAAGCGGCCGTTTTTTCTGGACGCATGCGCGTATGACGTTGAATGAGCCTATGACATTTGTTTCCAGGCTGCGCATGGGTTGTTTCACGACAAGTCCAACGCCTACGGCGGCAGCAAGGTGGAAGACCCTGTCGCATCTGGACACGAGGTCTCTCACGAGACGTTCATCGAGGACGGAGCCTTCGACGAATTCCAGTCTGCCGCAGCCGCGCCATTTCGAGAGGTTCGACTTGCTGCCCGTGCTGAGGTCATCGAGCACAATGACCCGTTCGCCCGCCTCAAGCAGTCCGTCGGCCACATGCGATCCAATGAAACCGGCTCCGCCTGTTATCAGTGAGATCCGGGGCGAGTTCCTGCTGCATGACGGATGCGATTCGTTCCGTGTTGGATGTTTGCTCCGGCGTCTCTTTTGCGATCTGTTGCAACTCATTCCTTTTTCCTGTAAGTCCCCGCCGGCATCAGCCGCATGCTTGAACGGTTGCCTGTGCCGGAGTTTTTTTGCAAGCTGAAATTGGTTTTGCCGACGGGCCTGTCGCCCGACGCGGGAGCCCTGAACCCGGCGGATGCACGCTGGTTCGGTTTTGATGATTGCGTCCGGGGTGATGGATCGGGTACTGTTCCGCTTCATGCGGCGACCGGGAAAGGCGTTCATCCCGGATTTCGCGCTTGGGAAATGGCCTGATTGCATAACATGTTGGAAAACACCGTATTTAGACCGCGAAGCAGCCTTGGTGGCGAGCAAAGGGAAGCGCGCAGTGAGAGCGGGAGAAAAAGGCCATTTTTCAACTCGCTGGGACCAGTCGCAAAATACGTATTCATCGCGGCCGCGTGTCTCACCGGCCAGACTTGGCTTTGCTCCGGGGACATTGTTGTGGTCAGGGGAACGGTTTCCTGTCCAAACGCGGCTGAACGCAGCGCGGCGGCTGCGATTGCCGGGAGATGGGAACGGTTTCTTGGCGAGATCGGGCTCAAATGCGGAACCGTGAGCGACGAGTCCTTCAGGGCGTCGTCGCTGGCGTCCGCTAAAGTCGCCGTGCTGCCGTACAATCCGAATCTTTCCGACTCCGAGTTGTCCGAATTGAGAAACTTCCTGGCCCGCGGCGGCAGATTGATTGTGTGTTACTCGTCCGACGCTGACCTTGCCGGAACCATGGGGTTGAAACTCGGCCCGTACATGGCGTCGGGCAGGGCAGGCAGATGGGAAACATGCCGGTTTCTGCAACGCGCGCCTCCGTATGTTCCGGAGCGGGTCCGGCAGCCGGCGCGCAACATAAGACCCCCTGTCCCTGACGGCAGGTCTTCGTGGACAGTTGCGGCGTGGGAGGACTCGAACGGCGCCGTTCAGCCGGAATCCGCATGCGTGGGTTCCCAATGGGGATACTGGTTCAGCCATGTTCTGCCGGACGATCCTGACGCTGGGCGCACGAGGCAGATGATCGCCGCCATGATCGGTTCGCTCGACTCAGGAGTCTGGCCGGCTGTCGGACGGCGTGCTGGGGAACGGGCCGGTACCATGGACATGTTTGATTCCTTTGATGCCGCCAGGAGATGGATTGTGGGGAACGCTCAGGGCGCCGGCCCGGCGGGCCGGGCGCGCGCCCTGTTGGCTGAGGCCGACATGCTGCATGAGGCGCTTTTGCGTCTCGCAGAAAGAGGAGACTACGGGGCCGCGATGGAGATGGCTGGCAGGCTCGATGCCATCGTTTTCGATGCGCACGCGGCAGCCTGCTCCCCCGGCCGGTCCGACGAATTCCGGGCGGTGTGGTCGAGGCCCGGAGCCGGTCCTGAAGCTTCGGAATGGGACAGGGCCGCGGCCCTCCTTGCCCGGACAGGGTTCACGGACGTTTTCGTCTATTCGCTCAGTCCCGGCCTCGCCTGGTGCGTCAGCGGCGAGGTGCCGGTTTCGCCCGGCGTGAAGGGCAGGGGCGATCCGCTTGACGCGGCCATCAGATCGTGCCGGGCGCGCGGCCTTCGGATTCACGCCTGGATTTCGTGCTTCAATCTCGAAGGAGCGGGCGAATCAATGATTGCGGATTTGAGGAAGAACGGACGATTGCAGGTCGGCGAAAAGAGCGAGAGCCTGCCATGGCTGTGCCCTTCCCAGGAACGCAATATCGTAGCGATCAAGGATGCCGCGAGGGATCTTCTCAGGAGATACGAGGTGGACGGCCTGCATCTTGACTATATCAGGTATGAAAACAACCGCGTCTGCTGCTGCGCCCGCTGCAGGCAGGCGTTCGAGGCAGCGCTGGGCCGGCGTATTTCCGACTGGCCTGGAGAACTGTTCAGAGGCGAGACAAGAAGGGAATACCTGGCATGGCGCCGCCGGCAGATCGAGAACCTGGTCAGGGATATCTCGACATTCGCGAGGCGAGAACGGCCAGGCATCGTGATCTCGGCGGCAGTGTTCGGCAAGTACCCCACCTGCGCGGACAGCGTGGGACAGGATTGGGCCGCATGGATACGCGGCGGCTATCTGGATCTCGTCTGCCCCATGGACTACACGCAGGACATGGGCCGGTTCGATGAGTATGTTGCGCTTCAGGAGCGGGTCGCTCCAGGCAGGGTGGTGGCGGGAATAGGTGTTTCAGCCCGCGAAAGCAGGCTCAACCCGGCGCAGGTGATCGAACAGATACGGATAGCAAGACGCGCCGGAGTTAAAGGGTTTGCGCTGTTCGAACTCAACCGCAATCTGATGAATGAAGTGCTTCCGCGTCTGGTTCTGGGACCAACCAGGCGCGATTGAACCCGCATTTTGCATTTCAGAAACGGCCGGAATCGCATCTGGTTTGGTTGCAGCGTGGCCATTCAGCGGCGCGGCAGCAATCACATTTCTTCCTTCGTGATATGTTCTCCCCGGCTGTTTCTCTTTTCGCCGAGCAACTGGGCCACCCGTTCCACCCGCCAGAAATCGGCATTGGGCGGCACGTTGTCGGACATTCCCAGAATGAAACCCTTCCGGCCGCGAAGGGGGAGTATGGTCTCTTCGATGTAACGCTCAAAATCCTCCCTTGTTCCTCCCTGCTCGCAGACCAGCACAGAGGGGATTCCGCCCTGAAGCACCACCTTTCCTTCGAGTCTGTCCAGAGCCTCAGCAAGTGAGATCTCGGCCATGGGCTTTGTGACGATTGCCTCCACAACATCAAGTCCGCATCCGGGTGCCAGATGCAGAAGGGACTGCGTCCGGCCGCACCAGTGGCCCTCGAGTATCTTGCCGTGGCTGGACGCTATTTCCTTTGCCTGCTTATAGAAGGGGACGGCATATTCCTCGAAGATCGGAGGAGAAATCATCATGCCATCCATATTGTCGCCTGTCGCAATTATGTCGGCCGGCCCCTTTGCAATCAATGAATAGCCTTCGAGGAAGAGTCGCATGTACGCGGATACAAGGCGGTCAACGTCTTTTTTGTGGTCAGTCCATAGATAAAAGCCTGTGAGGTAGCCGGCGTCGGTCTTTGCGAACTGAATGAACGGGACGCAGAAACATGAGTTGAGCACCACGCCGTCCTCACCGGTTTCGGCAATGGCCCTGGCTGCGGGCGCTGGATCGAAATCACAGCGGGACCCTTCCACTATATAGGTCATCACGCGAAGATCGTCCCGGCTCTTGATGAAATGTTCTGTGTGGGAGGGAGTTCGATGCGCGCCTTCGCTTGCCGTGGATGTGTAAACCTCGCGGACATCGCCCAAGGGCGTTGTTATGGTGTGGACGGACTGATCGCGGACTGTTTCCCATCTTTCTCCTGTGGATGGGTCTCTCAGGATCCTGATTCCGCCTGCCCTGTTCCATATGCAGCCGCCGACAGCCCTCACGATATCGTTGCGGGACATTCCAACGTATTTTGCCGGGAGAGTTCCTTCAGCAGTGTTGACATTCAGCCAGTAATCGAAGTTCGGGGCCCAGACAAGTTCGTCAGTCGGCGTGTTCCTCAGGGCCTGCAGGAATCGTTCTCTTTTAGTCATTTTGACGCACTTCCTTTGCCGCCCCTGTCTCATTGGCAGAAACGGGCATTGTGCGCCCTGATTCGGGGCGATTTGCCATTTCAGCCGTAGTACAAATCAGAACGGCGCGCAAACGTTTTTCGCGTTGAAGGCGTGGTAACGGAAAGCAAGGCTAGCGCACAAAGATCACTGTGCCTGGCCTGGGCGACCATTCATAGCAGCCCATGTCAACTCGGCCGCCAACAAGGCGGCGCCGGCCATCGAGGTCGGTTGATGCCGTCATCCACGGCAGATTGGTGCCGGTCCCGATGCAGGGCGAGGAGTCGGCGAGGTGGAAGTTTTGCGTGGCCATGCACTGGAAGCCGGGGTCTGAGGCGATATTGCCAAATCCCGGGGGAAGCGGCGTGGAGCAGACAAAGGTGTACGAGCCGGCGTACCAGTTGTCATTGCTTTCGTTGAGGCCCTTATTGAAATAGATGATGGAGTTGGTGACGATTGTGGAGTGCGTTCCTCCGCCGTACTGATAGCCTGTGTCGCTCCGCCATGCGGTGTTGCTGGCTATGGTGCAGTTTTCCGCGACTCCGCCGTACATTCCCCCTCCGCCGCCTTCTCCGCCGCCCATGTTGTAGGCAATCAGACAGTTGCGGGCCACGCTGCTGTGGAATGCTCCGCCCTGGCGCCTTGATGTGTTGCTGATGGCCAGCGAATTTACCACGATGCCTCCATAAACCGCGCCGCCGAAATGCTCCGCGTAGTTGCGCAGAAGGACGCAGTTGCTGACGACTGCGCTGGAATAATAACAATACACTCCGCCGCCCGCGTAATTGTAGGATCCGTCAGTGGTGCCGTTCTCGATGAGGAATCCGCACACGCATGCGCCGGGGTCGCGGAGTTCGAAGATGCGCTGATTTCCACCCGTTCGGACCACTCTGGTCACTGAAGGTCCGTTCACGCTTGCGACGGTTATCGGCTTGTCAACCAGCACCTGCGTTGTGATCGAGTACGTTCCGTTCGTGACAAGGACAGTGGCCCTGTTCGTGCCCACCGTGTACGCTGCATACACCGCTGACTGAATACTTTTGGCTGCTTTGGCCCAGCTATCGTAGGGATACTGGTCTCCACCGTCCGGAGAAACGTAAAGAACGCGCGGCGCGACCGTGACGTAATTGGAGTACGTTATTGAGGCGGTTTCGTTCCCTGTGTTGGTCACTGTCAGGGTCACGTTGTATGCGCCGACATTGGTGTAAGTATTGGTTGCCACGGACAGGGTCGGGCCGCAGGCTGTGTTGCCGTCTCCGAAATTCCATGAATAGGCGGTGATCGCTGTGTTCGAGCCGGCTGTCATTGCCGTGAAAACCGTTTGAACCTGGTCAAGTCCTGCCAAAGGCGTGCCGGAAAAGGTGCATATGAGCGGCCCATTGGCATAGTCCGCTTCGTAACAGCCCATATCCACGCGGCCGTTGGAGATCCTGTTGCTCCCATCCAGGTCCTGAGCCGAACTCATCCATGACAGATTGGTTCCGGCGTCAACGCATGGGCTGGGGCCGAGATGATAATTCCCTGCCAGCCTATTCACGAAATTCGGATCCTGATTGATGTTTCCTTGTCCCGGAGGCAGGGGGGTTGCGCAAGAGAAGGCAAAGGAGCCTCCGTACCAGTTTTCGTATCCGGCTGCTCCGTAGTTGAAGAAGACAATGGAGTTTGTCACGATTGTGGAGTGAGTCCCGCCGCCCTGCTGATAACTGGTGTCGCTCCGCCATGCGGTGTTGCTGGCTATGGTGCAGTTTTCCGCGACTCCGCCGTACATTCCCCCTCCGCCGCCTTCTCCGCCGCCCATGTTGTAGGCAATCAGACAGTTGCGGGCCTTTGAGTTGTAGAGTCCCCCGCCAAGCCGGGTGGCGACGTTGCTGACTATCACGCACCTGATGACTGTTCCGCCATAGACGCCGCCGCCGTAATGAGTGGCAAAGTTGTTCCGGATTATGCAGTTGGTAACCACCGCTGAGGATGCCGAGCACCCTACGCCTCCGCCACCAAGGAGAAAGTCCCAGGAGCCGCCGTTGCCTCCGGTTATTGTGAAACCCGAAATGGCGGCTTGAGAATGGCCAAGCAGAACCACCTCGCCGATGCCGCTGCCCTGAATCGTGGTCGCATGTGGGCCGGTTACGCTTTGCAGAATGTAGGCATTTGTCACTTCAACCCGCTGGGTCACGACATATGTTCCGTTGGTGACCAGCACAAGAGTGCATTCGGGATGCGTGTTTGCGTATGAGACCGCCTGCACGATGCTTGTGGCAGCGGTGTCCCATGAAGAATACGGCGGCGCCGGCGAAGGCGAACTCTGCCACACGAACACCGTGTCCGCCAGCGCGGAGCCCCCGATGCACACAAGCACAAACGTCAAAATTGCTCGCCCTGTTGTTGGACCGGTTGCCGTCCGCTGAAGCCTGCGC
>Ga0272448_1009147_pt1 | contig 10170 bp, 10 predicted proteins | sample YNPCB0191_FD_202220 | JGI IMG/M metagenome (GOLD analysis project Ga0272448, IMG submission 202220) | Hot spring sediment microbial communities from Yellowstone National Park, WY, United States - YNP-CB-019-1 | ecosystem: Environmental > Aquatic > Thermal springs > Hot (42-90C) > Sediment... | reverse complement strand
GACATCCCGCCACAAAGGCCAGTTGTGAAACGAGTACTGCAATTCCGAGTCTTTTCAACATGGAGCAAACTCCTCAGTCGTTTTTAGTGAGTTGCGCAAAGACGTCTTCGAGCGTTGCCGATTCTGGCCGTAGCTCACTCAACGTCCATTTGTTAGCGGCAGCTGCTTCGAAAATGCGTTCGGCAAGCTGGAAAGGCTCGCCGCCGATGACACGCAGACGTGAACAGCCGTCCTCAGAGTCGATGAGTGATACTTCCTGGACCCCCGGCACTTGGGCGAGTTTCTGCTGGACTTCTTCGCGCGGCCCGCGGATTCGCACGACGACCGAGTTGCCACCAGCGCCAAGAGCCATGAGCTCGTCAGGTGTGCCAGAAGCAACGACTCGGCCATTATGAATGATGATAGCACGGTCGCACGTTGCTGTAACTTCCGGCAATATATGCGTCGAGAGAATGACGGTTTTTTCCTTGCCGATCTCTCGGATGAGGTCGCGGATTTCCTTGATCTGGTTGGGATCGAGACCGCTCGTTGGCTCGTCAAGAATGAGGATGTCTGGTTCGTGGATGAGAGCCTGAGCTAACCCCACACGCTGGCGGTATCCCTTGGAGAGTTCGCCGATGGTTTTTCCGACGGCTCCCTCCAGACCCGTTTGAGCCACGACATTGCGGATGCGCTCGTGGATCTTCGATTTGGGAATGCGGCGAACGCCTGCCACAAACTTTAGGAAGTCCACGACCGACATCTCATAATAGAGGGGAGTGTTCTCTGGCAGATATCCGACCCTCTTTCGCACTTCGAGGGAATCCTCGAAGACGTCATATCCAGCTACTGTTGCCCGACCAGAGTCGGCAGGAATGAAACAGGTGAGAATTTTCATTGTCGTCGATTTCCCTGCCCCGTTGGGACCGAGGAAGCCGACGATTTCTCCGCGTTGGACGGAGAAGGAAACGCCACGCAACGCCTGCGTGGAACCAAAACTTTTCGTGAGGTTTTCGACTTCGATCATAGCAGCTCGCTTTCGGCACTTTTTGATCGAATTTAAAAAACTGAGGGCAAGGGCTACACCTCGCCCACCCCTCTATTAGCAGGATTTGTTCCTCTCTACGAGAGGTGTCCTCCTGCAGCAACAGGAACACTTTCGGTGGGCATTTTGAGTGAATGTCAAGCTCATCAATTTGCCTCTTGGCACGCGCGGTGTGACAAAGTGTCGCATTGGCTCCGCAGGTGCGTTTCTTCTGGGAACGCCACATTTGCGGCTAACGAGGAAAGAATCTGGCAAGGAGACGCGCAAACCAGGATGAGTGCTTCATTGTGTCGACAAGCTGGGTCGCTTCGCGGAGCTCCGGCTCCAGACGCGCTGCCATCTCCAGATTTTGACGAGCTGTTTCCCATTTGCTCAAACGCATCTGAACCTTTCCCAAGTGAAACCAGAGGGCAGCGTTGACGGTGTTTTCTTTTGCCGCGATAAGGAGGTAGTGCTCAGCCCTTGGGTAAAGTTTTTGTTCAGCATAGAACAACCCGATGAGGGCGGGGATGAGCCAGTCGTCAGCGCGTCGCACCTCGAGGGCTTTCCCCATGCAGAATTCTGCGTGAGGTTTCTCTGCGAGACTCAAAATTTGGCCTCGAATGAACCACACATAGGGGTCACTCGCGCTCTTTGTCATGGCGTAATCGCTACACTGCAGCCCGCGGTCGCAAAGACCCTGGTGAGCAAAGACGAGACCCTGAAGCGAGACGATACGCGGGTTTTCCGGCAAAACCTCGATTGCACGCGAAACCCATACATTGGCTTCGCGGTAGTGACGCTGCGCGATGAGCGTGAGAATCTCACCCGTCCATGCATCGACGTGAGCGGGTTCTTTTTGTGTCGCCCTCGAGAAAAGCTGGAGAGCTTTGTCGTACTTCGCACGAAGAAATTGGGAAAAGCCTAAAGAACAATAATAGTTTGCATCGTACTCCGGTTCATTAGCGCTCGCGCTTGGGAGCTGAGAGCCGGGGACTTCTGTTCCCTGCTGGGCTTCACCTGTTGATGTCTCAAGCTTAGAAAAACGTCCCATACATTTCCCATTGGTAGCGAAGCGTGGAGAATTACTGCAAAATGGTTCGCATATGGCAAACGAAATTTCCGCAGAGAGGCACGCTGGCTATCGCACTGGTGGCTCGGAGCCGCGCGCCCGATTCAAGAGTCTCAGCCACAGATTGTCAACGTAACCCAACTGCCACATTTCCGCATACCGGTACCATTGGGAGTTCTGCGGCACGTAAATACTATCATTGATGGGGGCAATTGCTTTGATGGGTTTCAAGTCTTCGGTCGAGTACATGACGTAGGCGTTGGGCATCGTCTCTGGGGTGCGGTAGTAGAGGATATAAAAATCGACGAAGTTTTGCGATGCACCATAGAGCTGAACTGCGAACGCAATTGGCATGAGAAGGCAGAAGAGCCAACGGCCAGCTCGAGACCAGGCGGTGAAGAAACCAATGGAGGGAATCAAGGTTAAGAGATGCGCCATGAAAATGTGGCGTGGTCCCCAGCACCAACCGCCGGTCCAATTCTGCCAACGCGAGTGAAAAATGAGCAGAAGGATGACGGCGAGAAGGAGAGAGACTCCTAGTGAGAGATTCTGCCTCAGAAAACTGCGCCAGCCCAGAAGGCCAAAAAACACTGCCGGTGAAAAGAGAAAGACGCTTTTACCAATGCTCATGAAGTAGCCATAGAGACCAGCCAGAAGCGGAGTGCGAAATTGGATCCCCTCGGGCTGGTCGGCATACGCACTCGTCAATGGATTTCCAAAATGTATCCAATTGAGAGTTACGTGGAGGAGGAGAAATAAAACCGGCCCAATGCTGAAGGCAAGAAGCCTGGCAAAAAATGAGCGGGAAAAGAAATACTGTATCGCTGTGCGGGCGTCGAGGTGGGAAAGCGGCAGAGTGGTGTGTTCTGGTGATTCTTCGAGAAAGCGGAGAGCGAGAAAAAGACCCACTGCAGGGGCAACAACTGCGGAATCGAGACGTGTGAGCAGAGCAAGAGCATAGAAAACTCCTGCAAGGAAAAGAGATAAAAGCGGGGAGCGCCATGGCCGAGCAAGCACATAAAAAGTCGCACCAACAAACAGCGTTGCGAGCGGTTCGGAGAAAAAGGTACGGGCATGGGGGAGCGCCATTGTTCCTGCGCCATATGCAATGCTCACAAGCCACGCCACGAGTGTTGGGGAAAGGCACTTGCGTGGGTTTTCGGGTGTGTCCTCGGAATTTTTCTCTCCAGGACTCTCGGCCGAACAGAGCGTAAAAGTGAATGCCCACAGTAACGTAGCAGTGAGAGCAGCGACAATGCTTCCGAAAAACGAGACAGTAAACCGCCGAAGCAGGTCGTGTCCTGGCGCGGAGGATGTTTCCGGAATGTACATGACGGTGCGAAACCCGAGGATACTTTTTGCTTTCTCGTCCGGGATTACTTTTGTGAGTGCTTCTCCGAGCCAGTAGAGCGGCACAGCAAAGAGAGAATTGCCGATGCCGTACTGAGGGTATTCTTTGCCGTCGACACCTCGACGAGTGGCAAAGCTATTGCCTTGGGCGTCGAGCATCGGTTCCACCGCGAGCGTGCCGTGGCGCGCAAGAGATTCTGTCATTCGGAACATAATCTCTTCGTCGGGCGAGTAGAGGTGTCCTCCCGCTGTCGCAATGTAGAGCCCGAGGAAGGCAAAAAATACGTATGTAAGTTTTCTCAACGTCATATCAGGTTGTCCACTACGGATGTGGGGAATAGTCAAATTCAAGTGCCAATGGTTTGCCTACGCGTTTTAGTGAGGGAATGCACGGGGCTTTTTCTCGTGAAACGCATGGATCTCCTTTCACCTGCTCTGGTTGTGTACCCTACGAGAGGAACCGGGAACCGGAACACACGCCTTGGGGATGCGGCATTGCGACTGAGCCAGGCGAAATGAGATGGAAGCGAGAAGCACGAGCAACAGAGCTCCTCGTCTCACGAGATAATGTTGCAGCTCCCAGTAGATGGCGTGACCAAACGGATACTCCTTTCTCGGTTCTCCCCGATGCCACGGCGCTTCGCCGCGAGGCATTTGCCCAGAGCAGGTTCTTTCAGTGGGCATTTTCGTAATGAAAAATTCGGCGAACTTCACCTGCACCGATGCGATATTTTTAGGGGCAGAAGTCCTGTGCCAGCAAATTGAGGAGTTAACTGCCGAGCATGCGGTAGAGCTCGGTAAGCTCGGTTCGAAGTTGGTGTATCGTTGACGTCAGTTCGCGGATTTGTTCCTGATCGAGCCGCACGGGCAGGGTGGGTTCGTCCGGCTCAGGCGATGCGTTCGCTGCGCCTGAACCTTTGCGGAGAAGCTTTAGTTGCTTGCGGGCACCGGCCAGCGTGTATTTTTCTTCATAGACGAGCTTCTTTATTTGCAGGATGAGTTCAATGTCCGATTTTCGGTAACGCCTCTCGCCCTTTTCGTCGCGCTCGGGTTTCAGCATGGGAAATTCTGTTTCCCAAAAACGAAGAATATACGACGGGATCCCCGTAATGTCAGAAACCTCGTTGATCCGGAAAAACAGCTTCTCAGGAATTTTTGGCGACTCGCTGGCGCTCATCTTCTGACTGCTCCCATCTGATCCTTCGCTCATTATCCTGCTTTCTCGCTAACTCACGCAACACCTGCAAGCAGCTTCCGCACACGCGTAGGGAGCTGCCGCCCTACACACTTTGCTCAGTTTCACAATGTGTTGCCATTGTCAGGACTACTTTCTGGGCGAAAGCTCCTCACAAGTATCCTCTTACGATTTTATCTGCAAGACGCTTTTCAACGTATTGGTTTCTATTGCGCGTACTCACTATTGCTCCGTACTGTCAAGACAAAGACAGTCGCAAGAATCTGACATAGATTATCCGGCACGAGATGGAAAGCGCAGCGAAACGAGTCCATCCTGCATGCGAGAGAAGTGCGATGAGGATAAGGAGATGATACTTGGGATCGAATCGTCGGGGCTGACAGGCGGAGTTGCTCTGGTGGCGCCAAACGGTATTGTGGGGAGCGTTGTCGTAACGAGCAAGACTCTCTACTCGCAACGCCTGCTTCCTTCTGTCGACTGGCTCATGAGCAAAGCGGGCGTAACCTTGGGTGAAGTGACAGGAATTGCCGTATCATTGGGACCGGGTAGCTTCACGGGGCTCCGAGTTGGGCTTAGTATGGCGAAGGGGCTTGCCTTTGCCGCGAAATTGCCGTTGGTGGGAATCTGCACTCTCGAAGGGCTTGCTCTCAGGGCGATTTTCCCCGGATCACCTTTGCGTGTGTGTCCGGTAATTGATGCGCGCCAGGGGCTGGTCTATGCTGCGCTTTACGAAATTGTCGCACCGTCATCTGATTCAAAGCACAGAGATGCGTGGTCGCTCGTGCCACCGCTGCGCTGCGTGAAATCTCCAGTGGCATGCAAGCTCGAGGATCTGTTCGGCTGGATAAGCGAGCCGACTCTTTTTGCGGGCGATGGTTCTCTCCACTATCGGGAGAATCTGGAAGCGCATTTGGGGTGTAACTTTGTTCTTGCGCCACCGCACAAAGTTCTTCCGTCGCCAGAGGAAATCGCAGTACTAGGGGCACGACGTCTCGCGGCAGGGGAGGCGGATGATCTCGCGCGCCTAGAGCCTCTCTACATTAGGCGCAGTTACGTCGAGCCCCGGAAACCGACGGTGTGAAGTTCGGCAGCGTCGGGCTTCGCCATGACCTCGCCGATTGGCGGGGCGCCAAAATCGGAAGAGTTGCGTCGGCGGTGAAGCGTGTACGAAACCAATGCCTCGGGATAAATGGGGGGCTTGCTGCGTGCATGGCAGCTTGCGTCCATCCTAAACCTGGCGACGAAGGAGTGAACGAGACCGGCGAGTGCGGCGAGGGAGAAAAAAATGAAACCGAGAATGGATCGTGCTTGCATTGCTCTATAGATTTCGCGAGAAGACGCAGAACGGTCATACGCGCAGAGGAAATCTTGTGGAAAGTCCCTGAAGACGCGGTGTTCTGAGAGAAGCGAGACTGGCTGGAGGTCCACGGAGAAGTGATTGCAAATAATGCTGTTATAGGCGCTATTTTGGTCGGCGGATCATCCCGACGAATGGGAGTGCCAAAGCCCGGAGTCGTTTTGAAAAGCGGTTTCACGATGGTCGAGCACGTTGCCTTGGCGCTTGGAATGTTTGTTGAACGTATCGTGCTTGTCGGCCGGAGCGAGATGGCACCGAGCTTTCCTTTGCAGGTTGACCTGCTTCCTGATAGAGAACCTGGCGCAGGACCTCTCGCGGCTATCGAAACTCTCCTTGCTTCCGGCATTGGGCAACGCTACCTCATCGCTGCATGCGACCAGCCTCTTCTGCGCTCGCAAGTACTCATTCCACTCCTTGAAATGCCGGACGATGCAATTGGCGTGCTCGCGACGGATGAGGGCGAAAGGCTTGATCCATTTCCGTCTATTTGGCCTGCAGCAGCTCTCGACGCAGTGAGAGAATATCGCGCTGCCGGCGGACGATCGGTTCGCGATTTCCTTGTTACGCAAAGCACTGTCACGAGGAGCGTTCCCTCGAATCTTGCAGCCTGCGTCAACGACTTTAACACTATGGAGGAGCTCCTCGCGTGGGGGCTTGTCGCAGAGAAAGATGGAGCTAGCGCCCAGACCTTGACCGTCGCAGGCGAACAAAGTGACGGAGCTCTTTGTGTGTGAAAAGAGGACGCCGCCAAGGTATTTAGCTCTTGCTGCAAGGACTTAGCTTTTCAAAGGATAGGGTGCAATGTCATCCGTGGTAAATCCCAAGCGCGAAAACGGTGAAGATCCTGATGAGCTTACCCTCAGGCCGCAACGCCTGGATGATTTCATCGGGCAACGGCGGGTCATCGAAAATTTGCGTGTGTACATCGAAGCCGCTAAACAACGCGATGATGCGCTCGATCATTGTTTATTCTTCGGCCCGCCGGGCCTCGGTAAGACGACGCTAGCGCATATTATCGCAAACGAGATGGGCACGGACATCAAGGCGACGAGTGGACCCGTCATTGAACGTAAGGACGACCTCGCAGCGCTCCTCACCGATCTCAAGAAGGGCGATGTTTTGTTCATCGACGAAATCCATCGCTTGAACAGGCTCGTCGAAGAATGCCTTTATCCCGCCCTCGAGGATTTCGAAATAGATATCCTCATCGGTGAGGGACCGCATGCGAAGTCTATCAAGCTGCACCTTGAGCCGTTTACTCTTGTAGGGGCGACGACCCGAGCCGGCATGATTTCTTCACCCTTGCGATCGCGATTTGGAATCACGGAGCGACTCGATTTTTATCCTGAGGATGAGATGATGACCATCGTCCGCCGCTCGGCACGGATCCTCGGGATTGCCATGGACGAAGAGGGATGCGCCGAAATTGCCCGACGCGCCCGTGGAACGCCGCGGATAGCCAACCGTATATTGCGCCGTGTGCGAGATTTCGCTCAGGTGCACGGCGAAGGGAAGATTGATAGTAGGCTTGCGCAATATGCCTTGAATCTTCTTGAAATAGATTCCCTTGGCCTCGATGCTATGGACCGTTTGTACATTCGGACTCTCATTGAGAAATTTGGAGGTGGGCCCGTCGGACTCAACAACATCGCGGTGGCGCTTGGTGAGGACGAAGAGACGATCGAAGATATGATCGAGCCATTTCTCATTCAAATTGGATTTGTACAACGGACCCCCCGTGGCAGAGTAGCTTCGCCCTTTGCGTACCAGCATCTCGGCTTGCCATTTGAAAAAACTCAGATGGAGCTCTTTCAATGACAGCCAAACAGAAGCAGTGGGCACGCCTAGCGATTCTCGTTTTGCTCCTCATAGTGGCTGTTGTGTGGAAAGGACAGGTCTATTTCAGCTCGTGGCAAGGAACGGTAACGCAAATAGTTCTTCCAGAAAGCGGTGAGAATGGCTACGCGGTCGTGCGCGACGACAAAAACCGCTATTTCCGGGTCACCCTCCCGAAAACTCAGCTCACAGAGTTGAGAGAAGGGGACAAACTGGGGAAAGATCGATTCACTTTGGGGGTGAAAATTCTCGAGAAAGCCCCTCCGCCGTCCGGGCCTACCATTCATTGATTGACTTCTCCGGTCTCCCATGGTTGAAAAGTGTACGGAATGACGGAACCGCCTCGTTCCTGACTTTTTCCAAAAAGAAAAGGAGACCGAAATGTTACGAAGTTATGTCTTTAATAAGTCGACACTTTCACTCCTTGCCTGGATTGTCGTCGGCATGGGTGTGATGGCGTGGAGTCCTTCTCCATGCATGGCGGGCGGAAAGAAGAAAGACGAGAAAACCACCGCGACGCTCAATCGGGCGGCTGCTGGAATGCGCATTAATCTCGACGCGAGCGGCAAGCCTGTGCAGGCAGGGGGGCAAGCGGCTACTTCTCCTGTGGTATCGAAACATACGGGACTGGTGGTAGAAAAGAATCCGCAGCCCGGTGGCGGAATCATGGTCGACCTCAAAGGGCGGTTTCAAAACGCTATTGAGGCTCACCGGGGACCAGATGGCAAGGTACAGCTGACGTGCGTGCCGGTGGACCACACGACGACTTGCCCAGAAGGAAAGGAGAAATAGCCATGACGTGGAAACGATTTCTCGGAGGACTCTGTCTCGCCGCGACAGTGGGAATCGTATCGCCGACCCATGCTGTCACTGTGAATGTAACCTTTGCTGACAGTGCGGGAGAAGGATTTTTTGATCCCACGCTGGGTGCGGCTCGCCAGGCTGCTTTTATGTACGCAATGAACCTCTGGGCAAGTAGGCTCCAGGGAACGGTACCAGTTCAAGTGCAGGCGAGTTTTGATCCCCTAGGAGGGAGTGCGTCGAGTGCTGTTCTTGGTCAGGCGGGTTTTACAACGGTCCACGCCAATTTTTCGGGCGCACCATTGCCAAACGTGTGGTATCCGCAACCGTTGGCGAATCAGCTTCACGGGTCGGACCTGAGCACTCAACCTGATATCACTGCTGTGTTCAACTCGGATGTTGATGGGCCAGTCGTCCTCGGGTCAGTTGGCTTTTACTATGGTACAGATCAAAATCCGGGTTCCGACGTAGATTTCGTCACCATCGTGCTCCATGAGTTTGGCCACGGCTACGGGTTTGTCGACCTCATCGACTCGAACACAGGGCAATGGCTCAGTGGTGTTCCCGATATTTATTCGCTCCAGCTGACTCAACATGGAGTCGGTGATTTCGATACGATGACGGATGCCCAACGCCTTGCAGCACTGACAAGCAATCAGGTCTATTTCAACGGGCCGAACGTTGTGGCAGCAAAAAGCGGGGACGTAAAGATCTATGCGCCGAACCCCTACGAGTCTGGCTCGAGCATTTCGCACTGGGATCCGTCCAACACACCGGATCTCCTCATGGAGCCTTATTACTTTGGCGCGCATCATGACATCGACCTCACACGCCAGGCGTTCCTCGATTTGGGCTGGACCGTGTTGCCTCCTGCAGCGGTCGAAGACTGGTCGATCTACTGATAACAGTTCTGCAACCGAAGAGCGCCGTCCGGAAGTGAGAAGCTATTCTGACTGAGGAAAGCGAGTAATACTCCGTCGGGAAGAGAAGCTCTTGGTTGGCGAGAGATCGAACCCGAAGAAAGGCGAGTAAGAGGCCGCGGGCACAGAGTGTGCCGGGATGTGGAGAAAATGGGCACCCGCTACTTTACAGCGGCGGGTGCCCAATGTTGTAACCGGCTTACTTGGTGGCTAAACGGGCTGCCGCGCTCGAGCATTTGGCGGACCGCTGCAAGCGGATCTCGCTTAGTAGAGGTGCTGGACGTACTTCTTGCCCATTTGCGCTTGATGAGGCGCGTGTTTCCAGCTAGTCGTATTGTCATCCTCTCGAAGAGTTCGGCTGTCTCTGTTTCTCCTTGCAGAGGAGTCGAGCTTCATCAGATACTTTGATGGACTTCTCGCCGAACCGCTCGTGTGTGTGTGCCACTTTGCGTTTCGAATGCGATGAAAGCCAAGAGGGAGGGAGCCGTGAAATCGAATTCCCGACGAGAATTCCTGAAGATTGGCGGCATGACTCTGTTGGGTGTCGTGGCGCCCGGTCCGTTCTTGCGTATTTTGCAGGCACTTCCTCCACCGTGGGACCAGCCGCCCGCTCCTGTCGCAGGAGCCGACGGACGG
>Ga0272448_1009145_pt1 | contig 10170 bp, 7 predicted proteins | sample YNPCB0191_FD_202220 | JGI IMG/M metagenome (GOLD analysis project Ga0272448, IMG submission 202220) | Hot spring sediment microbial communities from Yellowstone National Park, WY, United States - YNP-CB-019-1 | ecosystem: Environmental > Aquatic > Thermal springs > Hot (42-90C) > Sediment... | reverse complement strand
TTAATGCCAATCCCTTTTGGAGAAACCTCCTAGCATCTTCAAGTTGGTTTTTCATCAAAGCCACCCACCCAAGGATCTTGAATGATTTCCAGTCCTGCGGATCACGGAGGGAAGCTTCAAAGGCTAGACGGGCCGCCGCCTCTATCCTCCCTTCATGAAAAAGGCGGCTTGGGTTTTGCCTATTTATTGCCTCAGGGATCGACTCTGAAAATCCATGGGAACAGAAAAAAAAGCATAAAAGGCTACCAAGAAACCAGAAAAAATTTTTAACTCCTTCTGTATTAGAGAAAGAAAGAAGAGGATTGAAAAAACCTATACCCATCTTAGTCTTTTTGATGCATAATCCCTAAAAAAGCAAATGAAACTTCACTACAAAAGCATTTGAATATTCCTTTTCGACTGTCTTTTTATCAATGGCGATCTGATACCCAATACCAAAATAAAGTTTCCAATCATCTTTGAATCGAAATCTTCCCACTAAAACTTCAGGTGTAACAAAAAGCCCAGGAGCTCCAATAAAGAAAAGCTGATCGATGCTTGAAGTAGAATTAATTTCGATTGTTGGAGTTACGTAGCCAATTCTATATTGCAGGGCAATGTTATAAAAGTAGGGTATACCGAAGGTTCTATTGGCTCCATCGGCCCATTGACTTCCTAAATTGATCATAAAATCAAAATTTCCAAAGCCTTTGCCAAAGAGGACGATAGGATCCCATATCCAGTGTGCAGGATAGTCCGGAAGCGTTTGTCCTAAAGGGGAATGAGCAGCAAGCATGACCGAAAAGACATAATTTTTCTGTCCTTCAGGAGAAGCCATAATTCTGTTTTTAATTAAAAAACTTTCTCCTAAAAACCCATCGAGTCGGCCTTCTCCTGGGTAATACATGTATTGGGGCAGAGAAAAAGCAAATTCCATGGTTGGACCAACAATTAAATTGACTCCTTTACCTGCGCCCATATCCCATCTTTTATTCCCACTTGGTAATGTTTGATCATAGATATCGTATCGAATGCGTTGCTCCAACCTTGGAGTTTCAGTCACAAGGGGAGTAAGCCAGGTTGTTTGTCGGTTTCTTGTCTCTTCGGTCATCTTCCTCCACTTCCCTATCCATCCTTTCCCAGAATCGGCTTGATTCATCGTTTCAACGACATCCTGCACAGCGATCTCTTCCCCAGGCCAGAATACTGTATCAGCCCTCAGAATCTCTCTGGTAGAAAGCAGGACCATGGAAACTAAAAGAAATAAACAAAAAACTCCTATAGAAAGAGAGAAGTGAGGAGGAGACCATTTCTTGGCAAAGTAGAAAAAAAATAGAAACAGTAAAAAAGATAAAAAAATATAACACTGACTATAATTCAAAATAGATCGTTAGTTATAAAATTCTCTTTTATGTTTAAATTGAGGATATGAAGAAAAGTTTTATTTTTCATTTAGCTACTTGCCTTTAATAATCCTTCTATTAAAAAGAGCGTGGAAGGACAAAGGAAATTGTGGATGCTCTTTATTCTTTTTTCCAGTTTTCAAGGATCGAGGATACTGTGGAAAGCTCTACACCGTAAAATTTGTGAAGATATTCTAGCCCACTTTCCTGTTCTTGGGGACTAAAGGCACACACACAATCAACTGGTACAATCGTATGATAGTTTAAAAAGAAAGCATCAGCAGCCGTATGCCTTATACACAAATGGGTATGCAGACCCACTAAGATGATGGTATTCACCTTCAAAGATCTTAATACTAGGTCCAGCCCTGTTTCCCTAAACCCACTATAGGTTCTTTTTTCGAGTACGATATCGGTTGGGCTAGGGGCCAGTTCTTTGATAATAGAGGCTCCAGGAGATCCTTTCATGGCATGCTCCCCCCAGATTATCATTTCTGGATCGCTGGGAAGATGGGCATCCCCAACATAAATAACCGGCTTTTTTTTAGCTCTTGCAGCGATACTTAATTTTCTGATCGGTTCAATAATCTTTGCTGCTTCTCTACAAGCCAGCTTTCCCCCTACGAAATCTTCAAGCATGTCAACAACAACCACAGACTCCATAGAGATCTTTATTGTTGAAGTTCCATTGGAAAACACCCTCACACTATGTACCTACTTTTATGGCAGCTTTTTTTCGGTCATTCGAATCTAATATTTTTTTTTCGAATCCTAATCTTTGTTGGAGTGACCTCAACAAGTTCCTCACTACTAATGAATTCAATCGCTTCCTCAAGCCTGAAAACCTTCGGCGGTTCTAGTCCAATGGCTTTGCCTTCGCCTTGAGAACGGATATTCGTCAAATGCTTTGCTTTGCAAGGATTAACAAGAAGATCCTCAGGTCTTTTATGTTCCCCAACTACCATTCCTTCATATATTTCTTCACCTGGACCAATAAAAAGGATGCCTCTTTGTTGGAGGTTTTCCAAAGCATAAGTTGTTGAAATACCTTTTGCAATCGAAACAAGAACCCCATTGCTCCTTATTTCAATTTCTCCCTGCTTAGGGCCATATTCATGAAAGAGATGACTCGCATAGCCTTCTCCTCGGGTCAGATTAACAAATTCAGTTTCAAATCCAATTAAGCCCCTGGTTGGAATTAACGCCTCTATAAAAACCCTCTGCTGACTATTTCTCATCATGCGAATATTGCCCGCCCTTTTCGAAAGCATTTCCATAACTGGCCCAAGGCATTCTTGTGGGATATCTACCGATAATAGCTCATAAGGCTCGAAGAGGATACCAGAAGAGTCTGCTTTGTAAATCACTTCTGGCCGGCTAACCATAAGCTCGAACCCTTCTCTGCGCATTTGTTCGACAAGAATAGCTATCTGCATGGTCCCTCTACCACTAATTTCAAAGGTTCCAGGCACATCGGTTTCTTCAACTCTAAGCCCTACATTGGTTCTTACTTCTTTGAGAAGCCTTCCATAGATGTGTCTGGCTGTCAGAAGTTTTCCCTCTTTGCCTGCTAAAGGCGAATCATTGACCAGGATCCGCATGCGAACCGTAGGCGGATCTACTTCTATTCGTGGCAGCGGAATAGTATCCTCTAGATCTGCTATCGTATCTCCAATATAAACTTCTTCCAAACCAGCTATTCCGACTATATCCCCAGCAGAAGCTTCGGAAAGCTCTATCCGTTCCAAACCTTTAAAACCTAAAATAGCCCTGAGGGTTCCACGACTCGTTTTCCCAGATTTTTGATAAGAAAAAAGAGGAGAACCCACTTTAATTTTACCAGAAAAAATTTTTCCAATCGCTATTCTGCCTAAATAATCGCTGTAGTCCAAGTTGGCGACTAAAAGCTTAAAAGCTGGATCCTCAGAGATAGTCGGAGAAGGGATATGAGTCAAAATAGCTTCAAAAAGTGGCTTGAAGCCATTCTTCTTATCTTCAATTGAGATTTCTTTTTTCCATTCTTTCAAAGCGATGCCTTCTTTAGCTGAAACATACAATACGGGAAAATCTAGCTGCTTATCCGAAGCCTCTAATTCAAGAAAGAGTTCGAATATCTGGTCTAGAACCTTAATAGGCTGGGCATTTGCTCTGTCAATCTTATTAATGAGCACAAGCGGACTGAGATTTTGGGATAAGGCTTTTTTCAAAACAAACTTAGTTTGCGCTTGAGGCCCTTCTACAGCGTCTACCAATAGTAAAACGCCATCAACCATCCCTAGACTTCTTTCTACCTCACTTCCAAAATCGGCATGCCCAGGAGTATCAATCAAATTGATCTTGTAATCCTCATACTGGAAAGAGGCATTTTTAGCCCGGATGGTAATCCCCTTTTCTCTTTCCAGCTCCATATTATCCATTATTCTTTCGGTCAATTGTTGGTTTTGCCGAAAGGAGCCAGACTGTTTCAACAGTTGGTCGACTAACGTTGTTTTTCCATGATCAACATGAGCAATAATCGCAATGTTTTTTATCTTTTCCATAATCTACACTTTATATACAGACTATTTAATGAATTCTTCCTCCATACCATAACTATGGGTGAAGTAACAGGGAGTTACCGGATTGCGCTTTGAGCAATTTCGCCGCTGATCCCTGATTTGATGAAATCTCTAAGTAGCCGCTACTATTATATAATACGCCAATTTTTCCCAAAGGCAACTCACTATAGGTTTTTACACAGGGAGCTGCAAGCGTCATTTTCCCAATCTGTACGCGAACCAAATTCCCTTCTTTGATCCAGGAAGCCATTCCCATAGGTATATTGGTAATAATGTTGCCAAAATGATCAATATACAGGATCTGTCCGGATACACTCTGTCCAATCGTCGACGGAGGAGAGAAATTCAATAAATGAAGATTTTCTTTTGGTATTCTAGAACCAGTAGTGTGAGGTTTTCCTCCCTTACTTAGATAGGCCGCCACTGGACCAAAAATGTCCCTTCCATGAAAAGTATAACTTGGTTCTTTCCTTTTCCATATTTCTTTTTTATCCAGAGTCCAAGCCTCAACAACCCCCTCTCTCTCCATGACAAGACTGAAAATCCCATTATCTGGACCAATATAAAACTTATGGGCTTTGGTTTCTAGCAGTATGCCCTTACGTTCTGTTCCTACCCCTGGATCCACTACGGCTACAAAAATAGAACCTGCAGGAAATTCCATAGTCGATTGATCGATCAGAAAAGCCGCTTCGAAAAGATTATAAGGTTCAATTTCATGATTAAGATCAATGACCCGGGCAAAAGGATCTATGGAGTAAATCACTCCTTTTAGTTGTGCTACATAATGATCTTTGGAACCAAAATCGGTAATGAGTCCTATAATCGGCCTTGAATCAATAGCATACTCCATATGAGACTTTTTATTGCAGCCTGAATATACAATCATTATTCCAGTCAAAAAAAGCAAAAGAAAGCCTTTAGAATGGAGAGATTTTAAACATAAGGCTTTTTTTTCCATGTCAATCCCGCTTTTTTATTAGGTAGGAAAAGAAATGCTGTTTTTTTTATTTCTTTTCCAAGTCAAGAAAAATAATCCTCCAATTAAGCTCCAGAGTATTCCAACGCTGAAAGATAGTAATGAAAAACCCAAAGCAAGTTCTGAGTTGATGCCATAAGAACCAAGCAGCAGCACCACTGCTCCTTCTCTTACACCTAGACCTGAGATACTGATTGGAAGGGATACTATAAGGGTTATCTCGACCATCACCACCGCTAGGAGCCATAAAGGCAAATGCAGGTGAAGAGAGGCAGCCACAAAAACAAACATTAGAATAGCTGATAGATGCACTCCAATAGAAAGAATACAAGCAGCCAGAATTCGGCCAAAGCAATACTTAAAGACCTCTAAAACATGGAGAATATCCTTAAGGACCTGTTCTACTCTTTTCCATTTTCCCAGAAATCTTTGCGATAACTTGATGCCAACTTTCAGAAGCATAGAGAGGGTAGCTAAAAATAAAAGAGTTAAAAGTGTGAGTCCTAAAAGAAAAAGAACTGCTTTTTGAAGGAAAGGTTGACCATTGAGTTGCCTATAAAACAATAGCCCAAAGGAAGAACCCAAGACAAGAAGCACAACCCCCTCAATCAGTCTATCAAAAAGGATAGAAACAGACACTGCTGTTTTGTTCTTCGGGAAAAGCGCCATGGCATAATAGATCCTCACAAAATCCCCGCTGGTTCCCCCTGGTAAGGCAGCATTGAAAAATTTTCCAATCATTGCTAGTTCAAAGGCTGTCCAACCCTTAATAGGGATGTTCAAAGCATAAAGCAGGATTTTCCAGCGCAGAGAAGAAAGAATAGTTTGTAAGGCACAAAATAAGAAGGCAAAACCAAGGAGTAAAAGATCGATCGATTGGAAATAAGAAAAAAATTTCTGCCAGTTGAGCTTTGCACCTAAATAAAAAAGAAGAGAAAAAGAAACGAGGGTTTTGAGTACAATCCCCCAAAAATTTTTACTTTCCTTTTTGCTCTCAATTGGATTTTGTTGAAGGTCCTTGAAGTCGACTGCAGCGGCATTCAAAGATCCTTTTTTAGACTCTATCGATTTTTTTTTCAACTCCCACTCCAATTGTTCTTCTCTAGCTTATAAGAGGAGTCTGCTGTCCTTACGATCGCTTTTCAAAAGAAAAAAGCATAGATGACTGTTGGCTCCCGTTCTAACTTTTTCTACCTCTATCTGTTGGGTCTTTCTCAATTGTGTATAAAACTCTATAGGAAGAAAACTATTTACTTATCGCTCAAAAAAAGGACTGTATTGAAAGAAAAAAATTAAAATGAACAGTTTTTTCATCGTAAGCTTTCTTGTTGGAGTGGGAATCGGGTTTCTTTTAGCGCTGCTGCTACTAAGACCCAGATACATTTCGCTTCAAAAAGACCTAGAAACATATAAGAATGAAAACGAAAATTTGATCAAATTGCAGGCTCAAAACAAAGATTTAGAGCTACAAATAGCCACTCTTGAAGCTCAAAAGCAGGTTCAGCAAGAAAAAATTCTTTGGATCACGGCGGCTCAAGACACTCTCAAAACTATGTTTCAATCCCTCGCATTGCAGGTATTGGAATCGAATTCTAAAAATATCCTGGAGCAGGCTACTTATCAATTTCATACCCTCTTTGAAAGCATGAAAGCGGACTGGAATCTAAAAAAACAAGAATTCAAAGAAATAGTCTTACCGATTGAAAAAAGCCTACAAGCATTGGATCAACAGATAAAAAACTTGGAAAGCAAGAGAGAAGGAGCATATAGCTCACTGAGTACTCATTTAACCCATCTATCCGAGGCGTACAAAGAACTCCATGAATCAGCTATAAAACTGGAACAATCCTTAAAATCTCCTCTGGTAAGAGGATCATGGGGAGAATATCAACTCCAGCGTCTTGTAGAAATGGCCGGAATGAAAGAACATGTCTCCTATATTCCACAGCCTCCTGATGCAGACAAAAGAGCCGATATGATCATCTATATCCCTGGGGACAGAAAGATATATGTGGATGCAAAAACGCCGATGGGAGCCTATCTTGAGGCTATGACAGCGGATAATGAAGCCACAAGAAAAACAAAATTAAAGGAGCATTTGGCTGCGGTAAAGGAAAGAATCAGAGAATTAGGGAAAAAAGAGTACGGTCAGAATCAAACCGATGCATTTGAATATGTCATCATGTTCTTACCAAATGAAGGGCTTCTATCTGTTTCTTTCGAAGCAGATCCAGAAATATTTCAATATGCCTTAGAAAGAAAAGTCCTTCTTGCTTCACCAATCAATTTTCTTGCCTTGCTCAAAGCAATTGCTCTTGGCTGGCAACAGCAGCAGACGACAGAAGAAGTCGAAAAAATTGCTTATGAAATCAAAGAACTTTACAGTTCCTTTGTAGAGCTTATGGAACTATTAAACAGACTCCGCAAAGCATTGGGAAGCTCGATGGAGGCTTTTAACAAAATTGCAACCCTCTGTCAGGGGAAAATTATTCCTTCGACAAAAAAGATTAAAACTAGTGGAGCTTTTTCCGAAGAGGTTGGTGATGTCCCTGAAATCGAATCAACTCTTAAGGACATACCATCTCAGTAGTCCTAACAATGGTAGTCCTAACAATGAGAAACGAAAAAAAACCACCTTTTTGTTTTAAGGTTCGAGGGCAGGCTGTTGAAAGAAATAAACTTCAGAGTAGAGTTAAGAAACACCAGAGATGATAGCAACTTTTAATAAAGCTGAATATTTTATTAACCGTGAGCTTAGCTGGCTTGAATTCAATGCGAGAGTTTTGGAAGAAGCTGCCGATCCAAAACAGCCTCTGCTCGAAAGACTCCGGTTCCTTTGTATCTTTAGCTCCAATTTAGATGAATTTTTTGAAATTCGGGTCGCAGGAATCAAACAGCAAATAGAGAACGGAAGTGAAGAACAGAGCGCTGATGGGTTGACTCCCCTTCAGGTCTTCGAAGGAATCGAAAAAAGGACACATGAACTCGTTGAGCAACAATACAAAATTTGGAACGAGGAGATTAAGCCAGCTTTAAAAAAGAATGGGATCTTTTTATGCACCCACAATGAATTGACAGAGTCAGAGCTAGAATGGTGTAAAACCTATTTTGATAAAGAAATTTTTCCCGTTCTGACTCCTTTGGCAGTTGATTCGAGTCATCCTTTCCCTCAATTAGTCAATAAATGCCTTAATTTGATCTTGACCTTGAAACGACCTAATGCCTCTCATATGCACAATTTTGGTATTGTTCAAATTCCAAGGATTTTGCCGCGTCTCATCACATTGCCTGGGAGCAATTCTAAATCGGGTTTTAGATTCATTCTTTTAAGTGATCTGGTCATAAACTTTCTGGACACGCTTTTTCCTGGAGATGAAATTCAGGATGTCAATTCCTTCAGAATTACCCGTAACAGTGAGCTTTATATCGATGAAGAAGAAGCAGAGAACCTCTTACAAACCGTTGAAGAGGAGTTGAAAAAGAGGAACAGAGGCAACGCTGTCAGGTTAGAAATAGAATCCACATGTCCAAAAGAACTAGAAGAAATTCTGCTGAAAGCACTCCATCTTGATCACCGCGATTCCTATCGTAACCCTGATCCTTTGAACTTTCTTCATCTTTTACCTATCTGTAACCATGAAGCATTTCCACACCTAAGGGATAGGCCATGGACCCCTGTTATCCCTTTAGAGCTTAGTGGAAAACCGGATCTTTTTGAAGTGATTCGCAAAACTGATGTGCTTCTCCACCATCCGTATGAAAGCTTTGGAATCATTGTCGATTTTTTGCAGAAAGCAGCCATTGATCCTTCCGTCCTTGGAATAAGAATGACTCTCTATAGAACCAGTGGAGATTCTCCGATCGTTCATGCTCTTATCCGAGCAGCCCAAAATGGCAAACAAGTCACGGCTTTGGTCGAAATCAAAGCCAGATTCGACGAAGAAAACAATATTCAATGGGCAAGACGCATGGAAGAAGCTGGCATACATGTTCTTTACGGTATTGTTGGATTGAAAACCCATTGTAAAATGCTCGAAATCATCCGAAGAGATCCAGATCAAATCAGGCTTTACGTTCATCTCGCTACAGGCAATTATCACCCAAGCACGGCAAGGTTGTACACTGATCTAAGCCTTTTAACCACCAATGAGGAGATAACGAAAGAAGTAGCGACTCTTTTCAACATATTGACCGGGCTTTCTCGATTTCATGGCATCCAAAAACTTATCGTTTCTCCATTTAATATGGCCAGCAGACTAAAGGAGATGATCCAAAGAGAAATTGACAATGCCAAAGAAGGGAAAAAGGCTAGAATCATTGCAAAACTCAATGCCCTCGTTGATGAAGATATCATTCAACATCTTTATGCCGCTTCTTCGGCTGGTGTTAAAATTGATCTTATAGTGAGGGGCATTTGCTGTTTAAGACCAGGGATTCCACAAGTCAGTGAAAATATTAGAGTCATTAGCATTGTAGGTAGGTTCTTGGAACATAGTCGGATCTTCTATTTTGAGAATGGAGGCAATCCTGAATATTATTCAGGGAGTGCGGATTGGATGCAAAGAAACTTTTATAGGAGAATCGAAATTATTTTTCCTATTGAAAATCCCAAATTAAAAGAAAAGGTGCAGGAAATTCTAGAGGCTTATCTAGCGGATAATGTCAAAGCCAGAGAACTTTTAGCTAATGGTACTTACAGACGAATCAAACCAGAAAAAGAGCCTTTTCAGGCTCAACTCTATTTTAGAGAAAAAGCAAGAAAAGAACAACTGATCCAATCAAAAGGAAGAGAAGGAACGGAAATTCCCATCAAAGCAGTCCAACCAGTCGCTATAGAAAATCAAAACCAAAATTTTCTCTAGCGATTCTTCTCAATTTTGAATTGGATAGAGAGCCTTTTATTATAAAGAGAGAACCATTGGCAATAGATCCTTGGTTGAGACAATCAAGTTTTTTCTGGAGTCTTTTGGCTAGTTCCCACCACTTGCCCTTCTGTCCATTCAATCAATGCCATTTCTGAAGCATCGGATAGCCTCTTGCCTAGTTTCAAAATGCGGGTATAGCCGCCATTTCTGTTTTGCATCTGAGAAGCAATATCATTAAAAAGAACTCGAGCGGCTTTCTTATCATGGATTTTACTGACGACAAGTCGCCTAGCATGGAGCGTTCCCTTTTTTGCAAGGCTGACCAATTTTTCGGCAAAAGGACGCAACGCTTTAGCCTTGGCTAAAGTCGTTTTTATTCTTTTGTG
>Ga0272448_1009143_pt1 | contig 10172 bp, 8 predicted proteins | sample YNPCB0191_FD_202220 | JGI IMG/M metagenome (GOLD analysis project Ga0272448, IMG submission 202220) | Hot spring sediment microbial communities from Yellowstone National Park, WY, United States - YNP-CB-019-1 | ecosystem: Environmental > Aquatic > Thermal springs > Hot (42-90C) > Sediment... | reverse complement strand
CACCGGCCCGGCTTTGTGCAGATACCCGGTGTATGATACCAAGGGGTATTGTGCGCCCTGCACCGGGAGGGGCTTCTATTGCCTTTTTCCTGTCCTGCCATCCCAGTTGTCAGTTTCCCCGAGCTTGCTGTGCTGCCGTTTCCACTACCCTGCTGCGGTGGGCCCCGCTGAGCAAGTTTAATACCGAACAGTATTGAGATAACCTTCTTTTTTTGTGAGCAGATTTTTTGCAAGATTAAACAGACGTGAAAATTTTAAATTATGCCAATAGAAATAATCCCATTTCGCGCCAAGAGGCATTTAATGTTATCTCCTCTATAACATACAATTAACACTAGGGTTATAATCCTTGGCTCACCAAATTTTTCTCAAAAACTTAATAGCTTTTTCAATCACTTTTCTTCATGCATCTCAGCCGTGTACCGTGCTCGACTGAAAGCTGGATTTCCCGTGCCGGTATATTACGGGGAAAGTAGGCGCCGCTGATTCGCGCCTGATTGATTGATGCTCCCTCCATCTGTGCCTCCGAAAGATCCACTCCACGCAGGTCAGCATGTTTGAGATAGGAATTTTTAAGATTTGCGGTTCTGAGATTAAACCCTCTCAGGTCAAGGTTACTGAGATCACATCCTTCAAGATCAACCGGGCCGTCAAGCTCCTCAATTTCTTTATTGAATTTTTCAGGTTCCTCATCGCGGATATAGGAATGAAATTTATTTTTTCTGATTTGCATACAAACCTCCACGCGTTTGGGTTAACGTATGTATGTTATCAGGCACGATCGGTGAAAACGATAATAGCGCAGGGGGGCAGGGGATGCAAATGAAATAATGACTATGCAAGAGCTTTTCAGGGCACAATCAGCTCAACCTGCCTTCCAACTGTTATGGTATGTGGCGGCGGTTCCTGCCCGTGAAAAGTTTCGCCGTCAAGCTGACAGTGCACCTGTCCGTTCCAGTGCAGGCTGAGGCTTCTGGCTTGAACAGTAATGCCAGAGCGCAAAAGCTTGTCAAACGGTATGCTTAAAAAACGCGTGAGGTGTAGAAGTACCCAGTGCCGGGTGGAGGTGAGTATTGTTGTTTCAAATAGCCCATCATCTATACTGCAGCGGGATGAGGGCTGGGCACCCGCAGCATACCAGGGGATGTTGGTAACAATGATTTGTCTGCTGCCAACCGGAACAGTCACGGTGTGTTTTTCTCCCCGCTCGTCCTCATACCGTAATTCAACGGGGCAGGGGAGGCGGAGTCCGAGGTTGCACAACCCTGCAAGGCAATAGAGAAACTTTCCCCGTGTCCATGCAGCACGGTGCGAAAAAGCGTGTTTTTCCCGAAAGGCATTGATGGTGCACGCAACCGTTGCATCAACGCCGATACCGTAATAGTTTGTAAAAAAAAGGTGCTCATTAAGCTTGAGAACATCAAGCGATATGGTTTTGCCACGCTCTATTGCCTTGAGCAGACCGTGCATTCCCGCTTTTTTCAGCAGCTTCGGCATTCCTGAGACACGGGCAAGATCATTTGCAGTTCCAACCGGGATAATGCCAAGTTTTGGGATCGCCTGACGCTGAATGAGTTTTTGCACCGTCTGCCAGATGCTGCCATCACCGCCTGCAACCACCACGGTCTTGTACTCGGTGGCAGGAAGCTTCACCGTGCCCCGGTCGGTCAGGAGAATATCATAGGAAGACCGTGGAATGCGTTTGGGTAATGCTTCAAGCAGCCTATGGCGCAGCAGATCACCACGACGTCCACCTGAAACCGGATTGATGATGAAAAGAAACTCCTTCATGGAAGTATTCTGTGATTGTGCTTGCTATGATTTCGGGTGAAGGATCTTTCACCATGAGAGGAAAAGTGAGGGAATGCTGTCTGCCACAAGCAGACCTCTGGTAGTTGGCATGACACGATTACAAGATATCCGTATAAGCTGTGATGCAGCAAGTTGCGCAAGGACTTCTTTTGTTGGTGAGGAATTGTCAAAAAAGCTCAGCTCAATGCCATGCCGCGTTCTAAAACCAAGCATCAATCTTTCAGCCCTGAGCTGCTCGGGTGAAAGCGTTTCACTTTCCGCAACAGGACTCTCCCCCTTGTTCAGGCGTTTTCCATATTCGGTGACCGAGGACACATTCCACCAACGCACGTTGTCCTGAAAGGAATGCGCGGCTGGCCCGATTCCAAGGTAGGGAATATGATTCCAATATTTCTGATTGTGGCGGCTGTAGAAAGCTGTGCTGCGCGCAAAGTTTGATACCTCATAGTGAAGGTAACCGTGGGATCGCAACAGAGAAACCGTCGTGGAGTAAAAAGCCTCCTCCTGTGCCTCGCTGATTCTGTGAAATTCTCCCCGGGCGTATCGCCGTTGTAGCGGTGTGCCTTCCTTTACCGTAAGCTGATAACAGGAGATGTGTTCAGGTGCAAGCGCACAAGCTTCCTCAATGGTTATAGCCCACTGAGATATGCTCTGACCGGGTACTGCATACATAAGGTCTATGCTGATATTCTCAAAACCTGCAGCCCGCGCTGCGTCATATGCAGCTCTTGCCTGTGCTGCATGGTGACGCCGTGTCAAAAAGGAGAGCATTCTATCGTCAAATGACTGAATGCCAAGGCTCAGTCTAGTGAAGCCAAGCGCTCTTAGTTCCTGCGCACGTGATTCCGAGATGTCCTGCGGGTTTGCCTCGATTGTTATTTCAGCACCCTCAGGTATCGTAAACTGTGTTGAAACTGCTTCCAGGATACTGGCAAGCACTGCAGGCTTGAGCAGACTAGGGGTGCCGCCGCCGAAGTACACGGTATCAAAAGTTTGGAAGCGATACCGGTAAAGCGCCAGTTCCTGCAGGACACCAGCAAGCCAGACCTCAATGAATCCCGTATCGGTTATTGAATAAAAATCACAGTAGCAGCATTTGCCTGCACAAAACGGCACATGGATATAGAGTCCGGGATATGCGGTGCTCATTTTTTATCGCTCATGAATCAGAAACTAATCTTCAGTGCTTTTGAGCACTGAGATAAACGCACGCTGCGGAATTTCAACCGAGCCGATCATCTTCATGCGTTTTTTCCCCTCCTTCTGTTTCTCAAGCAGTTTGCGCTTGCGGGTAATATCGCCGCCGTAGCATTTTGCAGTCACGTCCTTGCGGTAAGGGTTGATCGTGGTTCGCGCAATAATGGTTCCGCCGATCGCACCCTGAATGATGATTTTAAAAAGCTGCCGGGGGATTTCTTCTTTTAAGCGCTCGCATATTTGTAACGCACGTGCCCGTGCATTGTCCCGATGGACGATCAATGACAGGGCATCAACCTTTTCATGGTTTACCAAAATATCAACCTTCACCAAATCGCTTTCCCGATACCCAATGAAATCATAATCAAAAGAGCCGTATCCCTGCGTAACGCTTTTCAGACGGTCATAAAAATCATAGATGATTTCAGCAAGCGGCATATCAAAGTTCAGCTCAATGCGGCCGGGCGTCGGGTAATGAAAATGAGGGTTGACACCCCGACGCTCCACACACAGTTTCATCACCGCGCCCATATACCGTTCGGGGATAATGATGGTGATTTTAACGTAGGGTTCTTCAGCCCGTTGTATGGAGCTGGGATCCGGGTAGTAGTGAGGGTTATCAATGGAAATTTCAGCACCGTTTTTTAGATAAAACTTGTACTGGACACTGGGCGCGGTCATGATGATTGACTGATTATATTCCCGCTCAAGGCGTTCCTGCACGATTTCAAGGTGCAGCAGCCCCAAAAAACCACACCGGAAACCTTGCCCCAGCGCTGCTGAGGAATCCTTTTGATAGACCAGAGCAGCATCGTTGAGTTTATATTTTTCTATAGCTTCGGCAAGCGACTCATAATCATCTGAGGCGATCGGATAGATTGAGGAAAAAACCATGGGCTTTGGCTCTTTGAAGCCGTGGAGCGCTGCTGGTGCAGGTCGGTTGTCATGGGTTATGGTGTCGCCGACACGGGTATCACTTACCGTTTTGATACCGGCAATAAGGTACCCGACCTCGCCTGCAGTAAGCTGGGGGCGCTTTTCAAGCTTCAGTCTGAAGACCCCGACTTCTTCAACGCGGTAGATGGCTCCGTTTGACATAAAACGGATGGTGTCACCGGGTTGCACTGTGCCGTCAAACACCCTGCAGCTTACAACGGTACCGCGAAATTGATCATACTGGGCGTCAAAAATGAGGGCTGAGAGCGGCTTGTTCGGATCGCCGGCTGGCGCAGGGATTCGCCCGATAATGGCTTTGAACACGTCGTCAATGCCGGCACCGGTTTTTGCAGAACACAACAGCGCATGCTCCGCATCAAGTCCAAGCTCTCTCTCGATTTCCTCCCGAACGCGCTCAATGTCAGCAGACGGAAGATCTATTTTGTTGATCACCGGGATTATTTCAAGGTTATGCTCCATGGCAGCGTACAGATTGGCAAGTGTCTGCGCCTCAACGCCTTGCGCTGCGTCAACGAGCAGCAGGACGCCTTCGCATGAGGCAAGTGCGCGTGACACTTCATAGGAAAAGTCAACATGACCCGGCGTGTCAATCAAATTGAGCTCATATTTCGTGCCGTCATCGGAGCGATAGGGCAGTGCCACGGTCTGACTTTTAATCGTGATCCCGCGCTCGCGCTCAATATCCATTGAGTCCAAGAGCTGGTCATGGAACTGACGCTCGTCAATCAACCCGACCCGCTGAATCAGCCGGTCTGCAAGCGTTGACTTGCCATGATCAATATGGGCAATAATGCTAAAGTTTCTGATGTGTTCCATAGATGCAACTTATAACCGCTGGTACTTGGTGCGTCGCACGCTCCTTAGGGATATCGGTGTCTCAAGGGGAAGAGGTGATACTCGCAGGCATGAAGCCTTGCATTTGAAGCTCACCCATTATAGAGTAAACACCATGGTTTGTCAAAAAGCAAAACAACCTCCACGGGGTAGTTGCTCAGTACGCCTCGACAAAATAAAGGGGGCCGTTATTCTTTTGCCCTCTCTCCGCCATTTCAGTAAGCCTCCCCTGTCGTAGATCCCGCTCTGCGGGACCAGGGGAGGTTGGGTGGGGGCAGAAAAGCCCTCCCCGCACCCCTCCCTGCCCCGCCAAGGCGGGATCTGCGACAGGGGGCTTAAGAACAAAATCATCAGAGGCGAGAAAGCAACATGATACCGGTTACCTTTATCATAGACCCCTTTATGGTGTGGAGCGGTACTAAGGGCAGTCATCTGGTGCGCTATGCGAATTGTTCTGATCTACCCACCGGTGTGGAAAATACCGCCGACCGGCGAGTCTGGTGAGCGTCCTGACGAAGGACCACCGCAGGGGCTTGACGTAAGCAGGCTCCTTACCGGCGATATTCTGTCAATCCCGGTCGGGCTTCTGAGTCTTGCGGCACAGGCACAAAAAGCTGGACACACGGTTACAGTTCTCAATCTCATCAATTTTCCATGGCAGGAGGTTATGCGGGTCATTCGGTATCACGCTGCAGGGCTCTACGGTCTCTCCTGTTTTACGGCAAACCGACGGGGCACCCTGGCACTTGCGCAGCTTATCAGAGTAGTGCACCCCGCTGCCCATATTGTGGTGGGTGGACCTCATGCCACTGCGCTGCCTGAGGAGATGCTCCTGTGGTGTGAGGCACTTGATACCATCATTCTTGGCGAGGGTGAGCAGACGTTTTCTGAGGTTGTCAAGCGGCTGGAACGCAGGGAGCCGGTTCGCGGTATTCCGGGGACTGCGTGGCGGGAAGGCACCAAGGTTATGGTTGGTCCTGTCCGGAAGCGCATCGCTGATCTCGACAGCCTAGTGCCACCAAGTGCATATTTCAATGATTATATTCTGGTCACCACGCGGGGATGCGCGTGGAACTGTTCGTTCTGTGCCTCAGCCTGCACGTGGGGCAGACCTGTTCACGCACACTCGGCAGCATACGTGCTGAATGCGCTTGAAACCATGGTTCAGCGTGGTCAGACTGCTCTCGCGATCAAGGATGAAACATTCACCGCGCAGCGCACCCGTGCACTTGATATCTGCCATGGCATCCGAAAAAAAGCGCTGAATTTTCTATGGAGCTGCGATACGCGCGCAGACTGTCTTGATGAGGAGCTGCTGCATGCACTGCGGTTAGCAGGCTGTCGCAGAATAAGCATGGGCGTTGAATCAGGCTCTCCTGCGGTCCTTAGAAGTCTGCAGAAACGGTTGAAGCTTTCTGATGTTGTCCGTGCAACACGCGCTGCAAAAAAGTTTGGCTTGCAGGTCAGGTTTTATATGATTGTGGGCAGCCCTGCTGAAACAGTGGCAACTCTGCACCGCAGTATCCAGTTTGTGCAACGACTCAAACCCCACGAGGTTATCTGGAATCCGTTTACCGTGTTGCCGGGAACCCGCAGCTTTGCAGAAGCACAGCAGCAGGGTATCCTGAGCACCCGGCAGTTTTTTACTGAAGCGTTTTTTGAGTTTGTGCCTCTTGAGCGCATGGCCACTACTGCTGAACGCTATGAGATACTGTCGTGGCTGCAGCAGCATCAGGGGCTGCAGCGTTTTCCGGGTGGCGGTGTTCGTGAGCAGAAAAAAATCCTCAGTTTGTTTCCACGACTTCACAGCGCCTATCTTGATCTTGCGCACGCCTGCCTGCGCGAGGGGTTGCTTGCAGATGCTGAGGTATCGCTTGAGCAGTCAGCTCAGCTTAACTATCCACAACCCGGGATTATTGAAAACTATCGCGCCTGCATCGCTGCCTTGCGGGGAAATATCAAAGCAGCGCTTGCGCACCTGCTTGCGGTAAAAAACTTTGGGTATCATGCTGTAGTTGAAAGAAACATCAGCGCTGCAAAGGCATGGATTTCCTCAGGCGGTGCTGCAAGCGGACGTCCGCTTGAGCTTGAAGCTGACAATAGCTTTGAAGTTACCAGACCGCTGCAGCAGCCGCTGACACCCGGACATATACATATAGAATGAAATAAGAAAAGATACCGATTTCGTAAACCCAAGAGGTGTTTTGGCAATCCTTGTATTAAAATTAGGGTTCAGTGAGCGGGGAGAAAATGCTTGGAATAAAAAGCAAAAAAAGTATATCATTGTGCAGCAGGTAGATAACAGTTATCCTTTTTGGAGCAGACAGTGAACAATCAAAGCACATCAGCAGATACTGGTCCTGAAGAGTTTACCCAGGAGCAGATTGCTCAGGTTGAGGCTGTCATCAGCCGGTATGTCAACAAACCCGGTTCACTTATTCCGGTACTTGAGCACGTTCAGGAGATCCTTGGCTATCTCCCAATGCCGGTTCAGAGGTTGATTGCCGAGAGATTGAATCTGCCTCCTGCGCAGGTCTATGGTGTTGTTACCTTTTATTCTTTTTTCACCATGGTCCCCCGCGGCAGGCATACGCTGCGGGTGTGTCTGGGAACAGCATGCTATGTGCGCGGCAGCCAGAAGCTTCTTGATAAACTACAGGAGCGACTCGGTATTGAGCCCGGTGGCTGTACCCCTGACCGCCGTTTTTCTCTTGAGACAGTGCGCTGTCTGGGTGCCTGCGGGCTAGCGCCGGTGGTGATGGTTGACGGCGATACCCACGGTCAAATGAAAACCAGCTCGCTTGATTCAGTGCTTGAGCACTACCCGTAAAGGAGATGGCTATGCCAAACATTACGATCGAGGATCTAAAAAAAATAAAGGAACGGGTGCAGAAACAAGACCTGTTCCGTACTGGCGAGAAACGGGTCAAGATAACGGTGCATATGGGCACGTGTGGGATTGCATCTGGCGCAAAAGATATTATGGACGCCCTGCTTGATGAAGTTACCGCAACCGGTGTTGACGACGTGCTGGTCACAACATCAGGCTGCATCGGCATTTGCAGCCGTGAGCCACTGATCACCGTTGAAGAAAGAGGGAGCGATCCTATTATCTACGAGCAGCTGACTCCGAACAAAATGCGCCAAATTTTCAGGCAGCATATTCTTGCCGGTAAGGTTCAGACTGAATTTGTCATGGCACGCGGCAGAGAACAGGACAGGTCAGGAGGCGCTTCATGAAGGTGTTTCGAGCGCATATTTTGGTGTGCGGCGGGACAGGCTGCAGGGCAACGGGGAGCGAGGCGATTCGACCTGCACTTGTCAGCGAGGTGCAGCGCCGCGGTCTTGCTGGTGAGGTGGCAGTTGTTGAAACCGGCTGCAACGGGTTCTGCGCTGCAGGACCGATCATGGTGATTTATCCTGAAGGCACGTTCTACCAGAAGGTGCAGGTTGACGACGTACCGCTGATTATCGAGGAGCACATCATCAAAGGACGTCCGATCGAGCGCTTGATGTATCGCGAACCGAGCACCGACCGGACGATTCCCCACATCAGGGACATCCCGTTTTTCGGCAAGCAGATGCTCATCGCGTTGCGCAACCGAGGTCTTATTGATGCAGAAAAAATAGATGAGTACATCGCTCGCGACGGCTATATGGCAGCTGCACAAGCCCTGACCCAGATGACCCCTGAGCAGGTTATTCAGGAAATAACAAAATCAGGCTTGCGCGGTCGGGGTGGCGGTGGTTTTCCGACCGGCATGAAGTGGTCGTTTGCCCGCAAAGCAGCTGGTGATTTGAAATATATTCTGTGCAATGCTGATGAAGGCGACCCGGGTGCGTTCATGGACCGCTCTATTCTTGAAGCTGATCCGCACGCAGTACTTGAAGGCATGATTATCGGTGGCTATGCCATCGGTGCACGGCAAGGCTATATTTACTGCAGGGCAGAATACCCCCTTGCCATCAAGCGGCTGAACATCGCCATTGCGCAGGCGCGGGAATATGGCTTGCTCGGAGAGAACATCCTGGGTTCAGGCTATGGGCTTGATATCGAAGTGTATCAGGGTGCCGGAGCTTTTGTGTGCGGTGAGGAGACCGCACTCATGGCTTCGATCGAGGGTAGGCGCGGTATGCCGCGACCACGACCACCGTTCCCTGCGCAGCAGGGGCTGTGGGGCAAACCTTCGGTACTGAACAATGTGGAAACATTTGCGAACGTTCCCCAGATTATTCTCAAAGGCAGCGACTGGTTTGCCTCGATCGGCACAAAAAATTCAAAAGGCACCAAGGTGTTTGCCCTGACCGGTGCAGTGAACAACGTGGGACTGGTCGAGGTGCCGATGGGCACGCCGATCGGTGATATTATTTTTGACATCGGCGGCGGCATTCCAAACGGTAAAAAGTTCAAAGCAGCGCAACTCGGCGGTCCTTCGGGCGGCTGTATCCCTGCCGCTGCACTAAACACACCCACTGACTATGAAGAAATCACCAAGCTGGGCGCGATCATGGGATCAGGCGGACTCATTGTGATGGATGAGGATACCTGTATGGTTGATACCGCCCGGTTCTTCATGGAGTTTTGTCAGGAGGAGTCCTGCGGCAAGTGCACGCCGTGCCGCGAGGGGACTAAACGGATGCTTGAAATTTTAAACCGCATCTGCTCAGGACAGGGCAGGGACGGTGACATTGAGCTTCTGGAAGAACTTGCGTATTCAATTAAAGACACGGCGCTGTGCGGACTTGGTCAGACAGCCCCAAATCCGGTGCTGTCAACGCTCCGCTATTTCCGCGAGGAATACGAAGCGCATATTTACCAGAAGCGTTGCCCTGCCTGCGTCTGCAGTGGCATGTTTACTACGCCCTGCCAGCATGCCTGTCCGATTAATATGGATGTCCCCGCATACATTGCGCTGGTGCGGGCTCATCGGTTAGAGGATGCCTACCGCGTACTCAAGCGGACAAACCCCTTCCCTGCAATCTGCGGCAGGGTCTGCCCGCAGTTTTGTGCTACAAAATGCAGACGCGGGCAACTTGATCAACCCCTTGCCATAGCATGGCTGAAACGGTTTATTACCGACAACGCACCCCGTCCAACAGTCAGGCGTGTGCCGATAACGCGTAAGGAAAAAATTGCAATTGTCGGTGCCGGACCTGCAGGGCTTACTGCAGCCCATGACCTTGCACTGCGGGGGTATGCTGTTGAGGTGTTTGAAGAGCTACCAAAACCCGGCGGCATGATGCGCTACGGGATTCCCGCCTACCGGCTGAGCAGGGAGGTTATTGATGCAGAAATCGCTGATATTGCAGAGCTTGGCGTTACCATCCATACAGGGATTCGGGTCGGGAAGGATATCAGCTTTGATGACCTG
>Ga0272448_1009142_pt1 | contig 10172 bp, 10 predicted proteins | sample YNPCB0191_FD_202220 | JGI IMG/M metagenome (GOLD analysis project Ga0272448, IMG submission 202220) | Hot spring sediment microbial communities from Yellowstone National Park, WY, United States - YNP-CB-019-1 | ecosystem: Environmental > Aquatic > Thermal springs > Hot (42-90C) > Sediment... | reverse complement strand
TTCAAGAAAGGTGGCCAGGACCTGGCAAGAAAATATTCTGCATACCACAAGGCTACTATAATGAAAATCAACTACCTCTAATAAAACCATTAGAACAATACAGTATTAAATCTATAGGACGATATGGTAAAAAACTTACAATTGTCTTAGACAGAAAAACCAAAAAGCGCTGCTGGTTTTTGTTTCTTAAAAAGGAATACAAAACAAAACCAGGAGAATTCTACAACCAAGTATTCTGGGTGACACAGTCATCAGCAAAAATAAGAAGACCAGGTGCATACATTCCACAGGGTGGTAAAAAAGAACCTTTGTTTATAATAAGTGATAAGCGCGAAAAGTATGCATATAAATTCCCAAAAACAGAAATACTAAAAGAAAATCTGCCAGTTGGTGACTATGGACTAAAAATCAACAATGAGTTAGTTGCTGCTGTTGAAAGAAAAACAATTGATAACCTGCTACACGAAATTGCCACATATGATGTGTTTAAATTACAATTGCAAGAACTAAACAACCTAAAATACAAAGCAGTAGTTTTTGAGTCACCTTACAGTGATTTTATTAATCCAAAAAAACTCAAAGCATATAATGCACCATATATTGCAGAAATTATTGCTGACCTGTTTGTGAGTTTCCCGAATATACAATTTGTATTTTGTGATAATCGCAAACTTGCAACTGAGTGGATTTACAGATGGTTTAAAAGAATTCAAAAAGAAAATATGTCTGAAGAAAAAAAATAATAAAAGACAAGTGTCTATTCTTTTATCCTTGTTAACAGACAAAAGATTATATTCTTGAGTGTAAACAAATGAAATTATTTCTTGTTCGTCATGGTGAAACATCCTGGAATAAAGAAGGAATATTCCGTGGCAGAAAAGATATCCAACTGAATAGAAATGGAGTAATTCAGGCAAAATCTATAGCAAAATATCTTTTTCATGCACAGATAGATTTTATTTATTCAAGTCCACTAAAACGTGCACTATACACTGCAAAAGAAATTACCAAATATCATAAACTTAATGTGCAAATTGCTAAGGAACTTATTGATTTTGATTTTGGTAACTGGGAAGGATATACTATTGAGGAAATAAAGAAAAAGTTTCCTGAACTCTATAATCTCTGGCTAACAAACCCAGAAAAATTAGAAATACCAAATGGAGAAACAATTCCTATCTTGAAAAAGCGACTCAAAACTTTTCTTGATTATCTGATTAAAAAACATCCCCAAAAAACAATAATCTTAGTAAGCCACAGGGTTGTTTTGAAAATGCTCATCTTAATTGCTCTTCGTCTTAATACTCGCTATTTCTGGTCAATAAAACTGGATACAGGTTCAATAAGCATTTTGGAATATTCATCAGGAAATAAATTTGTTTTAAATAGACTAAATGATGTTTCACATTTAAAAAATTATCAAAATCATCTTGATTTCTAAAAAATTAAGCAATAGCAAAAATAAATACTATGTTTAGATTTCAAAACATATGTTTTGGTATTTTAACATAAGAAAAAAATATAAAAGCCAGTCAAAACCTGCCTCAGTGTCCAAAAATTGTGGTGTAAGTAAGTTTATTTTTCCTGTTTGATTTGTAAATTTGACATTAAACAAAAAATTATATATAATATTTTATTGTTTTGTAGTTAAACTATGGTTCTTTGATAAAACAGAGAAAGTAAAATGAAATCACAAGTTATCAGGAGCAAATTGCTATTCTAATTTTTACATACAAGAAAAAGATATAAAACTATCTGATATAAAAAATTGTTTATAAGACAGATCTTAATTCTGAAAAAAGTGTTAGAACTTGAAGAAAGTATAAAATTAGCATTGGATTGCTAAATGGTGCGGTACCCAAGTAGCAAGGGAGTGGTCTGCAAAACCACGATTCGTCGGTGCAAATCCGACCCGCACCTGTTTAACTGATAACCAATAAAATTAACTGATAATTGATAAACAATAATTAATGTAAATCCTCACTCAACTATATTTATACGCATAGGAATTTGAATATAAGTTTAAGTTAAGATATATTAAAATAAATTAAGAACTCTGAAAATAAAGCAGAAGAATTTTGTAAATAAATCAATGCTTTTCGTGGTTCCTTAACAAAATTATGAGTTATAAGGGCGGTTAGCTCAGATTGGTTAGAGTGCTGTGTTGACATCGCAGAGGTCACAGGTTCAAATCCTGTACCGCCCATTTATTAAATTTTTTTAATCCTTAGGAAATTATAAAAATATTAAGATAACCAAAGAAGTTGGTTTATTCAGTTAAAATTATAAAGATTTGTTTAACTTTTCAGTTAAAAAATATTTAAAAAAGCCTGGGTGGCGGAATTGGCAGACGCACAGGACTTAAAATCCTGCGACCTGCATAAGGTCGTGAGGGTTCAAATCCCTCTCCAGGCATTTTTTTTCATTTTTTATTTATTTTTTAAGATTAAATACTTTATCCGGTCAATTTCTTGTTGCCTGGTAGAATTATGTTTTTCATTTTTATTTATTTTCTAACCTAATAGAACTGAAAAAATAATAGTAAATAACTAAAAAATTAAAAAAAGGTGGTGTAATATGAAAAACAAAAAAAATGAATTATTAGAACAAGTAAAAATAGGTGTAATTGGTGGTAGTGGAGTATATAATATAGAAGAAATTAAAGACATAAAAGAAATAGATATTAATACTCCTTTTGGTAAACCATCAGATAAAATTATTATAGGAACATTAGAAAATATTAAAATTGCATTTTTACCAAGGCATGGTAAAGGTCATAGAATTTTACCATCAGAAATTAATCAAAGAGCAAATATTTATGCTCTAAAACTAATTGGTGTACAACAAATTATTGGTATTTCTGCCTGTGGTTCTTTAAAGGAAGAATTAAAACCAGGAGATTTTATTTTACCTGAACAAATATTTGATAGAACAAAAACACGAATTTCAACTTTTTTTGGTAATGGAATAGTTGGACATATTGGCTTTGCAAACCCATTCTGTAATGAATTAAGAAATATTGTTTATGACTGCTGTAATGTTCTAAACATAAAAACTCATTTTGGTGGAATTTATGTTTGCATTGAAGGACCACAATTTTCTACAAGAGGAGAATCAGAAGTAAATAGAAAATTAGGTTTTGATGTTGTTGGTATGACAGCATTACCTGAAGCAAAATTAGCACGGGAAGCAGAAATTTGTTATGCTACAGTGGGTCTTATAACTGATTATGATGTGTGGAAACAAGGAGAAGAAGTAAGTGTGGAAAAAGTCAGTAAGATTTTACATAAAAATGTAGAAAATGTAAAAAAATTAATAAAAACAGTTGTTTTAAAAATTGCTCAAAGAAAAAGAGAGTGCGAATGTAAAGATGCATTAAAATATGCTATTTTTACAGATAAAAATTATATTAATAAAACAACATTAAATAAATTAAAATTAATTACAGGTAAATATTTATGAGTATTCTGGTAATTGGTAGTATTGGGTTTGACGATATAAAAACACCTTTTGGTAAAGTAAAGAATGTTTTAGGTGGTTCAGCAACATATTTTGCTATTTCTGCAAGTTTTTTTACAGACGTAAATTTAGTGAGTGTTGTTGGAAATGATTTTAATAAAAAACATTTTGATATTTTCAAAAAATTTAAAATTAATTTAGATGGATTAAAACAGGAAAAATTAAAAAAGACATTTCATTGGTCAGGTGAATACACACATAATTTAAACCAAGCAAATACAATTCAGACCAGGTTAAATGTTCTTGAAGGATTTAAACCAGTTATCCCACATACATATAAAAATATTAAATGTATATTTTTAGCAAATATTGATCCTGAACTTCAGTACGAAGTTATTTTGCAAATTAAATCACCTAAAATTATTGCGATTGATACTATGAATTACTGGATTGAAAGAAAACGAAAACAATTATTAAAAGTTTTTAAAAAATCTAATATAATACTTATAAATGAAACAGAAGCAAAACAATTATCAAAAGAAATAAATCTTGTTAAGGCAGCAAAAAAAATAATGTCTTTTGGACCAAAAATTGTGGTTATTAAACGAGGAGAATATGGTGTAATTGCTTTTAATAATAATGAAATTTTTACAGCACCTGCTTATCCTCTTAAAAATGTCTTTGATCCAACAGGTGCTGGTGATAGTTTTGCTGGTGGTTTTATGGGATATCTAACAAAATGTAATATATTGAACAATGCCAATTTAAGAAAAGCAATAATTTTTGGTAATGTGATGGGTTCATTCTGTGTAGAAAATTTTAGTTTGGATAGATTTAAAAATTTATCATGGAAAGATATAGTTAACAGGTTTATTGAATTCAAAAAACTTACTCATTTTGAAAATATAAATGATTAAAGCAATTGTTTTTGATTTTGATAATACATTAATGGACTTTATGAAAATGAAACAAACAGCAGTTGATGCAGCAGTAGATGCAATGATTGATGCTGGTTTGAAAATTTCTAAAGAACAATTAAAAGATGAAATATACAAAATCTACTGGAAAGAAGGAATAGAAGACCAACAGGTTTTTGATAAAGTTATAGAGAAAGTTTTAGGTAAAATTGACTACAAAATATTAGCAAACGGAATTATTGGTTATCGCAGAGCAAAAGAGGGTATGATGTGTTTATATCCGCATGTCCATCTTACTTTAATAACACTGGTAAAAATGGGTTTAAAAATGGCAATTATTTCAGATGCTCCACGACTTCCTGTATGGATGAGAATAGTGAGTTTAGGGCTTACAAATTATTTTGATTTTGTTTTAACATTTGATGATACAGGTGAACATAAACCATCTTCAAAACCATTCAAAAAAATATTAGAACTTTTAACTACTCTGCCAGAACAAACACTGATGGTTGGAGATTGGCTTGAAAGAGATATACTTGGAGCAAAAAATATTGGTATGAAAACAGTATGGGCTAAGTATGGTAATATTTTTGAAAAAGAACAAAATAATAATATAAATATAAATGCTGATTATGAAATTAGTGATATAATAGAATTGATTGATATAATAAAAAAAGAAAATTATGAATAGATTTAATATCTGGACTGAATTTAAAAATACAATAAAAAATTATAATTTAATAAATAATGAAGATAGAATTTTAATTGGTATTTCCGGCGGACCTGACTCTGTCTGTTTAACATATTTATTAGATAAATTAAAAAAAAAATTATTTTCTGATATTGTTCTTTTTTTATGTTATGTTGACCATGGAATAAGAACTAAATATGAAATAGAAAAAGAGGTCAATTTAGTAAAAAAAATAGGTGTCCAACTTGATATTCCTGCATATATTGAAAAAATAAATATAAACAAACATACCACAAATTTAGAGGCAACTTTAAGAAAACTAAGATATGCTGTATTCCTGAAATTATCTAAAAAACTCAAATGTAATAAAATTGCTTTAGGACATACCTTAAATGACCAGGCAGAAACAGTTTTATTTAATTTGCTCAGATCAACAAATCATGAAGGAATAACTGGTATTCCTATAACAAGACCTATTTTAAAAAATATATTTATTATCAGACCTTTATTGAAAATTTCTCGCAAAGAAATAGAAAAAGAGTTAAACCATAATAAAATAAGTTTCTGTATGGATAAAACAAATATTTCTTTCTCCTATACCAGAAATTATATAAGACATAAAATTATTCCATTAATGGAAAAAATAAATAAAAACATCTATTTACATTTAAGTAATTTAGCAGAATATTCTCAATTAAAAGAAGATTACTTTAACCAATTAGCAGAACAAAAAATAAAAAATGTTATGAAAAAAAATAAAAATAAATTAATATTTGACTTAAAGAAAATTTTAAAGTATAATAAATATTTAAAATATAAAATTTTCAGAAAATGTTTAGAAGAAAATTTTAAATTAAATTTATATTCAGATATAATTGAAAAAATTTTTTATATGTGCAACAGCAACATTAATAATTTTATTTTTAACAATATTAAAATAGTAAAAGATAAAAAAAATAATAATATCTGCATTTACAAAATCAATTAGAAAATTAAATAAACTTAAAAAATGTTAGCAAATTAAAAATTAAAGGAGGTAAAATTTATGGCACTAGTACCAATGAAACAGATTTTAGACGAAGCAGAAAAAAAATGTTATGGAGTAGGAGCCTATAATGTTAATAACATGGAACAGCTCCAGGCAATAATGTGGGCAGCATCAGAAACAAAATCACCAGTAATTCTTCAAATCAGTAAAACAGCCCTGAAATATACAGATAAAGAATTACTTGTAGCAATGATTAAAGTCATTGCAAAAAAATACAAAGATATACCTACTGCCATGCATCTTGACCATGGTTCAGATTTAAAAATTGTTAAAGAAGTTATTAAGTTAGGATTTACTTCTGTTATGATTGATGGTTCTTTAAAAGAAGATGGTAAAACACCGAGGTCTTTTGATGAAAATATAGCAGTAACAAAAGAAGTTGCAGAGTATGCCCATAAATATGGAGTAACTGTAGAAGGTGAACTTGGTACACTTGGTGGAATAGAAGATGAAATTGCTGCAAGTAAAGTAATTTTAACAAATCCTGATGATGCTGTAAAATTTGTAAATTTAACAGGTGTTGATGCATTAGCATTAGCAATAGGTACATCTCACGGTGCATATAAATTCAAAACAGCACCTAAATTAGCAATGGATATAATTGAGAAAACTCATAAACTTTTACCAAATACAGCACTTGTTATGCATGGTTCTTCAAGTGTTCCACAGGAATTAATTGAGGAAGTTAATAAATATGGCGGAAAAGTTATTAAAGCAATGGGAGTTCCTATACCAATGATACAAGAAGCAATTAAATTAGGAATAAGAAAAATAAATATAGATACTGATGGAAGATTAGCATTTACTGCTGCAATAAGGAAATTTTTTGTTGAACATCCAGAAGTATTTGACCAGAGAAAATATTTGGGAGAAGCCAGACAGGCAATTTATCAATGGGTTAAAAGTAAAATGATTGATTTTGGAACTGCTGGTCATGCTAATGATTATGAACCTCTAAGTATTAAAGATATGGTTTCTTTTTATAAAAAATAAAACTTTAAAAACAACTGTATACTTAAATACAAAATTTTTTGGTTTTATTGTTAGTTTTTATTTATTATTTGTTAGTTCAATATTACTTAAATTACTTAATGTAGGTGCCAGTTGTTTTACAAGAGTAACTATTATATCAGGTGTTTGAACTATATCTATATTTTTGTTTGATAAGAAATCCTGTGATGTTTTATCATATACTGGAACTGATTTCCCATACTCATTTGTAAGATCAGTTTGTTCCATTCTTTTTACGCTTAAAATACTTTCAAATGCAATTTCTTTTAATAAATCTAAAGGATTACTGAATGTCATTGTTTTGTAAAAATCAGTTCTTAAAATATTTCCATTGTTATTTAATAAATATAGTTCTGTTTGTAACCATAAAACATCTGTTTTAGTATTATCCTGAGATTTTACAGGTATTGCACTTTCACCTATACCCCAAAGAAAACTTTGATTTTCAATTATTTCTTCTTTTCTTTCATCTGTATATTTAAGTCCATCTTCACTCAATCCTTTTGGAACAAGTTTTTCTTCACCTTTATTATCTATAATACGCCATTTTCCTTGCGGACCATCTTCATTGATTTTTGCATCTTCATCTATAATCCATTTTTCTGTTCCATTAGTGATATAAGGTGTTATTTTTAGTTCTTCATCTTTATTATTTCTCACATTTGATTCAAAAACAAAAGAATCCTTATTTTTATTAAAGTCATTTCCTATAATGAGTTTTGTTGATTTTACATATATATTATCACCCCTATCAGAAAAAAATCCAGGAAATTCAGTTATATCCTGTGGTAATTTTTCACTAAATGTAATGTTTGCATCAATATAATCAAGACGTGCACCATTATATCCATTATATGAAAACTTTCCATTATAATTGTAATTTGACCTTTTTGTCAAATTCAAAAATTGAACAGAATAAGGATCAGGTCTTAAAAGCATTTGTTCTGTTCTTACAAGATTACCATGGATATCAATTAAACTTCTTCCAGCAGAAAAATCTGCTTCCTGAACCTGCTGAACTATATCTCTTGTAGTTATTGCATCAATTTTTGTTTCATTTATAAAATTTTTTAATTCATTTCTTAATACATTAAGTTCTTCCTTTTTAACTGATTCTTTATCTGTTTCTGTGTTTTCTATATTTTCTTCAATTTTTGTCTTTTCTAATTTTTTAATGTTAAATTCTTTTTGTAAATTATTTATTTCAAATTCATTTATTGTCTGTTTTTCTCCAATTTTTCCACTTACATCAATAGAACACCTTTCCATTTCATTTACTTCAATTACATTTAATAATTGTTCATCCCTTATAAAACCAAATTCAACCTTACCGCTTAAAACAGCAAGAGAAGTATTATTTTCATCCACTTCCATAATAAATTCTGTTCCTCTTATACTTGCTATAGCAGTTGGTGTTATAATAGTAAGATGTTGATTTTCTTTAAATGGTATAACCTTTGAAAAAATCTTTCCTCTGGAAATACCTATTTTTATTTCAGAACCTATTAATTTTGAAAAATCTATCTCTGTATTTTCTTTTACTTTCAGAACTGTCCCATTATAAAACACAAGTTCTGCATAACCCTTTTTTGTCATTAATTTATTATTTTCAGTCAGTTTTAAACCAATAGTTGCTTTTATCCAGTTTGATTTTTCTGACCATACTTTTACATTCCCTTTTAGGTTAGTGATAACAACTTCAGTAGCATTTAATGATAAAACAAAAATAGAAACAAATACTGTAATTAATCCTAAATTTTTAAATATTCTTTTCATTTCCCCCTCCCTTTTTTTTAGTATTGTCACAGTTTGTCCACTCTAAACTGTAACTACAGGCAAACTGAACAACACTTCAAAGTGTCAATAAAAATTCTTTTATTTAACCTTATTTATATATGTCAATATGTCAAAAATCTTTTAGTACTATTATAAATTATACTATATTGAAAAAAATATGTCAAATTTCCACAAGATTATTTCAAAATATTGTGATACTAAAATATTTTAACCTGCTTATGCACTTGACTGGACCAAACGCTATAGATTGTGTTTAATATGCCAAAATTCTACTGTATTTTGGAGTTAGTCCAGTCAAGTAGATATGCATATTATTTAATTTCATATTGTTTGTACTTTTTTGGTAAAATTTTATATGATTTGACATTTGACTTTTTGGTTAGATTTTACATGATTTGATGCATTTTGTTTGACTTTAACATAAAAATTTTGTATTATTTTGTTATAATCTTACGAAACTGTAAGATTATAAAATCTGTCATAACTGTTGGAGATCTGTCAGATTTACAACACATATAGCAGGAAATTCAATCAGGAGAAATTTTTTGCAACTGTTAAACTTGGATTGAAAATTTTCCTTGAATATCAACCCCTAAATTTGACTTTGATATTTTATTTTTAGTATAATACAATAATACACAACATAACTTATAATTAAAGAAGGTCAAAAAATTGGAGGAATACTTATGAGTAAAGGAAATGCTATTGCTGAAGTATTCGTTACCGCTTTCAAATCATTGTCAGAAACAGAAAAAGTAGCTATTGTTGAAAAATTACTTGCCGAACTTGACAAAGATTTTACACAAGAAGAATGGGAGAAAATTGAAAAACTTGCAAACAAAAAAGGTAAACTATATAATACTTCTCAGGAATTCTTAAAAGCATTAAACAAAATATAGATGCAATACGAACCAAAACCTGCATTTTTAAAATCCCTCAAAAAACTTCATCCGGAAACAAAACAGAAAGTAAAAGAAGCTATTCGGGATTTAGTAAAACTTCTTGAAACAGGACAAAAATCACCAGGTTTGGGATTGAAACGACTAAGAAAAAACTATTGGGAAATTAGAGCTACAATAAAAGATCGTATTATTTTTCGTTTATCAACAGACTTAGTTGAATTCATTATTGTAGGTAGTCATGACGAAATTAAAAATTTTCTGAAAAATATATAGGTCTTTACAATAAAGTGGACAATATATAGAGTAGAACCTTTATTGATAGATCCCAATTTTATAAACCAAGGTCA
>Ga0272448_1009141_pt1 | contig 10172 bp, 8 predicted proteins | sample YNPCB0191_FD_202220 | JGI IMG/M metagenome (GOLD analysis project Ga0272448, IMG submission 202220) | Hot spring sediment microbial communities from Yellowstone National Park, WY, United States - YNP-CB-019-1 | ecosystem: Environmental > Aquatic > Thermal springs > Hot (42-90C) > Sediment... | reverse complement strand
GCGTGGCCCATTAAAAAAATCAATATCATCATTTGTTGCGGGATTTAAATCCGCCACCACCAAACGCATCAACAAATATCAAAATACCCCTGGCAATCCCGTCTGGCAACGGAATTATTACGAACATGTTATCCGCAATGAAAAAGAATTGCATGATATTCGTGCATATATTTTTAATAATCCCGAGAATTGGGAAACAGATGAAAATTATAAAATTTAGCACAATCTTTTTTCCAACCAACATTACCCGATACCCCCCATTGAGACAAATTGAAAAGTTAGTTTACAAATTGTATAATCTAAACAAAGAAGAAATAAAATCATAGAAGGAGAGAACAATGGATAAAAAGGATGTAAATGCGGCTTTTGATTTGGTATGCGAAGAGATTGAAGGGTTGCTTAATGCAATAAACAGAGAGGTCAACGAACCATCGAACGCTCAAGATTATGATAAAGTGCAACAAATTAGTGAATTTGCAAAAAGCGTTAAGGAATTCAAAGAAAAGGTAAAATCGCTCCAAGAAGAATGGAATGCGATTCCCAAGGGAAAGCCCCCCTCTCAAGTTCGTAAAAGGCAGGGCAAAGGTAAATTGAAGAGAGGCTTAAAGACTACTAAAGAGAAATATGTAATACCTATTCTGGAATCCCTTATTGAATTGGATGGAGAAGCAAAAGTAAAAGATGTATTGAATCGCGTCCATAATAAAATGAAAGGCATCTTAAATGAATATGATTATGAAAAACTGCCGAAAACAAAGCAGATAAGATGGGAAAATACTGCTATGTGGGCAAAGAATAAGATGAAAAAGGAAGGGCTATTATCTGATGACCACCGAAAAAGAATGTGGAAAATCACAGAAGAAGGAAGTAAATATTATAGCCAGCATAAATCCCAAACCTGAACTTTCTCTCCTCAAAAAGTTCCTCATATTTCATAATAACAGTAGTTAAGTGGTATTATTATTCAAATGAAGACTCAGACGAGGAGGTAAAATGACAAAATCATTTGAAATCAGTATTAATCCTGATGTTATCAAATGGGCGAGGGAAAGTGCTGGATTCTCTGTGGAAGAAATAGCAAAAAAACTCAAAATTAGCACAGAGAATTACAAAAAGATAGAAAAAGGGGAGAAAAAACCTACTTTTAGGCAAATCGAAAATCTTTCTCATTTTTTCAAAAGACCTACTGCAGTTTTCTTACTCCCGAAACCACCTGAGGAACCCTCTATAGCTACATCTTTTCGAGTTATACCAAAGAGTGAAAAGGAACTATCTAAAGAAATAAGATTAGCCATAAGAAAGGCGAGATACTATCAAGAAATTACTAATGAATTGATGAAAGAGTTAGGATTGCACCCCAAAGCCCAGGTTCCTGAAGCAAATATTAGTGATAACCCTTTTTCATTAGCGAAAAAACAAAGAGAAAAATGTGGCATCCCTATTGAAGAGCAATTCAGATTCAAAAGTGCTTATACAGCATTTAGTAAGTGGCGAGAGATTGTAGAGGCACAAAATATTTTAGTTTTCCAGTTTAATTTTTCCCTTGAGTCAGCCCGAGGATTTTCACTTATGGATAATGACCCGCCAGCAATAGTGATTAATTCTGCGGACAATATCCTCGCTAGAATCTTTACACTCTTCCATGAGTACGCACATATATTGTTAAACATGCCGGAAATTTATACTGAAGAAGAAACTATTAATCAGTACATAGAAGTAGAGAACTGGTGCAACAGGTTTGCCTCTGAATTTTTAGTGCCAGAGGAAGAATTAAGAAAGGAACCTGCATATAAAAAATTTATAGACAGGGTTGCATCCTTGGAAGAAACTCTTGAAATTTTATCCAACAGATTCATTGTAAGTAAACATGCGATACTTACAAAGTTCAAGGCATTAAATCTAATTACACAAGAGGATTATAATAAAAAATCGGCAAAACTTAGAGAGCGATTTAGAGAGGAAAGGAAAAAATCGTTCTACAATCTACCATCTCATAAAAGATGCATTCAAGAAAAGGGTAAGAGATTTGTATTTTTTGTAATGGATTCACAAGAAAAGGGAATGATAACTTCTACTGATGCAATGGAATATTTGTCCTTAAAGTTAGAGGGTTTGAAAGAGTTATCGAAAATTCAATTAAGGAAATAGGCTTACTTGTGAATATTTATTGTATTGATACAAGTAGTATGATTGAATTAAAAGGAAAGTATCCAGAAGTAATATTTCCAAGCCTGTGGAAAAGAATAGAGGAACTTATCAGGAGAAAAGGCTTATAGCTCCCATAGAAGTTAAAAAAGAAATTGAAAAAGGGGATGATAAACTAAAAAACGGGGTAAGAAGCAAAAAAAGAAATAAAATGTTTATAAAACCAGATAGTTTCCAAGTTGAAAAAGTTAAAGAGATTTTAAGTAGATTTGGTTTTTTAAGTAAATCAGAGAAACCTGATGAACTCAGCGCTGACCCCTGGTTAATTGCTCTTGCAGCAAAAAATAACGAAGAAGAGGATAAAAAAAATCCACTATTTCAAGAGAATGTAACTACATATACAAAAAAATTACATAGTTGTAACAGAGGAATCTAAAAGAAAGCCCGAAAAGATACCAGCAGTTTGTAATGAGATTGGGATTGAATGCATCAATTTAATAGAAATGCTCGAAAGAGAGAAATGGGAATTTTAATAGAGCAATCTATCAAAAAGAAAAATCTATCAAAGAGATATTTCACGAATCTTACCTTCGAATCCTCTAAACATTACTTCTACGCATCCCTATCTGTTGTCTCTTTCCTTCCAATGGCAGACCCAACCATTTCCACCCGATACCACCCCATTGGAACGGGAAATAGACCGCCTCGTCTACAAATTATACGATTTAACCCCCAACGAAATTAAAATAATAGAATCAACCTAAACATTTACAACATTGCCTTCAAAAATATGTAGAGACGAATAAATATTCGTCTCTACGAAAACAAATAACCCCGTAGGTGCAATTCCTAAACGAACAATTCCTGTTGGGGTAATTCATGAATAGGCAATTCCCAAAGAACAATTCCTGTTGGGACGATCCCTATGGGGTAATTTCGGTTGGTGTAATGCATGTAGGGGCAATTCATGTAAGGGCAATTCATGAATTGCCCCTACAAATACCCGAACAAATCCCCGCAACAATTGACCGACCATCCCCGTAACGAACATCCGAACAATCGCCCACAACACCCACCGTAATAAATGTCCCAATAAACGTCCGAACAAATACCCGAACAAATCGCCGCAACAATTGTTCCGACAATCCCCGTAACAAACATTCGAACATTCCCCGCAACAATTGTTCCGACCATCCCCGTAACGAACATCCGAACAATCGCCCGCAACACCCCCCGTAATAAATGTCCCAATAAACGCCCGAACAAATACCCGAACAAACGTCCGCAACAATTGCCCGAACATTTGCCGTAACAATTGCACCAACCATCCCCGCCCGATTTATCCTTTTGGAATAATCCTGTACGGGCATGGTGTGCCTGCCCGAATGGTATTTTGTTATTTGATTTTCAATGTAATCATTTCATAGGGTGCGAGGGAGCGGTCTGTAAATGGTTCTGATTGAGGTTTAGGGGATAATGTGGATGTAATTACAATAGGTTTGGTGGATGTTGGTTTTTTTATTTGCACCGAAACGGGTTCGGATGTTGGGTTGAATAATCGGGCAATGTATGCCTTTTCATCGGGATTATATTTTAAATGATACAGTACCCAATCGGGGCTTATCTGTATAGGGTTGGTCGGTGGTTTGGGTATATTGTTCGTAGGAATTATAATCAGTTCAGAGTTTAATTGTTTTGCAAGGGTATCGGGATGGGCGTTGGTGTTTTTTGTATAGGGTTTTATGTAATAACGGAAAGTATGCCATCCGTCCTGAGACGCTTTATAATTTGTTTCCCAGTAATTGTTCATTACATACGAAAACACTTGCGGTTCGAGTATTAACCCTTTTTTCCAGCCTATTTCTATAGGGTCAACGGTGATTTTGCCTATCTCTATCATAGGGGCATCTGGTGTGAATAGGGTAACCCCTTTTTCCTCGTTCTGAATATCCACCCAGTCCTGAACGGTTAAATAATTTTTACAGGAACCGGGCAATTGTTGTTCGGGTAGGTGAATTACAGCGAAAGGCGTTTGATAGCGAATATTCGGGTTATCAATATTGAATGTAAAGGCGTAATGAACTGCTTCCGGTGTGCGAATGTCTTGTTTATCAATTGAGTTTACAATCTCGACAATGTCTGAATTAGCATATAGCACATATTCGCAACGAATTTCCTTAGCCCCCGGAGCAGAATTACTATGCACCACGATACTTCCCATAACAGGACCTTTTTCTTTTATCTCTATCTGGATATTTTGGGCTCGTTTTATGTTTGCAGGGTTTCTGCCTTCTGTGTAGAGATATTCACTGGTTTTGTATTGTGGGTTTTCTTTTACAAATTCTTTCCCGTCGGCTTGCGTTTTTAAGGATTTAATAGTTCCTGTTTGCGGGTCAATGAGCAGTTCGATAAGCCCATTCTGGAGGGTATTATCACTTACAACTACGGGGTTTTCTGGTGTTGGCAGCTCACCTTGTTCTATGGTAAAAGTTGCATATCCCCATCCGGGAACTTCATTCGCTATGAATACAAGATCGTTTGATTGGAGTACTTGCGAAGGGATAGGTTTTCCCTCTTTCAATACACGGTTTCCTTTCCGTCCCCATGACGCAGGGATGATGACTGTTTTTGTGCATGGGAACGGCGTCGGATTGATAACTATAATTTGTGAAACTGTTTGATAGTCTGGTTGAAAGTTGTTTATAAATAGATTGAACAAGTCCGCCTTAATCTTTTCTGCATTTTCCGCAAAGGATTTTTTTATCGCCCATTGTTCTTTTACAAAGGGATTGTCTGGTTCCGAAATGCTGTTATGGGCTCCCCATGTATGCTCATCGTAAAGGATAGCGTTTTCCCATGCGGATTGAAATTTTTCAGCGGGATATTTATCCGAAAACCATAATGCCCATAGTGTTTCCAAATTCATGAGTTTCCGTACCGTATTGCGATTTAGTGCTGTTTCTCGTGCTGAAGATGCAGCGCCATCTTCCCAGTAAGGGGTAATTTCACCGGCAAAGGAAGGCAAATCGTTCCCATACTTTTCTTCAAAGGTTTTTAGTGCTTTCCTGGCAGTTGTAATCACCAGTTTTGGGGTTTTATGTTGTTCATTCCACTGTTTCACAAAATCGGGCAATTTATCATCGGGTGGTCCATTATCGCTGGCAATGCTATATCGTGCTAAAGTTATATCGTAGGGGAAATTCCGTCCTTCCAATTCTGCAAGGTAATTGCGTATTTGTTCTGGCATAGCATTTGTCCCACCGAAGAACCAACTGTATCCCGCAAAACCAATCCATGTAAGGACTTTGTGTTTGCCGCAGGGAGATGTCCAGTAAAAAGGTTTATCGCCCCAAACTTCGAGGATATTCCCTATCCGCCAGGATAAGTTCGGACCGATAAAAAAGTATTTTACACCTGCTTGAGCCAGTGTGGGAATTAATCCCCATGTGTATCCTGGAACATCAGTTATAAGGGCAGAGTCAATGGTTGTGCCTAATTCTTTTGATAAATAATGGGCTTCATCGAGAAGGTGTGTAAGTTCTTCACCGTTACAAAGACCTGTGAGTTGATTTGCAAAAAGAGCCGGTAGTTCGAAGTATCCCTCATTAACCGCTTTTTTAAACCGCTCCTTTGTCTGCTCATCAGCGGATTGCCAAAAACTTTTTACCGCCCATAAAACCTCTGCCGACCAATGGAACTGGGCTTCCGCAGGATAGTCCTTTGTCTTTTCAATGAGGTCTAATGCTTTGGCGAGATTTCCCTGTTGAATTTTTAACACATCTGTTTGTATATGGGTATAACCAATATCATTGTGAGAATGAGGGACAAGATATAAAGTTATTTGTTTGGCAGGAGGGATAATAAAATCCCGAGTTGCAACTGTTTTGTCTTCTTTTTTGATTTCAATAGACGAAAAAGTGTCCTTATCTACCTCTTTTACATCGTAATAGATAGTATTCCAGCCAGGTTGAAGGTTTATATCTATCGGGTCATTGTTTGTAATCGTAATTTTTCCTTGAAAAGGCTGACCATAACAACGAACAGGTATCCGTACTTCCCGAAGTTCTTTATCCTCGATAGATTTAACAAGAGGAATAGGCACGGGTTTACCGATACGCAATATAGTTTTTTGCGGTTCTGCTAATTCAAACTTATCTGGAGTGAATAATTGCACCGAGTCGTAGATAAACCAACTGCCACTTGAAACTGTAAACTGAATGACATTTTCTCCCAACCTTAATAATGAAGATGGGAAAGGAATTTCAATTTTCTTTGCGGAAGATACAGAACCGTCAAAGATACTTAAAAATTCGTCGGTTCCATTTCCGGGTGGAAGTCGAACTGGGAAATTTGTTCCATTTACATATACCGTCAAATTAGGCGGATAATTTTTATTAAACTCCAATAAATACAAATTTAATTGGACATCGCCCTGTGTCTCTACAGACTTTAAAAAAAATAGGACTGTAAAAATATGGGGTATAGTTTGAGCCCATTCGTCCTTAGGTCCGGGATGAATATAACACCAATCTTCCGCAGGATTGGAATGCCCGACCATAAAATAAGAATCATCCCCATAACGGGAGTAATTTGTAGGTGCCAGAGCAAACTCTAAACACTTATTGTCTGGTGAACCTATCTCCCAGAGCAGTTTCGGTGACGGAGTATTTACAGGAGTATTATCTTGCCCCATAGCAACAATAGATAAACACAGGAAAGAAACAGCGAAGATAAATAGTAGAAAAATTCGTTGAGCCATATAAAAGTTACTCCTATCTGTTTTACATTTTTTTATTTATAGAAATCTTCTTTTATTCGTAAAGATTATGTTGATTATATTGAATATATGAGCAGGCAACCATCATTGAAAACAAATTAAACACCTTTTATATTTTCGCCCCAGATAATGCGATGTAATTGAATCTGTAATCGCACCGACAAACCATCTTGCAAAATCCAGTGAGCAAATTCCTGTAAAGATATACGCCCGGCAACAGGGGAGAATAAGACAGCACGACATTTCCTGTCCAATTGAAATTCTTTAATCTTTTGGACTGCATAATCATAATCATTTCTATCTGCAATGACAAACTTCACCTCATCAAGAAAAGGATTCAAATAAATGATATTATCCCATAACATTTGATTTTCCATGCCACTTGAAGGACATTTAATATCCATAACTTTAATCACCCCTGGGGGAACATTTTTAACAGAACATGCTCCGTTCGTTTCTAACAGAACCGTATATCCCTTCTCCATAAGTATTTTCATCAATAAAAAAACAGGTTCCTGGAGCAAGGGTTCTCCCCCTGTAATCTCCACCATCTTACATTTATATTGAGAGATGATATTCAAAATTTCCTCAATAGTAAAAAAAGTTCCCTTTTCAAAGGCATACCTCGTATCACACCACGAACAATCCAGGTTACACCTTGACAACCGTATAAAAATCATTGGACACCCCGCCCAAGTAGACTCCCCCTGTATACTATAAAAAATCTCACACACTTCAAGATTGTAAACTTCATTAAAAGCCATATACATCTCAGTTTTTTATATTTTGTAAATTATGTAATTAAAAATGAATAAAATTGAGAATAACAAGGGAATCCTATTTAAAGCAAAACAAAAGTAATTTTTAAAAAATCAAGTCTTTGTTGTAGAATGAACGAATAGAATTTTCTCTATCTGTGATTATAGTTTAATAATATAAAATTATTACTTGATCTATTATAGATTTTTAACCCTTTTTAATATTGAGGTTTTATGAATAAGAAAGAACTTGGCTCAAAAACAGCTAAAGGTGGATTTGCGAATGAGCAAGCAGTATGCAGAAAGTTTAATTCTTGGAAAAAAGATAAAGAAGCCCAAGAATGGCTGCAAGTAATGGGATATAATCTCGATAAAATTAAATCTGTACAAGCAATTCAAATACCTATTAGAATAAAAAAGTCAGATATAACTAAATTTGGTGTAGAAGAAGATGAATATGAAAAATTTATTAAATACAAAAAAGCAGACGCACAACTAAAAATATGTATTAGAATTGGAGACATCTTGAAAATTGAAAATTTATCTCTAAAAAAAGCGAATCGAGACGCTGACTACAATCAGATTGATAAAAGAACAATTGATAGTTATCGGGAAATGTGGGGGTTTGATGAAGAAATATCTTATTGGCTTAAACTTTTTACAGGAGAATTAAATCCCAAAGAAGAAATGAAAAAAGGTAATCTCAAAGAACAAAAGAATAAAAGATTTAAAGATACAAGGCGTCTATTTCTTGATGAAATTCCCTCAAAAATGCAGAATAAAATCATTAACTTTTTTAAGAAAAATAGAATTAGAGTGGTAAGTGATATAATAAAAGGGAGAGGAGGATTATCTGCAGATTGGATGTTAGTTGCAAAATATGACAAGATAAGTAATGCAACTACATGGGTACTAAAAGATATAAATTTTGTGATGAACTTTTTTGGTAATGGCAAAATATGTATTTCCCCTAAGGGAAGCCTCTATATTGGAAGAATTACAATGCAGAGAAAAGGTGGAACCCCCGACCCGACAAAAATTCAGTTCAAAATTAAACCTTGTGAGTTATTTGGCAGTGGAGCATAAGCATGGAAATTAATAAAGTTCATTTAGGAGATTGCATAAAGATAATGCAAAATATGCCAGATAACTGTATTGACCTAGTGTTTGCAGACCCTCCTTTTAACATTGGGATAAAATATGATGTGCATAACGATAATATGCCTTATGAAGAATACTATAACTGGTCAATGCAATGGATAAGCGAATGTTATAGATTATTAAAAAAGAATGGAAGTATCTATATCGCTATTGGAGATGAGTTTGCCGGTGAAATAAGTATTATCCTAAAGAAAACAGGTTTCTATTTTAGAAACTGGATTATTTGGTATTACACTTTTGGACAAAATCAACGGAAGAAATTTAATCGGGCTCATACACATATTTTGTATTTCACCAAAGACAAGGAAAAATTTACATTTAATGATAAGGATATAAGAATTCCATCTGCAAGACAGATTGTTTATAGAGACAAAAGAGCAAATCCGATTGGCAAGATTCCTGACGATGTTTGGCAATTTTCAAGAGTATGTGGAACATTTAAAGAGCGAATAGGAAGTCATCCGTGTCAGATGCCAGAAGATTTATTGGAATTGATAATAAAAACAAGCTCTAATATGGGGGATATTATATTAGACCCCTTCGGAGGAACAGGAACAACCTCCGCCGTAGCTAAAAAGTTAAATCGGAAATATATTACTATAGAAATTTCAAAAAAATATTACGAGATTATCTTAAAAAGATTAAACGGTGAAATAAAAGAAATGAAAAAGAACAACAAGGCAGAAACACTTTATCAAAAATTTTTATTCGATTTTGATTATTAAACCTTCAAAATAGAAAAAAAAATCATCTTCCAAATACATTTTTTATGGCTTCGAGGTAGGCGTAGCCGTGGTTGGTATCGGGTTCGAGGTAGCTGCCTTCGGTCCATTCATTCCATGCGTTGATGGTTAATGTTTTGTTGCAGATAGGAGTGCTGTCTAAAAATGCACGGCATTTTTCTAAAGCGGCTTGGAATTGTTCGGGGGTGTTTCCAGAAAGAATAGGCGTGAATGGATAACCTTTATTCTGGAACGGGTCACTTTGATTACATCTTGGAGAAGAGTCCCAACCCATAGAAACATTGGGAAAATAAGGAACGCCAAATTGTTGGGAGCGTTCCAGCCAGATTTTATCAAAGCGACTGGCTACTTCGGAATATGGAGTTTCTGGGAAGTTATTCAATGGTGTATCCAATACCCACGCATAGGAGGTTACACTATCTATATTAAGATAGCGAATGAGTTCCGCTGGGGTCATTTTTCCAACAACGCATTTTGGCATGCGGTTTTCTACATTAACTACATTGATATGAACACCGGGGAAGCCTTTGTCAATGGCTTTTTTCTGGAAATTATCCAGTGCTTTTTTTGCATTTTCTAAACCGCCAA
>Ga0272448_1009137_pt1 | contig 10174 bp, 9 predicted proteins | sample YNPCB0191_FD_202220 | JGI IMG/M metagenome (GOLD analysis project Ga0272448, IMG submission 202220) | Hot spring sediment microbial communities from Yellowstone National Park, WY, United States - YNP-CB-019-1 | ecosystem: Environmental > Aquatic > Thermal springs > Hot (42-90C) > Sediment... | reverse complement strand
ATAACTTGCCCTGCGATGTGCAACTTTATAACGAATTCCATGCGCTCTTGGTCCATACCGGTTATCTTTATTGTAAGCCTGAGCCATTATGTGAAGAGTGTCCGTTAGCAAACTTTTTTCGGAAAGAAAAGATATGAACGAATTGAAATATGGAGAAAAGGAAATTGCGGAAGCAAAATTAGAATGTTGGCCTAATCCCACTCCGGGAAAAGACTATACCATCGAGATTGCTTTTCCCGAATTTACCTGTCTTTGTCCCCGTTCTGGTTATCCGGATTTTGCTACCATCCGGGTCAAATATGTCCCGGATAAATTTATAGTGGAACTAAAATCGTTTAAGCTTTACCTTAATCAATACCGGAGTAGATATATCTCTCATGAGGAAGCCACCAATAAAATATACCAGGATCTGGAAAATACGCTTAAGCCAAAATTTCTTGAAGTAATTGGGGATTTTAACCCCCGGGGAAATGTAAAAACTACTATTAAAGTCTCTTCTTCCGAAGAACGATAAAGATTTTTCCCGAAAAAAAGACCGCAGAGCAAAATTCAGCCTGCGGTCTTTTTTTCAGCCAAAAGTTATTTAGTTCTTTCACTTTTTCGGGTTAGAATTTTTTAAAGTCAGAGTAAGAACTGCTCCTACTGCCAGCAAAATCCCGGCAGTTATAAACGAAGAGGAAAAGCTTCCCCCACTGCTGGCTTGAAGCATCTGGGATAACCGGCTTAAGATAAATCCTCCCACTCCCCAGGCAGTAAAAACTATCCCATAGTTGATCCCAAAGTTTTTTAGCCCATAGAGATCCTTGGTAAAGGAGGGGAATAACGAAAGGTTAGTTCCATAATTAAATCCAATTAAAGTAGCCAGCAATACTAACACCAAGGCAGTGGTGCCTTTGTTCCCTACCACTGGAATAGCAATGAACATTAACAGTGCCTGGAATGCCAGCATAATAAAAAGAGTCTGTTTTCGGCCGATTTTATCGGAAAGCATACCGGCAATAATTCTTCCTGCAGCATTCCCAACCGCCAGAATGGCTACTGCAACAAACGCCGCACTTCCCAGACTGTTTTTTGCCATTCCCGCTATACTGCTAATTACCATCAGCCCTGCACCCGCGCCAATAAAGTAGAGTACCCATAAAAGGTAAAAAGAGGAAGTTTTCATCATTTGAAGAGGAGAATAGTCTTTTTGAACTACTGAGGCAGTTGCCGGAGTAATTTTTGCGCTTTTGCTGGGATGGGGATTAGCCGGAACTTTTCCCGGAGAGAATCCGGCCGGCGGATTTACCAGATTTAAAGATAATCCGCAGACTACTAAAAAGAAGGCGATTCCGAAAAACATCATCGCATTTTGTAATCCCCAAATTTTGAGAAGATATTCGGAGAGGGGAGCAATATAAACCGAAGCCAGCCCAAAGCCCGAAACCACTAATCCAGCAATTAGTCCAGTTTTTTCCGGCGGAAACCATTTGAGGGCAGGGGGGGTAGCAGCAGAATAACCAAAACCGATACCCATTCCCGCTAACACGCCAAATCCTAAAACCCAGGCAATGTAATTAGTGGTTTGGGAAATCCAGATAAAGCCGATTCCCACTAAGATTCCACCAATAAAAGCAGTTATCCGAGGGCCAAACTTATCTTGACATTTTCCCGCTAAAATCATGGAAAAGGCAAAAACCAGGCAACAAACTGAATACGGGTCATTAAGTTTAGCCAGCTCCCAGTTAAATGCTCCCGGTCCTCCGGCTTCAATCGAAGCCTTTATTGCCCCTTTAAATATGCTCCAGGTATAAAGAATACCCAGTGCTAAGTTGATTGCGGTTCCGGAAAAGGTAACCAGCCACCCTTTATTTTTTACTTCCGCTACCATATTATTTTCCTTTCTTTAAAGTAAAGTACTTACTACCAACTATAAATAACCGCAGTCTGGATACGATTATCGGTGCCATCCCGTTTACCAATATAATCAGTATCCCAATAACTATATTCTAAGCAGAGATTGACTGGCGGGATGAGATTGTAATAAAAGTTTCCGTAATAGAAAGTATTCCGACTGCGCATACCCAAGCTCAGTTGGTCATTACGCGGATCATCAATTCCTAATCCGGCATTATATTTCCATTTCTTATATTGATAGGTAATCTGCGCCCATCCCCCAATTGTCTTGATGATTGACGTGTAGTGTTCATCGAAAGGTACCACATTACTTCCGATTTTTTTCGTCTGGGCGTTTATACCCTGCAAAATCCCGCCAAAGTAATCATCCAGGTTTTCACCGACAAATGCTTCGCCCTTAAAGGATAAGCAACTTGTAAGTGGAACCTCAAAATCTCCATTTAATGACCACGTTTTCATTCTTTTTTGATGCAATGCTGAACTTATTAAACCCCAATCAATCTCCTCTTTACCGTAGTGTCCGGAGATTCCAAACGTACTATCTTTACCCGCAAACAGCTTAGTAACATAGGCAATTCTTCCTTGCACGGTTGGATAACCTACATCCTCTCCATCATTTTTTGTATCCATATCGAAATCCTCATTAATCGTACCTTTAGTTCTGGCTATCGCCAAAGCAGAAATAAGCTTGTTATTCTCATTAAAGGGGTAGGTATAGGTAAACCTCAACTGTGGCCGGCGATAACCAATGTTACCGACTGACCAGGCTACCGTATACATTACTGTATTGGGAGTAAGCGGAGAAATAAGATCACTGGTTTGACCAGCAAGGATGCTCAAATTCTTTCTGGTCAATTCTACATAAGCGTGGCGGAGAAGCAAATTGGCTTTATTTTCGTGCTGGGTTGCGTCTCCATACAGATCGAATTCAAACCTCCCTTTTGCCTGCCAGGAGTAGCTCTCGGGAGCTAAGATATAAAAGCCGATCCTGGTCTCGCGGGCGGTCATAGTAAAGCTATTATCATTTCTGTTTTTGCGGCCGGTTGTAAAATCCCTTTGTTCACTGGGGACATACAAAACAAAATTTCCCGAGGAAGGATAAACCCGGCTATCGTCATAAGCTGCATCTAACTTAATAAAACCATAAGGTTTAAATTTAAATTCACTTAGAATCGAAGGGGCAGAAACTACTTTTACCTTTTCTTCCGCCTGCTCGACTTTTTGCTCCACTTTATCTACTCTTGCCTTTTCTTGAGTTTGCGTTTTCTGCTGTTCCTGGAGCAAAAGTTTGAGTTCGTTTACTTGTTTTTCCAGTTCCTCAATTCTTTTCTGGAGTTGTTCGGTTGAAGGTTGTGCCCATCCGGTTTTATGGTTTATGCCGAAAAATAAAATTAGACTTATTGCTGCGAATAAAAAATATTTTTTTATCAAGATCCACCTCCTTTGTCAGTTCAATACCCGTGTTGATTTAAACCAAGCAGAAAATAGTAGGCTAAACTGGATAACTGAGCTCAAGTTTAAAACTTGAGCTCAGTTAATTAAAAGGCAAAATGGAATTAAACTCTTCCTTTGATTAAAACATCAACCACGCTGGGATCAGCGAGGGTAGTAGTATCACCCAGGTTAGTGATATCACCGGCGGCAATCTTCTTCAGGATACGGCGCATAATCTTACCGCTTCTCGTTTTCGGTAAAGCATCAGCATAGTGAATTTTGTCCGGGCTGGCAATTGGACCAATTTCTTTACGGACATGAGCAATAAGCTCTTTCTTTAACTGTTCCGTTTTTTCTACCCCCAGTTTCAAAGTAACGAAAGCATAAATCCCTTCACCCTTAATTTCGTGGGGGAATCCTACTACTGCGGCTTCGGCTACTGCCGGGTGAGAAACTAAGGCGCTTTCGATTTCGGCAGTTCCCATTCGGTGACCGGAAACATTGATTACATCATCTAAACGTCCCATAAACCAGAAGTAACCATCTTCATCTTTTCTTGCTCCATCGCCAGCAGTATAGTATCCGGGGAACTGAGTAAAATAAGTCTCATAGAATCGTTCGTGAGCTCCGTACACTGTGCGCATCATCCCCGGCCAGGGTTTCCGGATAACAAAGTAACCACCTTCGTTTACATCTGCTTCGGTCCGGTCTTCTCTTAATACGCAAGCGTCTATCCCAAAAAATGGGACGGTTGCCGAGCCCGGTTTAAGCGGAATTGCTCCTGGTATAGGACTTACAATTGCTCCACCAGTCTCGGTTTGCCAGTAGGTATCTACGATCGGGCAACGCTCTTTCCCTACTACCGTATAATACCACATCCAGGCTTCCGGGTTGATCGGCTCCCCTACTGTTCCTAATAAGCGAAGGCTACTTAAGTCATGTTTATTTACCCAATCATCCCCTTCTCGCATCAATGACCGCATTACTGTCGGAGCAGTGTAGAGGATTGTAGCTTTATATTTTTCCACAATTTCCCAGAAACGGTCGGGTTTGGGGTAGGTAGGAACTCCCTCAAACATAAGCGAAGTAGCCCCAACTGATAGAGGACCATAAACAATATAGCTATGTCCGGTAACCCAGCCGATGTCAGCGGTGCACCAGTGAATATCATCATCTTTAATGTCAAAAATATATTTCATTGTGGCGTGTACATAGGCGAGGTATCCACCGATAGTATGAAGCACTCCCTTTGGTTTACCCGTGCTTCCACTGGTATAAAGAATAAACAAAGGATCTTCCGCATCCATAACTTCAGCCGGACAATCCGGGCTGGCATCTTTCATCAAATCATCCCACCACAGGTCTCTTCCAGCTTCCATTTTGGTCGGCTTATCAGTTCGTTTAACCACCACCACTTTTTTCACATTGGGGCAGGACTTAAGAGCTTCATCTGCATTATCTTTAGCGGAAATGCTTTTTCCGCTGCGGGGATAAAAATTAGTGGTAATAAGAAGTGATGACTCACAGTCTAAGATCCGGTCGCGGAGGGACTCGGCACTAAATCCTCCGAATACCACGCTATGGATTGCCCCAATTCGGGCACAAGCCAGAAGAGCGATGGGTAATTCGGGAATCATCGGAAGATAAATTGACACCCGGTCTCCTTTTTTTACTCCCAGGCTTTTTAAGACATTGGCAAATTTACAGACTTCCTGATGAAGCTGGGCATAAGTAAAAGTTCGTTCCTCACCTTCAGGTTCTCCCACCCAAAGGAGAGCAATTTTGTCTTTTCGGGGAGTATTGAGGTGCTTATCCAGGCAGTTTTTTGCCGCATTGATTTTAGCTCCGATAAAGAATTTGATATAGGCTTTGTTGAAATCATACTCCATGAATTTATCCCACCGCTTATCCCACAAAAGTTCATCAGCAATCCGGGACCAAAATGCCTCTGGATTTTCTATTGATTCTTTGTGTAACTTTTCGTATTCCTCTCGGCTCTTTATCGCTGCTTTTGCGACAAATTCTTGGGAAGGGGGAAAGACACGTTCTTCCGCCATCATTGAAGTAATCGTTTTTTTATCGGCCATACTTTTTACTCCTTTCTTTTAGATAAATTATTTGGTTTTATCCACTTATGAATGAATCATCATTCAATTTTAAAGCGGCAATATATATGCCAAAAAAATTTGCTTGTCAAGCTTTTTTAACTCCGAAAAACTCTTTTTTTTCAATTAGATAATTAAAAGATAAAAATAAATAAGGGGAAAAATAAAAAAATTTTTTTACACCCTGTAAATTATTCCGCAACCGTAAAGGAGAAAATTATCCTTGGCTACATTTTCCGCATTTTCTCGACCACTTATCTCGGATATAAAGGTAAAGGATTAACCTTAACCCGGGGAAGAGAGAATGGTTTTCCTAAAAAGGTTGCATTTGTCTCACTAAGAATTTATTTCCGCTTGTTATTTTGCTGGTATTTTTCCCTTAACTTTTGATTTACAAAATCAGGGACTAAGCCTTCAACCGATCCTCCGGAAAATACTACTTCTTTAATGATCCGGGAACTGACATAAAACCATTTATACCCAGTCATCATAAAAATAGTTTCTACCTTTCGGTCCAATCTTCGGTTCATCAGTGCCATCTGGTATTCATATTCAAAATCTAAAACTGCCCTCAACCCGCGAAGCACGATATGGGTATTGCATTTTTGGAGATAATCTACCAATAATCCGGTAAAACTGTCGACCGTTATTCGGGGGTTATCCCCCACTGCTTTTTTTATCATCTCCAACCGTTCTTCTGCGGTAAAAAGTGGTGTTTTAGCAGGATTGACGGCAACGGCTACGATTATCCGATCAACTACATTTAGCCCTCTCCGGATTAGATCTAAATGTCCATTGGTAATAGGATCAAAAGTTCCCGGGTATACCGCGACTCGTTCCATAAAAACCCCCTTGGTTATTAAGTTTGATTTCCAGAAAAAAAGAAAGAAATTAACGATTGGCCATACTTACGCTGGTCCATAATTTTAAGTTTACCATAGGTATCTTCTATCTTTTCCTTATGGTAATGTTCAGCAATAATTATCCCCTTCGGAATTAGGATCTCGGATTCATTTAATTCTAAAAGAGTTTTTCCTACCAGCTGTTTCTGGTAAGGTGGATCTAAAAAAATTAATTTAAACTTTTTTCTCCGGGTGTTAAGAATCTTTATCCCTCTACTTACCGGTACTTTTAGGATTTCAACATATTCGCTTAGCTGGCAAGAGTCAATATTTTTTTTCAGGATAGGAATGACCGCGGAATTACATTCGACAAAAACCCCTTCTTCCATTCCTCGGCTCAAGGCTTCAATCCCTAAACTCCCGGTTCCAGCAAAAAGGTCTAAAACTGATCCTCCGGTTAAAAAAGGGGTTAAAATGTTGAATATTGCTTCCCTTATTTTTTCCGAAGTTGGCCGCAATGCCTTAATCCTTCCGGTATATAATCGTCTTCCTTTTAATCTTCCTCCGGTAATCTGCACTAAAACACTCTTTCTTTATCTTCCCAAATATACTTAACTACTAAATCGCCTACCTCGGAAGTAGTATATCCCATCTGCCCCGCGGAAACACTTTTCAGATGATAAGCCAGCACTTTTTTTACCGCTGCTTCAATCCTTTTTCCTGCTTTTTCTTCTTGCAATTCTTCTAACATCATCTGGGCAGCTAAAATTGCGGCAATCGGGTTAATCATATTTTTACCCGCATACTTGGGAGCAGAACCTCCCATCGGTTCAAACATCGATACTCCTTCGGGGTTGATATTGCCGCCGGCTGCTACTCCTAATCCTCCTTGAATCATTGCGCCTAAGTCAGTGATAATATCGCCAAACATATTATCAGTTACAATTACGTCGAACCATTCCGGATTCTTTACCATCCACATACAGATAGCATCCACATGGGCATAATCGGTTTTAATATCCGGGAATTCCTGAGCAACTTCATTAAATACCCTCTCCCAGAGGTCAAAAGCATAGGTTAAGACATTGGTCTTACCACAAAGAGTAAGTTTTTTCTTCTTGTTCCGTTTTCGGCAAAAATTAAAGGCATACCGGATACACCGCTCTACCCCTTTTCTGGTGTTAATTGACTCTTGGATTGCCACTTCATCGGGAGTGCCTTTTTTGAAAACACCCCCGCTTCCGGTATATAAACCTTCGGTGTTTTCCCGGACTACTACAAAATCTATATCTTCTGGTCCCTTGTCTTTAAGCGGGGTTTCTACTCCGGGATAAAGTTTCACCGGTCGAAGATTAATATACTGATCAAGGGTAAAGCGAATGGTGAGCAATATCCCTTTTTCTAAAATTCCCGGCTTAACTTTCGGATGACCAATTGCTCCTAAATAGATGGCATCCATTTTCCGAAATTCTTCCAAAATAGAGGGGGGAAGAATTTCTCCGGTGCGAAGATACCTTTCCCCACCGATATCATAAAAAACAAAATCAAGTTTTAAATTTTCTACTTCAGCTACTGCTTTTAAGACTTTAATTCCTTCAGTAATTACTTCTGGTCCTGTCCCATCTCCGGGAATCACTGCGATAGTATAGGGTTTACTCATGGGTTAATCCTTCCTTAATTTTTTTTTGAGCGTAGTTCATTAATCCTCCGCAGGCAATTAACTCCTGCATAAAGGGGGGTATGGGGTTAGCCTTAAATCTTTTATTTCGGGTAAGGTTGATGATCTCACCGGAAGTCCCATCTATCTCCAGCTCTTCTCCCTGGGCTACATTGTCCACTAATTCGGGTGATTCAAAAATTGGAAGCCCGGTGTTAAAAGCATTTCGGTAAAAAATCCGGGCAAAACTCTTAGCTATTACACAGGTAATACCGGCAGCTTTAATGGCTAAGGGAGCATGTTCCCGGGAAGAGCCACAGCCAAAATTTCGGTCAGCGACAATAATATCTCCTGGTTTTACTTTTTCGGGGAAATCCGGATCCACATCTTCCATACAATGTTTGGCTAATTCATTAGGGTCAGAGGTATTAAGATACCGGGCAGGGATAATGCCATCAGTATCAATATTAGCTCCAAATTTCCATACTTTTCCTCTAAATTTCACTTTCTTCTCCTGGTTAAGTTGATTTATAGTTCGTGGGGACCTCCAATTCTTCCTAAGATAGCGGAAGCAGCGGCAACTGCAGGATTCGCAAGATAAACTTCACTTTCGGGATCTCCCATTCGACCTACGAAATTCCGGTTAGTGGTTGCCACTGCCCGTTCTCCTTTGGCTAAAATCCCCATATGGCCTCCTAAGCAGGGACCGCAAGTAGGGGGACTGATTACTGCTTTGCTATCGAGAAAAATTTGGATTAATCCTTCTTCTAACGCTTGACGATAAGTCCAGGGAGTAGCAGGGATAATAATTAACCGGATATAAGGAGCAACTTTTCGTCCTTTTAAAATTCGGGCCGCGGTTCTTAAGTCTTCAATTCTTCCATTAGTACAGGAACCAATTACCACCTGATCAATGGGGATATAGCCTACTTTGCTTATTGGACGCACATTAGAGGGAAGGGGAGGAAAAGCTACCTGGGGTTCGAGCGCGGAAACATCATATCTTTTTACTTCAATATAATCAGCATCAGGATCACTATTATACAGGGTATATTCTCTTTTTTTCCTCTCGTCGATATAAGCTTTAGTTATTTTATCCGGAATAAAGATACCGTTTTTTGCTCCGGCTTCAATTGCCATATTAGCCATGGTAAGCCGGCTGGACATAGGGAGGTTATCAATCACTTCGCCAGTAAATTCCATCGCTTTATAACGAGCACCTTCTACTCCAATATCTCCGATAGTGAATAAAATCAAATCTTTCCCTTCTACCCAGGGAGAAAGTTTCCCCTCATAAACAAATTTTATTGTCTCCGGAACCCGAAACCAGCTCTCCCCGGTTATCATCGTGTAAGCTAAATCAGTACTTCCCACTCCAGTAGCAAATGCTCCTAAGGCGCCGTAGGTACAGGTATGACTATCCGCTCCAATAACTAAATCTCCCGGAAGCACTAAACCAAGTTCAGGTAAAAGAGCATGCTCTATCCCCGCTTCTCCTTGTTCAAAGTAATAGGGTAAATTTTGTTCTTTGGCAAAGTCACGTAATATTTGACATTGTCGGGCGGAAAGAATGTCTTTATTCGGAGTAAAATGGTCTGGAACCAAAATAACCTTATTCCGATCAAATACTTTTTTGCCTCCCGCTTTGCGAAATTCTTCAATTGCAATTGGAGCAGTAACATCGTTTCCCAGGGCGATATCTACCCGGGCACTGATAATTTCACCTGGTTTTACCTTTTCCTTTCCGGCATGGGCAGCTAATATTTTTTCCGTTATCGTCATTCCCATAAAACTACCCCTCTCACGCTAAGTTAATTTAAAAATCAGGTTCTTCTCCCATTTAAGTTGATAGAAACATATATTTATGCTTTGCTCATCACCCTCTATCCAAATATTAGACAATTCGGGATAAAACTGATACCATCCCTTCCGGGTGACAATTATGTTGTGTTACGGGGTATACGTCATGCTGAACTTGTTTCCGCATCTCTTATAACTCTAACCCCACCCACATTCTTTTTCCAACTAATCGGGAGATAAACCAAAAATTTAAAGATTAATCCGTATAACCTTAAAAATTAAAGTTGTCAAACTAATAATTTAATGCTTCCCTGACTTTTTCTAAAAGCTGGGCTATACTAAACGGCTTCATTATTATCTTTGCCCCCTCCCCTAATATCCCATGATGCACTATCGCATTCTCCGTATAACCACTCATATACAATACCTTACTCTCTACC
>Ga0272448_1009136_pt1 | contig 10174 bp, 5 predicted proteins | sample YNPCB0191_FD_202220 | JGI IMG/M metagenome (GOLD analysis project Ga0272448, IMG submission 202220) | Hot spring sediment microbial communities from Yellowstone National Park, WY, United States - YNP-CB-019-1 | ecosystem: Environmental > Aquatic > Thermal springs > Hot (42-90C) > Sediment... | reverse complement strand
ACGCTCGAGGCGGCCACACGCGAAGCTGGGATCGCGCTGCGCGCTGATCCCGAGAAACACGGCCGGTGGCACGAAATCCGGATCGAGCCTCACAAAAACCGCATCGTGCTGGACCGCAGATCGCCCCACTCCCGCACCAGACCGTTCGATCTGGAACGCCACTGTCGCCTCCAGCCGGGGGCGCCGATCCACCTGCGCATTGTGGTCGATGGAACGTGCGTAGTGGTGTATGTGAATAACGCCGTTGCCATGTCCGGGCGTGCTTATGAATCGTTCGGCACGGGATGGGGTCTGTTCGTCAACGAGGGCAGCGCGCGCTGCGAATTGTCGCTGCGAACCCGGTAACCGGCCTGATGAATTGGTGCCACACTGCGCGTCGGCCAAATCCATCACCTGGGGCGTTTAGCCCGCTGGCGCACCAGCCAGTCGGGGATCTCGCCAAACGGGTAGCCAGCGTCGGGAACGAACAGGCCGATATCGCCCTGCGAGCGATCCAGGTCGATGTCCCCCGCGCCCAGCGAGAATACTTCTTTGCCGTCGCGTTTCACGGTTACGCCCTCGGTGAAGAGAATCTCGTCTGCGCCCACCTTCACGCCGTTGGGGACAGCGTTCACCGCGGGCGGCCGGCCGGGGTAAAGCACGGTTATGAACTGGCCCTGCTGGCCGCGAACGGTAAGGCGCGCGCCCTGTGTTGACTCGGTTCCGCCGTTATCGTGACTCCACGGAAATGACTCGAAATCGAAACTCGCGGGCTCCACGCAGACAAGCGTGAGCCGGCCGGCGAAGTCCACCTCGGGGCCGCTGCGGCGCATGGCGTCGGCCCGGACGTGGAGACAATACGTGGCTGCCAGCGGCTCGGGCGCCCGGAACTCATCGCGGATGACGAAGTAATCCTGCGGCCCGCCTTTGACGAGGACGATGGTGCGGCGATAAACGAGCGGTTTGGCGAAGGCATGCTGGGGGTACGCCTGATGCCAGATTTCCGGGGGCAGCTTCGCCACCTCTCGCAGCCGTTCCGATTCCACCTGGCCCATGGCGGCATCCGCAACAGGCGAGGTTTTGAACGCTATGAGTCGTTCATATCCATCCATGTTCGCGTAGGGGAACTTCTCGGTGTGAAACGCTACGCGATTGTGCATATGTTCCTGACCGGCCCGCGGGTGATACGAGCAGTGGTGGTCCACGGCCAGGGGTCGGGCGTTGGCGCAATAGTGGAAGGCGAGCTGGTCGCCATGATAGTGCCCGCGGTTGGGGCCGCTCTTGAAGGCGAGATACGTTTCCCTTTCGGTGCCCGGATTGTTGGTGAAGATGACGCCGAAACCGGGCAATTCCTCGGTGACGAATTTGCGGACCTCTTCGGCGGGCACATCAACTATCGGCGGGCCGCCCTCCTTTGCGGGATGGGTATCGCCCATCGGCAGGGTCCGGCGAACGTTGCCGTCGGGCTGAGTGATGCGCTTCTGGAAATACTCAGCCGCCTTGAAGCGCTCCCACGTGGTCGGGTCGAAGCCGAGGTGCTCGCGGCACACTTTGGCCAGTTCGGTCCAGTTGCGCAGTGCGTAGGCAACGTAGCCCGGGCATTCCTGGCCCGCGCCGCCCGGGAGCGTGATGGAGTGGGCCATGTCCTCGCGCAGCTTCTCCTCGGCAGCGCGGCGCAGGGCCTCGAAATGCGGACAGGCCTTGAGTTGAGCGGTCAGCGCTATGGGAACACGCATGAAATCCGTGAAAAAGTTCGGGTTTTCGGGGCTCCAGTAGTTCCAGTAAGTGCCATAGGCGTCGGGATGCATCATCACCTGAACGCGCGTCAGAGTGGAGAAGTCCCCGGCCTTTCCGGCGTCGGCGATGGCGCGACGCCCCGCGCCGCGTATGCCGCCGGTGGGATTCATCTGGCCGCCGTCGTAGAAGTTCATCCCCGCGAAGGCGCCCTTCTGGCCGGGCCATTCGAGAAGGAACTCGTGGTTCAGCTTATCCAGTGCTTCCCACGCGTAGCGGGCCACGTAGGTTGTGTCAACCGGCGCAAGCGCTGGCGCGAACAGCCACCACAGCCGCTGGCCCTTCCACGTGGGGCAACGCAGGCCGGCATAGTCGCCGGTCGGCTTTACGACGACCTCGATGCTGTTGTTGTGCGGCCAGATCCACCGGCTGGCGCGGACAGCCACTGCGCCAAGATAGTTGCTGCCGTCGGTTGCAGCAAAAGCCCAGCCATCTCTGTAATGCTGGTTCCAGCGGGGAAGGAGATTGATGAACAGGTCCTCGCGCTGATAGGGCAGTCCGCCCGGTTTGAGCGGCCGGTTCGGCTCGACCTGTCCGGCAATTACGCCCGAGCCTGCTCCTCTGCTGAAGGGTCTGGAGATGCCTTGCGTCGCCTTCCACCCCTTCGAGGCCTCCAGTTCCCAGCAGTCGCCGCGGGACATCTCGTGCCGCTCGAATATCTCGGCGTGTTTCCACCCCGGCCCCAGCGTCACATCGATCTCGGCGAAGGCTGTGTCCCCGAATTCATACCGGAGCCGCACCTTGCCGAAGAGCGTCCCATCACCCACAACCGTCGCAGCGAATTTCTTCAGCGGCAGCGAGGTTTTCCACGTGCTGCCGCCGACCCACTTCTCGCCGAGTTTCACGGCCGTTATCGGGCCGGGAATACCGTCGCCCGCCTCGCCCGGCACCTTGAGAGCCACCAGGCCGTTATCAAGTACAAAGACCGCTCCCTCCTTCCGCACGGTTACCCTGGGCCTGACCGTCGCCGGCCGGCCGGCGATGACCTCGTATTTGTGCGAGGCGCCCGGGTGGAATGTCGAGCACACCCACACCCAGTCGCTGTCGCCTATTCGCTCAACCTGATACGGAACCTCCGCACCGTTTTCCTTGACAATGAACGACCCGGACGGCCCGGGAGCGGGAGCTTTGAGCCGTACCAGTTCGTCGGTGTACACCAGCTTCGTGGGATTCAACAGCGTGCTCTGTCCGCCGGCCTTTCCCGCGGCCGCGAGGACGCAAACGGTGGCGACCAGTTTCCAGGCGTTCATTTCTGCTCCCCGACGAATTCCACAATCAGCAGATACCCGTCGCTCTTCCCTGGCGACTTGTCGAGAAGGGCATCCTTCAGCGGCGCCCCCGGCGCCTCCGCGCGAGCGGTGATCGCATAGCGGTTGGGCGCGATCTTCGCTATCTCGAACGGCACGATGCCGGGAATGAGCGTGCTGAACATCAGGTCGAAATCGGGCGAGTAAACGCGGATGAAGGCGATGGGGTTTTCGACGGGGCTGTCCTTTGCCCAGGCGTCGTCCGTCACATCGAAAGGACCGTTGCAGCGGCCGAGAGCCATTGGATGCCGTCCCGGAAGAGACGCCAGGTCCACAGCCCACCCCCACGGTCCGACGCGCGCCCCGCCCAGGCCATGGCGGGTCTTGCCGTCCACGCGGTGTATCTGCCCCCACCAGTGGACAAGTTTGACGCTGAAGCTCCTGCCCTTGACAGGCACCTCGAAGCGCGAGCCGTCGGCAAGAGGACTCATGCCCATGACGGTGTTGCCTCCGTCGGCCAGGAGCGCAACGAGCAGATTGCCATCGTCTTCCGGCGCCACGGTGAGGATGGCCGTGTCGGCTACCGTGCCGCCCATGCGGTTGCCGCCACCGGACATCGGGTCGTATTCGTACGCCTTCCAGACCACATTTCCGGTGTTCGGGTCAAGCTTATAGAGATATGGCGACCACCACGGCTCCTTGCTGGTTGCCGACGCCGACCAGCCGCACAGGAATATGTTCTCCTCCCTGTCGAGGCGCATGCGATGCGTCCGCGGATTGCTGTAGTGGGGCAGCGGCCAGCCGTCCTTCACCTCCTTCGCCACCTTCGGATCCACGGGGGGCGTGTAGATGGCTTTCTTCCAGGCGCGCTGGTCCAAATCGGGCGAAAGACGGCTCACGTAATCACAGCAGTCGTAAAATAGAAGCCGTTCGGCCAGTTTCTCGTTGCCGGCGGCGAGCTCCTTATCCTTTTCGGCAGGCAGGCGGAAGTAACCGCCGTCGTGCCCCACCACCAGGTCGCCGGACTTCAGCAGCGCCAGGTGGGTAGGCTGCCAGTAGAACTCGCGCCAGTTTCCTTCCATCTTCTTGCGCATGTTGGTCACGCGCACCTTATCCCATACCTGCTGCCAGCCTTCGAGGTAGGTGCCCGCCTCCAGTTTCTGGAGATCGGGCGACAGCTTCAGCACGCATGGGGCGCCGTAACGGCCCAGCCCCGGCCGGCCGGCGATGGGGTCCTTTTTCCCGGCCGCCGCGTCCGCCGCGATCTGTTCCATCTCCTTCCGCAGGGGATACTGGCGTATCAACCCCTGCCGGTCCTTGAGAACTTCCTCCAGAGCCTCCGACGCATACCCGCCAACGTACACCGCTCGGTCGTTCGCGGCGACGGACGTCAGCAGCGTTACCCCATGAGCGAACTGAGCATAGTTGAGCACCTTGCGCCCGTCGGGAGAAAGGTGGGCAACAAACCCGAAACCGCATTTGGGATCCTTCGCTGGAGAACCGAACGTCACCGGCCGAACGCCGCCGGGCAGATTCGCGGCGGCGGTCCCCGTATTGCCGACTACGTACAGCGTGCCGTCGGGGCCCGCCGTTACGCCCTGAAGATCGTCGTCCTCGGCCGTGCCCAGCAGCGTCGCCGTGACGATTTCAAGCGGCGGCCTGGCCGCCAGCGGCAACGCCAGCGCGGCAACAATCACAAACACAAGAAAGTATCTGCTCATGAACTGCTCCTTTCCCACTCAAGGCTTGACCACGTGAAACACCTGCGATACCGGCGCGGCGGGCGACACCGCAGGACTTGTGCGGCGCCCGATCTGATACGCCGTAACCCTGCACTCTATTGGAAACTGGGGATTCTGCGGAAGCTCCGCGACGACGAGTTTCCCGTCCCTGATAGCCACCGGCCCGTATTCCACCTCGTAATGTATCGGCAGCCCCGAGCTGGCCCTGGCCCCCAGCGACACGGGATCGCTGCCGGCGGGCAGGTCGCCAACCGCGGGAAACTCAATGGTTTGAGCGGTACCCTTGACCTGTGGGAAATTAATGCTACCCCAGCGGTTCGTAGCGCGGAAGCGGTCGTCGCCCGGATTCACGGCGGCGATGTTGATGGACTTCGTCGGGCGAAGAAGACGAAATCTGTCCGGCCCGATCTGTTCGACAGGCTCCGTGATTTTGCAACGGTATATTATCGGAGTGGCGGAATGCCCGATCTGCCTGTTGGCCAGGCTCCCGCCATACTTGTCGGGGATCGCGTCCAGAAAATCGGCCCTGGCCTGGAAAGTCCACCCGTCACCCTCGTCGAGCCATGTGCAAACCGGATTGGACAGACATTGGTGGTTGCCCAGATTCTTGTGATGTTGCGCGTTGGCGAGCGCGATCTCTTCGTCAAAATGCCACAGGGCCCTGGTCTTGTCGCCGGCATAGTCCTTGTATGCCGCCGGCGGGCGTCTGGGGTTGTACAGGTCCGGATCCATCAACCACCCGTCCTCCAGCCTGAGCGGCAGGCAGGCTAGCTCGCCTTCCCCTGTAGGCAGCTCCGCGGGAATGCGGTATCTGGCCGCCTTGCGGATGAACAGCGCCGCGTACCGCGAGAGCTCCGGCGAGCCGTGGAAGTGGTCGCCGCCGAGGTCCAGCCAGATGGACATGAGGTGGTTGGGGTCCTTCTCTTTGAACTTCTCGATGTCCTTCAGGACGAACACCCACTGCGTTTCGCGGCCGTACTCGGGGCGAAGTCCCCCTTCCGGTCCGAAGGTTTCGAACTGGCCGTTGAATGCCACCAGCGGAATGCCCGCCAGAGAACCGCTCGGGGGCAGATGATTCTTCTGGTGGAAATTGCCGCTTTTAATGTGGAGAATCCCGGCCACCCGTTGCGGCCAGCGATACGCCACGTTGCGGCAGAAAATGCCGGCGGTGGAGTGGCCCATGGTTATCCAGGGAACGCGCCGCAGTTCCGGGTGACCGCTGCGCCGGGCCAAATCGTCAAAGGCCTTCAGCCATCGCGCCGCATCGGTGTTGCCCTCCTCCCAGTAGTGAAACACGCCCGAGATGTGCGGAGAAAAGTAAACGATACCCAGCGCGTTGTCGGCACATGCGCGGCGCACCTCCGGGTCTAGAGCGATCTCCAGCTCTATCCCCAGCTGTCCGCCCACCAGCAGACCCCGGATGGTTCTGGCTTCCGGCGGAAGCCACAGCAACACCTTGCCCGTCTCCGTACGGCCGTCTCTGGCCTGTTTTCCGGTTTCGAACGGCACGTAGTACTGCCATCGGACGCCGGCAACGGCGTGAGGAACCGCCGAAATCACGACAAATGCCATCGTTACGAGCGTTTTCCACATGCTCATGGCCTTTTCCGTTTCCTACATACTCACGAACCGCCGTTGCGCTTTACGCGCGGGATATCGAATAACGCATGCTCGGCGGCGGTCAGCACGTCCGGCGGCGGTGTGCCGGCGGGCACGTCGCCACAAGCCGCTCATGCGACACCGCGAGTCTTCGCATGCCCGCCGGCAGGCCCGCGGGCGGACCGCATAACAGATGCGCGGCATCGCCGCAATATGTGTGCGCACGTGCCGGGCGCCTGCATCGCCCGGCGATGAAGCCTCATGAACCGAATCCACTGATAACTCTCTGTCCACATCGGGTCCCGAGGATGAGAACCGCTGTCGAATCGTCAACCGTCGCGTGCGCGTCGCGGCCTTTCATCCGGCTCCCGATAACGTCCGCTTTGCGTGGATGTTACACGCCCGCCTTTTCGCGAAAAGTGCCCGAAACCCTGCGCGTGTGCTGATCGAAACGCACGTCCAGATTCCACGCGCCGGCGCGCGCCGTCGTCTTCTCCGGATGCAGCCGGGTGAAGCGGCCGCTGTAAATACCCCGTGGCCGGCGATAATCAACACGTCGGCCGCCCCCGGCAGCCGGATCTGACAAACAGCCGCAAAAGGCCTTTGGCCAGCGCGTTCTGGTGTGACAACTCCGGCAGCGGTGCGGGGTGCAGCACGTCCACAACTCCGCGTCGGCCAATTCACCGGCCTGCTCGCCGGGCATCGCCGGCACCTCGGTCGTCACAAGCCGCGGCGCGGCCAGCCGCCTTTCCGGTCGTCCGACTGTCTCACGAGGAACGTTCTCGCAGAGAACGACCCTGTATGGCCGAGCAGTGCGCCCTTCGACCGCGGCCCCCTTGCTGCGTGTCCAGAACGATCGCACTACCTGACGCCCTCTCCAGGCCCCGTCGTCTTCGGCGATTTGCATTATGGACGCCCTGTCTGTTACAGTCGGCGTCCGGGCCTGGAGAACGTGCGCATGATCCAACCCGAGCGCATCAGGTGGCTGAAAAACGGCTCTTCGCAGGCCGGCCGTTACGTGCTGTACTGGATGCAGGCCTCTCAGCGAGCCGAGTGGAACCACGCCCTGGAATACGCCATCAGAACCGCCAACCAGCGAGGCCTGCCGGTTGTCGTGCTTTTCGGCCTCACCGACGCCTACCCGGAAGCCAATTTGCGGCACTACGCCTTCATGCTCGAAGGTCTCCGGGAGACGCAGGCCGCCCTGCGCCGGCGCGGTATTCAACTGGTGGTCCGCCGCCAATCGCCCGAGAAGGCAGCCGTCGCGCTGGCCGAGCACGCCGCATTGCTGGTAACCGACCGCGGCTACACGCGCATCCAGAAACACTGGCGCCGGCATGTCGCCCGCCATGCGCCATGCCCTGTTGTACAGGTGGAAAGCGATGTGGTAGTACCCGTCGAGACCGTCTCCGACAGGGAGGAATACGCGGCCGCCACGATCCGGCCAAAGATACACCGGCATCTCGAAAGATTCCTCGTTCCACTGGCCGAAACCGTGCCCAGGCGCGATTCGCTCGGTATTGCCGGTGATGGTTTCGACATCAGCGACGTGGAGGCGGCCCTCGCATTGCTCAATGTGGACCGCAGCGTGCCGCGGCAGAGGTTCTACCTCGGCGGTACGACACAGGCCAAGGAGCATCTCCGCCGTTTCATCGCCGACAAGCTCGATGAGTACGCCGAAAGCCGCAGCGACCCCGGCCGCAGCATCGAGTCGCATCTGAGTCCCTATCTCCATTTTGGCCAGCTTTCTCCCCTCTATGTTGCTCTCCGCATCACCGAAGCCCCGGGCACGCGACAGGAGGCCAAAGACGCCTTCCTCGAAGAGCTCATCATCCGCCGCGAACTGAGCGTGAACTTCGTCCATTATTCGCCCTGTTACGATCGCTTCCGTTGCCTGCCCGGCTGGGCGCGGGCGACCCTGGCGCGGCATGCGACGGACAGTCGCGAGTATGTTTACTCCCGAAGACAACTCGAGTCCTGCCGAACCCACGACCACTTCTGGAATGCCGCCATGCGCGAGATGATTGTGACGGGCAAGATGCACGGCTACATGCGAATGTACTGGGGCAAGAAAATCATCGAATGGAGCCGCTCTCCCGAGGCCGCCTTCAGAACCACCCTCGCCCTCAACAACAGGTGGTTCCTCGATGGCCGCGACCCCAACTCTTACGCCGGCGTTGCCTGGTGCTTCGGCAAGCACGACCGTCCGTGGAGCCAGCGCCCCATCTTCGGTACCGTGCGCTACATGAACGCCGCCGGCCTTACGCGCAAGTTCGACATGGACGCCTACCTGCGCCGCATGCACCTTTTGTCGCCCGAACCCGCCCGTTAAACGCGCACGGGCGTTCAGGGTCGCCGGCCGCTCCCGTTTCGCGGACGTCCGCTGCATCGCGCTGTGCGAGGTGCATACCGGTCGCGCTGATGAAATGGTCAGGCCCCAACGTCCGTCAGAACGGCCCGCCTCAGTCAACACGGGCGCAGTCCCGCAGCCCCGGCGCAACATCACACAGTGCAACGGATGAGCGCGCCATTCGTGAGCGTGCTGCCACGTCCTTTCAACCGACCGTATGCGCTGCTCGCGGGGCACGTGCCATAACCTTCTGCCGACGGGCACGTTTGGAGAGATGCTTTCCGTTACGCTGGCGGGCGGTGTTCGTTGGTACTCCGCACTCAATGGTCAAGGCTTTTCCGCGGCAGACGTGATTTGGTCGCCCATTGCGGGAAACGTCGGGCGCTGTCGCCGGGCGCCGTACCCTCCGCGCTCATTCTGCAAGCCGGACCGGGCGCCTCACCCGCCTGCCGGCGCGCCGTGGTTAACCGCGCCGCTGCGCAGCACCGCGCACAGAGCGGCGCAGATAGGAGAACACCACGACCAACTGGACTTCACGGCGCTTCTGTCGTACAAGATGATCCCGGCGCCCCGGAGGACGCGTGTACCATCCGAACTCAGCATCTCGGTACCGTTCGTCTTTTATGGCATTGGCAACCTGCGTGGTCTGCGGCCTGTGCGATGTCGGCCTGCCAGCCGCTGCCGACAAAGCCAAGCCCACCCCGGCGCGCCGCCTCTTTCCCCCGCGAGCCGTCTTACTCTTACCATGAGGCAAGCACTTCTCAGCGGAGAGGCGGGGAGTCGAACCCAAGCGAAAAACCCTTGAAAACACAAGCTGCGCCGCATGGCGCGGCACACAATCCGGCACAACCGCCCCCCAGCGACCTGGCCGAGGTGGTATCCGCCTGGCCAAGTCTTCCCCCTGACGCCAAACGCCGGATACTTGCCCTGGTACGCAGCATCAGACCAGTACTGCAGGTACCCCGCAACGGTAATAACGATATATGCATCACCATATCCGCAAAACCCCTAACACAACCGCGCATGCGCAACGTAACCCCTTGTGACTACTGGAGTTTTCCCCGTTTCGACCAGGGCGCGCAAGGGAGCCGTGGCGACAGCGGGCGTCGTCTGGTAAGATTTGAGCGATCGATGGGAGCGCGCGGGGGCCGGGCGTAGCATCCCTGCGTACAGATTTGTCCATCGTCAGTGGACAGTCGTCACACGCGGCATCCGGTGCGCTCCCTCGATCCGCTGTTTGGCGTCAGGCGTTGTTCAGCACCGGCATGGGCAGCGTCCGCGTCCGCAATGCTGCGGCCTGTATCCCGCGGGCGGTGCGATAGCCGGGCACTTCCACGGGGTCATCCTTGCCCCAGTACAGCACCTCCTTGTCCAGTTGCTCCGTCAATGCCGGTTCCTCCCGCCGGAGCATGGCCAGAAACCCGCCGGCCAGGCAGACACACCACAGCATCCGCTCCAGGGCC
>Ga0272448_1009135_pt1 | contig 10176 bp, 8 predicted proteins | sample YNPCB0191_FD_202220 | JGI IMG/M metagenome (GOLD analysis project Ga0272448, IMG submission 202220) | Hot spring sediment microbial communities from Yellowstone National Park, WY, United States - YNP-CB-019-1 | ecosystem: Environmental > Aquatic > Thermal springs > Hot (42-90C) > Sediment... | reverse complement strand
CTCCGTCAGTCGAACGATATACTTCTTCTGCATGGGAATCCCTCCTTGGTTTGAGAACTGTCATTCCTATTTACCCATAAATCCCCAACCTCCACAACCCTAATTTCGCTTCGTGACGGAGTACTAGTCTAACAGACTGGGTTTCGGGGGACTAAGGTTTACGGGACTCTTCCATCCTGGTCCACTCTGAGGTTAAAGTTTTGGAACCGTCTAGATTTTACCGGTTCTCGACCTTCCTGGGAGACATGGAGAATTCCTTTTTGGGTGAAATGGCCGAAAAAGAGGCATTTCGAGAGTTAAAATGAGAAGTTTGGGAAATCTGGTGTTGTGTGTATTTTCCTTCTTTTGTACAAATCTCTTAATTTTCTCGGAGTCTCAAGATTCTATAAATTATCCAAATTTTCTAAATTTAAAAATGCCTTGGATAGTAGAAAACCCCAGCAAAATCTTTTGTCGGAGAGGGATGTCAAGAGAGATCGTATTTGCCGTCCATTTTTCATTTTTCTACGGGACAATCTTTCAAGGGGAGAAAGGGGCACGTCCCCCGGCAGAGGGCTGTTGGGCCAAAGACCGGCTGTGCAAGGGTCAAACTGAAGAGGCCAGGTTGTTCCTTGAGGAATGGATCCTTATTCGACCGTGTCCCCAAGGGTAGGAAAGAACGATCCGAGGGGGGCAGATGGAAAAGACACCCATTCCACAGCAACTATCGATCAGGCAAAAAGTTACGAACAGGATGATCTTGACGGCGGGGCTTGCTAGGTGGTAAATTGAGTCGCTGAAAGGGGTTTTTTAGTCAGTGGAGAAGAGTCCCGAAGGGCTAACCGCCCCCCTGAAGCAAGGAACTGTTTGCCACGGAGGATTTTCATTTCCCTGTAGAGAGCGGTATTTTTTCTTTCTCAGGAGTCAGCAACTGGGGAACGAAAATCCAGAGGGTTTCCGAAGAAGTTTTTGCCGTCCAAGCGGCGGTCGAAGATACGTCCGATAAAAGCCGGCCCAAGACAGAGGAGTTGACCGTTCACGGGCTTTTGAGGGATGAACGGGATGGAAGGGAGTCGTGGTCATGTTAGAAACGCTTGGAGTGGTGCAGGCCTGCTTCGGGACCAAGCAAGCTCGAGCGGGGGCCGCCCGGAAGTTGGGTGGCAAATCGGTTTTGGAGTGGGTGGTTCGTCGGGCTACCGATTCCCAGCAGTTAGATGGCGTGGTCGTTCTGACCAACGATGATCCGGAAAACGCCTTTGTGAAGAATTTGGTGCCGCTGGATGTGCCGGTTTATATAGGCCGTCAGCCGGACCCTTTAGGTCGTTTTGCTGCCTTGTTAAAAGAATATCCCGCCCGATCGGCAGTTCGGATTCATGCGCAGACGCCTTTTGTGGACCCGGAGTTAATTGACCGGTTGGTGGCGACGGCTCAGTGCCGAGGCAATTGTGATTATGTGAGTTATCAATTGCGGGACGGACGACCTGCCATTTTAGCTCCGGTGGGCGTCTGTGCGGAATGGATTCGGACGACGGCTTTATGGCGGGCCGACCAAGAGGCGTATCTTCCTGAGGATCGTCAGGAAGTCAGTCGCTATTTATACTCCCATCGGGAGAAGTTTCGGGTCCATCTCGTGCCAGCCCCTCCCCAGATTGATCGAGAAGATTTCCGCCTTTCGGTGGACTTGGAGGAGGATTGGGAATTTACGATCACCATTTATGAAGCCCTGGGGCCGGAGCGGTTAGAGTGGCAAAGGATAGCTACCCTGTTGGACCATCACCCGGCGATCCGCAAACGGATGGAAGCCTTGAATCGGGTCCATATGGAGACTTGAAGGAGGAAGATGGCAGGAGCGACGGGTTTTTCTGAAAGTCCCCAGCGACTCACGGACGAAAGGATGCGTGTTTGCCATGGAGAAGGGCAATTTCTCCGCTTTTGCCGGGCTGCTTCTGGACGCCGACGATATCTTGTATGACGCCAGTTCCTGGCGTCGGTGGTTGGTGCGGGTTTTAGGCCGGTTCGGGGTATATATCCCGGATGTTTGTTTCTGTCGGGTCTGGGAACAGGAATATGCGCAGGATGTATATTGAGGCCGAAGGGAGTTTGCCGAGGCGTTGGGAGCGTTTTTGCTGGCCCTGGGGCTGCGTCGTGGACAGATCGTGGAGGTGTTGGCGGCGGTTCAAGGGCGTCTGCGGTGTTTAGGGGAGTCGGCCCGTCCTTTGCCGGGCGTCAAGAGCACCTTGCCGCGATTGTGCGAATTAGGGCTGAAAATGGCGGTGGTGGTCAATTCGGCCCGACCTGCCTCCGAAATTCGGGAGCATCTGGAGCAATTACGTATCGGGGCGTTTTTCCAGACGGTCGTTTCCTCGAGGGAATTAGGGGTTCCGAAGCCCGCACCATTGCCCTATTGGATCGCTTTGCGGGAGTTATCGTTGCGTCCGGAGGAGGCGGGGTTTGTGGGCCATCATGCAGAGGATTTGGCCGGCGCCGCTGCGGTAGGACTTCGGACCATCGCTTTCCATTGTGATCCATGCGTTCAGGCCGACATTTTTCTATATCGTTTTGAAGATTTACTGGGAGTGGTGAGAACCGGCTCGTCGAAGTACGCCGCTGCAGGATGAATCGTGAGCAGGAAGCTCTGGATACTGGCCCGTCAAGGATTGGCCGACCTGGCCGGGGCGGCCAATGCGGAGGTAGTCCTCCTCGAAGGCGCCTGGGAAAAGGCTACTCGGGGGAGCGAGTCCGCTGCGCCGCCCCAGAGAGCGTGGTTTGCTCTGGATACGCTCTTAGATAGCCGATGGGGGGTGATAGATGAGGAGGCAACTCGGCTAGCCGATCTAGCAGCCGGCAGTCCTCTGCGGTTGTCGGCCAACGGCTGCACGGGTTCGGAGGCGGGGGAGTTTTTGTTAGATTCTGTGGGGAGGGTTCGGCTCCGGCCCGAGTGGATCGAGGCCTTGGCTCTCCGGTATGCGATGGTGCGGTGGATTCGGGTGGCGACCTTTTTCCGCCAGATTCGGCCTTTTCAGTCGGACCAGCCGATCGAAGCCTTCCTAACGCCGGGCCGAGACGACGACTATGCTCTCCTATTGGAACAACTGGCCCAGAAGGCCGGGGCGAACCTTACTGTCCATTGGAGGCCGGACGATTGGCAGGAGCCTGTGGGGTTGGCCCCCAATCCGTGGTGGCGTCGTTGGCTGGGCCGATTTGCCTGCTGGTGCAATCCTCCCTTGCCCAGCAGCCCCGAGCGATCCGGCAGGACTTCTGATCGGCCTTGTGTTCTCCTATGTGGGAATCCGCGTATCTTGGACCCGGTTTGCCAGGCTTTTTTGGATCGGCATGTGCAAGTCTGGTGGCTTTATGAACGGTTTGCGGTTCGGGCCTGGTTGCGGCAGCGGCGGTTTGGAGTAGGCCAACTTTGGTGCGACCAACGCCCCCAATTTTCCCTTTCCGCTCTCCAGCCCAAGGGATGCTCTCCCCTTCGGAAAGTTCTCAAGAGGTGGCATGACCGCAAGGCCGACGGCAACAACCAACCAGATTCCGATCCCCTTTTGCCGTGCAGGATTGGCCCTTTAGAGTATCAAGGGATCGACCTAGGGCCGGTGGCCCGGCAGTGGGTCAACCGACGGATGCAGTGGGCCCATCGTCGGTATGGCCAGTGGATAGCAGCCGTCGAAAGTCATTTGACTCGTTTGCGTCCCCAGGCGGTTATTCTGGACGAGGATGCAACGGCGTTTTCGCGGGTTGTTGTGGCAACGGCCCGATCTCTGGGGGTATCCAGTTGGGTGGTTCAGCACGGCGCTCCCTATATTCGCTTTGGATTCGCCCCCTTGGAGGTGGACTATATCTGTGTCTGGGATCAGGCCAGTCGTCGTCAATTGATCCAATGGGGCGTCCCGAAAGAACAGATTTTTGTTACCGGTTCGCCTTGGCAAGAGAAAGTTCGAGCCGAACTCCGGCGATCTTCGATTCGTGGATGTCGATTTCGGAAGGCCTTTTCTTTTGTGTGGTCGGCTCCTGCGGAGAAAGAAAAACCGTTTTGGATTTTGCTTCTGACAACAGTACCGCCCCGCGACCATCGGCCCGATCCGGTCGGTTTCCATTTAACCACGGCGACGTATGCGGAGATGATTCGCTCGGCGTTTGCCGCCGCAGCTCGGATGCCCGGCGCCCGTTTGATGGTCAAACTTCATCCCCGGGCTGGGCGCGATCGGTGGGTGGAAAAGGCCCGGCAGGCGTTTCCCCAATTGCCTGTGTACCAGAAGGTGGGGGGCTCCTTGGCAGCATGTTTGGCCCAAGCCGATTGTGTCCTCGGTTGCGCTTCCAGCGCCGGGGTGGATGCGGTCTGGGCTGGTTGGCCGGTCATCCAGCTTCTGCCGGAAGGCTCCTCAGAATTGCTCCCGACAGAGGAATGGGGATTTGTCGGTACAGCCCGCACCGAGGCCGAAATCTATACGCTGCTTTCTCAGGTGCGATGGGGCCGGGGCGGGCCGGACCATTCTGCTGTCCATGCGCCCTTTGGACCAGCCGGGCTCTTTGCAGACCGCTTTTCCCCTGGGAAAGAAACTTGCTCAGAACATTCCGATACCCCCCAGGAGGATTCCGATGGGCTGGACAAACCGGAGCACCTGGAACTTCCGGAATCCATGCTTTCTGCGGCGGATCGGATTGTCCAGACCGTCTTAAAGACGATCCAATCTGCCCGCTTCTGCTCGAACCGGCCATCCTCCTCGGCCAGTCCTCTGCTCCCGCAGAACGTTCCGAGAGAAGAAGGTTTAGCTGTCGGCGTGTGTAAAGCTGGGGGAACTCATTCTGCCGAGCCGACGAAGGGGCTACAGAAAATGGTTTCCATGTCCCACGATTCCACGCATCTTCTGAACCTCCCGATTCCATACCTTATTCCGCGGAAATGACTACTTCTACGGAAACGATTTCTTCTCTGGGACCGGCGTCATGCGAAGCCGTTGGAGTGGAGATAGCTCCGGCGTCCGGCTGGCGGCGATTGATCGGGGACTGTATTTTGGTTTCCGGGGTGGGGCTGGTCTGCCAGGCCCTAGGCACGATCACTGCCGTAGGACTTCGGATGGTATTAGGCCCGGCGCAGATGGGCGTTTGGCAAACCGTCAAGATGCTCCTGGGCTATGTCAATTATGCCAACTTAGGGACCAGCAAAGGGGCGGCTCGGCAATGGGCCATCGCCCGCGGCCAAGGCAATCCCCAGTCCGCCGAATCCGCTCTCCATGTGGCTTTTACGGTCAATACCTTGAGCAGCCTTGGTTATGCCGGCCTGGTGTTGCTGGGGGGGCTGGGCATGGTGTGGGCCGGGGGCGGAACATCAGCCGAGTGGCTCGGCGGCCTATGTCTGGCAGCCTTCTTGGCCGGTTTGCAACGACATGTCAGTTTCCATATCACCTTACTTCGCACCGCCCAGCAGTTCGGAACTACCAGCCGACTGGCCCTGGTAGAAGCCGGTTTGACTTTGCTGTTGGCCGTTGGGGCGGCTTGGCAGTTCGGTCTGTGGGGCTTGTATGGAGCCACCATCTTGGTAATGCTGGTCGCCTGGGCGTATGTGGAACATTATCGGGCCGTCCGACTTCAGTGGGTGTGGGATGGCCGGGAAGCACGTCGGCTCGTGCAGATCGGGATGCCAATCCTCTTGTCAGGCCTGATCCACGGCCTGCTCCGCTCCATGGATAAATGGACCATCCTGAGTCTGCTACCCGAAGGAACCGCCCAGTTGGGCTGCTACTCCGCAGCCGGAATGGTCTTCGCAGCGCTGGAAGGATTGGGCAACTCCATAGCCACAGTACTTCTACCTCGGTATGGGGAAAAATATGGACAAGTCGGTCGTCGGCCGGAGGTGGCCCGGTTAGCTGCCCGATGTTCCCAACTCCAGGCCTTTCTGGTAGGACTGGCCGCCTTGGCTGCTTGGTGGATTGGTCGGCCTGTGCTGGCTTGGCTGCTGCCCGAATATCGCTCCGGCCTAGAAGCCCTCCGCTGGCTCCTGCCCGGCGTCATGGCCCTATGTTTGGCCTTACCGGCCAGTCAGTATTTGGCGGCCGTGGAACTGGAAAAACGGGCCCTTGTCGGCGCGGTGGGCGGGATGGTTCTTGTCGGTGGAGCGTGTATTACTGCCGCCCTCTACTGGGCCCAACTGGAAGCCGTCGCCTTCGCCGCCAGTTTGGGGCATCTGGGATATTTTCTGCTGCTGGTATTTCTTTCCTACTGGCAAGAACTGAACTGGCCTGAACGACTTCGATGGATCAGCGTCCATGCCCTGATCTTCGCCGCCGTCCTCCTGGTCGGGGGAAATCCTGTTGGCATCGGCGCATGGTTCGCCCGCTAGATGTAAAGATTTATCTCGTTCGGCTTCCCTGACAGAGAAAAACTCATCGGCTCCCTATGTCCCCAAGCTTCTCCTGGGGCCTCCTCTAGGAGGCTAAATCGGTTCCCGCTTCCCGCGGCACGGTCATTGTTTCGGGATGGTCCGCAAGACTTCCGTGGGCGCGTAGTCGTCGGTCAGGATGGGGCCTTCGGTTTGGTAATCGTTTTGCCGGGCGCCCTCGGCCACCAGAGCGGGCAGGTCAAAAGCAAATGCTTTCTCTTTTTGGAGCTGGCGGGCCGTTTGAAGAAGAGTGGCTTTACTGAGCGGTTGAGCCTGATCATTGGCCACGACACAGACGTTGAACTGCTGGCCATAAGACCACTGGTTTCGGAAGACCGCGGCGATCGTCCGCCGTTGATAATGATAGGATTCAAACCCAGGGCGCAAATTCGAGATGACCGATCCCTCCTGGCCCACCAACCGGCGGACTAATTCCATAAACTCCTTGGTCGTCAGATGGTAGGGAATATAGCCGCCCCGAAACGCATCCAAAAACACCAGATCATACGCTCGCCCCTCTCGCACAAACCGGCGGATATGCACCCGGCCGTCGCCCGTATAGACCCGCATCCGGTCATCTTCCCGTAGGCCAAAATACCGGCGGGCTACTTCGACCACTTCCGGGTCCAATTCAATGGAGTCGATATGGATGTTGGGGTAATATTTGCGGAACACGATCGGCAAGGTGCCCCCGCCCAAACCGACAAAAAGCACCCGCTTCGGTTCCGGGTAGTGCACCAGGGCAGCCATCATCAACCGATAATACTGAAGCTGGAATCGGGCCGGGTTCTCTAGATCGATAGCCGACTCGTCGTAATCCACGCCGCCCCGGCGAAACTGAAGCCGACGTACCCCATCCTCCTCCACCACCCGAATATAGTGGTAGAGGCTTTCTTTTTCCAAGAGGATTTTTTGGGCCGAGCAAGGCTCCGTCGGCACAAGCCCCACCCAACCGACCCACAGCAGCATCCCTACGCCCACTCTCCATTCCGACATCGGCCGTTGCATGAAAAGGGTTCCTCTCTGTTTCCGGATGATCGGGGGTTTTCGCCGGGGGCACTACCGGGAGGTTCTCGCATGGGCGGCCGCCGCCCCCAGAGCCAGCCCCACCAATCCCAACGCGGAGAAAAACACCAACGTTCGGATGCCAAACCATAAGATAAAATAGAAGGCGGTCAAAATGCAGCCCAAGAAACTGCCCACCGTGGCGACCGCATACAGCAGTCCAGCGCTTAAACCGACCGTTTCCATGCGCCGGGCCGTCAGCCGAACCGCATACGGCGAAATCATCCCCAAAAGCACCGACGGGGGCAAAAACAAGATGCCCGCGGCAGCCAACGAACCCCATCGGACCGACCAGCCCCACTGCTCTACCCCCTCCGCGATCCAGCTGGAAAAAAGGCCCACCGGCACAAGCGTCCCCGCCGCAAGGAATAGAATGACCACCATGCCCCAGGGGCTCGGCCACAGCTTCGAGAGCACGCCGCCCAGCACGTAGCCCACGCTCAGCCCGGCCAAAAACACGCCGATAATACTCCCCCAAACGTAGATTTCGTTGCCAAATGTAGGGGCCAACATCCGGCCAGCTAGAATCTCCAACCCCATCAAAATCCAGCCGCTGCCGAACGTAACGATCACAATGCTGAGCGTCCGCACCATCGAAGGTGTTCTCCTCATCGACTCCGGCGAAAAACCATCGGCCCCCCAGGATTTTCTAAACCAACTTTTCTGGAAAAAGTTCTGCGTTCTGTGTAACATTTTAGCCGAATGAAAAGACCCTTGGAGGGACCTGCTTGTCAGGTCCGATCCCTGGGAGGGATCTGCCTCGGATCGCCGCTTTTGCGGGCCTGCCAAGCACGCCCCTCCATTCGGCTAAAATGTTACCGTTTTGTTTTTTGGCGGGTTCCTCGGCAACACGAGGATCTTCGCGTGGGCGGGGGACCGGTCCATCTGGGCGCGGCGGCTACCACTGCCGGGGCGTTACCTTGGCTTGCACCCGCAACGGCAGCCCCTGGATGCGTAGAAACCCTTCGGCATCGGTCTGGTTATAATCGCCGCCGGATTCCATCGTAGCGATACCCTCGTCGTAGAGGCTCAGCGGACTGCTCCGCCGCCGCACCAGAAGATTGCCTTTGTACAGCGCCAACGTAACCTCCCCGGTTACCGTCTTTTGGGCCTGTCGGATAAACGCCATCAGGGCGTCCATCTTGGCCGAGTACCAGAAGCCGTAATAGACCATCTCGGCCACTTCCGGCGCCAGCCGATCCCGCAGGTGCATCAGGTCCCGGTCCATGGTGATCTGTTCCAGCAGACGGTGGGCGTGGTAGAGGATGGTCATGCCGGGGGCTTCATAGACGCCTCGGCTTTTCATGCCGACGAAACGGTTTTCCACGATGTCGATCCGGCCGATGCCGTTTCGGCCGCCGATTTGATTAAGGAGCTTGACGAGGGCGGCTGGACTGAGCTTTTGTCCATTGACTGCGACCGGCACGCCCTGCTCAAACGCAAGAGTAACTTCCTCCGGAGTGTCCGGGGCCTGCTGCGGCGACTGCGTCATGCCGAACTCCACCAACTCCAAACCGGCTACAGAAAGGTCTTCCAGCTTGCCCGCTTCATAGCTGATATGCAGACAGTTTTCATCGGAACTGTAAGGGCGCTGCTGCGTGGCTTTGACCGGGATGCCACGCTGCTGGCAATAGGCAATCATCTCCTGCCGACCGGGAAACCGCTGCCGGAAGCGTTCCATCCGCCAGGGGGCCAGCACGCGGATACCGGGCCAGAGGGCTTCGGCGGCCAGTTGGAATCGGCATTGGTCGTTGCCTTTGCCTGTAGCTCCATGGGCGAAGACATCCGCCCCAACTTCTCGGGCCACTTGGAGGCAGACTTTGGCGATGAGGGGGCGGGCGATGGAGGTGCCCATAAGATACATTTGTTCATATTTCGCCTGCCACTGCAACACCGGAAACGCAAAATCCCGACACAGCTCCTCCTGCGCATCCACGATCCGGGCCGAGGCCGCCCCGATCTGCCGCGCCTTGTCCAAAATGGCTTGTCGGTCTTCGCACGGCTGCCCTAAATCCACATATACCGCATGGACCTCATAGCCTTCTTCCAACAGCCAACCCAAAATCACCGACGTATCCAATCCGCCGGAATAAGCAAGCACACATCGAGACATGGACCTGAATATCCTTTCAAAAAATACCGGATTCCCAACCTGCCTAGACGACCCTCTGGCACAAACTGGGTCGATACCACCCGCTTTGTTCCCTAGTTCCTGGCTGTTCTACCGCCAGGCCCTGCCCCACCGCCACGATAGGCGGCGTCAACCCGAAGGGATCCTCTACCGCTCAACGCCTCAGGAGAAAACAGCCTGTTTGCCCACCCTGGGGCAAAATCCTTGCATAGGATACTTGGAACACTTGAGCCGAAGGAACCTCCACGGAGACGACAAGCGTGCTCCTCCATTCGGCGGAAATGTTCCAGAAACCTTTATTGTGCCCTGTCTGGCAGCCATTGACAAGGGTAGACAGAGCTTTTACAAGGATTGGCCCGCTTCCGACAATCCCCCTCAAAACAAGGGATATATCCGCCCAGGGAACTAGTGCGGAAAGGTCCAAGAGAAGGTCCGTGATCTGTTTTCTGTTTCCGCGGACCTGTTCCCCTTCTGCGAGAAGCCTGGGTAAAATAGTTTGACTGTCTCTATGAGGTATCTTGTTTTTTCTTTAATGGTGGCAGGCGGTTACGTTTTTTCCATCGGTAGAATCGGGCGGCTTGTTTACGGCGGTTGACGCGACGGAGGTAGCGGCTCCTGTACT
>Ga0272448_1009131_pt1 | contig 10188 bp, 9 predicted proteins | sample YNPCB0191_FD_202220 | JGI IMG/M metagenome (GOLD analysis project Ga0272448, IMG submission 202220) | Hot spring sediment microbial communities from Yellowstone National Park, WY, United States - YNP-CB-019-1 | ecosystem: Environmental > Aquatic > Thermal springs > Hot (42-90C) > Sediment... | reverse complement strand
TTAGGTTATAACCCGAATATGTTATGGACATTGCCTGCTAAAAATGGTTCTGAGATAATATATTTTGAGGATAGAGGCAGATGTGTTTGTTTGGAATTAAGCAAAAATGGTAAGCTTACGCTTTTATCTGATATGGCAAAGGAAGATATGCAGTTTCTTTCTCAATTGACAGAAGGCAAAGACTTTGAGGAGGCATAACATGAGAAACATAGCAAGAAGAGTAATAGGCGAAGAAGAATATCCTACCTTGGAAGTGCGCCCGAAAAACCTTCCTGACGATATAAGAAACGCTATGGCGAGAGTGCGCGATCTATATGCCAAGATTACTGAGTTAAATAAAGAAATAGAAAAATTAAAGTTGATAACAGAATATGCCGAAAAGGAATATGAAAAGAATGTTAGAATCTGCTAAGCACAAGTTCAGGTTTATCGCCAAAGGACTTAGCAAATGTGTATCCCTAATGTTCACTACTAGGAGGTAACATCATGATCATACACGCGCTCTTGGCTTTTAGCCTTTCGTTCGGCATAGGGCTCAAAAGGGAAAGCCCTATATCCGCTTACGATGGCGTCTATGTGTGATAAGGTTCTCCTCAGGCCTTGCGGGATTTGAGGGTGGTTACTCCTATCACAAGACTGGCTACGAGGGGGATCTAAAAGGACACAGAACAGACCTCTGGGGAAGCGCCGGCCTTTATCTGTCCCCTGGTTATCTCTATCTCTATCCCCACATAGGGTTCGGAAGGTATCTAATAGAACCCGTGGAATCCGAGTCCTATGAACCCATCGGGGGGACTTTTGGAAAGTTGGGGCTATCGGCTGAATGGGATATCCCCAAAACCAACATGGGCATCTTCGGATGCGCTGATATAAACAAGCTTTTCGGGGACCCAAAACCCTTTGATGACCTCACCTGGAGCGTATCCGGAGGCGTGATCTTCAGGGCCGTAAATCTCCGGTAAACACAGGCGCAGAGCCCTATGGAGTTTTGAATGGACCAATCCGGAACTACCTTATCTTCGGCCACCTAAGCCTGTAGACCTCTCGGCCAGCAACCAATAGCCTGGCGATGTAGACGCCTGAGGGCCCATTCACGGGGACAGAACCCTTTTCGTTTTCAGCAAGTCCGAAGCTCTGGGTCATTTGGCCAGTTATGTTGTATATCTCAAGTAAAGCGCTTTCGCTCGGGTTCCAGAAATAGAGGGAGTCTCCGCCGGAAGATGATCGGAGAAATCTTTTCACAGCAAAAGGCTCCTGGCACTCGTGCCAGAAAAGATAAACCGAATCAATGTGGAGGCTGGATGCGAACCTGGGATCAAAAAGTATGTCAATTGCCACACGGAGTCCCAGGCTTATGCTGTCAGCGCCAGGCCCGAGCCACACGCTTCCATTAGGCCCCCTGCACTGGTAGCGAGCGCTTATCCTTGCGCCAGCTGTATCACCGAAAACCCTGAAGCTGTCCAGGCTAGCCCACTTACCCGGTTCAATGGTTGGCAGTATGAGGATATGCCTGGGAATCCTGTCGTAAACATTGCCGTGAAAATCCATTGTCCTGCCTCGGCCCGCCGCGTAGACCGGCAGGGTATCCACCCTGCACGATCCCGAAAAATAGGGGCTGTGGCCAGCGTTGTAATAGACCTGGGCGTAGGTGTTCTGATCCGTGGCGCTGTTCTCCTTATTCAGGATGAGGATGTCAGGCCAGCCGTCCCTGTTGTAATCCTCGGAGAAAAGCCCGTAGGCTCCGGGGGCAGGGAGGCAGGTGGTGTCGGCATCGGAGAAGGTTCCGTGGTTGTTCCAGTAAATTATGGTCGGAGGGTGATCGTTGGTTATCTTCCTGGCAAGGATGAGGTCAACCCACCCGTCCCTGTTAAGGTCCTCAAGCCAGGCCGCGGTCGCGCCGCGGGAGTATATCTCAAGGTTGGGGCGATAGGAGAAGCCGGCAGGGTTTCCGTAGAATATGGCGGATTTCTCGGCCTCCCTTTGGGGAAAAACAAGGTCAAGCCAGCCGTCCTTGTTCAGGTCGCCGACGGTCACCCCGTAGGCCCCGTAGGTGTCCAGGGATGTCCTTCTTCCCGGGGAATAGCCCTCCGGCCCTCCCCAGTATATATAGGAATCAACATTTTCATAACCCCAGGAAGCGTATGTGTTCGCGAACACTATGTCCAGGTATCCGTCCCGGTTGAGGTCTGCGACAGTTGCGCCGTGGCACCCCAGCGTTGGCAAAAGGGTCTTCCTTCCCTCCGAAAACCCAAAAGGCCCTCCCCAGTATATCACGCTCTTTGTGTTGTCAATCCCCTTAACAGAATCCCTGAAGACAGCCATAATGAGGTCCTCGTAGCCGTCGGAGTTCAGGTCAGCGCTAACCGAGGCCTCGGTGCACCAGGAAGCGAGGCTATCAATCCTTCCCTTCCATGGCCAATCCCAAAGCAGGAGAGAGTAGACCTGAGTCGTGTCCGGATACTCAAAGTTTCCCATGATGTCTATTACCAGGTCCGGCAAGCCGTTCGCGTTGAAATCAGAGATGCTGTGTCCGTCAAGGAAAAGCCGGTCCCCCCACGCGTATTGAACTCCGAAAAGCTCAAACCTTCCACCCTTGTTCAGGAAAACCCTAAAAATGCTGTCGGCATACCACTCGCCGCAGGAAACGGTTATGTCAGGCCACCCATTGTCGTCAAGGTCAGTATCCTGGCCCCTTATCCTTAGCCCGGTTGGGCTAGCCACCAGGCCGAGCCCGAGCTTCCAGGTTATCGGTTCACCCCTGAAACCCTCAGCGAAGTAGCCTTCCTTCGCCTGGAAACCCGGAGAAAAGCGGATGACGGTTGTATCGCTTAAGATAGCGAGGATGAGGATGCCGCTCATCTTACTAAGAACCTCCCGGTGATACAGAAACCCTCCCCCTTTACCACGGGTAGCCAGACTCCTTTTCTGAGAGAGGGCCTGAACTCGTATTCGCCTGGGTCAATGTATCCGGAGTAGAGGCTTCTCACCAGCCTGCCGCAAGGATCGTGGATGTTGATCTCAAGCCAGGAGCGGGCAGGGACGGCGAGCCTGAAACCTCCTATAAATCCATTTAGGCTGGGCAGGCCTTTGGCTCCAAGGGCTTCGGGAACCCCCGATCCGCAGTCCCTCGCGCCCTTCGGGTCATCAAGAACCCAAAGGGCTGTGGGCGATTGGGTGCCGAAAACCACCTCGGCGCAACCGTCATCATCAACATCAGCAACGGTTATGTCGTGAACATCGTAGCCCATTACCCTCCTCCAGGCCAGCGAGCCGCTCGCGCCGGAAACGCAGTTCAGGGTGTCGTGGTGATGGGCCGAGGAAAGAACCTCAAGCCAGCCGTCCCCGTTTATGTCAGCGAGGGCTGGACCCCTGTGAACATCGCAGTTTACGGGATAAGTCCACTTTACGGAACCTTCGGCCGAAAAGCAGAAAAGAAGCCCATCGGAACTGCCTATGACTATTTCAAGATAGCCATCGCGATCCAAATCAGCGAAAGATGGGGAAGAATTGGTATATTGCCCGACCTTATATTTCCACTCAAGCAAGCCTCGGCCCGTGAGGCAATAAACCCAGCCGTCGCCTGAGCCGAAGACTATCCGCTTCGCCCCCCCGAACTCAATTATGCCCGGAGAGGACCAGACAGCCCCCCCTGTGGTGAAGCTCCAAAGCAATGCCCCGTCCGTGGCCCTGAAGCAATAGAGCAAACCGTTATCGCATCCCACGATTACCTCTGGAATGCCGTCTCCGTTAACATCGCCTAGAGCAGGAGATGAAGGGCCTATATCCTGCCCGACCGGAGCGGCCCACCTCAGGGCTCCGGTAGGCCCGTCAAGGCAGTAAAGGGTATCGTGTCTGGTGCCAAAAAAGACATCCGGCCTGCCGTCCCCCGAAACATCAAGCGCGGTTGGAGACGACCATATCTGATCGTGGGTATCAAAGCTCCACTTCACCGCGCCGGCGGCCGAGAAGCAGTAAATCTTCCCGTCAAAACTGCCCATCACCACCTCCAGCTCACCATCGCCGTCAAAATCCTTTATCAGCGGCGAGGTTATGGCATCGGAACCGGTCTTATAGCTCCAGATCAGCGAGCCTGTCGCGCCCACAAGGCAGTAAACCGTCCCAGCACAACTTCCGAAAACAATCTCCGTGCGCCCGTCGCCGTCAAGGTCAGCGACTCCGGGGCCGTAGCACTCCACCATGCCGTCTGCTAGGAAGCTCCACTTGACCACGGGGGTATCCGTTATGGCGCCCCTCATGACCTGGTGGTGGGAGTGGGTGTTGTCAGCGCCATACTGAGTCCAGCTGCCGGATGTCCAAGCAACGAGGACAATAAGGAGCATGAAAATATTATAGCCACATACGCTGTTGGCGATCAACCACAAGCACTTCTGACGGGTATTTGATCCGCGCCGGCCAGGGCACTATAATTTGGGGGTAATTTTTGGAGGTGCAAAGGAGGCACACATGAAAAAGCTATATGCCATAGGACTGATGACGGTTGTGGCTGGCAGTGCGCTGGCCGCGCAGAGGTCTGTCCTCGTAGAGGAGTTCTCCTCCTGGACATGTCCATACTGCCCAAATGCAATAAAGGCAGTGGACAGCCTGAAGAAGCTGATGGGCGACACGGTCACGGTGATGAGCTACATATCCGGAATGTGCGGAGGAGCCCAGGTAAGATTCACCTACTACGCCGTAACCGCTGTGCCAACGGTCTGGATAGACGGCGTAATAGCCGACACGGGTTCCTACAGCGATGTGGGTCAAACCCTGAACTGGTATAGGGCAGGCGTGAACTCCAGAAAGGGTATCCCATCTCCCCTCAGGATAGAAAACGTCAACGCGAGGGTGGTGAACGACTCCGTGCTCGTGGACTGCGATGTGGTTCTGGAACAGAACATATCCTCCTCTAACTCCCCTAGGCTGTTCGGGGTGATAACGGAGAGGCACATCCCGGCAAACCAGGACGGGACAAGGGCTGACTTTTTCACGAGGACGATGTTCTCCCCGACATCCGGAACCAACCTCACGGTCTTCAACGCGGGCGAGCAACAGCACTTTCACCTCGGCTACAAGATGACCGCTTCCGACACCTGGAACCGCGACAGCCTTGACCTGGCGATCTGGGTCCAGTACTATAACACCAAGGAAGTCCTGCAATCCAAGCAGGTCCACTTCACGAACCTCGGCATAGCTGAGGGAACAAAGTTCGTGCCCGGATTTGAGCTCTTCACAAAGGGAGACAGGCTCTTCTTTAGCCTGCCGGATGCCACAGCCCTTACCTTATCGCTATACGATGTTTCTGGCCGCCAGGTCGCAGTGCTGGCATCCGGGGACTTCTCCACAGGCACCTACGAGGTCACCGTTCCCCAGTTGAGAAGCGGCGTCTATACCGCTGTTATGGTTTCCAACAGGGGCACGAAGACCCTGAACATAGCGAAATAAGAAGGCGCAGGCGAAAAACCGAGGCCCCGCCCGCGCGGGGCCTTTTATTGCAATTCATTGGTTGATAATGCCCTCGCGCCTGGATTAAGATTTGGAGGTGCGCAGAACGGTTCTCTTGGGGCTTTTGGCTCTCTCCTGCATGCCGAGGCAGTCTTTTTGGGCCTATTACAACTCCTTTTACAACTGTCAGAAGAACTTCAGGAAGGCTGAGGCCCTGAGAGAGAAGGGAAAAGATTCCGAGGCCAAGCAGTATTACCAGAAGGCCGTGGAAAAGGGATCGCGGATACTCAAATATTATCCGCGATCAGCTTATGTTGACGACGCGCTCTTCATCATAGGGGTCTCTCACCTCAGGATGGGGGATGTGACCAAGGCGCAGAAGAAATTTGAGGAACTGCTAATGTATTACCCGGCAAGCCCGTTCGCCGCTCGCTCGCACCTTTACCTCGGAAAGGCTTACCTTGAATCCGGCCGATACCGGGACGCGGTTGACCAGCTCGCGAAGGCAGTGGCCAAGGACCCGAAGCTTGAATCAGAGGCAATGGTCTTCAGGGCAGAGGCCCTCCTGGGTGCAGGCGAACCTGGAGAGGCAGTGAAGGTGATCAGCGAATTCATGAAGAAATACCCAAAAAGCCCGCACAAGAAGGAGGCATACCTCGTTGGAGCGAGGGCCGCTAAGGAATCGGGCAGATACGAGGAGGGGGCTGGTTTCCTGAAGGAACTCCTCTCCGGATTCCTCACTGACAGCGAGAGGGTTGAGGTGAAGATATTGCTCGGCGACATTTACTACGCCGCAGGGGATTACGCCGGGGCCGCCAGCATCTACGGTTCGGTTGACCTGGTTCCGGGCTCACCTATGGCGTGGCCCCTCCTGATAAAAAAGGGCCTGGCCGCGGAGGGGCTGGGCAGGAAGGAGGAGGCTATCTCCTTCTACAGATCCGTCACGGAAGGGGGCGGATACAAGTTCAAAGCAGAGGCCTATTACAGGATGGGGTTGATATACGAGAGCATGGACAGCCTTTCGGTTGCGCAGGAGCTCTACGCTGAGGCAGGAAAGATTACCGAGGGAAACTACCCCATACTCGCGAGGAGGAGGCTTGACGCCCTTCGGGAATGGGAGTCCCTAAAGGATTCGGCCTCTGTGGCCAAGCGATACAGATACGCTGAGGTCTCATACCTTTATCTCAGACGATACGATGAGGCGGCCGCAATCTTCGCGGAGATAGCCGAAAAATACCCCAAAACCGACTACGCGCCGAAGTCCATCTACGCCCTGCTACACTATTCCCTCAAGGTTAAGGCGGACACGGGGGCGGCGAGGATCTATTACGCCAGACTAGAGGAGAAATACCCCCAAACCCTCTACGCGAGGGAAGCCAGGAGGCTTTTCGGCGATGTTTTCAAAACCGACACGGGTCCTGGAAATCCGGGACCTGGGCAGTAAGCTCTTCATAATTTCTGTTGAATCGGAGGAGCTCTCCCGTGCCATGCCCGGCCAGTTCGCTACTATTTCTTTGGGCAGGGATGACCCCCTTGTTCCGCGGCCCTTCAGCGTCTTCAACGCCGGAGATGGCAGGGCCGATTTCCTCGTGAAGATAAAGGGCAGAGCCACGGCGCTCCTTGCGCGGCTTGCCGAGGGCGATACCATCCTGGCAACAGGCCCACTGGGAAGGCCCTTGCCGGAATTTGACAGCCCCGTCCTCGTGGCGGGTGGGGTTGGCGTTGCGCCTCTGGCGTTCTATGCCAGAAAACATGCGGCCAGGCTTCTTCTTGGGCTTCCGGATCCGATCCCCGGCCTCCTTGAAACCCTTTCGGGCCTTGATCCTGTTGTTATATATGAGAATACCCATGGTGGCGGCACGGTCGTTGACCTCGTGAAAGAGAAGTATCCCTCCGAATCCCTCTACATAGCCTGCGGCCCATGGGCAATGGTTAGGGCACTGCTTGAGGCAGTGCCGGCAGAGAGGGTAATTGTCCTCGCCGAGGGGATGATGGCCTGCGGGGTAGGGACATGCCTGGTTTGCGCCCTGCCAGCAAAGGGCGGAAAATACATGAGGGTCTGCACAGAAGGCCCCTGGTTCCGCGCAACAGATATTGATTTCACGAGGCCTCTTGAGTGAGAGGTGCTTTGAACGGGAACAACGCCCAGCTTTAGATTTTGACCATGATCAACCTTCTTCTCTCAGCCTTTTACATCTCTCTGGATGCCGGCGGTTCATACTTTATGTCAGGCGCCTCGCTTGACGAGGTCATCCCCGGCGCAACCCCATCCCTCGTCCCCTTTGGCGAGGCAAGGGCCCTCGGAACCTACACTTCTTTCGGCCCAGCAAGCGTTTTCTATGCGGCTGACTTCGGGCTTTTCAGGACCAAGTATGACTCTCTTTCAGCGCTGTCCATGCCGGTATTCGTTCAGGCAGGCCTCCTTCTTGGGCTTCCGGTCTTTAAGCCATATGCCCTTCTTGAATTTGGCGCGCCGCACTCCTGGGTCAGCTGGCCGGACACCTCTTTCACCACATGGGGGTTTGGGGGAGGCGCTAGCCTGGGCGCTTTCGTGATCCTCGGAAAATTTGGGCTTGACCTGGTCATCGGCGCTGATTACATGACCGTTCCCGTGCGCCCGGACGCGAAGGACTTCTCGGAAGGCTCCCTAACTGGCCCTGTGTTCCGAGGAGGCGCAGGCCTTGTCATCGCACCGTGAGGAAGAAGAAAAGCCCCCGGATGAACCGGGGGCTCGTTTTTCAGGTTTGATATTATAGGGTCTATTCCACAATAAACCGGCAGGTGGCTGTTTTCTCGTTGGTCGCGATCTTCAGGAAGTAGACGCCCTTTCCGAGGCCGCCGCGTTCAAAGGCAACCGAGTGAACGCCAGGCCCCTTGATGCCCGAGAAGGCCGTCATCACCTTCCTACCGCCAGCATCATAAACCGAGATATCAACGGGCGATTCGGCCGGCAGGCCAAAGGTGACGGTTGCCCTACCCCTCAACGGGTTAGGGGCGATGCCCTGGAGGAAGAAGTTCCTTACTGAGGGCAGTTCCGCAACATCCACATTCAACGGGGTATACCAAAGGGTGTAGACCCAGTCAATTCCGGGGACGGAGGGGATGGCGCCGTAGAAGTCGTTCCATGTGCTCCCGTCAGTGCTGTAGTAGTTGTAGCCGGTGGTGTATGGATCGGCGTTTGAGGAGTCAGTTCCCCTTTTTATGGTGTCTCCCGTTATCTGCCTCGCACTCTGGACAGTCCAGAGGAAAATGGTATCGTAGGGGGTTGTTTTGTAGAGGGTGTCCGCCCCATCAGCAACCCTTACCAACCACCAGCCGGCGTTGGGAATGTTAACCTGGAACGGGAGCGCACGTATCAGGGCGCCTGGCACAGGGCCAGACGCGTCCTCGTAGAGGTAGAGGGTGTCGTCCTTGGTCCCGGCCGTATAGCACCTGAGGTTGATCCCAACGCTATCTATCCTTATGGCGTTGTTCCCGCCGGAGAGGGGAACCCTGAACCTCACGCCCACATACCAGGGATACGGGAGGCCTCCAATAATGTAGCCTCGCCCGTCCTCCGGAAGGTTGTGATACCTGAGCTCGTCCTTCGCGGGTTCCTGCGGGTTCTCCAGTTTAGCGGGCTCAGCGCTTAGCCCTATGACAGCTGTTATGATATATCCTAACATAATGATTCCTCCTATGTTGGCTTAGAGGCAAATTATTATCCGCGACCCAAGCCGGTGTCAAGCGCGAATTTTTGCGCGGATTCGTCCTGAAAGACCCGTGAGTCCTGCAGGTTAATCGTTTTCAAGGCCTGCTGATTCCTCCGGAAACAAGCCCCGGCCCTGGCCAAAAAATCGCGCGTTTTTGGCCCTTGATCGTCAGCTCGCGACCCTTTAGATCAAGCGCATAGGGATAAACAAAATGGAGGTAAAAGATGAAAAGGATAACACAATTGACAGCATGGATGGTTGCCTTAGTTGGCGTTGTAAGCGCTGGGAACCTTGCCTACCACCCTGTAAGGTCATTCTCTCGCCCTGGCTTGAAGGATATACCGTTCTATCCTAATGCCGCCGGAGGAGGCTGGACCTCGCCGGAACCCGTTGCCATATCAGGAGAGGATGAGGTCTCCCCGAAAATAGCGGTTGACGGCTCCGGAAACCTCTGGTGCGCCGTCCAATCCTCAGGATCCTACAACGGAGGCTACAGCACCATAGAGATATACAGGTCAACGGCCGGGGGGACAGCCTGGGAGCGCCAGGGCTACATAGCAATGGATTTCGCCTATCTCTCGGAGCCAGCAATAAGCGTGGATGTCGGATCTGGCAGGATGTTCCTGGCCTTCCTTGTGAAGTTTGATTGGGCCTCTGACTACGACCTGGCGTGGGCTACATACGATATTCAGGACGATACCCTGGCAAATTTCCAGTATGGTTGGCTGGAATCAAGCTCTGACGCCATATCCGGTCCCCCTGCCGTAGCAACTGAGCGCGGCTACTCTGCTAACTACGCCTTTATAGCGTGGTCCCAGAACAGGCGATCAGGAGCGACATATTACTTCACGATAAGGATGGCTTCAACAGGCGACGGAGGAGCGACATGGACAACATATACCCTGAGGGAGGACACCAACCGATACACTGGCCAGGTCTGCATCACGGCCGGCGACAGCGCTTTTCCGGCAGTTATGGTTGGCTTCAAAAGGAACTCGGCCGGCATGGTCAGTGATTCCTCAAAGGTTGCATACCTTTTGGTTTCGTCCGACCG
>Ga0272448_1009130_pt1 | contig 10188 bp, 6 predicted proteins | sample YNPCB0191_FD_202220 | JGI IMG/M metagenome (GOLD analysis project Ga0272448, IMG submission 202220) | Hot spring sediment microbial communities from Yellowstone National Park, WY, United States - YNP-CB-019-1 | ecosystem: Environmental > Aquatic > Thermal springs > Hot (42-90C) > Sediment... | reverse complement strand
TTTTGCCTTCTCAATTGAAACAAAGCCATTTCGAACATCTTTTAGTACCTTTTCCAATGGTCTTTGGAAAGGATCTCCATAACCTCCACCCCCTCCAGCGATCTGGTGAAAGACAGTGCCTGGGGGAATTCCTTTGACGATCTCTTTGGATTTCGGATGGTAGATTCTTCCATTGGGGTAAATGAATTCAATTTTGTTCAACGAACCCTCTTTGCCGCCGAATAGACCAAAAGCCCTCGCTTCCCGATCTACTCCATCTCCGAAGGTCACCCCTGTCACATCTTCTCCGTAGATCTTAAAGATCGTCTCTACGCCGAGGCCTCCTCGCCATCGACCCGCTCCTCCGGAATCGGTTACATACTCATGCTTGATGAGAAGATGAGGATCCGTCAGTTCAAACATCTCCGGATCCTGGGCTAAAATACCCCCAGCGCAGTTGATCAATCCGATGTGGTCGTATCCGTCCACACCATGGGTCGCTCCGGAGCCTCCTTTCAAGGCATTGAAAAGAATATCGACATAGGGGACTCCTCTTCTTGGATCCTTTCCGGAAATGGCAAACGCAAGCATTCGATTCCACCCTGCGGTCACCCTTTCCGGGATGGCTTTTGAAAGAGCCTTCAGGATCGCATCTGCATGGGGACCCGTGATGCTGTTGCCAAAGGTGGAGGCACCGGGAAATTTCACATTGAGGAATGTCCCCTCAGGAATAGTGATATGAATAGGTCGGATCATCCCGTCGTTGTGAGGCATATCTGGATTGACCAGCATTAGGAACGTCAGGATGATGGCCGAAACACTCGCTCCAAAAGGCGCATTGACGAACCCCTCTGTCTGAGGGTCTGTTCCTGTATAATTGAAATAGATGTCGCTTCCTTGGATCGTGATCGTCAGTTGAATCTTGAATTTTGAGCCTTCATGAAATCCATCGTAATAAACATAACTCTCCGCCCCATAGGTGCCGTCCGGGATGGCCTCGATCTCACTTCGCATCATCTTTTCAGTCGAATCGAAGAGGTATTCGGTGTGGGATTTGAAGACGTCTCTTCCATATCGCTCGAGTAAAGAGAGAATGCCTCTTTCTCCAACCACACAGCCCCCCATCTCCGCACGAATATCTTCTTCAACAATCCTATATCGGATGTTAGAGAAAATGAGATCCCAGACATCCTTTCTCAGCCTCCCCTTCTCGCAGATCTTGACTGGCGTAATCCTTAGACCCTCCTGCCAGATCTCTCTTGCCTCTGGATTGTAGCCGCCTGAGACAGCTCCTCCCACATCGGCTTGGTGGCCCTTGCAGGCTGCCCAAGAAATTAGCTCCCCCTTGTAGAAAATGGGCTTGAAGACAGCGATATCTGCGAGCTGGTTTCCGCGTGTGAAGACATCGTTATGAAGGATAACGTCTCCCGGATAGATTTCATCTCGGAAGTATTCAACGAGATACTGGCAGACAGGCTGCAGGGCAAAAGCAAGGACAGGGATGTACTCCGTTTGCTCGAGCATTCGTCCTTTGGCATCATAGAGACCGGTGACGAAGTCCCTCGCTTCGTTGAGAATAGGGGAACGCGTAGTCCTCAAAAGGGTCAACCCCATCTCCTGCGTGATCGATTTAAACCTCCTCTGCAAGACCGACACCAGGATCTTATCAATGGGTGTTTTCTTGGATCGTTTCATTTCGTCACTCTTCTTTTGAACTCCCTCTCTCTCGATTTGAGATACAAGGTGAACGAGCCATAGGCATCACAGATAGCAGAGAACTCCGGGCTGACAAAGGTCGTAGTATTGACCTGCTCGATGATTGCGGGCCCTTCGATCTTGTTGCCATAACGAAGTCGATCCCCATCAAAGACCGAAACCAGCTCAAATCGCTTCCTCGTGGGAAGATAGACTTTCCTCTTCTTCTTGAAAGCCCGGGATGGATTGGAACCTGCAACCTTCATCCTCAGAAATTTAGGCTTGTCTGTCTTGCCGATGCACTTCAGCCGCAGATTGACCACTTCAATGGGTGTTTCCAACTCTTTCAGAGAGTAACCATAGAGGCGGTCGTGTTCGGTATGAAACTTCATAGCGATAGAGACTAATTTCCCTTGATGGATCTCTTCTCTTGAGACGACAACGTTGACCTCATGGTACTGCTTGACATAACGCATATCGATCGAGTAGATGAACTGGATGCGATCTTTTGGGATATGCTCGCTTCCCAGCAGAGCCATCCCCTCGTTTTCCATCTCAGTGAAAAGACCCCGTAACTTCTTAAGCTCTATCTTTTCAAGGGGGCTTGCATAGGTCCGGACAAAGTTGTGCTGAAGATCGCTCATCAGCATTCCTGCGGCACAGAAAATGGAGGATTCCTTAGGGATGATCATCACCGGTATCTCCAGCTCCATGGCAATCATGCAAGCATGACTTGGACCTGCCCCTCCAGCCACAACCAATGGAAAGTCTCTTGGATCCTGCCCCCTTTTGACTGAGACCTCCCGGACCCCTGCAGCCATATTCACATTGATTACGTGGTACATCCCAGCGGCCGCCTCGATCACGTCCATCTTTAATTTATCCGCAATATGGGTTTTGATGGCCCGGAAAGCTCTCTCCAGATTGAGAGGTATTTTCCCCCCTGCAAAATAGTCTTTGTCCAGATAACCGAGAAGAAGGTCAGCATCCGTGCAGGTGGGGAGCTCCCCTCCCAGATCGTAGCAGGCTGGTCCGGGCTTGGCTCCTGCACTCTGAGGGCCCATCCGCAAAAGTCCTCCCTCATCGATCCAACCGATCGATCCCCCTCCCGCTCCAATGGTGACAATATCGAGCATGGGGAGGGCTAAACGCAAACGGTTGATCTCACCTTCCGTCGTTACGAGTGGTGTTCGATCCTTGATCAGGGCTGCATCGAAACTGGTTCCTCCCATGTCTATGGTGATACAGTCACTGTACCCTTGGACGCTCGTGTAAGCGATCCCTGCCACCGGACCTCCAGCGGGGCCCGAAAGCAACGTCACAGCGGCCTGAGCCAAAGCAATCTCTGGAGAAACCACGCCCCCGTTCGATTGCATAATTAGAAGCACCCCCCTGAATCCAGCCTCCTGCAGGCGTCGGAGCAAACTTGTCAGATAGCTTCTGAGGATAGGCCCCACATAGGAATTGAGCACCGTAGTTGAAATCCGATCATAGAAACGGATGGAAGGGAGGAGGGTGCTCGAGACGGTAAGGTAAACATCAGGCATCTTCTCCCGAATGATCTTGGCCGCTACCTCCTCATGGACCCGATTGGCAAAGGAATTCATAAAACAGATGGCAATCGCTTCCACTCCCTCCTTGTTGAAGAGGTGTACCGCATCCTCCACATCCTCCTCTCGAATGGAGGTCAGGAGATCGCCTTTATAGTCAAGTCTCTCTTCGACGGGGTAGCGTAGGTATCGAGGAACCAAAGGCTCCACATTCCTATAGCGGTTGTTAAATTGTTCCTCGCGGATTCCCCTTCGCATCTCCAGGGTATCCCTCACCCCCTTGGTGGTAAGAAGCCCCGTCTTGGCTCCCCGGTAGGTGAGAACCGCATTGGTAGTGACCGTGGTTCCGTGAACAATGGTGTCGACCTCTCTGATGAAGGCTTCAAGAGAGATGTTCCGGTCCTCGGCCATCTCCTCAAGGCCCTTCATTAAACCAACGGAGGGGTCATCCGGTGTTGAGAGAACCTTATAGATCTGCGTGCTTCCATCTTCATGGGCTAAAAGAAAGTCCGTGAAGGTCCCTCCCACGTCGATTCCAATCTTATACTTCATCGTTGCCTCTCCATTGGAAAGGTTTCACGCTATTGGAGTGCTCCCTTTAGTCTTCTTTTTTCTTAGAGAGTTCACGTTTTCTCTAAGATCTCAATCAGTTTCACCTTCCCCGTCTGGCCTTTTTCGACCCGAATCGCATCAGGAGGCACAAGCTCGATTTCGGGGGTGACCCTTAGACTCTCCCGCATGTATCTCTTCATTTCCTCTTTCAAGGTACCTCTTTCTGTCTCCTTGAGGCTCGCTCCATATTCTACCCTCAACTTCAAGGGAGGTTTAACCAGAGGGGGGGGCTGATCCAAAAGGATTTTGAATACACCCGTGGTCTTTGGATGGAAACGGGCGATCGCTTCCTTAATCGCTGAAGGATAGAGATTGACGCCTTTGACGATGAGCATATCGTCTCCCCGGCCCAAAATCTTGAATCGAATTCCAGGAAAGCCACACTCACAGGGTTTGGTAAAGACTTGAATCATGTCACCTAAAATATATCGGAGCAAGGGGCCTCCTTCCCAGTCGATAAACGTGAAAACCATTTCTCCCACGGCGCCGTCCACTATTTCGACTGGCTTCTTGGTTTCAGCATCAATCAACTCAAGGATACAGTGATCGGGAGAGATGAAATGCATACCCCGATATTCCTCATCGCCGCAACAGATGCCATGGAAAGCGTGACCTCCTCCGGTGTGATCGAAAATTCTTGCATCAAAACCCTTACGAAGCCTTTCTCGAACGGCGGGTATACCTCCTCCTGGTTCTGCCGCACAGAAGAACCATCGAATTCCCAAATCCTTTGCTTCCTTTCCAGTTAGAGAAGGTGCCTTTTCAATCAGATACTCACCGAAAGAAGGCGTCGAGATGATGGCATGGGGTCTGGTCAAGAGGAGGAAATCGACGATCCGCTTTGTTCCGCCCTCTATGCCAACAGGAACACAACAGAGTCCCATTGCCTGAATGCCATCGGAAAGGGGAAGTCCCCCAGTAAACATGCTCAGCGAGAGGGCCTGGAGCACAATATGCCCCGGTCTTAAACCCGCCCTCCAGTATTTCCGGGCATGCATTTCATTGACGACATCCACATCATGCCGGGTCAACGTGTAAAGCGTTGGAGTCCCGGTGGTTCCCGATGTGGAGCTGATTCGAATAATCTTTTCCGCGGGAGCGCACGTGATGAGCCCGTAAGGGTGACCAAACCGTTCCATCGACTCCTGCTGTACCCTTCGATGCTCATCCTTGCTCATGAGAGGAAGTTTCTGAAAATCTTCGAAAGAACGAATATCCCGAGGGGTCATGCCAACTTCTTTGAATCTCTCTCGATAGTAGATGGAGTTCTTATAATTGTAGTCCAGTTGTTTCTTGAGCCTTCTCCACTGAAGCGCCCTCAGCTCTTCCCCGGACATGGTTTCGATTTTCTCGTTCCAGAGCTTCCGTTCTATCCAGCCTTTATTCATTTCGGTATCCCACCTCTAAAATCTCAATCCTTTCCTCCGAAGAATGCGGAGGAATCAGAAAAGCGATCCTCCCGTGGACGCCCTTTCTCGGGAATCCCTCCACCAGAGCAAACCCGCTCTCCTTCAGCTTCGTCAATACCTTGTCGAACCCCTCTACCTCAAAACAGAGGTGGTTTAAACCTGGCCGATCCGCCCTCAGGGATTTGGCGATTGGAAGTTCAGGGTCACCATACTCAAGAAGTTCAATCTCAACCTCTCCCATTTTGAGAAGGCCGATTTTCAATCGGACGTCTGGAATCTCCGTGATTCTTTCAATTTGAATTCCAAGACAACCTGAATAAGAATGTAGTGCCGCCTGGAGGTTTTTCACTACAATTCCAAGATGACTTATTTTTCTTAGAAGCAAAGGATTCTCCTTTCATCATCCTTTCCGCATCAAAGCCGGCAGATAGAGTGCTATATCCGGAAAGATCATAATAAGAATGAGTGTGGCTGCCTCGCATAGAAGAAAAGGAAATGCTGACCGAACGATATCGGACATAGGTGTAGAGGGTTGCATCCCCTTCATGACAAAAAGTTGAAGGCCAAAAGGGGGAGTGAGGTTTCCCATATCCATATTGATGAGCGTCATGGCAGCCACCCATAATGGGTTCAACCCTAACGTCTTGATAACCGGCATGTAGATGGGAACAGCAATCACAGCGATAGAAAGATTATCCATGAAGCAACCCAAGAAAAGCAGGGTTACCTGCATACTGATCAAAACCAGTATGGGAGGCATCTGGAACCTGACCACCGCCTGGATCAGCCCACTGCTCGCACCTGAAAAGGCAAGAATCTGACTGAAAACCATGGAGGCCATGATAATGACGAACATCGTGGTAGTTAACTTGATTGTTCCGAAAAGGCATTTTCTTAACGTCCCCCAGCTCATCTGCCCATATACAGCGGAAAGAAGGATAGACCCAATGGCTCCCATCGCTGCTGCCTCGGAGGGTGTGGCCATGCCGAGAAAAATGATGCCTACGACTAGAAAGATGATGAGCCCTAACGGCAAAACATGAATGGCTGTCTCTTTTATTTTCTTGGTGAGGGGCGTTGGAGGTATATCGTAACGGGGAGCAATCTCTGGTTGAATCCAGCACCGGAGAACGATATAAATGGCATAAAGGGAAGCAAGCACCAGGCCAGGCAGAATCCCTGCAATCAACATCTCTCCCACTGAGACTTCGATTAGGGTGGCAAGGATAACTGCCAAAATACTGGGGGGAATCAACATGGCTAAAGCGCCACACCCGATGATGGGACCAACGGTCATGGCTTTTTTGTAACCTCGACGCTCCATCTCGGGAACCAATAGAGTACCCAGCAACGAAGTATTTGCAATAGTGGAGCCGCTTGTAGCGGCAAAGAGGGTTCCCGAAACGACAGCCAGAAGCCCTAATCGACCGGGAACTTTTCCGATCCAGTAGTCCAAGGCATCAATGGCCCGGAGGGCCATCTTGGAGTGAAACATGACTTCTCCCATCAGAATAAACATGGGAACGGTGAGCAGACTGAATGAGGTGAGGCTTTCTTCGAGATTGAGAATCAATAATTTAGAACCAGACAAACCACCCATGAAAAATAGGGTTCCGAGGAGGTCCGCGAAAAGAAAAGAGATCCCAACGGGTAATCCCATAAACACGAGAAAGACGGTTCCACCAATAAGCAATAGTAGGACGAACCACCATTCCATTTGAATTATCTCCCCATTTCCTGCTTAAATTTTTTGTAATAACCAACCATCTGCCTAAAGAGCTGGGTGGAGAAGAAGAACCCACCAATGGGGATGATCATCAAGATAAGAAACATGGGTGTTTTCAGAGATTCCAACGACGGAATCCCTCTCTTGTAATAATCGAGAGTTACCTGAGCGCCAAAAACCGTGTATGTTAACATCACAAGCCCCCCGACCCCCGACGTGATGATATTAAGCCAGCCGTTTATTCGACCACTGAAATGATTGAGCAAGATGTCGACCCGGATATGGCCACCTTCTTTCAGTACCAAGGCAGCACCCAAGAAGGGAATGTAGAGCATGATGTATTCGGTGATTTCCAGCATCCAGTGGATCGGTCGATTAAACCAGTATCGGAAAATGACATCGACGCAAGTCCCGACCGTTGAGAATATAAGAAGTGCACCGGCAATCCAAAAGAAACCAACAAGAATTTTGTCAAAAATCGCTCCAATGGTTTTCATGGCTTATTCGCGTTCTCGTGATTTCTCTCCCCCTCTCCTTTCTCCACGAAGAGGAGAGGGGAAGATTGATTTTAAAGCGTTATGGACTGAGAAGCTTCTGTAATTTGGGACCGAGTTCCGGGGATTTCTTAATTACCTCGTCCCATCCTGCCTTATAGGCTTGGTCAACATACCACTTGGTGTCCTCTGGTGAAAATTTAATCAGCTTCATCCCTTTATCCTGCATCGCTTTGAGTTCTTTCTCACCTAGCTCCACAAAGATCTTTTCATATTTTTCTTCATTTTCGATCATGAGATCGATCATCAACGTTTGCATGGGTTTTGGAATCCTATTCCAGGTATCCAAATTGATGAGGTTTTCGAGGTTCATGGCATAGATTTTCGGCTCGATGATGTACTTGCATACCTCTGGCCAGCCCATGGAAATATTTCCCAAAACGGACCACGCGTAACCGTCGACAACCCCTCGTTCAAGGGCTGTATACACTTCTGCTCCAGGAAGTGTAATGGGAACAGCTCCGATCTTCCTCACGAAGGGTTCATAGGTGGCGGATGTGCGTATCTTCTGACCCGCCATTTCTTGAGGTTTCTTCACAGATTTATTGGTAAAGATGTGGAACCAGACACCGTGCTCTGGTCTGCCCAGGTACATGACGTTGTGTTTCTTAAGGAGACCCTGTCTTAATTCATAATAGCCGACTTTACGCTCCTCGCTAGGATTCAACCGACTTAGATGGGTGTAAGCCGCCCCGGTCACTGCTCCTCCGTAATAAGATTCACATCCGAAGATCATATCAACCACACCGGTTCGAACCGCTTCGAATTGCTTGAAAGCGGGGATGGCTTCTGGGCCTCCAACATATTTGATGACTACTTCCCCCTTAGATTTCTTATTGACCTCATCCACATAGGCCCACCAAGCAGTAAGATTGACATCGTCTTTGGGAAGAAACGTGACCATTTTTAATGCCATCTCTTTTGCATGAACGGGTTGAATTCCCATCGCCAAACCGATCATTATAAGCATCAATAACGGGATAAATGTTTTCTTCATATTTTCCTCCTTTTAAAAAAGAATGGATTCATGATTCCTGTGCCTCATTGCCTGGCGTAACGCTATCACCTCCTTTTGGGCCAGATATGAAAGGGTGCGGCAAACCCTTTCCCGTCCCAAATCTTTTTCTTTCCTGTCGCCCTATCCACCAGAATAATGGCCTTTTCCGGGCAGATTCCAACACAGAACCCGCAACTCCAGCATCGATCGCTCTCAATAATAATCCTCCCCTCTTGCCTCTCCAAGTGAAAGACTTGATAAAAACAACTTCTGGAGCAAGCCTGACAGAGCGTACATCTCTTTCTATTGATCTTTGGAACGTAAGGGGTCTCCGGAGGCAGAGAATAGGGGGCCTTTTCTTTCTTTTTTAACTCCATCATGGGGACGATCTCTTGAAGCGCCTTCCCTCTGAAGTCTGAGGTTGAAATATATCCTTTTCTCGTCATCCAGGAAACAATTCCTTCATGGATCCTTTGAAAAACTTTAGTCCCTTCGATATAGGCGGCCGTTCCTACCTCAACGAGGGAACAGCCACAAAGAAGGTACTGAAGGGCGTCCCTCCAATCGAAAACCCCTCCCACGCCGAATACGGGTAGATCAATCGATTTTAGAATCTGGACGACCCTGGCCAAGGAGACAGGAAGAAAAGGGCGACCGATGAGATAGCCTCCAATGACCGGTGCCCCGAAGGGAACCTCTGCCTCAACATCGACGTAGATCCCACTGGGTGCATTGTGTGCGGTGACAAAAGAAATTCCTCGTTGAGCCCAACCCTTCACTGCATCGATCAGAGGTTCCATCATCGGGCTGATTTTGATCCCGAAGGGGATATTCGAAGATTTGGCCATCGACTCAACGATCTTAAAACTGGATACTAAACTTTTTTCCAATTCACCTTTCATGGTGGGAGAAGAGAAATTCAGCTCAAGCATTTTTGCTCCGACTCTTTCAAAACCTTTTGCCACTTTTTTCCAGGCTGCTATTTCATTCGGCTTTTCATAGAAACTCACAATGAGGGGAATCCCTTTCGCTTTGCAAACTTGAGCAATCTCTGGAATATTCTTTTCCATCACGACATTCATGTCGTCCACATGGGGAGAGGCCAAAGAATAAAAGCTTCCCGATTTTCTAAAGGCCGAATCAAAACGGGCGAGAGGAAACTGGTAGGGTCGGAGTCTTACTCTAAATTCAGGGGATGACGTAAATGTCTTGGTGACGATTCCTCCCACTCCGGATTCAGCGATCCTTTGTGCCGAAGGTCCGTCAAAAACCAATTCCGAGGCCGCGGGGAGGATAGGGTTCTTAAACATGACACCGGCAACCTCAACCTTTAAATCCATTTCGGGGGTATTCGGCCGGATCATATTTCGCCCTGACAACTTGATAGCACCCTTTTCAATCTCAGCCAAAATCACTTCTTTCCCAATCTGAATATGTTCCTGGGTGAGATTTTGTAAAAGCTGGACGTCTCTCTTTCTGATGGCATCGATCATCTTTTTGTGATGATCAATAGAAATGTTAGCCTTTTTAGGAACCCTCAGAATCGCTGATCTGAATTGAAAAATTTGATCCCTCAGTCCATTGATGATGGAAAGAAGCCTTTCGTTTCCTGAAAGTCGATTTAAATAGTCATGGAACTCAGTATTCAACTTACTCACTTTGCTCA
>Ga0272448_1009129_pt1 | contig 10188 bp, 10 predicted proteins | sample YNPCB0191_FD_202220 | JGI IMG/M metagenome (GOLD analysis project Ga0272448, IMG submission 202220) | Hot spring sediment microbial communities from Yellowstone National Park, WY, United States - YNP-CB-019-1 | ecosystem: Environmental > Aquatic > Thermal springs > Hot (42-90C) > Sediment... | reverse complement strand
GCCGCCAGAGAGCGCCTGGAGCAGACGCTCGCCGGGGCGGCGAATGACCCCGGCCAGATGGGCGGGATCATCGCCCTGCTCGATGCGGCCGGCGCGCGCGCCTGGGCCGTCCGCCAGGTGCAGATGTACTGCGAGCAGGCGATGGCTGCGCTGCACGGCGCGCCCATTCCGACCTGGGCCCACGACGGCCTACGGGAGGTCGCCGGCTTCCTGGCTCAGCGCGAGGCGTAGAGCCCGGGCCCGTCTGGCATGTTTCTTGCTCCTGGGCCGAGCGATGGCCCACACCTGCCCGCCCCACTCGAATATGCGTGGCCGAGCAAGCGCCAGGGAGCTCCACGCCATGAGCCATCCCAGCCGCCGCAGGCTGGTGGCCTTTGTGGTCGTCAGCCTGCTGTTCGTTGCGGCAGGTGGGTTGAGCGCCTGCTATGCTCCGCCGCCCACGCCAACCCCTTACGTGGCCACGCCCACGCCCCTCGCGCCCACGCCCACCTCGTTCCTGGCCGTGCTCACCCCCTCGGCCCAAGCGGCAGCAACCGTACGGCCAGCCACACCGCAGCCGTAGCAGGTCGCCGCCGCAGGAGCTGCGGCCGGGATAGAATCCCGGCCTGCGGGCCACCGGCGCACGAGCAGCCACCGCGCGCCCCGGGCAAGGGGACTGGGCCACAGGCGCCGGGCCAACCCGCGGCCCCCGTGGCACGCGCTTCGCTCGGCATAGGGTCAGGTGACGGCGGCAGGTGCCGCCATCGCAACCCGGCCGGTTACGGAGGCACGAGCATGGCCGATCAGCCCGGCGGCCCTGCTGTAGGCGAGAGGGAAGAAGCGCCCACGCAATATACCTATGGCGCGCCGGCGCCCCGCCCGGTGCCCAATAGCTCCCTGGCCCTGGCCAGCCTGGCCAGCGCCATCGCCGCCTGGCTCATCATCCCGGCCATCGGCGCAGTCGCGGCCATTGTCCTCGGCGTGCTCGCCCACGACCAGATTCGCAAGGCCAGGGGGCGCCTGAAAGGCTCGAACCTGGCGACGGCCGCCATCGTCATCGGAGGGCTGCAGATCGGCTTCATCCTCTTCGCGGTCATCGGCGTCTTGTTGGCCGTGCCCGCAGGCTGAGTGGGACCTCGGGGCGCCACCCAGGCAGCAGAACCTCCACTGCCACAGCGCGTTTGCAAGCCCGTAGGATAGCCCCTTGTGGGCGTCGCTGGTTTGCGAACACTAGCTGCACGACAGCCCCGGGCAGTTCGTGTTCAGAAAGATGATGTACGCGATCAGGTCGGCGATCTGCTGCTGGGTCAGCAGGCCCGTCGCACCAAAGGCAGGCATCACAATCTGGGGCGATGGGCCGACGGGCACCCTCCCGTACTCGACCCTCAGGTCCACGTTGGCTGCAAAGACCTTGGGGTCAGGGTTGGCGATGTCGGGGTCGATGGGGTTGAGCACCGGCACACGCTCCTCCCTCGAGCCCGGGTTGGCGATCCCCTGCAGCCCCTCGGGGCCATGGCACCCCGCGCAGTACGGCCCGAAGGCGGCACGGCCGCGCACCGCATCGCCGGTCAGGTTCACCGCCGGCCCAGGGCTCGCCGGTGTGGGCGAGCGCTCCAGCTCGGCAGTCTCCACCGGCGAAGGCGAGGGTGGCGGCGGCCCCAGGGTGGCCGTGGGCAACACCGGCACGCCTTGCAGCGTGTGGAGGTAGCTCACCACACTCTGCACCTGCGCTTCGGTCAGGGGCCCGCACTGCCCCAAGAGCCACGCCGGCATGCGGGTGTTGTTGCGCCCATAGGCCACGACGGTGTAGAGCGCCTGGTCGCCCGCCGTCTGCACGAACTGGCTGTTGCGCAGCGGCGGGGCACTGATCCCCTGACCCTGGTTGCCATGGCACAGGCAACCCTCCAGGTAGAGCGCCGAACCCACAGCGCCGCTGACCTGGCTCGCCGCCACAGGCACCGGCACCACAGTGGCCGCGCCCGCCGCCTCTGCCGTCGAGACCGGCGGAGGCGCCACCGCCGTCTGCAGCTCGGGCGCGAACGGCACCGGTTCGCCCAGGCTCTGGGGCACAAAGAGGGTGGGCGTCTGGCCCAGCGGCGTCAGCACCAGGGGGGCCGGCGTGGGCGTCTGCCCCGGAGGGAGCGTCGGCACCGGCGACAGCCCCGCCGGCTGAGGGTTCGGATAGCAGCCCGCGCTGGCCACGAGCGCGGCCAGCAGGGCCAGGGTCAGCACATCGCGCAAATGAGCCCGCATCATCTCCTCCCAACCGCTAGTGAAACTCCGCTGCCGGCCTTGGCCAGGCGCTTCCGGCCCGCCCGCAGGCCCGCCGCGGTGAGGAATCCCCCCTCACCCTAACCCTCTCCCCCGATGGGAGAGAGGGAAAAGGGCGCGACCGCCCTTCCCTCTCCCTCTTGAAGGGTTTTGGCGGGTCAGGGCCGGGCAGGCGCAGAGCTGGTTTGCCGGCTGTTGCCGGGCGTGGGCTGCAAGTCCTCGGGCAGGCTCCCTCGCCTCGGCCCGCCGCACGCTACGGCGTGCGCGCCGGGCTCTGCGTCAGGCTCTTCACGAGCGTCACCAGGTCCCACGTCTCGCCGGCGGTCAGGCTTTCGGCCAGGCTCGGCATCACCCCCCGGCCCAGCCGGATGACCCGGAACACTTCCGATGGGGGCAGGCCCGCGACGACCGGCCCGGCCAAGTCGGCAGGGGGCGGCGAATAGTAGCCGGCCAGGGGGCCGTTGCCGTGCCCCTCATTGCCGTGGCACAGGTAGCAATGGTTCCGGAAGAGGTTGGCGCCCCGCTCGCGCGAGGCAGCCGTGCCCGGCAGCGGCTCGGTCGCGGGCTGCCCGCTGATGAGCACAGGCCCCTGGATCGGCACCGCGGCCGTGGGCGCCGCCAGCCGCGGTCCCTCCTGGTAGCCCACCGACTGCTGGGTCACCATCTGGTCAGGGTAGATCCATTGCAGGCCGCCGTAGGCAAACACACAGAGGATAGCGATGGCCAGCACGCCCCCCACCACGGCGCTCACCCACAGGCCGTAGCTGATCTGGCGGCCCAGCCAGCGCCGCAGTTGCGGCCTCAGGCCCGCCTCGTCGAGGCGGCGCAGGCTCAAGGCACCACTGGCCCTGAGCGCCCGCTCGGCGGGCTCCAGCTCGCGGCTGGTGAGGCCCACCAGCACGCCGAAGCCATCTTCGCTCAGCCGCCGATCATAGACCTGGGCCCAGTAGGCTGGCGTGCGGATGCCCAGGGCGAAGGCAAAGAACACAGCCGTCAGCATGACCAGGAGCGTGTACTCATACAGGATGACGATCGACGGTGGCCCGGGCACCAGCGGCTGCCCGCCCACATCCAGCGGGTAGAGGTTCGCCGTGCCGACCATCAGAAAGATGCCCAGCAGGAACCCAATCGCCGCCCCGACCGCCGTGACCAAGGCCAACCTGTCGCGCGGCCGCGGCAGAGGATACGCCCGCGTCGGCACCGGGAAGGGCGAGAGCGCCCTGATCCTCTCCTCGGGGATGCCCAGTTGGCGCAGCGCCGCCACCGCGTCGGCGGCCCGCCCTAGGTCCGCAAAGACGCCCAGCACCAGGTAATCGTGAAACCCGCGCACGCAGCCCTCTCCTCTACTCCATCTTGGAGCGGATCAACCCCTTGCCGATGCGCTTCAACTGGACCAGGAACTGCCCCTCCTTCACCTCATACAGCACCACAAAGGGGATCAGCTTGGAGAACACCACAAACCCCAGCACGATAAAGGCCACGGCGCCCGTGCTCATGATCAGCTCCGCCGCCCGAGGCTGGTAGAGGCCCCAATTGAAGGGCAGCTCGCGCACCCCCAGGTCGATGGTGACGATGATGTAGCGCTCCAAGAGCAACCCCAGCTGGATCAGGATCGAAATAGCCAGCATGGCCGGCCACGACGTCCGCACCCGGCGCCACCACAGTGTGAAGAAGGGAATGATGGCGTTGGCAGTGATCATCAGCCAGAAGGCGAGCTGCCCATGGCCGGCCATCATCGTCAGCAGCACCTGCTTCTCGGTGGGGACCTGACCGTACCAGGGCACGATGAAATCTTGAAAAAAGAAATAGTCCCACACCAGCGACGTGAGGAGGAGGAAGATGCCCAGCCCGTTGAGGTGTTCATCGCGGATAAAGTAGCTCCAGTGGTTCAGCCGCTGGAAGAGAATGGCGGCGATGATGATGGCCGCCACGCCCGAGTAGATGGCCCCCGCCACAAAGTAGGGCCCAAAGACGGTGCTGTGCCAGCCGGGCTGAATGGTCATCGCAAAGTCGTAGGAGACGACGGTGTGCACCGAGGGCATGATCAAGAGGATGCCAATGCTAAAGATGAGTTGCGCCACCTTGAGCAGCCGCCACTGTCGCTCGGTGCCGCGCCAGCCCAGGGCCAGCCAGCTGTTCAGGGTGCGCCGCCAGCCGTGCACGTGGTCGCGGGCCAGCGCGGCGTCGGGGATGAGGTCGATGTAGAAGAAGAGCGTGCTCGTGGCCAGGTAGCTGAGAGTGGCCGTCAGGTCCCAGATCAGGGCCGAGTGAAAGTTGGGCCAGAGCTGCCGTTCATTGGGGTAGGGCAGCAGCCAATAGAACTTCCACGTGCGGCCCAGGTGCGCCAATGGGAAGAGCGCCGAGGCAAAGATGCAGAAAACGGTCAAGAGCTCCGCGATACGGCTGATGGGCCGCCGCCAGTCGATGTCGAGCAGGCGCAGCGCGGCCGCGATGAAGGTGCCCGCCTCGGCGATCCCGATCAGGTAGACATAGTTGGCGATGTACAGCGACCACATGACCACCCGGTTCAGGCCCGTGATGCCGACGTTCCACCACATCTGGAACCCCCAGGTGACCCACCAGGTCAGCACCAGGAAGCCGAGCACGCCCACCGCCGGCCAGAAGGCACGGCCGATGCGCATCATCGGCTCGAGCACCATGGCATTCAGCTCGCGCCCCGGGCGCGCATCGACCAGCAAGTGCCGCTCGCGCTCGAGCTGCGCCTGCTGGTCCAGGCCCATCTCGCCCAGGGAAGGGCGCTGCTGAGGCGCTCTGATATCAGAATCGGACATACGACTTGCCGCCCTTCAGGTAGTAGATGGCCGGCTCGGTTCCCAGGTGCTCCAACACGCGCAATGCGCGCGGATTGTCGGCCAGGGCCTTCGCCACGCGGCTCTCGGGGTTCCACAGGTCGCCAAAGAGCAGCGCGCTCGGCGGGCAGGTCTGCACGCAGGCAGGGATCACCTCGTCGGGCCCCAGGTCCCTTCCCTCGCTGCGCGCCTGTTGCTCGGCGCGGTTGATGCGCTGGATGCAAAAGGTGCACTTTTCCATGATGCCCGCGGTCCGCACGGTGACGTCGGGGTTGAGCTGCTCGGTCAGGGGCGCCGGAAAGTACGGGTCGTAAAAGTTGAAGTAGCGCACCACGTAGGGGCAGTTGTTGTTGCAATAGCGCGTGCCCACGCAGCGGTTGTATACCTGCAGGTTGAGGTGCTCGCGCTGGCTGTGCACCGACGCATACACCGGGCATACCGGCTCGCAGGGCGCACGGTTGCAGTGCTGGCAGAGCATGGGCAGGAAGCGCGCCCTGGCCGGCGGGTCGCCCACCCAGTAGCGCTCGATGCGGATCCAGTGTTGGGCGCGGTTGGCCTGCACCTCGCTCTTGTTGCGGATGGGCACATTGTTCTCGGCGTGGCAGGCGACCACACAGGCCTGGCAGCCGGTGCACTTGTCGAGGTCCACCACCATGGTCCACTTGTGTTCGGCTTGGGTCGCGTCGGCCAAAAGCGAGCCTCCTACAGGTACTGGTCGGCAAAGGCCTGGTTGACAAAGCCGCCGTACGAGCCGCGCGTATCCTCGAATTTGGCCAGGGCCACGCGGCGGCCGGTGCGCTCGACCCGCACGCGGATGTTGGCCCAGGCCATGCTCGTGCCCGAGGCGTCGGCCGCCGGCCCGACCAACGCCATGGGGTTGGGGCCTTCGGCCTCCTGGCTGGCAAAGCGCCCCAGCGCACTGTGCCCCAGGCCAGTTGCCATGGCGATGGTGTCGGGCCGCACCGAGTTCAGCACGTAGACCGGCGCCTCGACCTGGCCATAGGGCGACATGATGCGCACGACGTCGCCATAGGTGACGCCCAGTCGAATCGCCGTGTTGGTCTCGATCTCGGCGCAGGTCTGCCACATGAGGGTGGTCATGGGGTCGGGGCTGCCCACCAGCCAGGGCTTATCGGCCCCTCTGCCATCGCTGAGCAGCACGGGCATGTGGATGTACAGGAAGAAGGGGTAGTCTCCGGCCGCACCCTGGAACGAGGGCGCGGGCACGACCACCGGCTGCGGGCGCGCCTCGGGAGCTTGCAGCGCGCCCGGCCCCGGCCGCGGCTGCCAGAAGCCGTGCTGCAGGAAGCGCGCCCACTCCACCTCTTCGCCCACGCCGCCGAACACGCCGGGCGGCAGCGCAGCGATGCGCTCGCGCAGGAACGAGAGCTCATCGGGCCACGGGAGCGCCGCCGCTGCCGCCGGGATGCCCTTGGCGACCTCCAGCAGCACGTCGCCCGTGGCGCGGGTGTTGTAGAGTGGTTGCACCACAGGCTGCTGGCTGTTCACGACCGGCACGCCGAAACTCGGTTCCACCACCCCATAGCCCCACGCTTCGAGGTAGGTGCGGTCGGGCAGCACCAGGTCGGCCCACAGCGCCGTCTCGTCGACGATGGGCCGGAAGGAGACGACCAGGGGCACTTGCTTCAGCGCGTCCACAAAGCCCAGGGCGGGGGGCAGGGCGTAGGCCGGGTTGGCCGCGCCCCATACCAGGAGCGCCCCCACCTGGCCGGCCCGCATGCGCTCCACCAGCCGCTGCACCCGCCCATAGGGCGCCGCCACCGGGGCCACCAGCCCCTCCGCCGGGGGTCCCGGCGCGATGCCCACGCCCGCTCCCCCGGCGATAACGTTCAGGACCTGCACCGCCGCCGCCTGGGCCACGGCATCGCCGTGGCCGGTGAGTGCCCCACCCGGGATGGCCAGCGGCCGTGCCGCCGTGGCGAAGGTGCCGGCCAGGCGCCGCAAATCGTCGATCGGCACCCCGCTGGCCGAGGAGATGGCCTCCGGATCCACCGCGGGCGCCCAGGCACGCGCACGCGACACGCGGTCGGCGGGCCCCACGCCCCCGTCGGCGATGAGCCGTGCGATGGCCTGCGCCACCGGCGCTTCGCTGCCGGGGCGAAGCCGCACCCAGAAATCGGCCTTGGCGGCCTCCAGCCCCGAGCGGGGCTCGAACTGCACCAGGTAGCCCCGCCGGTCGAGCGGGCGCTGGCGGAAGCTGCCAAAGGCCACACCATAGTGCGTGGTCGAGAGCCAGGTGCTCAGAAAGCCAGCGCCGAACGAGAGGACAACATCGGCCTCTTCCATGCCATAGGCCGGCAGCCTTGCCTGGCCGAAGAGCAGAGCGTCGGCAGCGCTCAGCGCGGCATAGCCCGAGAGGGCGGTGTAGAGGTCAAAGACTACCGGCGGAGGCGCCCCCAAGGCCGCCGTGAGGCGCTCGAAGAGGTCCAGCAAATGGCCGGAGATGGTGTGGTCGGCCCACACCACCAGCGAGCTGCCCGCCCGGCTGAGCCCGGCGCGCAGGTCGTCGATGGCCTGCTCCCAGGTAATCGCCTGGTACCGGCGCGACCCACGCTCCGCCTGGCGCACCGGGCCCTGCAAACGGTCGGGGTTGTAGAGGTCCTGCAGGCCGGCCTGCCCGCGCGGGCAGAGCTTGCCCTCATTGAGCGGGTGTTGGGGGTTGCCCTCGATCTTGACGGCTCGGCCGTTCAACACGCGCACGATGATGCCGCAGCCGGCAGGGCACTGGCGGCACGTGCTGGCATACCAGGTGCCTACGCCCGCCACCTGTTCCTCAGGCGGCCGCACGTAGGGTTCCAGGTGCACCCACGGCCGGGGGAACTCGCAGCCGCTCAGGGCTGCGGCCACTGCCGATGCTGCGCCGATCTTCAGCAGGTCCCGGCGGCCAATCCGGCGCCCCATGCTTCGCTCCTAATAGTGGCAGATCTGACACTCGGTAAGAGGCAGGGGGTTGGGCTGATGCTCATGGCACTCCAGGCACCAACCCATCTGCTTGTAAGCCGGGTAGGGCACGGTCACCTCCATCTGGCCCACGTCGCCGTGGCAAGCCTCGCAGTTCAGCCCGGCAGCCAGGTGCGGCCGGTGGCTGAACTGCACAAAGCCCGGCAGCCGGTAGATGCGCACCCAGGGGATGGGCTGCTGCGCCTCCCAGTAGGTCCGCACCTGCCGGATCAGCGGCGAATCGCGCCCGATGACCAGGTGGCAGCCCATGCACAGGTACACACTGGGGATGCCGGCTGTCGGCGACCGGGTGGCGCCCGAGTGGCAGAATAGGCAGGGCACGCCCCGCGACACCATGGCGACATGCGGGAAGGGCACCGGCTGGGGCGGCACGGGCGGCCGCGTCGGCACAAAGGGCACAGTGGGTGGAAACCCCGGGTTTGGCGAAGCGCCGGCGGCCGCTGTGGAGGGCGCCCGAGGCCAGGACAGCGCGCTCGGCAGGGCGCCGGCCGAGAGATACGAGCCGCCCCACAGCAGGGCGAGCAGGACCGCCCCGCATACGAGGAACCTCACGCGAGATGCAATGCGCATGGTGTGTGGCTGGGGCTCCTCCCCATCCTCTCCGGGCCACAGGCGGCCGCGACCCAGGGCCGCGTGTTCCGGCCCCGCTACCTCCACTTCCAAGCAACAACCATGCCAGCCTTTTCCACTTCTTCCAGGCGCACGGTGAAACTTTCCGGCGGCTCGCCCGTCTGTATAGATGGGGTGTGTGCCGCCTGCGCGTCCATCGAGTGCCTGGTAGACAGATTCTGCAGGACCCTTGTCTGACAGGAGGAAACCATGAAACGCATCCGCTTTCTTCCCTTGCTAATCCTTGCCTCGCTGCTCATCGCGCTTGTCGCCCAGCCGGCCCTGGCCGATACGCCGGCCACCACCCAGGGCATCGTCCTCAGCACGAGCTACACGTCGGTGATCACCGAAGCCGGCAACTCGGTCACCTTCTCTCTCGAAGTGAGCAACAACAGCGCCGATTATCAGGAGGTAGCCCTCAAGGCCGAAGGCCCGGCCGACTGGAACCCCAGCTTCCGCCAAGGTGGCTACTCCATCCGCAGCATCATGGTAGGGCCTGGCAAGTCGCAATCGGTTGACTTTCAGGTGCGCCCTCCCGAAGGGGCCAAGCCGCAGGATTATGCCTTCCAGATCAAGGCACTCGGCAGCAACGGCAACGTGCTGAGCCAACTGCGGGTCACCGTCACACTGACGGAGAGACCGGCCGTGGCCGGCCTCAAGCTCACCACCCAGTACCCCGAATCTCAGGGGCAGGCCGGCAACACCATCACCTTCCGCGTCACCGTCAGCAATGACGCCAGCGAAGACCGCTCCATCAACCTGGCCGCTACCGCGCCCAGCGACTGGCAGGTGACTTTCAAGCCCGCCTATGAGACACGCCAGGTCAACGTGATCAGCATGAAAGCCGGTGCCACCCAGGACCTGGACGTGGACGTAGCCGTGCCGCGCCTGACGGAGGCCGGTGAGTATCCGGTAACCGTGCGGGCCACCGCCGACCGCGACCACGCGGAAGTCAACCTGAAAGTCACCGTGACCGGCAATATGAGCATGAGCCTGAGCACCTCCAGCGGCCAGCTCAGCACCACCGCCTCGATCGACAGCCCCACCAAGATGACCCTCCTGGTCAGGAACACGGGGACGGCGCCGCTCAAGAACATCTCGCTCAGTGCCTCCAGCCCCGATGGCTGGGAGGTCACCTTCGACCCGAAGCAGATCAACGAGCTGCCGGTCGATCAGGTGGCCCAGGTGAACGCGAGCATCAAGCCCTCCTCGAAGGCGCTGACCGGCGACTATATGGTCACCATAACCGCCTCGGCCGGCTCGGCCTCCGACAGCAAGGATATCCGCGTCACCGTGGAGACGCCCACCACCTGGGGATGGGTTGCCGTTGCCGCCATCGCACTCGTCATCGGCGGGCTCGCCTACACCTTCGCCCGCTTCAGCCGGCGCTGAGAGGCCGCTCCGGGGCGGGCAGGCTGGGGCCTGCCCGCCGGCATCTGGCCACTGCCTATGAGCGTGGGGCAATGCGGAGGTGTTGCGATGCAAAAGATCCTGCCCAAATCCCAAGGCCCGGGCCGCCAGCCGCCAGCTCCGGCGC
>Ga0272448_1009126_pt1 | contig 10190 bp, 12 predicted proteins | sample YNPCB0191_FD_202220 | JGI IMG/M metagenome (GOLD analysis project Ga0272448, IMG submission 202220) | Hot spring sediment microbial communities from Yellowstone National Park, WY, United States - YNP-CB-019-1 | ecosystem: Environmental > Aquatic > Thermal springs > Hot (42-90C) > Sediment... | reverse complement strand
TTCACCTCTCCCTTTCTTATGGACTTACTAATTTTTATATTTTCTCTTTCTCAAGGCAGCAAGCATCAAGGGAAGAATCACCGTTGCATCTCCATCTATTGTCACCTGCTTCGCTCTCTCCTTCACCTTCCCCCATGAAATTGCCTCCCTCAGTCTAGCACCGCTCAAGCTTCCATCATACTGCGTTGCGGTGGTTATATAAACCGCATAATCCAACCCACCTTTAAACTGATTCCACCAAATTGTGTGATGCTTCGAGATTCCACCACCAATCATCAACGCCCCTCTTCTCTTGCTGTCAAACACAATGTCGCTGAGCTCCTTCTCATCCTTAATAAGATTCAATCTGAATCTATTATCCTGTGAAAAAATCACAAGGTTCGTCCCAAACGCACCATCCAGTATGCCCGGGCAGTAGACGGGAATTTTGTGCTTCGCAGTCTGATATAGAATTGAATGCTCATCCTTCACTCTTCTCCCAAACTCACGCGCAAGTTCCCTGCCGCTCCACTCCTCTTTCTCTTTTGAAAGTTCCTTCAGAATTGGAATCATCTTCCTTTCTAAAAGAATTCCATAGCTTGAGTTTGGTATGAGCACATTCCCAAGCCTGTTCACCCCAATTTTATGCAGCATTTCATCATCCAATTCAAAACTGCCGTGAAAATACTCCCCTCCCCACCCTCTTGCCAAATCATGGTCAAAGGTTCCGCCGGTTGTTATAACTACGTCAAACTCCTTCACAAACTGCGCCAGCACCCCCCTCAAACCAGTTGCAACAACGCATGCCGGAAAGGAAAGAAAGTTCGTGCACTCCTCATCCTCCAGCATCTGTTTCAATATCGCAACACCTTTTGCAAGGTGCTGCGCTGTGAAACCACCCGCACCGCCCATCTGCTCCACAAGCTCCTCAACAGACATGCCCTCCCTTAACTTCATATCCTGTATCTTTTTTTTAAGAAGCTTCATCAATTCACCCATACCTGCCAAGAATAACTTTCTGCATCTCCACTGCTTCCAGCTTTTCAGCAACCTCAAGCGCCATGCTCAGCTTCGTTTCGCTCTCTGCAATTATCTCAAAGAGAACATCGCCCGCATTTACCTTATCCCCTTCCTTCACGTGTAGAATAACCCCCGCCCCTTTATTCTTAGGTGCTCCAGCCGCTCTTGCAATTCTCGATATGCTTCTGTTGTCAACATGGTGTATCCTCCCTTCCTTTTTGCTTCTCACCTCTGCTTTATAGCTCCCAATTCCAATATCCTCAACCCTCACTTTTGGGTTTCCTCCCTGCGCTTCTATTATCTCCCTCATTTTCTCAAGCGCTTTCCCGGATTTCAATATCTCGCTTGCCACTGCATAACCTCTTCCTCTCTCAACCTTTCCGCAAAGCTCAAGCAAAGCACCTGCAAGAAGCAGGGATTTCTCCGCAAGGTCCTGCGGTCCACCACCCTGCAGAACTCTCAGCACATCCCTTGCCTCAAGCGCAGGCCCTATCCCATTGCCAATTGGACTCCTGCCAACAGTTATATAACATTCCATTTTCATCCCAAGCTTCTCACCCAATTCCAAAAAATCCTTTGCAAGCTCATCTGCAACCCTGCTGTCCTCTATTTTCGCTCCCCTGCCAACCGGTATATCTATCACAACATACTCCGCCCCAACAGATTTCTTCTTCGCGAGTATGCTTGCAAGAAGCACTCCTTTTGGGTCAAGCCTCATCGAATGCCTTATCCTTATCAGCTTATCATCAGCTGCAGCCAGCCCCATCGCACCTCCCCAAACAACGCATCCGTGTGTTTTCAAAACAATCTCCCTCATCTCATCAATTTCAAAAGTCACAGGCGCAAGCGTTTCCATCGTATCTGCAGTTCCAGCTGGGGAAGTAATTGACCTTGCAGATGTTTTTGGAATATACAAACCAGCAGCAGCAATTATTGGGACAAGTATCATTGTTGTTCTGTTCCCTGCAACTCCACCAGAGCAGTGCTTATCCACGATTGGTTCTACCCCAAGCTCAAGCAAACTTCCGGATTCCACAATTGCATTTGTTAAATAAACAGTTTCATCATTGCTCAACCCGCGTATGTATAACGCAGTCACAAAGGATGCAAGCTCTGTCTCGCTGAGCTTGTTCTCCATCAACTCCCGTATCACCGTTTTTATCTCCTCCTCGTGCAAATCCCCCCCATCCATTTTTTTCTTTATAATCTCAACAGATGCTGGGTTGGCGGTGGGTGAAACTTCAACCATCTCCCCATACTTCGCATCTATCTCACGCGCAGTGTCTGAGAAAAGCGCAACCTCGCCTCTTCGGACAAGCGTATCGCTCAAATCAACAATTGCGGTGCATCTCCTTCCTCCTTTATTCAGAATCACCCTATCCCCAACAAAAACATCCATTTCAGCTGCCTCGCTCTCGTTCAGCACAACGATGTTCTTTCCAGTTTCAACATCAAATATTTTCATTTTCAGCGCATATCCTTTCTCAACCATTGCACCACCTAGTAAAACTCCACCCCACTTCTCATTATAACATTCATAAGGCTCTGGGGTGGTATAACGCCCATCTCCGTTATATACGCAGTAACATACCTTGCGGGTGTCATGTCAAACGCAGGGTTTCTTATCTCAACTCCTTTAAGTTTATCCGGTTTTATCACCTCTTCCGGCTCCCTCTCCTCTATCTTTTCAATTCCACCCCATAGAGTGAGAGGGTCAAATTTAAACGTCTCAGCAGCTGAGTAGAAACTCACCCCGTTCTCGTGTGCTATCACCGCAATTCCAGCCGTGCCAATTTTATTTATCAAATCCCCCCTGCTCGTTATTGCATCTGCGCCCACAATCACTGCATCAGCTTCCTTCATGAAACTGCTCACCGCTGAATCCACGATTAACGTTACCTTCAAACCAGCTTTGCTCAGCTCCCTTGCAGTTATCAAACCCTGAAACTTCGGCCTTGTTTCAGTGCATATAACCCTCACACCTCTTTTTATTTCATTCACTCTTTTCAGAATTGAAACAACCAAGCTGCTGTGGCAGTGAGTCATTATAACCGAGCAGTTGGAGAGCTCCCTCGCCCCATACTCAGTTATCCTCTCCTCGCTTTCTGCAATTTTTTTGAAATACTCTCCCTCCTCCCTCTCCACAATTCTTTTCAACTCGTCAACATCCCCCCTGCTTTTTTTCAGCTCCATGAACAGACTTCGCAGCGCATTCCTCAGCATTGGTTCCGTAGGCCTTGCAGAAGCAAGCTCGTCTGCTGCAACAAGCAGCTCGTTGATAAACTCCTCTCTCGTTTTTGCTTTTGACTTGCGGGCGACTGTTCCCATAACGCCCATCACTGCTTTTGCTATGTTCCTTGCTCCCTGCACCTTCAGGCTTTTTATCCTTCTCCTCATCCTCTCAACTTCTCTCTGCAAAAAACCACCTGTCAATTATAAATTTGCAAGCATGGTTTAATAGATTATCTGTGAATTCCTTTCAGAAATCTCTCATACTCTTTTATGTTTTTGAAAACTGCTGGCACAACTTTTCTTTTGCATTTCCTGCACCAATACGCCCCTGCAACCTCGGATGCGCCAGGCACCCCTCCCTCGCTGAGTGGAATGGGCTGTATTTCCAAACTGCCGCATAAGGAACATGCTTTGAGCTTTCCACTGGGCATTTAAACCTAAAAGATATAAAGCTTTATAATTAAAAACACACGTATAATTCAAAGAGGGGATATTTTGGTTGAGAATTTGATTGAACATGAGTTTCTTTCAAAAGAGGATGAGGAGCTTCTGAAGTTCATTGAAAGTGCAGCGCCAAAAATATGCGTTGTTGGAACAGGAGGAGCTGGTTGCAACACGTTGAATAGGATATTCGAAATTGGGATAGAGGGGGCTACAACTATTGCGATGAACACCGATGCGCACCACCTTGTGAAAACAAGGGCGGATAGAAAGCTGCTGCTTGGCAAGAACACCACAAAAGGGCTTGGTGCGGGAAGCAACCCGGCAGTTGGGGAGGAGGCTGCAAAGGAAAGCAAGGAGGAGATACGGAAGCTGCTTTCCAGCTCCCAGATGGTTTTTGTCACCTGCGGGCTTGGAGGTGGAACGGGAACTGGGAGCGCTCACATCATTGCAGAGGAGGCAAAAAACCTCGGCGCGCTTACAGTGGGCGTTGTAACCCTTCCATTCCTCTCTGAAGGAAAGGTGAGAAGGCAGAACGCGCTTGAAGGGCTGAGCAAGCTGAAGAGGCAGGTTGACACAGTGATAGTTATACCAAACGACAAACTTCTCTCCATTGTTCCGGATTTGCCGTTGAACACTGCTTTCAAAGTTGCAGATGAGGTTCTCTCAAGCTCGGTGAAAGGAATCACGGAGCTTGTGACAAAGGTTGGTTTGGTGAACCTGGATTTTGCTGATTTGCGAACAATACTGAAGGATGCCGGCTGTGCTGTGATTGGGTTCGGAGAGTCAAATGCAAATGTGAAACCAGATGAGAGGGCGGTGACTGCTGTTGAGAATGCGTTGAACAGCCCGCTGCTCGACACAGATATAAAAGAGGCAAATAAGGCGCTGGTGAATGTCACTGGAGGACCGGATATGACGTTGAGGGAAGCAGAGCTTGTTGTGGAGGAAATTTCAAAGAGAATACATCCAACCTCCCACATTATTTGGGGGGCTAGAGTGGAGCCAGAGCTCGGCAAGTCAGCTATGAAGGTGCTTGTCGTCATAGCAGGCGCAACCCTCCCAGATTATCAGAAGGTTGAGGTTAAACCTGAAGAACCAGAAATAGATCTGGATTCGATACTGTAGGTGTGGGCATGAATTTGAATGAATCCATCCAAAAAGCATTGAGAGTCCTGAGGGTTTGCTATAAACCAACTCAGGAGGAGTTTTACACCACGCTGAAGGTGACTGGGTTGGGAATGGTTGGAATCGGGTTGCTGGGTTATGTTATAACTGCGGTATTTCAACTGCTTGAGTAGGTGTTTCCTTGATATTTGTGTATAGGGTAACAGCAGGGCAGGAGAAGGTTGTTGCAGATATACTGAGAAATAAAATAAAGAAAGAGAATCTTCCGCTTTATTCAATTGCGCTGCTTGAGGATATGAGGGGATATTTGATTGTGGAAGCTGAGGATGAAGTTATCGCAAGACAGGCTGCGATGAAGATACCGCATATAAAAGGTGTTTTATCAAAAGAGATGAAAATTGAGGAGATAACACCGCTGATTGAAACAAGGACAACCAAACTGCAGATTGCAAAAGGCGATATTGTCGAGCTGATAAGCGGTCCATTCAAAGGGGAAAAGGCGAAGATAATTAAAATAGATGAGGCGAAGGATGAGGTGACCGTTGAGCTTTTGGAGGTTGCAGTTCCAATTCCAGTTACGATAAAAATTAACACGGTGAGGATGTATCAAAAAGGAGAGTGAGGTGTTTTAATTGAAAGTGACAGTTCAAGCGCTGGTGGATGGGGGGAAGGCAACTGCAGGACCGCCTCTTGGGCCTGCTCTGGGTCCTCTAGGAGTGAATATAGGAAAGATAATTGAGGAGATAAATAACAAAACAAAGGATTTTGCTGGCTTGAAGGTTCCGGTGAAAGTGATAGTTGACAAGGATACAAAAGGGTTTGAAATAGAGATTGGAACTCCTCCTGTAAGCGCGTTGATTAAAAAAGAGCTTGGAGTTGAGAAAGGAGCGAAGGCAAAGGGGGAGGTCATTGGCAACCTCACTCTGCAACAGGTTGTGAAAATAGCGAAGATGAAAAGCGATGTGACGCTTGCAAAAGAATTGAAGTCGGCTGTGAATGAGGTGCTTGGGACGTGCGTGAGCATGGGAGTAACCTGCGAAGGAAAAAACCCAAAGGAAGTGATAAAGGAAGTGAATGAGGGAAAGCACGATAAGCTTTTTTCATAATTTTTCAGCAATCAGAATCCAGTTCCAATGCGACATGTACTGAGCTCCTTCAAGAAACAAACTTGAAATCTCATGCTTTTTTTCAATTATTTTAAAGTTTTTTTCAATATTTTTTACATATCCTTCAAAATCACCTCTGTCAAAGAAATTCAGGGGAACATCCCCCATCATGAGCTGTTTATCCCAAACCCTAACTGTTTTTGAGTTATCCCGGAAGCTCCGGTTCAGCTCATATATATCGCTTGCGGTTGAAGGAAAGCCTGCGATGAGGATACCTTTTGGCTTGAGGACTCTCTGTATTTCGGATAATGCTTCTTCAATCTCCTCCCTTTTCATAAATGAAGCGGTGCCGAAGAAAATAGCACCGTCAAAGCTTCCATCCCGGTAAGGCAGCTTCGTGATGTCCGCCATCATCTGCTCTCCTTTTACTCCTTTCTCCAACTTCTCCTCCTTTATAACCTCATGCGCCTTTCTTGAGATGTCGACAGGAGTTACCTCCACCCCTTTCTCAGCAAGCGCAACAACATACTTCCCAGTTCCAGCTCCCAAATCAAGCACCTTTGCTCCTTTTTTGAAGTATTTTTCCGCTGCTTCCAGAACAGTGTGATGGGGAGCATCCCTCCCCCTTCTCATCTCAGCAATTTCGTCAAATTTCTCCCTTAGCTGGTGAGCTGAGAGTTCCCTTACCTCCTCCTGAAACGTCTCCTGTTTTAGCTTTCTCACAAAGGAATTACTCATCTATAATATAAAAAGCAGCTGTGATGGGAAAGTTATATTAAGTGACTCGCAAATAACAAGTTTGGTGGATGGATGAGAAAGTTGGTTTTCCTGCTGTTCATCTCGCTTGTGGCAGCGCAAAGCGTGAGATATGAGAAGTGGTCGTTCAACACTGGCGATTATGTGGTTGCATCCCCTGTGCTTCATAAAGGGATGGTGCTGGTTGGTTCAGCAAATGGAATGTTCTATGCGCTGAATTCAACTACCGGAGAGCTCATCTGGCAGTTTGGAAAGGTTGGGGGGATTGAATCCTCTCCAGCAGTTTCAGAAAAAATGGTTTTCTTTGGCTCAAATGATGGCTACTTATATGCAGTTTGGCTGAATGGAACCCTTGCATGGAAGTTTCAAACAAAGAATAAAATCCTCTCCTCCCCAGCAGTTTCAGAAAAAATGGTTTTCTTTGGCTCAAATGATGGAAATCTATATGCAGTTTGGCTGAATGGAACCCTTGCATGGAAGTTCCAAACAAAGAATAAAATCCTCTCCTCCCCAGCAGTTGCGTATGATGTGGTTTATTTCGGTTCGAGCGATGGAAACTTCTATGCGCTTGAGGCGATAAATGGAAGGCTAATGTGGAATTACTCCAGTTACCTGCCCTTCTCATCCTCACCGCTTGCACGCGACTGGGTTATCTATGTTGGCTCGGATGATGGCAATCTTTATGCATTCCATGCATTCAACGGCACAGTTCTCTGGAAACAGAAATTCCCAGGCAAAATTCAATCTCATTTCGCCATCTCGCAAGATAGACTGCTCTTCTTCCCGTGCAAGGATGGGAATATCTATGCAGTATACGCGGGTGATGGAAGTAAGGTTTGGAGCATATCCACAGGAACAGAGGCGCAGTCGTCTGTTTATTACAGCAACGAATCCAACATGCTGTATTTTGGGACAACCGATAACAATGTTTATGCAGTGAAAACAGATGGAAAGATTGACTGGAAATATGGGACAGGTAACTGGGTTATTGCGACACCAGTTTTGAAGGATGGGTTGCTTTACGTTGGTTCGTATGATGGGAGAGTTTATGCAGTATCCACCATTCTCTCGCAATTCCCATCCGCCTCAGTAAACGTGAGCGGTTCTTCGGTGATTATCAGTGGGAATTCGTATGCAGATTGTGGGGTTGATTATGTTCAAATAAGAGTCGAGGGAGGGGAATGGGTGAATGCAAGTGGGACAGGGAATTGGAGCTTCAGATGGGATACTTCCTCATTAGCAGATGGAGATTATGTGATAGAGGCGAGGACGTTTGATGCGAAAGGGAATGTTGAGCTTCCTCCGTATTCCCGTTTGCTTGTTCACTTCACGAAGAAGCCTGCTCTGAAGCAGCTTGTTGTTTCCTTCTCAGGAACAGTTGTCGTTGGCTCCACCTTGAAGTTTGAGGTGAAGGATGAGGACGGAAACCCTGTTCCATACCCAGAAGTTGTGATATTTGGGAGAAGTTATAAAGGAGATGAGAGGGGTGTTGTGGAGAAGGATGAGAGAGGAAACCCAATAAAGGCGGAAAATGAGGGGGAGTTCACCTTCACTGTCCACAAGGAGGGGTATGAGAGAAAGGAAATGAAAATAAAAGTTGTGAAAGTTGTGGATATACTTCCCTACATCCTAGCCAGCCTCATAATTCCGTTGGTTGTGCTCATAGCAATTGCGTATGTTATTTTGAAAAAGCTCAGAAGCAGGAAGCAATAGATTTATATTTTTTATCTGTTATAAATTCTCCACTCCTTTTCCCGCTTGACTGCTTGGAGCAGGAGGGGTGAAATGGAAAGAGAAAAGATATTGAAAGCAGTGAATACTGCTTTACAGGAGAAAGGAAAAAGAAAGTTCACGCAGAGCGTTGAGCTTGCAATTAATTTCAAGGAGATTGACTTCAACAAACAGGAGAACAGGCTCAACCTAGAGGTGGTGCTGCCAAGAGGAAAGGGAAGGGAGCAGAAGGTTGCTGTTTTTGCAGACGGACAGCTTGCGCTTGATGCGAGGAAGCTTGGGTTGACGGTTATCACCCCAGATGAAATACCAAAGCTTGCGGAGGATAAGGTGAAGCTGAAGGAGATGCTGGATTACGAGTTCATCGCGCAGCCAAGCCTGATGGCACTGGTTGGAAAGCACCTCGGGCAGGTGCTTGGTGTGAAAGGGAAGTTGCCAAAACCACTGCTTGGGATGAAGCTTGAGGAGGCGGTGGAGAGAGCGAAGAAGGTTGTGAGAATAAAAAGCAAGGGAAAATACCTCCCAGTTGTGCACTGCTTGGTTGGAACGGAGAATATGAGCGCTGAGGAGCTTGCTGATAATATTGAAGCGGTTCTTGATGCGGTGAAGGCAAAAACTGGTGAGCACAGAATAAAATCCGTTTATGTAAAGCTGACAATGGGAAAACCGTGCAGAGTTGGTGAGTGAGCATGAAGGAGGAAACGCTGAAAAAGAAGCAGGAGTTCGTCTCTCAGCTAGCTGAAAGAATAAAGAAGTTCAGGGTTATCGCAGTTGCAGATTTGCGAAACTACCCGGATAGGTATCTGCAGGCAGTGAGGAAGAAGCTCAGAGATGAAGCCGAGGTTGTTGTTGCAAAAAACTCAATGATAAAGAGAGCTCTGGAGCAGGCTGGAAGGGGGAAGGAGCTGAGCGAGATGATGGTTGGTCCAACAGCGCTTATTATGACAAACATGAATCCATTCCAGCTATACAAGCTTGTGAAGCAGAGCAAGGGGAAAGCAGCCGCAAAGCCAGGGCAGATTGCGCCGTATGATATTGTCGTTCCTGCTGGTGAAACCAACCTTCCTCCAGGCCCGGTATTATCTGAGCTGAAGCAGGGAGGGGTGAACGCGCAGATAAAGGGAGGAAAGGTTGTGATTGCGTCTGACTCAGTTGTTGCGAAAGCAGGGCAGAAGATAACCGATGCAGCTGCAAAAGCATTGCAGAAGCTTGGAGTGGAGCCTTTTGAAGTGATGTTCAACATTCTTGCAGCATGGGAGGATGGGTTGGTTTACAGGAAGGATGTGCTTGATGTTGATGAGAAGAAACTCATGGATGATTTGAGAAGGGTTGCTTCAGAGGCATTCAACCTTTCATTCAATGTTGTTTACCCAACAAAGCAGAACATCGCCCTTCTGTTGCAGAAAGCGCATCTGGATTCCAGAAACCTTGCGGTGAATGCAGGGGTGTATGAGAAGGAGGTTATTGATTTGATGCTCGCCAAAGCAAATGCTCAGGCGAATGCCTTGAAGTTAAAGATTGGTGTTTAAAGGAGGTAGTTTTATGGAGTACGTATACGCGGCACTGTTGCTGCATTCTGCAAAGCAGCCAATAAATGAGGAGAATGTAGCGAAAGTTGTGGGAGCGTCTGGTGTGCAGGTTGATCAGGCAAAAGTGAAAGCGCTTGTTTCAGCGTTGCAGGGAGTGAACATAGATGAAGCAATTAAGCAGGCAGCTCTCCCAGTTGCGGCTGCACCAGCTCAAGCAGCAGCGCCGGAAGCAAAGAAGGAAGAGAAGAAAGAGGAGAAGAAACCATCA
>Ga0272448_1009123_pt1 | contig 10191 bp, 6 predicted proteins | sample YNPCB0191_FD_202220 | JGI IMG/M metagenome (GOLD analysis project Ga0272448, IMG submission 202220) | Hot spring sediment microbial communities from Yellowstone National Park, WY, United States - YNP-CB-019-1 | ecosystem: Environmental > Aquatic > Thermal springs > Hot (42-90C) > Sediment... | reverse complement strand
TCTCATCCCCGTGCGCGACCCCTTCGCCAACAAGCAGCCGGTCCCCGGCAACGTCATACCCTCGAGCCGGATTAATTCCGACGGCCAGGCGCTCCTGAAGGTGTTCGATCCGCCGAATTTCCTTGATCGCAACATCTCGAAGGGGAACTACAATTACGTATTCGACACGCCGGTTTCCAAGCCGCACCGCATGACCACGTTACGCCTGGATTCCAACATCAACTCCGGTAATCGCGTCTCTTTTTCTTACTACGACTACTACAACAAGCAGACGGGCAAAATGGGCCTTGACACGGGCGGCAGCAACTGGCCGCAGTTCGAAAAAGGCTACTTCTTCCGCGGCCAGAGCTTTGTCGCGCGCCACACTTGGATCATATCTCCCACTCTGATCAGCGAGGCCAGCGCGGGCTTCAGCCGGCGGCCGCAAAAGAACACCGTCATTCAGGAAGCCCTGCGGCGCAACCAGCGCGACACGGTGGGATTCAAAGCGGGCCAATTTTACCCGCAAAATAACCCGTTGAACATCATCCCTAATGCCTACTTTGGAGGCGTGCCGAATGCGGCATATCTCTACCAGGAGGGGAGGTTTCCGTTTTTCCAGAACGGGCACGTGCCCAGCTTTACCTGGACGGTGACCAAGACGCTCAGCGGTCACACTGTGAAAGGCGGGATTACCGGGGATTTCGTAAAATATCATACCAATACCTCTCCGCTGATTTTCGGACAGTTTAACTTCGACCGGAACACGGTGAACCCGCTGGACACCAACTACGCGTATTCGAACGGTATTCTCGGCGTATTCAGCACCTACCAAGAGGCCAGCTTTCGGCCCATGAATCGCGGCCGTCAGGCGGCCATCGAGTGGTTCGCTCAGGATAGCTGGAAGGCCACGCGGCGGCTGACGCTGGAATACGGCATGCGGTTCCACTGGATAGGTCCCATGTGGGACGCCAAGGACATGTTGGCCACGTTCAGCTTCGAAAAGTTCGATGCGGCCAAGCAGGTACGCCTGGTCGAGCCGGTGCTGGTAGGCGGCGTCAGGAGAGGGTACAACCCGGCCACCGGCGAGTACCTGCCGGAGAGCGCAATCGGCGCCATTGCCGGCGGGTCGGGAGACCCGTTCAACGGGATGCTGCTGGTGAAAGACAACCCGGGCTACCCGCGGGGACTGTATCAGCACCGCGGCGTGCACCTGGGGCCGCGCTTCGGCTTCGCCTACGACGTGTTCGGCAACGGCCAGACCGCGGTGCGCGGGGGGTGGGGCATGTATTACAACCATCCCGGCTGGTACGTCTACTACGAGTTCGCCAGCCTGCCGCCGCTGGTGGTGACGCCCACGGTCTACTACGGCCAGATCTCCACCCTGTTGTCGTCGGCCGGGGTCATCTTCCCGCAGAGCGTTCTCGCCGCGGACCGGCATTCGAAGACCCCGAGCACCATGAATGCGAGCCTTTCGATTCAGCAGAAGCTGCCGTTCGGGACTGTGCTGGACATCGGCTATTCGAACTCGCTGTCGCGCAATCTGTTCTGGCAGCGGCAGCTTAACCCGGTGCCGTTGGGGCGGCGCTTCGATCCTGCTTATCAGGATCCGACCAGACCAGGGACCGCCCTGGCGACCGCCTTCCTGACGCCCATCAGAGGATACACCAGCATCATCCAGAAGGAAGCCGGCGCTTCCTCCAATTACCATTCGCTACAGGTAACTGCCAACCGGCGCTTCGTGAAAGGCCTCCAGTTCGGGACTTCCTGGACGTGGTCCAAGGCGATGGACTACGTGGACTACGACGACTCCGGCGCCATTGCGCCGTTCGTTTCGGCGCGGGTATGGCACTACGGGCCCGCCGACTTCGACCGCACGCACGTGCTGAAGCTGAACTGGATCTGGGACATCCCGAAGACCCCCTGGCGAAATCCCCTGCTGAAGGGCGTATTCAACGACTGGCAGCTCTCCGGCATCACCAGCTTCATCAGTGGCACACCGCTGGGGATCGGTTGGAGTTCGGTGACCGGAGTGGATGTGACGGGCACTCCCAGCCAAGGCGCGCGCGTGGTGGTGACAGGCAACCCGGTGCTGCCCAAGAGCGAGCGCACCTTCAGCCGTAACTTCCGCACCGAGGTATTCCAAATGCCTGCCGTGGGAACCTTGGGCAATGCGCCCAAGGTCTTGATTCGCGGGCCGGGCATCAACAACTGGGACGTGGCGCTGTTCAAGAACTTCCCCGTGCGGGAGCGTACGCGGATCCAGTTTCGCTGGGAGATGTACAACGCTTTCAATCACACGCAGTTTTCGGGGCTGGACACCAGCGCCCGCTTTGACGCCCAGGGCAGGCAGGTGAACACGCAGTTTGGTCAGTACACCTCCTCGCGCAGCCCGCGGATCATGCAGTTGGCGGCCCGGTTCGAATTCTAGCGGCGGGCCGCAACCGGGCCTCTGCCCAGTGCCGGCCGACGGCCTGCGCGGGGCGGGCTCGCCCCTAAGAAGGGCGTGACTGAGGAGATGGCCAGAAAGCTACTCCGGCGGCCGGCCTCTTTGTGGTTCGGCTCGGCCGCCAGGGAAGGAACCCATATGAGGCGACGTGATCTGTTGACTGTCCTCGGCGGGGGGGTGAGCCTCCCTGCACTCGGTGTTGCCGCCGGATCCCAGCAGAATCCACCGGCCGGACCCGCGCTCAACTACGCCTCCGTGCCCGCCGTGTTCCCCGGGGACGCGGAGGCGTACTTCAGCGAGGAAAAGCTTCGTGAGCTGGTGGACATCACAAAGCCTCTTCCGAAGCTTGATTATGAGGTGGTCGCGTACAATTACCCCTGTTGGCATCCCTGTTCGTGGTTCCAAAAGTATTTCGGCGACGGATGGACCCAGTTTCAATCCTTAAGGGATTCCAAGCCTCTTTATCCCGGCCACCTTTTCCCGAAGTACCCGCTGTGGGGCGAATACAATGAGGCCGACCCGAAGTGGGCCGAACGGGAGATCGAAACCGCGACGCGTTACGGCATTGACGTCTGGATGGTCTGCTGGTACTGGCACGAGGGTACGCAGCGGTGTCATGCGCAACTGGAGCAGGGGTTCCTCAAGGCGGGCAATCGGCGCCGCTTGAAATTCGCCCTCATGTGGGCGAACCACGACTGGAGCAACCACTGGCCGGGCACGTCGGAGGGAAAGACCGCTCTCATGTCTCGCCAGCGACATAGCGAGACAGACATGATGAGGGTGATTGATTACTGCATCGAGCATTATTTCTCTCACCCTAACTATTGGCGCATTCAGGGCGACCTGGTCTTGGGCATCTATTCCGTCCAGTCGCTGCTCCGGGACTTGTCGGCTGATGAATGGAAGCGCATCGCGGCGCTGATGCGAGAAAGGGTGGCCAAAGCAGGACTGGGCAATCTGCATTTGCAGGCCAGCTCTGTGACGCCCGCTGTCGCAGCAAAGCTCAAAGATCTCGGGTTTCAGAGCGCCACTCTGTATCACACGTTAACGCCGCTGCTTTCAACCGTGCCGAAGGGTGGCCGGGCGCCCTACGGAAAGCTTGCCTCGCAGGCGATCCCGTACTGGCGGAAGTTGCGCAGCCAGTGCTCGGTACCGTTCTTTCCGTGCTGCTCGGTCGGCTGGGACAACAGCCCGCGGGTGGGAGCGAGCGCCCGCATGGTTACGCAGCGGTCGCCGGATCAGTTCGAGCGGCTGATGATTGCCGCCAAGTACTTTCTGGCCGAAGCGGGCGGGGAGGCGCCGCCGATCGTCTTTCTTTCTTCTTGGAACGAATGGACCGAAGACCACGTCCTGCTGCCCGACACCGTTTACGGCTTCAGCTACCTGGAAGCCGTGCGGAGGGTCTTCGCAGATTGATGGATCGTGCCGCCTCATAGTTCAAGGAGGTTTTGCTAACTTGTCGTACCGACGCTCTGAAAGTACACCGATCGAGGTAAAGCCGAGGCGTGAAACCGCCTCTGTGGCTGCTCCGGTGATCCCCCGGCGCAAGCCCCTGACCGCGCGGGTCGGACTGTTCGGAGTGGGCCACCACACCTACTGGGGCCAGTTTGAGGGCCTGCGCGAGGAAATGATCCAGAAAATGGCCGCGCTGGAGGCCAAGCTCGCCGCGCACCAAGTGGAAGTGATTAATTTCGGCTTGGTGGATTGCGCCAAGGCGGCCTACGCGCTGCGCGACCGCCTGCTGGCCGCGAACCTGGACCTGGTTTTCTGCGATATGGTGACTTACGCCACTTCCGCGTCGTTCGCGGTGCTCATCCGCGACCTGAACGTTCCGGTCGTGCTGGTCGCCTTGCAGCCTATGAAGGCCCTGGATTACGCGCGCGCCAACACTCGCATGCAACTGGCCAACGACGATCTCTGCTCGGTCCCGGAATTCACAGGCGTGGCCATACGCATGGGCAAGCAACCGCCGCCGGTGATCCTGGGTACGCTGGAAGACGACCTGGTAGCCGAGGCCGAGCTGGCTGAGTGGTGCCGGATCGCCCATGTGCTGCACGATCTGAAGCGCGCCCGCATAGGCCATTTCGGTCATCCTATCGAGCACATGCTGGACATGCAGACCGATCAGGCCGCGCTCACGGCCGCGTTCGGCTGCCATATCGTGCAGACGGAAGCCGACGATTTGCTGCCTCACTACAGGCGCGTGACCGCCCCCGAGATAGAGGCCAAGAAGCGCCTGATCCTGGAGATCTTCGACACGCCGGATCCCAAGTCGGATCCGATCACACGCAAGTTGACCCCGGAGGATCTGGAGATGGCGGCGCGCGTGGCAGCCGCGCTGGAGCGCTTCATCGAAGAGCATGAGCTGGACGGGTTGGCCTATTACTATGAAGGCGAGCCGGACAGCGAGCTGCGCACCGTGGTCACCAATCTGATCGTGGGCAACTCCCTGCTGACCGCCGCAGGGTTCCCGATGTGCGGCGAATCGGACCTGAAGACCTGCATCGCCATGCTGATTATGGACCGCCTGGAGATCGGAGGCAGTTTCGCGGAGTTCCATCCCATAGATTTCAACGAGGGCTTCGTGCTGGTCGGTCACGACGGACCGCACCACTTGAACGTAGCGGAGGGGCGCCCGGTGCTGCGCAGCCTCATCAAGTATCACGGCAAGCCGGGCGCCGGCGCCAGCGTGGAATTCAAGTTGAAAGAAGGCCCCATCACCATGCTCGGGCTGGGGATAACTTCCGGCGGGCGCTTCAAGTTCATCGCCGCCGAGGGCCGGAGCGTGCACGGCCCGATTCCGCCCACCGGCAACACCAACACGCGAGGCTTCTTCAAGCCCGACGTGCGTACTTTCCTGAAGCGCTGGGTGGCCGAGGGCCCGACGCATCATTTCGCTTTGGGCATCGGCCACCATGCCGGGACGTTGGAGAAGCTGGCCTCGGTGCTGGGCCTGGAGATCGCCGTGGTAGCCCGGGAGAGCGATTAGGTTGGCAGACGGGGCGCACCGTCGGTGGGTAGTGGCTGCTCTTCTAGCGGGCGCTTCCGCACTGAGTTTCTTTGACCGTCAGGTGCTCTCGGTTCTGGCGCCCTCGGTCCTGGCCGACCTGCGCATGAGCAACGTGGACTACGGGCGGGCGGTCTCGGCGTTCACCCTGGCTTACAGCCTGATGTTTGCCCTGGGCGGGCGCCTGATAGACCGGCTGGGGACGCGCGCGGGCCTGGGCCTTTCCGTCGCCTTCTGGTCCGTGGCCAGCGCACTGCATGCGCTGGCGTCGAGCGGCAGGCAGCTTGCGTCGTTCCGGCTGCTGCTGGGCGTGGGCGAGGGAGGATGCTTTCCGGGTGTGGCGCGGGGAGTGCTCGAGTGGTTTGCGGAGCGGCAAAGGGCGCTGGCGATGGGCATCGCCACCACGGGAGCCTCAGCGGTGGGGGCGGTCCTGGCCCCTCCCCTCATAGCCTGGCTGGCCGGACATACCGGCTGGCGGACCGCGTTTCTCACCACAGGCTTGCTAGGTGCGCTCTGGGTGGTGGTGTGGTTCTCAACCTACTACGCGCCGCTTGATCCGCCGCAGGAGGGGCGCAGCACGGCTGAGATAGGAAAGCAGAGCGCCGCTCGTACACCTTGGCCGTTGCCTGTGCTGCTGCGCCTGCGGACGGTGTGGGGGCTGGTCGCCACGCGCTTTCTGTTGGATCCCGTCATGTACATCTACATGTTCTGGATCCCTCAATACCTGCACCTGGAACGCGGCGCATCCCTTTCGGAAATCGGCAGGCTCGCCTGGATTCCTTTCATGACGCTGGGCGTCTCCTCGTGCCTGGGCGGGGCGGCTTCAGACTGGCTGGTGCGGCGAGGGTGCCGGCCGGAGCGAGCGCGCAAGACGGTGATGGGGATGGCCGCCTTGCTGACGCCGGTCTCGATCCTTGCTCTGTGGGCGCCTTCTTCTCTGCTGGCTGTATTGCTGCTGGGCGTGCTGCTGCTGGCGCACGGCTTCTGGATGACGAATTACATGGCTCTCACTGCCGACCTGTTCCCGGCCACGACAGTAGCCAGTGTGGTGGGCATGGCCGGCATGGCGGGAGGCATAGCAGGCTTTCTGGCCAATCTGGCGGCCGGGCACGTCGTGGATCAGGCGGGCTTCACCCCGATCTTCATCTTATGCGGCGTACTTTATCCGGTGGGCTACTTGATCGTGCTGCTGGCGGTGCATCCGCTGCCCAAGCAGTGAGCCGGTCCGCCGCCCGGCGCGTTTGGAACCTGTTCGGGGCCGCTTGCACGAAGCGGCTCACAACGAGTATCGTGCTTGAGACCGGCCGATAATTGAGGCGCTGAAGATGGGTGGACTGACACTGCTGGTACTGGCGGATCCCTGCGATGAGAACTTAGCGTTGCTGGATCGGCTGCCGGAGGATACGCGCATCGCCGCCGGGACTTGCGCCGAGGCGTTCCGGGCTCCGGCGGCCCAAGCGGACGTGATTCTTTCCTGGTTTGCACCGCGCGACTTACTCGAGCAGGTCTGGGCAATGGCGCCGCGCGTGCGCTGGGTGCACAGCGCGAGTGCGGGCGTGGAGAACGTCCTGTTCCCAGCGCTGGTGGAAAGCGGCGTGCCAGTGACCAACTCCCGCGGCCTGTACAGCGACTCGCTGGGGGAATTTGCGCTGGGCGCGATTCTGTTTTTCGCCAAGGACCTCGGCCGCATGGTGCGCAGCCAGCAAGCCGGCGTGTGGGATCCCTTCGATGTGGAGCTTATCCAGGGCCGCTGGCTGGGCATCGTCGGCTACGGCGACATCGGTCGTGCGGTGGCGGCGCGCGCCAAACCCTTCGGCATGCGAATTGCGGCGCTGCGCCGACGGCCGGAGTTGAGCGCCAGGGATCCGTTGGTCGAGCGGCTGTTCGGCCCCGGTGAGCGGCGCGAGCTGTTGGAACTGGCCGACTACGTTGTCGTCTCGCTGCCGCTCACCGCTCAGACACGGGGACTGATCGGCGAAGCCGAACTGGCTGCGATGAAGCCTTCGGCGGTGCTGATCAATGTCGGGCGCGGTCCGGTGATCCATGAAGATGCGCTGGTAGGCGCTCTTGAAAGCGGCCGCATCCGCGGCGCCGCACTGGATGTTTTCGAGCGCGAACCTCTGCCGGCGGGCCATCCTTTCTACGCGATGGATAACGTGCTGCTGTCGCCTCATTGCGCAGACCACTTCTCCGGTTGGAAGCGGCGCGCAATGGAGCTGTTCCTGGAGAATTTCGAACGCTTCCGCCGCGGCATTGCTTTGCGCAATCTGGTGGACAAGCGCCAGGGCTATTGAGGGGCTTTCCCGCCCGGGCTCGAAACGGGCATAATCAAGAACATGCGACTTGCAATTCTGCTGGCATCGGCCGCGGTGGCCGCGGCTTCAGCGCAGACCTATCGGCCCGCGCCCGAGAACCTGAAAGCCCGCCAGTGGTTCCAGGACGCCAAGTTCGGGCTGTTCGTTCACTGGGGCGTCTACAGCGTGCTGGAAGACGGCGAATGGGTGATGCACAACCGAAGGATGAGCATTACCGAGTATGAGAAACTGCCGCCGCGGTTCAATCCCACCGAGTTCAACGCCGCCGAATGGGTGGCCCTGGCCAAACAGGCGGGCATGCGTTACATCACTTTCACCAGCAAGCACCACGACGGTTTCGCCATGTGGGGCACCCGGCAAAGTCGTTACAACATCGTGGACGCCACCCCGTACGGCAAGGACGTGATCCGCATGCTGGCCGAGGAATGCCAGAAGCAGGGCTTGAAGCTTTTCCTTTACCATTCGCACCTGGACTGGCACCATCCGGATTATTTTCCCCGCGGGCGGACCGGACAGCATTCGGGCCGGCCGGAGAGCGGGGACTTTAACCGCTACTTGGATTATCTCGACGCCCAGCTCCGCGAGCTACTCACCAACTACGGTCCGATCGGCGGAATCTGGTTCGACGGCTGGTGGGATCGCCCGGATGCCGACTGGCGGCTCCAGAAAACCTACGCTTTGATTCACAGCCTCCAGCCCGCCGCGTTGATAGGAAACAATCATCATCGCCGGCCGTTCGAAGGCGAAGACTTCCAGATGTTTGAGAAGGATCTGCCCGGCCAGAACACCGCAGGCTTCAATGCCGAGGCGGAGATCGGCCAGTTGCCGCTGGAAACCTGCGAGACCATCAACCGCTCTTGGGGTTATAACGCCAAAGACAACCGCTACAAGAGCGTGCCGGAGCTGGTGCGGTATCTGGTTCGGGCCGCAGGTTACAACGCCAACTTTCTGCTCAACGTAGGCCCGATGCCCAACGGAAAGATTCAGCCGGAGTTCGTCGAGCGGCTGCGCGGCATGGGCGAGTGGCTCGGCAAGTACGGCGATTCGATTTACGGCACGCGCGGAGGCCCGATTCCGCCGCGTCCCTGGGGAGTGACCACGCGCAAGGCCGGCAAGGTCTACGTCCACGTTCTTGACTGGCCCGATGAGCTGCTGGCCTTGCCCGATATTGCCGGGGTGCGCACAGCAAAGCTGTTCGCCACCGGTGCGCCCGTCAGCCTGCGGCGCATCGAAGGCGGCATAGTGCTCCGCCTGCCGCAGGCGGCTCGCGACTCGGTGGATACGATCGTCGTCTTGGAGCCGTAGCGGTTGCCCGCCGCGCAGCGCGCTTGACATCCCGGATAGCAAACCTTAGAATGCCGGCGGGGGTAGTTGTGCAAGCGAACGCTTACTCCAACGGCACTGTGTGCGCCTCCGTGGACCAGGACCGAATCAAGGCTTCCTGGGGCCGAGGCGACGGTTGCGGCGCACGAATCGAATCCCTGAACAAGGCATTCAGGCTCTTCTACGTCTTCCGAAACCGCATCGAGCAGGTCGCCAAGCGGGATATCGAGGCTTGGTTGGCAATGTTGAGGCAACTCGAGGACGCCGGAGACACCGGCTGGGGGCGCGGCGTCTGGGATTTGGACGACGCCTTCCGGCACTTGCTCGAAACGGGGGGCACGTGGACCGACGAGAACACAAGACCGTACTGGGGACTTCGCCAGCCCAGCGTGTATTACGCTCAGGTGCTGGGCGCTCCAGCGGCGGCCGCCAACTTCCTGACCGCCCTGAACGGAAAGCTGGACAAGCTCCGCAACCTGCACAACCAATATCTACGAGCCGTCCGGTCCGCGGACCCTCCCAGATCCAAGCTCCAACAGATCAAGCTCGTCGCCGATCAGGCCAACGCGTTGTCTTGGCTGTTGCCCGAAGAGCTGACCCCTGAGGACTGGTATAACCTCGTCAGCAACGTCATGGAAGCGCTGGACAAAGCGATCGATCTTTTCCACCTGCCGCTCGGCAACCTCCAGCCCTGGCTGGAACGTTTGGGCAAGATCACCGATTGGCTCGGCGAGGCCGACAAGGCGGTTCAGGTGTTTGTGGAAGGACGAAAGGCCGGTATGCCGCCCGGGCTGGCGGCGGGGTGGAGCGCCTTGGGCACGGTCCTGACCCACGTGCCGTGGTTGGGGAGCTTCTACGGGGAGATTGTCAACCAAACTCCGGGCCTTGTCGGCAACATGCGCCGGCTAGCCCAGGAGCGCCAACGTCGCTTAGACCGCGCCGCGGCCGGCGCCGCGTACTAGCGCCGCAAAATCCGGCGGGATTCCGCTTCGCAGCCTCCCAAGGAACCTCATCCCTCGACGGGAGCTAGGCGGAATCCGAGGGCGCGTGCTTGGGCTTCCAGTCGCGCTTGGGCACGCTGGCGGAACCTGGTTTCCAGTTCGGCGAAGATGCTTTCC
>Ga0272448_1009121_pt1 | contig 10192 bp, 6 predicted proteins | sample YNPCB0191_FD_202220 | JGI IMG/M metagenome (GOLD analysis project Ga0272448, IMG submission 202220) | Hot spring sediment microbial communities from Yellowstone National Park, WY, United States - YNP-CB-019-1 | ecosystem: Environmental > Aquatic > Thermal springs > Hot (42-90C) > Sediment... | reverse complement strand
TGAGTCGGATGCCCGGCCACGGGCCGGCGGGAAGGGTAACCTTGAGCGATTTCTGGCCCGCCTTGACCTTCTCGTTAGAGAGGGACTTGTCTCCATCGGACTCGATCCGGCCGAGTTCTGCCTCGTCCTCGAACGCAAAGAGCACCTGCTCGCCGGCTGCTTTCTGCGGGCGCCGACCGAGGCACAGATCGTCAATGTAGAGCGTCGCCCCCGGGCAGTCCGGGACGGAAAAGGCAAGCGATCTGATCGAGTCCAATTCGACGGCAGCGCCTGCAACAGACAGCTCTACGCTGATCGGATTCCAACCCCTGCCGAGGGCAAGATTGTCGCGTGTGAACCGCGTCGCTGCGTCCGAGCTGTACTCATCGTCGAGTCGAAGGGCGAAACGGAGCGGCTTCTCGGAGTACACCCATGCCAGCAAGAGGTCGAAGCCGCGCCAGTCCTTGCGCGGCGGCACGATCGTTACCGACGGGTTCGCGCCTTTCGGAAGCTCGACCTCGAGACTCGACTTGCCCGATTTCACTTGCTTCGCGGAGAGGCTGCACTTCCCCGGCGGCACGGCTGACGCGGCTCCCGCCGTTTCCGGCACCTCGAAGTCCAGGAGCTTCTCGAGTTCGATGCCCGTCAAGTCAATCGTCGGGGCCACGTCGGGCGGCGGCTCAGGCGTCGGCGGCTCGTTCGCAGGGTCGTTCAGTTTCTCGCCAAGCGCGATATCGTCCACGTACAGGTCAACCGGTTCGGGCGAGTTGAGGAGAAACATGACAATGAGCTTGACATTCCTGACATCTATCTTCTTTTCGATGGTAGAGAGGGGGATCTGGAACAAGTTCCAGCCGGGGAGGAGTTCCGCCGAATCGTAGTTGAAGCGGGTCGCGTAGTTCCGACTGTTCACATCGTCCACGCGGATGGCGAAGCCGACCTTGATCGGGGAGTAGACGCGAACGCGGAAGAACTTGTACCCTGACCAGTCTGGATCCTTGAGCTTCACGGTAAAGCCCGGATACTCGCCCGGCGGGAGCGAGACCTTGAGCGACTGTTTCCCGGCCTTGGCCCGTGCCGTCGAAAGCGTCATCCTCGCACCGTCCCCGAGCTCGATGAGCTTCAGGTCGGCCCCGTCCTCGAAGCCGGCGATAACCTTCTCCCCGATCGCCTCCTGTGCCATGGCCCCGCCCGAAGCCCATGGCCCAGAGTCTGAAGTCCAAAGCCTGAAGCCGAAGCTCGAAAGCCAGAGGCACAGACCGGTAAGCAGAACAGTGGCGGGGAATCTCATTGGCTCCTCCTCCGAACCTGTGGGTGGGTTGCACACCTCACCCAGTAGAATAGTAGAAGGGGATTGCCTGATCAAGCCGCACGCCAGTCGGAAAACGCTGAGCGTCCGCGACGGCGGCCGGCCGCCTCGGCGTCCATGCTACCTGTCCGGAGAGAAGCGAAAGCTGAAAAGGTCCGCATCCTTCATTGCGAACCGGAGGCGCACGGGGCGTCCTGCGAGTCCGGAGAGGTCGCTCCCGGTCTGCCATGCGACCGGCGCGTCGAGCGCATCGCCGAACCACGGCGGCATGTCATTCAGGGCACGACCGGGGAACGCTCGTCCCCCCGCGTCCTGGACCTCCACGCGGATAGAGCCTGCGGCCGAAGTGCTGGCGTTGACACGCAGCACGGCTCCATCGAACGTGAACGGTTTCGTCACCATCTCGCCGCCGGCGTGGTCGGAGCGGACAGACACGAACCCCCACGGGCGGATCGCCAACCGGCGCATGAGCGTTGGCGTGCCGCGATGCCGGTAGTGCTCCGATATGTACATGGACCACTCCATCGGCGAGGTTTCGGCAATGCCCCAGACCGGGTAATTGTTCCGCTCTGTCCAGTTCAAGTCGTCGAGGCCGGGCCGGACCCATGCGTCGAGCCAGCGCCTCCAGTGCACGCCGTCGCGGCTCGACATGAACAGAGCGTCGTTGACACCCTCGTAGGCATGGGACGGATTCGGCTTCCGCTCCGGCACGAAGCGGTTCGGGAAGCCCAGCAGGATATGCTCGGCCCCGGGGCAGGGCAGGATGGCGTTGGTGTACATGTGCGCTGCATAGTCCCCATCCGCGTATTGCAGCGGCTCGGGGCGCGACCAGTGGACGAAGTCGGTGGACGTCGCATGTTGAATCGCGCGGATTGGGTGTGCACCGCCGAAGTTCCAGCCTTCGAGTATTCGGCCCGTGTCCAGATCGTGCCAGGATCGCGTGTAACAGCGATAGCAGCCGGCCACACCGTCCCAGAAGGCCGTGTTGATGGTGTCGAACTGTCCGGGCAGCTCCAGGGGCTCTGCCCGGAGCGGCACCCAGCGAATGCCATCCGCAGAGGTCATGGCATACGCCTTGCAGGCGCGGCCCACGATGCCCTTGAAACGCTGATCCGCTCGACAAGCGGGATTCGCGTCCACGAACGGGGGCGGTGGTGTGGGGAAGCCGCCAATCTGCAGGATGTTGTTTTGCCGCGAGCCCGCGAACTCCACGAGACCCAAATCGGGGCGGCTGAAGCTCAGGCCGTCGCGGCTGTGCGCCAAAGCAAGCACGCCTGTTTCCTCCTCGCGGTTCCAGTCAAGAATGCCCGCACGGTAGTAGAGCCGCCAGCCACCTTCCCACGCCAGCACCCGCTCGGGAAAGGCAACGCAGTCCTCCCAGGGTGCGTCCATGCGGAAAGCCACCTCACGGCGTTCAGGTCTGTGCAGTTCGAGCCGCGCTCCCCGCATCTCCGCGATCAAACACTCGTCCACGAATAGTTCACGTCGCCGCCCAACGTCATAGACCTCGCTCTCCATTGCACGCTCCTCCAGAAATACCCGTCCGGGTCACGGGACGCACAATACGCGACGCGCCGTGGCTCCGTCCCTCTTGGCATGGGAGAAGCATAGCACAAGGAAGCGGTTCGTTCAAGCAAGGGCATCGAAGCGCCGATCCGAACGGGCGGGACTTCGCCGACGAAGTCACCAGAGCCCCCGTCATTGCCGCTCGGCCTCCGAGGTCCCGGGCCAGTCCCAAAGGGCCAGGCGCCAGTTCGCTGGAGCGAGCCCGCTCCCGCGGGATTCGTGGGTAGCGAGGCACCGGATCGGTGTCCGAGGGTCGGCGTTCGCGACCCCGGCACGCCCCGGGAGAACGTTCGTGCACCCCGCCTCCCTCCTTCTGATGCTCTCCCGGCCGAGAGTTCGGTATGATGAGGGCAGTAGGAAGGTCTTCGATGAGATGGGCGATTCGGTTGCGGCCAAAGGTCGCGTTAGAATAAACGACTTAGAGGTCGGTGTGAAACGACTGCCCATACCGGTGGTAGGAAGCAATAACGCGGCGCGGCGTGGTGGGTCACGAGCGACGAGTCAAGAGATGCACACCGGATCACCAGGCTGGGAGTATGTGAGTCGGGATGCCGCGACTCGAGGGAACGCGAACAATCATCAGAGAATCAGGGGGGTTGGCAGCCGTGAATGGGCAACCTACACGGGATGACGGCGTTGACCGGAAATTCACAGAGCAACGGCAGGTGAACGGAGCGGACGCGAGAGGCCCGGGTAGGTTGGTCATCTGGAGAGTGGGTTGATCTGGGCGATCATAGGAATCGTCGGGACGGTGACTGTGGCGATATTGGTAGCCGCCACGCTCGCTGGATTCGGCCTTTTTCTCGCCTGGTGCAAGACGGGACGCGTCGTGCTCCCGGGCCTTTCGGAACTGCTTGCGTTCGTCTTCTACAAGCCGCTCAGCCTCCTCGCTCGGAAGGAGCAGAACCTCGACCGGTTCCTGATCGAGTGTGAGAATCTGATCATGCGCGACCGGTTCCGCCGGGTGCAGGGGTTGAAAATTATCGTCGCTCCGCAGTGTCTTCGGTCGGCCGAGTGCCGTGCCCCGCTCGACCCGCGTGTTGGCTACCGGTGCCAACGCTGCGGGCGTTGCCCCTTGGCCGCGCTCTCGAGAGCTGCGGAGGAGCTGGGTTTCGAATTCTACATCGTCCCGGGCGACAGTTTCGTGAAGCGGATCGCAAAGGAGCGGAAGCCCGACGCAGCCATCGGGATCGCCTGCCCCGGCGAACTCTCTCGCACCCTCGGCGTCGGGCTGCGGATGGGGGTCGCCTCGGCGGGCGTAGCGTTGCTCAAGGACGGCTGCTTTATGACCGAGGTTGATGTCGCCGAAGTCGTGGAGAAGATGAAGGAATGTGGGTCTTCGGGATCATCGGCAAAGTCTTGACGGCGTTCGGCGCGACGGCGGCGCTGGTCGTCCTCTCCAGCCTTGCGGCTGCTGCCTACCCAGCGACCGTTCGGCTGCCGTTCAAGCACCTCTGGGTTGCCGTTCTCGAATGGCTCTACTCACCGCTCCGCTGGCTCTTTCACAAGCTTGGCCGGGGCCAGCTCCTCGATGGTGCGATGGTCGAGCTTCGCAATCGAGCAAACGAGCGGCGGTTCGCCTGTTCACAGCGGAGAATCCTACTTGCCCCGCATTGCCTCCGATCCGTCGAGTGCCCGGCGGTGAGCACGCAGGACGGAATCAAGTGCGTCCGGTGCGGCAAGTGCCCGTTCGCAACGATCCTCGCCCAGGCGGACGAACTGGGCTACCGCACCTACATCCTCGCCGGGTCATCCTTCATCCCGGCGATCATACGGCGCGACCGACCGGAGGGCATCCTCCTCCTTGCGTGCCCGTACGAGAGCAATAAAGTGATGATGCACCTCCGCGGTCTTGCAACCTATGCCGTCTGCCTCACCCGCGATGGCTGCGTCCTCACGGAAGCCCCCCTGGAGAAGCTGCACGAAGCGATGAGGAAGGGGAAGTGAAGGTTGCACCGTAGGAGCGGACGTCGCGAGCGCGGGGCACCGCTCGGACCTTCCCGTCTGTCCGGCCCGTTAGCCGGGCGAACCTTGCATGTGCGGGGGAAATTGTACATTGTTCTCGAATAGTCGGAGGTCGACATGGAGCGATTCGTCGTGCTCGTGGTCGTTGTGGCTGGCAGTGGATTGCTTGCGGCGAATAGTTCGCCCGCACCGAATCCGCCCATCGAGAAGGGATACTACTCTCTCGCTGACTTTGGTCCGGTCGGGACCGCAGAGGAAGCGCAGCTCACCTTCGAGAAGGCGATCGAGGCCCTCGGCAAGACCGGCGGTCTCCTCGTCATTCCACGGGGACTCGCCCAGTACGTCCGTACGGAAAACACGACCCAGTGTACGGTGCGGACCCCACCGCTGCCAGCTCTGACAAAGTCCTGGCAGGACGGTCCGGGAATTACGATCGTCGAGTTGGGCGACAGGAATGTCACCCTCCGCGTCCCGCCATTGGCCGGTCTCCAGATCTCGCGAATCCTCCGCATGCCGGAGGGCGACTGTCTCCCGCACTGGAGCACCAATCCGATCTTCACGATTGAAAGCAAGCTCGTCTACGGTTCGGTCAGCTATCTGGATTGGCTCCAGGAGCCGGTCGAGAAGGGCAACGACCGCCGCTTCTATGTGCCGACGATCCGCGGCATACGGCCCGGCCAGTTCCTGAACCTCCACGGCGGCCCTGGCTACGGCGGCGGCGTCGTCCGGGGCTATGTCAAGTCGCTCGGCTACGACCGCGAGAAGAACATGCACTACTTCGTCGCCGACACAGACATAGACCATAAGATGGGCGCCATCGTCCACAACAAGAACAATGTCGGCCTCATTCATATGCTCCAGACGAGCAACAATGACAACCAAACCTACGATGTCAAGGTAATTCGCAGACAGTACGCCCACGGCGACACCTACGTTTACTACTGCGACTTCGACTACATGAGCAACATCCACTCGGCGGCCGGGGACGAGAACGGCACCTGCTATGCCGCTTTCACGCGCACGATGGGCAACAATTTCCGGGCCACCGTCGAGTCCGTGGACTGGGCGAAGCGGGAGCTCAAGTTCGCCGCTCCCGGCGCCAACGTCGAAACGCTCGGCGACTCGCGGCCGCTCATCAACCGCAACGAGAAAAAGTGGATCACGGCGGGGAAGGTTATGATCGTACCGCCGGAGTCATTCTGGGACACCGTGGACACCGGCAAGTACCCCTTCCAGGGCAAGACCTACCCCACAACGCTCGTCAAGGACCGCGCCAGCGGCGCGCAAGCCATTCGCATGGGCGGCCTCATTCGCGGCGACCGCGACTGCCCCTGGACACACGACATCGTCGGCCGCTTCTTCGCCGTCACCGAAAAGAGCGAAACCGTCCCGGACGAGAACCGGAACCTGCGCTGGTACGAGATCACCTCGCTCAAGACGAATGCCGATGGGACAAAGGACATCGAGATTCGTCGTTACTGGTGGGGAGCCAGGAGCATGGGTAGCCCCACCCTCTACTGCCGCGACAACTACTCGTGGGACGGGCACCTGCGCCCGCTCAGCTACGCTATCGCCCCGGGCACTTACGTCAACGACGTCTCCAAGGCGATCCCGGGCGGCCGCGGCGGCCAGCGCATCCTCGGCCTCGCACCCTACACCGACCAGGGTACGGCCTTCGACTTCCAGCCCGGCGACCCGGTCGAACAAGCGATCGGGCCCGACCCGTTCAAGCCGCGCATCTTCCGCTGCTGGATGTGGGAGAACGTACCGGGGGCTTGGCCCGCCTCCGTGCTCGACTTCGCCAACTTCGGCGCTACCGCGCGCTACGCGGCCATGAGCATTGCAGGCGGCGGCTCGACCCTCGAAGATGTCGCCCAACGGCAGGAGAAAAAGCCAGCCTGGGAGAACGTCATCATGATCGAATCCGCCACCAACGTAGGAATAAACTGCAAGGGAGATTTCGCGGATGCCGCTATCCTCTTCCAACAACCCAGCCACGAACAGCCGATCAAATGGCACTACGGCCAAGAAAAGGGGAGGCCGCCCAAGGAAGCCACGCTCACCGTATCGAGGACGACCGGCGCCTTCACGCTCAAAGGGGGCGGACTCTGCATTGCCGGCGGCATCTCAGCCTCCGATACACCCGCCCGCAACCTGCGCGGCAAGAACGTCGAAGTCAACGAAGCCGCGACCACCCTCACGGTCACCTTCGAGACCCCCGAGGCCGACGCCGACTACGCCGTCTTCCTGGAACAGTCCTGGCTCTCGAACCGCGCCGTCTCCGAGAAGACCGCGACCGGCTTTACCGTCCAATTCGACAAGCCTGCCCCAAAGGGCGCACGGTTGGATTGGATGATCGTGCGGTAGCACCGTTCTGACCACAGCGAACACGGAGGGCACGGAATAGAGGTAGAACGGGTCCGAGGACCGCAGGCGATCGGAGAGCGGGCGCGGCGTGTAGAATGCAGTCCCGCGAGCGAGCTCCTCGGAGGGAAAGTCCCGGACATAGGCTCCCCGACGATACCGCTCCGTGGAGCGGCCCGCAGCGCAATCCGCCGCAAGCTGCAACCGTGACCCGGACGTATAATTCGCCGCCTGGTACACGCACTGGTACCTGCGTATCATCTACGACATGGGACGTAAGAGCAATCAGCCGCCACTTGTTGTCGGCATCACTGGTGCAAGCGGAGCAGTCTACGCGCGGGAGTTTCTCCGCCGACTGGCATCGCGAGGCGTAGCTGTACACCTGAGTATCAGCGCCGCAGGTTTCGCCGTGATCGAGGAGGAACTCGGACTCTCCCTCGATGAGCGTAGGCCCGACTTGGACAAGCTCATCGGAGTCGAAGACCAGCGCCATGGGAGAAGGGGGACAGTGCTCGCTCTCCCGGAGTACTTCCACTGCTCCGACATCGGTGCGCCGGCGTGCAGCGGCAGTCTTAGGACGCGCGGTATGGTCGTCGTGCCATGCTCGATGGGGCGGCTGGCCGCAATCGCCGCCGGGCTTTCCCGCGACTTCATTGATCGGGCAGCCGACGTGACGCTCAAGGAGGGCCGCAGACTCGTCCTTGTGCCGCGCGAGACACCCCTGAATCTCATTCATATCAAGAACATGCTGGCGGCCGCGCAGGCCGGTGCCACGGTCTTCCCTGCGATGCCGGGCTTCTATCGCCATCCGAGGAGCGTGGACGAGCTCGTCTGTTTCCTCGTTGACCGCATCCTGGAGTACCTCGAACTCTGAGGAAACAGCAATGATTCGAGCACGAGAGGCAAGACCACCCCAGCTCTCCATCCCCCTCTCGGGCGGCACCGTCCGCTACGGTCTGCTACCGCTCCCATCTGGGCCAGCAGATCACTGGCGATCCCTGCACTTACGACGTACGAGGGGATCCAAAGCCAGCATGTGTCATTGGGCCGCTAAGGGTCCGGAAGCAGACTGATAATCCGCGAGTCGGGGGCCGAATCCCTCCACCGCCACAGCGCAGGACAGAGGCAAAGGCGGGTAGCTCCCCAGCCGCACAGGCTCGATCATATCCGGGACGAGCTCAAACGAAGCTGCATCGAGGTGCTTGCGAATCAAAGCGACCGTGAACCGGCTTCGGCACCATCCCGGGTTTCGTTGTCTGTCTCGACAATGTCCTCCGATTCGACAGGCATGAACCACTTCTGGGCAATGTAAGTCGGGATCACGGCACTCCCAATCACTACCCCAACGAGTACGGAATATTGCGTTTTGTCTATGAGCCCCGCGTGGAGGCCGAACAGACTGGAGATCGTGCCAAAGGTCAGTCCGGTGCTCATCAGGAGTGTGGTGTAGACGCTGCCCTGAGGCAAGTACTTCTTCGCAAGGAAGTACACGCCGAGGAACTTCGTCAGTATCTTGATGGCAAAGAGAACGACGAAGGTTCCAAAAGCCATGCCAATGGAATACACGGATACGCGTAGCCCACCAACAATGAAGAAGATGGGCGTGATGATTGCATAGGCGACTGTCCTCAACCTATCCCGGACGACCTTGGTCGCAGATTGTTCAGTGAAGTGCCTCGATAGGAGAAGACCGAGGATAAAGGCTGGAAGGACGGCATGTCCTTCACCGAGTTGCGCGAAGTAGATCAGAGCAAGCAGCAAGAGGAAGATGTACTTGATCTCCGGTTCGATCACCTTGTTCTTGAGTCGGGGATGATGGAACACCCAGTGCGAAAACCTGTCCGCAACGTAGATGACGTTCAAAGAGACCGAGATGAAGATCAGGGTATAGAGCGTTGGCTTGACGAACAGGATGCTGAGGGCAAGGGCCGTCCCCATATCTGTCACAAACGTGCACGCCATGATCGCTTTGCCAATCTCCGTTTTGGCAAGCCCGGTTTCCACAAGAACAGAGTAAACCACGGCAAGAGAGGTGGTTGAAAGAGCCGTTCCAGCAATCAGGGCTGCTTGCAACTTCCAGTGCATGACGAGGTGACAGAAGCAAAAAACGCCGAGGAAAGGTACCAGAAAGGACGAAACGCCGATCATGAGACTCGCTTTGAGGTTGAGCCTCATCAACTTGGTGTCAATCTCCGTACCAGCCAAGAACGTCAGGACGATGCCGCCGAATCCGGCGAGGTAGCTCATCCACTCCTGGACCTCGAGCCCCGCGGCGTTGCCAACCAGCGCTCCCAACACAATCTCGACGATCGCCACGGATATGCCGAGTCGGAGAGACACCAAACTTGACAAAAAGACCAACAAACCAACAATCGCGGGAACTGCCTCGCTATTCACTTCGTTCCTCCTGATCTGTTGCGCAATTCTGGGAAGGGTGTCGCATCCGCGTGGGGGGATCCGGACCCGCTGTGGTCCGGTTGCCTGTCGCGTGCTCCTGAGTCGCCTTGTCTTCGTTCACGGAACAAAACACCCGTGTTCTTATCCATCGGTAGGAGTCATCGGCCCACGGAACAGCGGGCGGTTGGAGGCGAACTCCATCGCCTTGATCTTATGCTAACGATTGAACGATTGCCGTTCAACTCGGAGTCACTTTGCCAGGCAGGGATTGGACAGGCACATCGTGCCCCCGTACCTGCTCGGCGTAGAGGATAGCAAGATCCACCCGCGCGAGTAGGAGCAGTCCCGGCGCCCGCTCGGCTCCGCATTCTTCGTGGACCTCGAGGGACGGCCTCCGAACAATGTTGAGGTGGGCCTATTCTCCCTGGGTGCGCCTCCGTACACCCGGAACGAACCATATTGCACATGCTTTCAACAGAGTTATGCACGTTGCGGGTGGAGGCAGTCGGGACACCCCCCTCCCCCACACGGCCCCCTACTCTCTTGGAGGCAGCACGGGGCACGGTGTACGTATCCCGGTCTGTTCCGGCGAGTCGCCCCGCCTTGAAGGCC
>Ga0272448_1009120_pt1 | contig 10193 bp, 8 predicted proteins | sample YNPCB0191_FD_202220 | JGI IMG/M metagenome (GOLD analysis project Ga0272448, IMG submission 202220) | Hot spring sediment microbial communities from Yellowstone National Park, WY, United States - YNP-CB-019-1 | ecosystem: Environmental > Aquatic > Thermal springs > Hot (42-90C) > Sediment... | reverse complement strand
TACCCTCCACGCCAGGCCATACGAGAGTAGCGCGACGATGAAAACAAGGACAACCAGCAAACAAAGTGAAGCGACAAGCAGAACCGGCACGAGCGATTCCCCAGTTATAGTCTCGGCAGTGATAGCAGGGAAAACGTTGTGTGTGCCATTCTCGTCTATATATACGAGATGTGGCTCACCATCTCACGATGACCCGCGTTGGCCGCCCACGGTCCAGATAGAGAACATGTCCGTGCTGGCGGCCATGGTAGAAGATATCGCGGGTGATCGTGACATCTTCTCGACAGTAGGCGATGACCCGATCAATCTGGCCTTCACGAAACCACCGTACCGCCGAAAGTCCATCGCTGGTCTTGCTGCGACCCAGTGTGGCCTGAGCAACACTCTCAAGAGGGGGGCGGAAGCCCAGCCGACGTGAAAGATCAACGAGCATGTCGGTCGTCTTGGCCTGCAACAGGCTATGCACGTTCGATTGGTAGGCACTGAGGACGGTGTAGTCGAAGCGCAGAACGTTGTAGCCTACAACACGAGGAAAGCGGGCAAGCTCATTGACAAGAGCCTGGGCGTCTGGCTCCAACCATGTTCGGAAGCCTGCCACATCATCCCAGGTCACGGCCAGTGCCAGACCGAAGCCGGCAATATTGTCCCAGCCGCCAGGAACTTCGGACTGGATACGCTGTGTCTCTACATCCAGAAAGATCTCGCTCATTTTGCTGATTCCTTTTTGGCCACGTGCGATTACTTTACCATTACTCGCGAGGGGTGTCAAGAGCGACACTTTGACCAACTGTTCGTTGGGGTAGGGGAGTTTTCAAGATCGGATAGGCTGATTACGGATTCAGGCGCGGATGGCACGGAACACGGATTTCAGGTGCCAGCATGTCCGTGTTTCCACGCAAGAGCCTGCCCCGTCTATCGGGCAGAGCCTGCCCCGTCTATCGGGCAGAGCCTGCCCCGTCTATCGGGCATCCGCACCCGAAATCCGTGGTCAGCCACCGGGCAATGCGCTCCCATAGGGTAATTGCGAACAGTTACCGCTATACGAAGCATGTATGGAGACGCCGAGATTATGAGCACTACGAGCGACAATACTGGCGGGAACGCAAACCGGGCATGGCAGGCGCTTCGCCAGGATCCAGCCCTGGCACGCCTTCTGCAAACCATCCTCGTCACAGGTGAAGGTGGAGACATCATTGCCGCCGTACGGGCAATGAGTGCACATGACGTTATCGAAATGGTTGCTGCTGCCTATGCAGCCCTGTGCGATGAGGCGGCTCGCTCCTACCGGCAAGCGCGAGCCCGCGCCGACCAGTGGGCCTTTTGGCAGCTTATCCTGGGCATTGGCACGGTCATCCTCATCTTGGTGAGCATAATGGCTACCCTGCTGGGTTTGCCCATTGCCGCTGCCAGTACTGCTGCCACGTCGTTCGTTACAGGTTCCGCCACGATGTGGTTTGACGCCAGAGTGGATGAAAACCGAGAGATCGCCGATGCGCACTTCCGCGATATGGTGCGCTATTGCTCGCAGAGCAAACTAAGCATGCAGATGATTCCGCTGCTCAGTGGTCTCGACCCGGAGCAGCAAGAGAGCCTCATCCTGGCCGTTCTCGGCTTACGCTTGTAGGCCAATAACCTTGTCGGTGCGGTAAGTGAAGACTCGAACGTCAACGCATCGCCTTTTGAACCTCGTATTGCTCCAATAGATCTGGCGGCAGGCCGTTGGCCGCGCATATCCTGGCGTAGACCCGCCCGCTCTCTTTTACTCGACGCTCCATCGTCTGCCGATTGACTGCAACAAGGCCAAAGGGGATACTGAAGCCCTCGGCCCATTCAAAGTTGTCCAGCAGGCTCCAGTGGAAGTAGCCACGCAGCGAGACGCCTTCGGCGAGTGCCTGCCACATCGCTTGTACGGCGCGAATGATGCAACCGGGCCGTTGAGTGTCCGTGCCGTCGGCCAGCCCATGCTCGGTGATGTAGATGGGCTTCTGATAGACGGCCAGCTCCTTCAACAGGCGGTAGATGCCCTCAGGATATAGCTCCCAGCCAAACAGGTCGGTTTCTGCTCCTGGCCGGGCAACGTTGCGTGCTACCAGGGCCGTGGCTCCACGCATGGCGAAGGAAACCATGTCTCTGGTGTAATAGTTCAAGCCGATAAAGTCGAGGCTGTTGGCAGCCTCAGGCACGAACTCTCCTTTGCCCAATGGGAAGCGGAGATAGCCGTCAAGCAGCGCCCATAGCAGGACACGGTTGAAGGCACGGTCTTCTGCGTCTACTACCAGGCGATCGAGCAACGAGTGTGGATTGAGCGGATCAAGCAGGCGCATGTTGTGGGCAATGCCCACCTGGGCATGGGGCTGAATCTGATGGATGAAGCCATAGGCGCGGCCATGGGCGCGAATCATTGTACGCAGGGCGCACAGCCCTCGGCCGATGCCACCCTTGCCCGGCGGCCAGCGGCGCGTAAGGTAGCCTTCGTAGAAATAGACCGTCGGTTCGTTGATCGTGATCCAGAGTGAGCAGAGGTCTTTTAGCTCGCTTACGACGCGCCCAACGTAGTTTGCAAAGGCGCGTACTGCCGCCGGGTTCTCCCACCCACCCTTGCCTGCAAACCAGCGCGGGTTGGTGAAATGATGCAGAGTCACCATCGGCTCAAGGCTGTGTGAGCGAAGCGACAGGAGAACGTCGCGATAGTGCCCGATTTCGGCCTCGCTCCACACACCTTCTTGTGGCTCAATGCGGCTCCACTCGATGCTCAGGCGATGGGCGTTTTGGCCCAGATCGCGTGCCAATGCCCAATCCTCATTGTAGCGGTGATAGTGGTCGCAGGCCTGTTGTGAGGTGCTGCCGTCACGGATGTGCCCGGCAATCTGTTCCCATTCCCACCAGTCGTTGTTTGTGTTTCCCCCTTCTACCTGGTGAGCGCTGGTTGCCGTGCCCCACAGAAAGCCCGCGGGAAATAGTCTTTTGCTGCTATCATTCATGGCGGGATCACCCAAGGAATCTGGGAGCTGCTGGTCACAGGGTGCCTCATGTTGCCGCGGGGTATCATTGCGGCAAGCAGATACATGTCGCTATCAACCTGTCGTTGCATCAGGGGGCGGCATCGCGTCGTCTGTGCGCCAATAGATGCCTGACGAGCGTGCCATGAAGCGGTGGTCCACCAAAGCGCGGCGCAAGGCAGCAGTGTCATCGTGAACACGGGCGAGGGTTTGATTGACATCTCTTTCCGTATAACGGACACCCGGCTCGAACAGCTTACTGCAATAACGCAAAACTGAGAGCAGCTTCTTGTGCTGTGCGGGCAGACTCCTCAGGCGGCCGTCGCGTCCCATGAAGTCGCTGAGCACCTTACGATCAAAGGCATCCAAATCCTCACTCTCGGCTGCCGACGGTCGGGATTGTGCCAGGAGGCGCTGGGCACGTTGTTCCAGCGACTTTTCCTCGAGGCTGTAGACACGTTGTCCGTTTACTGCGACCAGTCCGCCATCTGTGAGCGCGTCGAGATGATGGACCAACTCTTTCGGCGAGAGCGACAGAGCAGTTGCCAATTGCTCCAGGCTGCGTGGTTGAAGCGCGAGCAAGCCGATAATCTTCAACCGGATGAGATTGCTGAGGAGCTTTACAAGTGAGAGCATCTCGTCGGTGGAATTCATTGTGATTACCTCCCCCTCTGTTTCTCAAGGGCGCTAATACGCTCGGCGAGCTGCTCCAATTCGCGCTGCAGGCGCGAATTCTCAGCAGCGAGAAGCGTAATTGTCTTGGCGGCTGAGGCATTGAACATGTTTTGCTGATCAATGATCGGATTGATGTACCAGCGCAAGAGGCGACGTATGACGCGCTGACTATAGGCACGTAGCCGGCTCAAGACGGTGTCTTGCCACAGCAGGGGCAGATGGGCATTGACCTTGGCGCTGATATTGACATCTTGTACCGCTGCTTGAAGCTCAGTCAATCGCTCCTGTGCACCGCCTGGCGACGCGCCCGTTGCCCGGCGAGCATGCACCCGCTGGCGTACATCTTCCAGGATTTGGGCAACCTCTGTATCCTCACTCATCACGCACATCTCCTCATGTTGGCGGCAACTTCATGTCAGTGTCCCATACCTGGTGGGCGCAACTACCGATGAAGACAGTAGATGCGGGTTGCCATGACCGGCCGTCCGGCATGGCAGGCCGCCTCGTTACGTCTCCACCAGTTTTGGGTCATGCCTGTGTGCTGTCGCACCACCCAGACGCTCATAGACCTGCCGTACTATGCTATACTTGCGGTCCCAGGTCAGCTCGCTCAGAGTTTTCCGTTGTCCTTGCTCGCCCATGCGCCGCGCCAGGTCGCTATCGGTCAGGAGCTGATGAATGCGTCGGGCAAGGGCCCGAACATCGCCAAAAGGAACAAGGAAGCCGTCGATCCCGTCGCTGATCACGGATGGAATACCACCGGCGCGGGCACCAATGACGGGTTTGCCATAGAGCCACGCTTCGGGGAAAACGATGCCAAATGAATCGGTGCGAGATGGCAGGACTAAGAGTGAACAGGCAGCAAGGAGATCACGCTTGTCGTCTTCACTGATGAAGCCCAAGACACGGCAATATCTGCGCACCTCTTCTGGCTGGGCGTGATAGAAAGACATGAAGTGATCCATGGTGGGGCCGGCGAAGACGAGGGTTGCCTCCACACCTTGCTGCCAGAGTTGTTGCATTGCCTGGAGACTGTGATGTGCCCCTTTGTCATAGGCTGCCGTCCCCAGGTAGGCGACAATCGGCCCGGTAACCCCGTAGATCTGACGGAAACGCTCCGCCTGCCCACCCGCTAACTGATGCGGATTCACACCTGAGCCGACGACGACCATTTTGTCGGCAGGCACACCCAAGCGGGCCAGAACTGCACCTTCCTGGGCATTCTGCAAGATGATGGCATCGGATTCACGCAGTAACTGGAGTTGATGGGGCATCGTATAGTAGCGGCGAACCGTGGAGTCCTTGTCCTCACCCAGGTGGGTGAGAGGATGCAGAACGAACGGCGCGCCAGTGCGCCGGGCAAAGCGCAGAGCCGGAGCAAGCAGAGAATCAAAGACGATGTTCATCCCACCCACGATATCATAGCGCTGCTGCTCATGATCGAGGGTGTACTCCAGGTCAGGAACCCAGGGCGTCAGGCGAGCCAAACGGGAAGTCACGCCAGACAGGTCGGCGGGCAGCTGAGACAGTGTAAGCATCAGTCGGCGGATGGCCGGGTAGGCGAGGGGAGTGGGCGCGATGTGCCGCACAGGAAAGCGCCGAATGATGACGCCATTGTGTTCTTCCTGCTCGATCTGGATTCGCTTTTTGCCCCGCACCCAGAAGTGTTCCAGATCCCAGGCGTCGGTAGTATAGATGGTCACGTGATGACCATCACGCACCAAGCGCTCGGAAAACTCCTGGAATTGTCGTTCTGAGCCGCCCACGTAGGGCCAATAGCGCTGAATAATGTGCAGAATTCTCATGTACTGACGACCGCCTGCGCAGAGGAGTATACACCATCCGCCAAACCTGTCAAGGACGGTGAACATTACACCAGCAAAACCCCTTGACAGAGATTAGCCATTGTGCTATCATATCTACGTGAGTAGAACAAATGTTCTAATCACGTAGAGCGTCAGCTAGAAGCGAGGGTGATGATGCTGAGACCATGCCAGTATCGTCGGGTCACCGAAGGTGGTCAGCTCGTCTGTGCCAAAATAGGCCGCGGCCGGGCCGATGTCACGGCTGACATATGCGCAGCATGCCCGGTGGCCGAAATAGACTGCAGCCATCTACGTTTCACGCTGGAGAGGCACGAAAGCGGGGATATCATTGTGCACCATGGCAATGGACGAACGGAAGTGTGGCCAGGCGAACCGCCGAGTGTCCACCTACAGCGCGCCGCCTGTCATCTGCTGGCCATTCCCGTCGCCGGTTCGCACACTTGTGCCGACTGTGTGTTGCGTAGCCCTATGAGTGGACGCGACACCAGAGATACGGTAGCCGTGCCTGCGCAGGCGACCCCTGGCGCGGCACGGGGCATGGTCATGCCTCCGCGTTAGTCGTTATTGCCCGGACGCATGTGTCTCCTGCCATCATAGCGACCGGCTATGTCAGCGGTGAGACTCAGTCGCACTTGCTGGCATTGTGCAAGCGTGAGGTTTACCATGAAGCGTATGATTGTTCTGCTGATTGCTGTGTTCATCTCCACGTTCGGGTATGCGGTGGCAAGCCGCATGGCGGGTGAAAGCCGTTTCTTGCTTGCCGGCATCGCCATCGGCGTGATCGTCAGCCTGCCGGCGGCACTACTGGCCGCAGTTGTGGCGACCCGGGTGAGCAATAGTGGGCGACAGGTGTCGGCAGAGCCGGAACCGGTTGTTCGGCAGCCAGCCTCCGGTACGCCACCTATTGTGATCGTCAATCCCGGCCAGGGCGGGCGCGTCAGCCGCCGTGCGCCCTATGTGGAACCACTGCTCGAGCCGCCACCGCCGCGCACGTTTACCATTGTTGGCGATGACACCGGAAACCACGAATGAGCAAGCGGCAGGCTGGCCATCATGATGCGGACGCCAGGATCTGGAGCAGTTCACGCAGGTACTCGCGCCACTGACCGCCCGTTTTTCGCCGATCCAGGCGCAAGGTTGATGTGCCGATCTTCAGCGCAGAGCCAAAGCGGTGCGCCAGGGCTTTGCCATCGCATACTTTGCCATCTTTCAAGTTGAGCACGACTTCACTGTCATGCGCCGTAATTGAGGTAACGCCGGCTGCCTCAGCGCGTGCTCTGATATCGAGCACATAGAGCAGATTCTGCACCGATGGTGGCGGCTTGCCGAAGCGATCGGTCAGCTCGTTGCGTATATCCTCAACCTCCTGTGGCTTACTGAGTGTCGCCATCCGCTGGTAGAGGGCAAGGCGGGTTGAGTCGTCCTCTACGTACGAGACGGGGACAAAGGCATCAAGAGGAAGTGTAACCGACGGGTGCTCGGGAAGTAACCTGTCGGCTTCATCTGACCTGACCTCACTGTTCAGCCCTTCTTCTTTCAGCCGTTCGACTTCTGCCGCCAGCAGGCGTGTGTACAGGTCAAATCCTACGGCTGCGATCTGTCCGTGCTGTTCCACACCCAAGATATTGCCGGCGCCGCGAATCTCCAGGTCTTTCATAGCGATGCGGTAGCCCGCCCCCAGGGATGAGGCCTCAAAGATTGCCTTCAGCCGCTGTTCGGCGGTCTGTGAAAGCTGATAACTGCGATCATGGAGTAGATAGGCATAGGCGCGGTTGGCACCACGGCCGACGCGCCCTCGTAGCTGATAAAGCTGGGCCAGACCGAATTGATCGGCGCGGTTGATAATGATTGTGTTGACGTTGGGGATGTCCACACCGCTCTCAATGATGGCCGTGCAGACGAGGACATCTATTTTGCCGGCGGCGAAATCAATCATAACCTGCGCCAACTCCTCTTCGGGCATCTGGCCATGGCCGATGGCAAAGGAAACATCGGGCAACAGAGCCTGCAAACGCCGGGCGACATGCTCGATACTCTGTACGCGGTTGTGCACGAAATACACCTGGCCACCCCGGTCCAGTTCGTGCATGATTGCCTGCCGGATCAGGTTCTCGTCATATGGCGAAACGATGGTGGTAATGGGCAGGCGCTCTTCCGGCGGTGTGTCAATTGTGCTCATATCGCGGACGCCAACCAGTGACATGTGTAACGTGCGCGGAATGGGCGTTGCCGTCAAGGTCAGGACGTCAACTTCCTGGCGCAGTTTCTTCAGCCGTTCTTTGTGCAGCACGCCGAAACGTTGCTCTTCGTCAATGATAACTAGCCCCAGGTTTTTGAAGACCACGTCTTTCTGAATCAGACGATGTGTACCGATGCAGATGTCAATGTTGCCGAGACGCAAGTCTTCGATGATCCTGTGTTGTTCGCGTTCGCTGCGGAAGCGCGATAGCATTTCGACGCGCACGGGGAAGGCGGCCAGGCGCTCCCTGAATGTGTTGTAATGCTGTTGGGCCAGAATCGTGGTCGGCACCAGAATCGCCACCTGGCGGCTGTCCATGACTGCTTTGAAGGCAGCGCGCAGGGCCACTTCGGTCTTGCCATAGCCGACGTCACCACAGATCAGGCGATCCATAGGCCGCGGCTTTTCCATGTCGGCCTTGACCTCTTTGATGGCCTCAAGCTGATCGGCAGTCTCGACATAGGGAAACGATGCCTCCAGCTCGGCCTGCCAGATGGTGTCGGGGCTGAAGGCAGTGCCCGGCGCCACCTGGCGCGCTGCATAGATTGAAAGCAGCTCCCTTGCGACATCCTGAACGGCCCTATGAGCGCGGCGTTTGGCGTGCTCCCAATCTGCTGAGCCGAGTCTGGTCAGAGCTGGCGGGGTGTCGCCAACACCTACATAGCGGCTCACGCGGTCGCTCTGGTCGGTAGGCACATACAGCCGGTCGTTCTCAGCGTAGTCAATTTGCAGATATTCACGCTCTGTGCCATCGAGCCGGAGCTTGACCAGGCCACGGTAGATGCCGACCCCGTGTTCAATATGCACTACATAGTCGCCGACGGCCAGATCTGACAGAAGTGATGTTGCCCCGGCTCGACGGTGCGCTGCGGCGCGATGTGGTTTGGCCCAACCGAAGATCTCGGCATCGGTGAGCAGTGTGATGGCGGGAGAAGCGTTCTGCTGCAGTATCCATCCCTCGGTTAGGGAGCCTTGCACAATTGTCAGGCTGCCGGCCGGCGGCAGTTCTGTGATGCTGTCAACCGGAGGAGCAATGACATCGCGCTCCCCTAGTAGCTCTGACAGTCGCCTGGCCTGATGCGACGTGATGATGACGCGTTGCTTCTGCCGGATTAGCTCCTGGCAGGTATCGAGAACCTGCTTCAAGCGTCCGCCGTAGACAGGAGCCAAGGTGAAGGGCAATGCCGGCAAGACCATCTGACCATCGTTCCAGGCGTAGGCGTCTTGTGCGCTGACAGCAAGCCGAGGTCGTCGCGCCAGACGACTCTCGATGTCAGACCAGGCCAGTAAGGGTGACGGGAAGTCCTCCACAAGCTCGGCACGGCGGATCTTCTCTGCCTTCAGCTCTTGCGCTTCGGCTTCGACGCCGGCGGCGGTTGCTGCCAGCTCCGGGGTTTCATCCAGGACGACCAGGCCATCGAAATGGTCAAGGAGCGTAGTAGGGCGTTGTGTCGCACGGAAGTAAGGGGCGTAGAATTGCCACAGTTCGCGGGCGACACTGCCGCTGACCCCCTGACGCAGATGTTCGGCGTCAAGCTGCCACTGTTGACGCACCTCAGGCGACAGGACATCGAGGTTAAGTGTTTCGATCGTGGACGCGACTTGCGGAGCAAACTCAGGCAGAATCTCGGCCGGCGGAGTGATCGTCACTGTGTTCACCGGCGTGGTGGAACGCTGTGTTGCCGGATCGAAGGCGCGCAGCGACTCGATTTCATCGCCGAAGAATTCCAATCGAACAGGAGTATCGTTAGTAACAGGAAAGATGTCAACAATGCCTCCACGCCGACTCATCTGTCCCCGCTCTTCGACCAGGGTCACAGGCTCGTAACCCAGGCAAAGTAACTGCTCGAGTAGCTCGCCCATAGGCCTTCTCTGGCCACGGTGCAGAACATAGCTGTGTGAAGCCAGGTCGCGCATGGACAGGGTCTGGTGCATGAGGGCACGCACAGAGGCAATGATGAGCCATCGTTCATCTTGCTGGTCGGCATCGAGACCGCTCAGCTTGGCCAAAACAGCCATGCGCTGGCGTGTGCTCGGGTCTCCTCCCGGTGTACGCTCGTAGGGCAGAACATCTGGCTCGGGGTAGAGAAGCACAGACCCGGGGCGCGCCGACCACATCGCTATCTGGTCGTGCAGGCGTCGGGCATCGTCGGCTCTGGGAACAACAATGAGCAATGGTGCGTCTAGGTCGCGCTGAAGGGCAGCAAGCAGACATGGACGGGCGGAGATCGGCAGGTTAGGCAGCACCCAGAGTGTCGGCCCATGCCGCCACGATCTCAAGTGGCGAACCAGGGCCTGATAATCGGCATATTCAGTTAGGGCGGGAAGAAGTCCGCAAACAGTCATGGGGTCAAAAGCCTCACGCGCCAAAGGGGGCTGATCTGGCTGATCAGCCCCTGTGTGCGGGCCATATTCTAGCACAAATGTTTGGCATCTGCAATGGGAACATCCCTG
>Ga0272448_1009119_pt1 | contig 10194 bp, 8 predicted proteins | sample YNPCB0191_FD_202220 | JGI IMG/M metagenome (GOLD analysis project Ga0272448, IMG submission 202220) | Hot spring sediment microbial communities from Yellowstone National Park, WY, United States - YNP-CB-019-1 | ecosystem: Environmental > Aquatic > Thermal springs > Hot (42-90C) > Sediment... | reverse complement strand
TAGCGTGCCTTCTCCGGGTACAACCTCAAAACGCCTACCTCCGATGCTTCGCAGATGCCGCGTTCCGTGATCAGGCCGGTGACCAACCGGGCTGGGGTAATATCAAAGGCGTAGTTGGCAGCTGGACTGTCCCGGGGCGTCACCAACACGGGCACGATTTGCCCGTTGTACCAGCCCTCGATATATTTTACTTCCTCATCGCCACGTTGTTCCACCGGGATGTCGCGGACGCCGTCGCGCCTGTTCCAGTCAAACGTCGAGGAGGGCAAGGCGACGTAGAAGGGAATGCCGTTGTCGCGTGCCGCCAGAGCTTTCAGGTAAGTCCCGATCTTGTTGGCCACGTCGCCTGTGTAGGTGACCCGATCAGCACCCGTGATCACGATATCCACCAGACCGACCTGCATAAGATGACCACCCGTGTTGTCGGCGATCACCGTGTGGGGTACGCCATGCTGACCCAGCTCCCAGGCCGTCAGGCGTGCACCTTGGTTGCGTGGTCGGGTTTCATCCACCCAAACGTGAACCGGGATGCCCCGGTCGTGGGCGGCATAGATGGGTGCAGTTGCCGTGCCGTAATCCGTAAAGGCCAACCAGCCGGCATTGCAATGGGTGAGAATGTTGACCCGGGCGCCGTTCTTGCGGTGGCTGATCTCCTCAATAAGGCGCACGCCATGTTCGCCAATGCGCCGGCAGAACTCGGCGTCTTCGTCGGCGATCAGGCGCGCCGTGTCCAGCGCGGTTTGGATCTTTGTCTCCACGTCCCCCGCGGCAGCTCCAATCGCCTGCAATTGCTGTTCTACCGCCCACTCAAGGTTGACTGCCGTGGGGCGGGTGCTCTTGAGCAGCTCACCGGCAACCTGGAGGTCGTGCATGAACTGTTCGACTGAGGCACGCGAGGCATGCAGCGCAGCCAGATACATGCCATAGCCGGCTGCGACCCCGATCAGGCCGGCACCTCGCAGGTGCATATCCTTGATCGCCTCGGCCATGTGATCAACTGTGGTGATATCTTCCACCACGAACTGATAGGGCAGGTAGCGCTGATCAATGGTCTGTACTACACGCGGGTCGTCTTCTTTGGTCCAGATAGTTCGATAGTGCTTTCCATGTACCTTCATGCGGATTGGTCCCGGTCCAGATTCAAACGGTTTTGGGCAGAATGGCGGTCCAGATGCGCCGCTCATTGCGCACGGCGGTTTCCAGATGACGCACAGCGAGGATCACGTACAGGGCGTCAATGATCGTGATTTGGGCAATTCGAGAGGCGATGGCCTCGGCGCGCGTCTCGTGAGCCACGCTGAGCAGGGTAACATCCGCGTACTGGGTGATCGGTGAGTGGGCATTGCCGGTTATGCAGATGGTACTGGCCCCGTTCTTCTTGGCTTCTTGCATTGTCATGACCGGATCGGCGGAACCGCCCGACTGCGAGATAGCCACCACGACATCGCCGGGGCCCAACAAAGCGACTTCCATCAACTGCAGGTAGGAATCGGTTTGCACGCGACAATCGAGCCCAAGCCGGAATAGCTTGTTGAACATATCTTGGGCGATCGGCGCCGAAGTGCCGACGCCGGTGATCAGAATGTGCCTGGCCCGATTGAGCAGGTCAACGGCCTGGACCAGCGTAGGACCGTCCATCACCGCCAGCGTGTCTTGCAAGGCCTGGATATTGGAGCTGAAGACCTTGCGGGCGATGGTCAGTTCGTCGTCCGTCTCACTGATCGCATCGTGGATGATCTCGGTCGGCTTGGCCACATCCTGGGCAATGGATATCCTGAGGTCCATGTAGCCGCGGAAGCCGGTGTTGCGACAGAAGCGGAGGACAGTGGTGTCGCTGACGCCGCATTCCTGAGCCAGTTGTGCCATACTGAGGTGCATGACCTGCTCAGGATGTTGCAGGATCCAGTGCGCCACTTTCAACTCTGCGGCGGCCAGCGCGGGGAGCTGACTGCGAATTCTCGACAGCGAGACAGCGCCCAGCGAGCCTGCATTCACCTGTGAATTTGGCTGCCCGTTGATCACTGAGGCCACCCGTGTCCATCTTGTGGTATCACCACAAGATAGAGATAACTGTTGTGTTTTCACTACGATTATACCACGGGCATGTTTGGTCTGTCAAGAAGATTTTTGAAGCGGGTCTGTCCCAGATTTTTGGCAGGTTTACTCCGCACCGGCCTGAAGAGCCGGTGCTGGGCAAGCCGAAAGCCCAAAAGCCCAGCACCGCCTGTTTACGGCGGTGCGAGAAATCCCGTCGCTTCTCTCCTCCTAAAATTCTGGACAGACCCTTTGAAGCCTGCGTCAGGAGAACGTTACCATAGGCTAAACCAAACCGAGATCGGTCTTCCCCCGCCACTCACGTTGCTGGATGTGCTGCGCTCCTCAGTGGGCTAAAACTGTGCCGTACTCGCGCGCCGCGTCCTCAACAGCTAAGCTGGCTATAACCGGTTTCTTAACGTCGCCACACCTCGGAGCCGAGCACATGCTCCTATCGCAGCTGCGCACAAGGCCAGACTGCAGTTGTTGCAGTCTGGCCTTGCCTGAGGGTTGCCAGTGGGCGCTTGTTTTGTAGCTACTTGGGCGTGGGTGTGGGCGTAGGGAAGTTGAATTGCAACTGGGGTGGCATCTTCGGCAACGGCTTAGCGTACAGCATCTGCCACAGATCAACCCCTTCCTTACCCAGCGTCCACTTGGCCGTCTTCTCAGCGTCGGGTCCGGCTGCCACCACCTCGTCGAGGTTGCTGATGACCGGATAGGCTAGCTTGAAGGCCTTCTGGTAATCAGCCGGCACCGGAACGACCATACCATCCTTGGCCGGGAATACCATCTTGTTGGCACTGCTGTCCCATTGGCTGATGGTGATGCTGGCCGTCTCATTGTACGCTTTGACGTTGGGATTGTCGTGGCATTGGGCACACGCCTTGTTCATATCGCCTTTCAGGTTGGACACACTGTGCCCATAGTAGGGTGCGATGACGGCGAATGTCTTGGCCTGGCCCGACTCGTCGGTGTAGACTGCTGCCATCAGGTTGCCTACATCGTACTTGCCTTCGTCGTTGACGATCAGGAACTTCCAGCCAAACACACGCTGGTTGGGGAACTCAGGTGCGCCGGCTGCAACGGCGTTGATGTGGCACGAGTAACACGATACTACCGTTTGCACGTGGCACGCCGCGCAGGTCATGTTCTGGCCGTGAACCTGGTGTCCCATTGTCTGGGACAATTTCTCCACCTGGTGGCAATCGGTGCACTCGGTATTGGGTGACTCGAGCAGTGAGTTGTAGACGTTGCCATCGCCGTGCGTGTCACCCGTGTCGTGGCAGTTGACACACTGCAGCCCCTTTCCAGCAGGTGGTGCACTGCGGTGCACATCGGTGATGGCCGGCACCTGCATTTCGACCCCGGTCAGCGGGTCAGTAACAGGTTTACCGTCTGCATCCAGCCGCACCGTGGTGCGCGTCCACTCGAAGCCCTGGCGGCGGTGGCACGAGAGACAACCTGAAGCGCCACTTTCAGCGAACTGGGGCAGCTTAACGGCGGCTTGCGGTGGAGCGAATCGTTCCGCGTCGGCGATGTGACAGGCTTCGCAACGCAGTTGGCCCTGTTTGTCGCCCTTGTTGTAGCGTGTATGGCAGTTCTTGCAGGGCAGTTGCTCATACGGGATGCCCGTCAACAGCTCCATTCCGCCCTGTTCCTTGGCGTAAAAGTAACCCATCCCGCGTGTCGTGCCGTGTAGGGAATTCTCCAGGTACTTGGCAGCCAGATCTGCGGCACTGGTGGGCGTTGCCTCTGCTCTGACCGGCGGGTCCTGCGCTGCAAAGGGTGGCGCTGACCAGGCACTCACCAGCAGCGCAGCAGCCAGCAGCCCGAGCAGGCAAACGCCCAAGACCATCTGATTGTATCGTCTCATAGACTCCTCCCTCGACAATGTGGCAATGCTCGCGGCAACCCTCTTGGTATGAGAATATCATAGTTTTTTGCGGGGGTCAAGGGTCTTTTCGATCTCCACTCACACAAGTCTTCCGGACGGCCCTGTCGCGCACAGGTTAATGGAGAGCAGACAATACCACCCTTTTTCGCGTCGTGCTCATCTTGTGTTAGAATGGATTGCAGCGCGTCTCCGAAGCGGCCTTTCTCGTATACAGAGTGGTGCGCGATGCCAGCCGAGCGTCAGGGTCGTCGGGCTGCATCCGACTGACCGGGGGATCAGCAGGGCATCTGCCGCATCCCAAAACGTCATTCAAGCAGGAGAGGAGCGATTTGCGATGAGATTGAGGAAACCCGTCATTACGGCAGCTGTGCTCGCGCTATTGTTGCTGACGGTGGTGATGGTCGCCGGCGTCAGCGCCGAGGAGCGTGTGGGTAACAGGGTACGTGTCGCGGCCGGTGAGGTTGTCGAAGGCAACCTGAACGTCGGGGCTGATGAGGTCCTGATTGAAGGGACGGTCAAGGGCGACTTGGTGACCATGGCGCGCCTGGTCAAAGTGAGCGGCACGGTCGAGCAAGACGTTCTGGGCGCAGCCCAGGTGCTGGTGATTGAGGGCGAAGTCAAGGGCGATGTGCGCTTCGGCGCCCAGATGATCATTCTGGAAAAAGGCAGTCAGGTCTCCGGCGACCTTATTGCGGCTGGCTATAACGTTCACTGTAGGCCAGATAGCCGCATTGGGGGCGACGTGTACCTGGCCAGCTACCAGGCATTGTTGGCTGGAAGTGTTGAGGGTGACGTGCGCGCAGCTGCTTCGGGCCTGCAGATCGCGGGACGAATCACCGGCAATGTGGACGTAAGCGTGGACGAACCAGCACCACCGGGTGCCGAGCGCTCCTTTTTCGAGACATTCTTCGAGCAATACCTGCCCGAGTTACCCGAGGGCGTTACTCGGCTGCAGCTTGGCTCGGGTTTGCAGATAACCGAGGGTGCCCGCGTCGAGGGTGACGTGCGCTACACCAGTCCGGCAGAGGTTACCATCCCCCCGTCGGCTGTGGCCGGCAAGATCAGCTGGCAGCAGAGCGCTGAAAGCGAGGCGCGTGCGACCAATGAGACCACCACTGACTGGCTGTTGGGACAGGCACACCGCCTGTTGCGGCTTCTGGCCGCCGGCTTGGTGCTGGCCTGGCTGGTGCCCGGCTGGTTCGGACGAGCTGCCGCCGCACTACGAAGCCATCCTTGGCGCAGCCTGGGCATCGGTTTGCTCAGCCCCTTCGCCGTGTTGCTGGCGGTCATCGCCCTGATCGTCGTGGCGGCACTGATTATACTGTTACTCAGTTTTGTGACCGGCCCGGCGCTGTTGGTCATAATTGCTGTGCTGGCTTTGGTCGGCTTGGCGATCGTCGCATACTTGTTGTTGGTGTTCTATGTCAGCGTGCTGGTCACGGGCAGGGCACTGGCCGGTTGGTTGTTGTCGGGCAGCAGCTTCGCCGGGGCGGCCGGCCGTTGGCTGCCGGCTATCCTGGGCGCAGTGATCGCCTGGCTGGTGACATTGCCCATCGGGTTGAGCGGCCAGGCAGGCCAGTGGCTGTCGGTGGCAAGCGCGCTCTTGGGCGTGGCGATGGTAGCCTTTGGGTTAGGCGCGTTGTGGCTGGTACGCGCCCGACGCGCGCCAGCTGCGTCGGGCGCGGCACCAGAGCCTGCCCTCTGAAAGCGGACATATGCCACCTTCGCTCACCCGACGGGCGCGTTGGCTGGGTCAACGCGGCGAGCAACTGGCCGCCGAGTACCTGCAAGCGCAGGGATACACTATCCTGGCCCGCAACTGGCGTTGCCCGTCGGGTGAGATTGACATCGTGGCGCGCCACGGCGACATATTGGTCTTCGTCGAGGTACGCGCCCGCCGCGCCGCACGCTATGGAACGCCCGAGGAGAGCATCACCCCACGCAAGCGGTCAAAGTTGGTGGCTGCTGCCTATACCTATCTTCAGGAGGCCGAGCTGACCGAGAGCAACTGGCGCATTGATGTAGTGGCTATTGAGCTCGCGTCGGACGGGGCGGTGCGTCGCCTGAATGTGGTCCAATATGCTATCTGAGCACGAAGTGCACCCCGCGATTCGGTATTACCCCTATTCCAGGACTCCCCAGCGGTCGTAAACGAAGGCACCCCTCTTCTCTACCGACCTTTGGCGCTCCCTCAAGGTTTGTTCAGATTCACGTAGATTTGTCAAGGTGCGATAAAACTGGTATAATGGCGCCTGATCGAACGGATCGTTACGCATATTCCCCGGATAAATGGCCTATGCGCGCCAGATACCAACCCGAGCGGGACAAGTGTAGAACCTCGGCGCTGTGGTGCGCGAGTGGCGCGCCTGCCAGTCAAGCCAATATGCACCTATGTGCCATCTGTTCCGTGCCTGCTCCGCGCAGGCGGCAGCAGGTGAGTATCTCCTGGCGGTTCAATGACTGATGTGGCCTTCGAGTGAAGGCTACCCCGCGGCACGCCGATGTGCTCCGGCTCCAGGGCAGCAACCAGAATCAGCATCCATAGAGGAGGTGTCTATGCAGTGAAACTTGTGCTGAGCCACGGTGTTGCTTTGCGGTAGCTGTATGAGCGTTGTGCGTGCCTTGCCCTAACCTTTCACAACTCATAGTTAAGAGGAGCAGCGACCATGAAAGCCAGGAAAGTGTTGATTCTGGTGCTTAGTCTGTTGATGGTGAGCACTTTGGTGACGGCTTATGGCCCGGCGCCGGAGGAAGGCCCAATTGTGATCGGCGGTTTGGCGCCGCTGTCAGCGCCGGGCGCTTACCAGGCCGGTACCCAGATGTACCAGGCGATGAAATTGGCGGTCGCGGAGATCAATGAGGCTGGCGGTGTCCTGGGGCGCCAGGTTGAGCTGGTCGTCGGTGATACAGAGGGCTTGCCCGAGAAGGGCACCGCGGTCACCGAGCGCTTGATCACACAGGACAAGGTAGTAGGCCTGACCGGTGTCTACCACAGCGGCGTAGCTCTGGCCTCGATGGAAATCTCCCACAAGTACGGCATCCCTACGGTATATGCTGAGCCGTGGGCCGATGACGTGACCGGCAAGGGCTACCCCGAGATCTTCCGTATTGCACCGACCATCGAGTATTTCAGCCGCATCCCGGTCGAGTACTATCTGGCTAACGGTTGGAAGACCTTCGTGTTCGTCAACGAAGAGACCGACTACGGTCGGTTGCAGTCCGAGGCAACTACGAAGATGTTGGTGGAGCGGGGTATCAAGGAGTCGGACATCCAGACCATCTTCGCCGACCCGGCCACCGAGGATTTTACCCCGATCCTGCAGCGCATCGCGCAGAATCCACCCGACCTGCTGTCCAACGCGATCACCGGCATCGGCACCTACCGTTTCATCAAGCAGGCGTGCGAACTGGGGCTGGCCCCTACCGCCAAGACGGCCCTGGAAGGCACGGTGGACATCGAGTATCCCGAGTATTGGGAGAATGTGGGTGAGTGCGGCAAGTACACCTTCTTTAGCTATGTCGGCTTGCCCAAGCCATTGCGCACCGAGAAGACCGAGGCCTTCATCAAGAAGTTCAAGGAAGTTTACAACCAGATGCCAGGTGCCCACGCTATGGAAGCCTACGACGCTCTGTATATCCTGGTCAAGGGCATCGAGGCCGCCGGCACTACCGAACCGAAGGCAGTTATCGCCGCCATCGAGCAGACCAAGTACCAGGGTGTCCTGGGAGAGATCACCTTCAAGTACGGATCGACCAATCCCGTGCCGCCCGACCAGCCCAAGTGGGCGTGGCATCAGTGGATGCAGCCCAATGTGTACATGATCCAATATGTCGAGGCCAATCAACCAGCCGATGAGGCCAACATCGTCTGGCCGCGCGAGCGAGCCACCGGGCCACTCTACACCAAACCGGCTGAATGACAGGCTGGCAGGTGAAATAGCTGCTGATTGATCTGATCGGCATAGCTTGACGTTCTGGGGCATGCCCTCCCGCAGATGTACTGGGCCTGCGGGAGGGTTTGATTGTGAGGCGCGCCCGTCGGCGCGGAGGGAGCCTGCATGGAGTATTTCCTGTCAATGTGCGTGATTGGGCTGATCATGGGCATCATCTACGCCCTGATGGCGTTGGGGTTGACCCTGATCTTCTCTATCCTGCACGTTGTCAACTTTGCCCACGGCGAGTTTTATATGTTGGGCGGCTATTTGATGATTGAGGTGCTCAAGCAGCTGGTGGGTCTGCATCCTCTGGCGGCCGTACCCATCGTCGGGGTGCTGGTTGGCCTATTGGGCTGGGCTTTCGAGCGCTTCTTGTTGCGCCCCATGCACCAGGGGAAGATCGAACGCCCTGGTGAATATGCTGTTTTGATCACCTTTGGTCTGTCCTTTTTCCTGATCAATCTGGCACTGGCCATCTTTGGTCCGTTGCCGCATCGCCCGCCTGCGTTTTTCGAGGGAAGCGTCGATCTGGGCGTGATCAAGGTCGCCAGCGACCGTTTGACGGCCAGCTTGGTAGCGCTGGTTTTGTTGCTGGGCCTGTTGCTGCTTATCCAGCGCACCTGGCTGGGCAAAGCCTTGCGTGCCGTCAGCCAGGACAAAGAAGCGGCCGCGGTCGTCGGTATCAATCCTCTGGTCATGAACTCAGTCGCCTTTGCCCTGGGTGCCGGCCTGGCCGCTGTGTCCGGTGCGCTCTTGGCCTCCACCTTTTCGGTGGAACCAACCGTGGGTGCTGGCCCATCTACCCGGTCGTATGTCATTGTAGTATTAGGCGGCATGGGGTCGGTGCCGGGCAGCATTGTCGGCAGCTTGCTCATCGGGCTGGTGGAAAGCTTTGCGGTTGGTTACTTCCCTGATCCCAGCCGGGGATTGGCTTATAGGTCGGTGTTTGGCCTGATTATTTTCGCGTTGGTGCTGCTGCTCCGGCCTCGTGGCTTGTTTGGGAGGAAAGAGGCGTGATCCGTAACGTGCAGCTGATCGCAAGGCGCGGTTGGGAGCAGGCAAGCATCTTTCATCAACGGTTCCGCCAGGTGATCCCTTGGGCAACTGCTCTGCTGGCCGTGGCCCTGGCGGTGGCGGCGCCGCAACTGTGGTTGGGCGACTACTGGCAGCATGTGTTCGCCATCGCCTATTTCTACGCGGTGTTATCGGCCGGCTGGTCATTGCTGTCAGGCCATGCCGGGCAGTTCTCCTTCGGGCATATGGCTTTTATGGCTATTGGCGCCTATACCACCGGGTTGCTGGGGCGTTACCTGGGGTTGTCACCCTGGCTGGGCATCGTAGCCGGCACATTGATGGCGGCTGTGGTTGGACTGGGCATCGGCTTGTTGGTGTTGCGCTTGCGGGCGGCTTACCTGGCTTTGTTCACAATTGCCTTCTCGGAGATCCTGCGCATCATCTTGCGCAGCGAACCGCAGGTCACGCGCGGTGATCAAGGCTTGCGGGTGGCCCCCTTGTTCGGCGAAACTCTGTCGCGCGTCCCCTATTACTACCTGATGTTTGGCCTGTTGTTGGTGTGTCTGGCACTGATGATGTGGCTGACTCGCTCTCGGGTAGGGCTGTACCTGCGCGCCATACGCGAGGACGAGGACGCCGCAGCCGCGCGTGGCGTAGATGTGGTGCGCTACAAGATACTGGTCTTTGTGGTCACCAGCGCTATGGCTGGGCTGATGGGTACCGTCTTCGCACACTACACGGCGGTACTGACGCCCAGCATTCTGGTGCTTTCGCAGACGGGATTGGTCATTGCTATGGCCATTCTGGGCGGTGTGGAGAGCCTGGTGGCGGCGGCTTTGGGCGGCATCATCGTGCAAGTGGGCCTGGAGCTGTTGCGTGAGTTCGGGGCATGGCGCATGGTGATCTTCGGCGCGCTGCTGGTCTTCACTCTGCGTTTCGCCCGCAATGGCTTGCTGGCACCGGTGTTGGAGCGCATATTGGGCAGCGGTCCGCGCGCCGAAAGCAAGAGGGAGGCGTCTCCCCATGCAACTTGAAGTGCGCAATCTGGTCAAGCATTTCGGTGGCATCCAGGCCCTTAACGGTATCTCGCTCACCCTGTCCGGCAGCGAACTGGTGGGCATGATGGGGCCCAACGGTTCGGGTAAGACCACCCTGGTCAATGTCATCAACGGCATTTATCGGGCGGACGCAGGAAGTGTTTGGTTCAATGGCCAGGAGATCACCCACCTGAAACCGCACCAGGTGGTGCAACGGGGCATAGGCCGTACCTTCCAGGTGCCGCGCGCCTTCCGGCGTATGACGGTACTCGAAAACCTG
>Ga0272448_1009118_pt1 | contig 10194 bp, 8 predicted proteins | sample YNPCB0191_FD_202220 | JGI IMG/M metagenome (GOLD analysis project Ga0272448, IMG submission 202220) | Hot spring sediment microbial communities from Yellowstone National Park, WY, United States - YNP-CB-019-1 | ecosystem: Environmental > Aquatic > Thermal springs > Hot (42-90C) > Sediment... | reverse complement strand
GTTGGCAACGAGTTTAGAATTAAAGAAATGCCCAAAGCGGAACTGTCAAACAATCCACCTCTCCGTTGAATAACAAAAATTCCCAGTAGCACTCCAATTATAATCGAGAGGATAGTAGACATCCCAAGAAGAAGAACAGTATAAGGAATCTTTTGCTCCATCACTAATGATATAGGTCGCCTTCCTGCAATTTCCACCCCAAAATTCCACGACAGAAGATTCCTCAAATACTTTGCAAATTGTATGTGCCAAGGGTCTCCTATTCCCCAAAGGTCTTTTAAAGCGTTCTCATGTTCTTGCCTCTGCTGAGGACTCTCTCTTGACCAAGCGGCCATCAGAAAGTCGGTAGGATCTCCAGGCATCTTCATAAAAATCAGGAAATTCACTCCTATAACTAGAATTATTAATATAAATGAATAAATAATACGTCTTGCAATAAAGTTCCGCAGACCCATATCAACCCCATTTTGATTAGGCGAAAAGGGATTCATAAGCTTTTGCCTATAACTGCAATGATTAAAATAAAGCCTTAAATAGGATTGCAAAAAGATAAGAAACAACTAGAAATAAGTGAGCCGATGTCTAATGATTAGAGAAAGAAGTAGAATAATGTTATTTTTGTATTTGATTGGCGGGATTCTGATACTTGCAAACACAGCCTACGTGGTTATTAATTCTTCTCCAATAATGCTTAAGTCTTCGGAAGCACAAAGTCTATCTACAATATGGAAAAAACCACCTGAACCCACAGATTTATGGTGGCGCCTTTCAATAGGGTTACCAGAAATGGAGAACCTTGGAAGCTTGAAGTACCTCTTAATAGTTGACCCACTTTTAATTTTCCTTTTAACATACTTACTATATAAGAACCCGCGTCAGAGATTGTATGGCATTTTCGTCGCTGCTCTTGCGCTATTTTCATTAACAATAGGCGGAGGCTTCCTCATTGGATCGATCTTGACGTTCATTTTAGGCATATACAGCTGGGAATGGCCAAAAGCTTTTAGTGAGAGCTTCTTTGGGAAAATTATAAGAGCTGCAAGAATCGACAAAAAATTCTTCAGCGAAATATTAGACGATTCCTCAATGATACGAACAGCAACTTTTACAGTGATTTTTGTCGCTATCCTAGCTGGTGTAGGAACTAGTTTATATGCATTCAATGTTAATGCAATATATCCAGCAGCAACGGCAACAATTGCTTCTGATGCTGATGCTGGAGAAATGAAAGTATTCGTCAGTAACACAACTTACTTTAGAGCAGGAGACTACGTGATCATTGGGACTGCAGCAAAACAGGAATCAAACCAGATTGCAGGTATCGGTCCAGACTACTTCAATCTCACTACAGCTTTAAGGTTTAATCACGAAAAAAACAGGGAGCAAGTCGTAGCAGTTAACGAGAAGTCTTTTGATTTAAGAAAAGCTGAAGATATTCTGATTCGTGGATTTCTCTTCAGTGATGCAGCTGTCTGGATTTCAGCTTTAGATCAAGTTGCTGTGTGGATAATTAGGTGGCTGATTCTGGCTGTGATCATTTACGTTATAGGTGTAAGAGCACTTGGTAAGTCTACAGGATTTGATGCAGTATTCAGGAGCGTAGCTTTCGCTTTTGTACCGCAAACACTTTTTGTGTTTTTGCCATTTGTCTTCTCAACTGAACCATTCTTGTCAGCAACTCAACCACTAGGATCATTGCTTATCCCAATTTCATGGCCCCTCGCAATATACTATGTTGCATATATCTGGGGATTTGTCATATTGGTAGTTGCAATTGAGAATATGTTGGACACATTTAGAACAAAAGCTATAGGTATTGCATTAATGGCAACTGCCATATACTGGTTGACAACATCACAATTACTAGACCCAATACTCAACGTATCTGGATTTGTGTTAAGATTCACCGCAGAATCAATGACGGGACTGCTAGGCGCAATTTCCATCGTGTTCCTAATCGCGGTATGGCTAGGGGCATTAAGCAAAGAGTAAGCTATCAGCAGAAATCTTGAGCGCCTTCAGCTGGGCGTTGAAGCTTTTTTTCTTCCTCTTCTCTTTTAGCCTTAACCCAATCCTTGTAGCCGGCTGCAACACCCCAAAGCACAACGATCAGAATAGTAGCGACAATTTTTAGTTCTGGTGAAAGCTCCAAGATAAACAATACAGTGAGGAGAGGAATTATAATTATTGCAGAGACAGAAAGTATGATTATCCAAACCCATCGATCTGATAAAGCTGAGGCTTGCATGTTAATCATCACTATTATATAACAAAGCAGATAAGTCAACAAAATAAGCTTTAGCCTTTAACAGATCTTTGCAGTAACGATTTAAGCAAAACAATCAAGGATTTTGAGGGCCTATCGATCTATTTATTCGTTTATGCCTTAGCCATAAGATGGAGAATGCAAAGATAATAGCAACTGATAGAGATAAAGCAAATATGATTGCCAAAGATTCATCAGATGGTCGATAAGTGTTAATTATTAAGTCAGAAATTGCATCGACGTATGTTGAATTACCTTCATACTTAGCCAGAATGTGCATATTTGGAAGAGAGTTCACAGCCAGAATGAACATTGCATAACCAGATGCATTAGTTTTTGAAACTCCAACAATACTCAAAGTGCTGTTTTCCACAGTGTATAGAAAAATGGCGCATTGATTCATTGGAAGCCCGTTTTCATCTTTCAAGAACGCAATAACTGAGATGTTTTCGCCAATTTTACTCTTGCTTGGAGCAATAATTGTCAAGTCCGTAATCAGCTTTCTCACAATAATTGTTTTTTTCACAAAGCTTGCACAGCCTTCATTGTTAAGCGTATACAAAGTTACATCGTACTCTCCACTTGACTGAAATACTGTGCAAAATTGCTGCTTTGTTGATAGTTCAACTTCGTCTATTTCCCACAGATAAAACACTACTTTTTCATCTTCGCCGCTGATGTTGCTAAGAAAAAACACAGTGTCAAACACTTTTATATCCATCGGAACAGTCACAAAGTCTAGTAGCGGCGGTTTGTTCTTGCTCACTTTGTTCATTAGTGGAAAACTGTCAATCTCGGAATTCTCAATCCTGTATGGAACATCACCGATTCCATTTCCATCAAAGTCAGAACCCTCATAAGCACTCCAGTAGTTACCTACTGTTCCGTTATCCCAGTTATTTGCGTAATGTTGTGCCACAAAAGTGCCAGAATATTTAACATCAACAGTATTATTTATGAAGTTGTTAAGCAGAAAAGTATTATTTGAGGCTTTTTCAATTTGAATCCCATAGAGGGAGCAATTCACAATATTATTATTCGCAAATTTGCTATTGTTTGAGGATACCAAATATATTGCACCATTATTGAAGCCAAAGTTGTTACTATGAACGTAGTTTTCATTTGCATTGTCAAGATATATTCCCACGTATTGGCTGTTTCTTATTTCATTGCCGCATATGTCGTTATGTCGAGAGGTTTCCAAAAGCAAAGGTGAGTAAGAAAGGGAAACGCCTTGCTTGCTATCGTATATGAGATTTGATGCGATCGTGTTATTTGAAGATGAAATCAAGGAAACAGCAGCCCAATAACTATTCGTTATCCTATTGCTTAATACGATGTTATGAAATGAAGATATCAAGTATACACCTCTTTCGCTGTTAGTAATGTTGTTTTTCCAAACTAGTGAATCGTTCGTGTAAACCATCACAATGCCAGAAGGATTGCTTGACAGATTCAAATTTTTCACAGTTATCTCAGTGGAATTTACTATCACTGCACATCCTGCATCAATAGGCATGTTTGCCTTATGCTTATTTATCCAATAATAGATCGGTTTGCCATCAACAAGATTTGAGCTATCAACATCATGGATAAAATGCCCTAGATATAAGCCCCAAACTCGAAAATTATATTTATTATTGACTAGGCGATTGTTGCGTAGAATGTTCCCAGAAGAATCATAAATATGGATACCGTATTTAGAGTTATTAGCTACAATATTATTTCGCACAACATTCAATGAAGACCGCAAAAGGTAAATTCCATTGGAACGATGATTAATAATCGTATTATTCTCCACAATGTTTGTTCGATTACCCACGTAAATTCCTGTGGAGGCAAGGCCACAACCATCCACTGTAAAGTTTGCAAATGTGACATTTGCTGCTCTTATCTCGACACTGTTAACTGCTCCTAAATTCCTAATGACTGACTGATTACCACTTCCAATTACAAATAAACTTTTAGAAATGACTATAGCCTCTTCGTATATACCAGCTTGAACAAGAATTGTTGAGCCTTCAACAGCGTTAGCTACTGCATCTTGTATTTTAGCATAGTTACCAGGAACGTGAATCACATTTAAGAAGGGTGCATAAACTGCATGTTCACAATAGCCTCGTAAAAAGTACTGATCAGAACTCTTCTGAACTAGCATTGCAACATAAAAAAAGATAACAATGCACAGCATAATTACTAGCAAATTAGTTGATGCCTTTTTTTTCCAAATCACAGACAAATCATGGCACATCCCTAGAGATATCTATCTGACAAACGCCTTTTTAGTTTTCTGTGCTTGGAACGAGATCTTTCACTCCATATGCTTGAAATGAAAAATATCGAACCTCCTATTGCTAAAACTGCAGAGACCCCGATATTGAATGAAGTTATTGGAATAAGTGGAGTCAACTCTAACCATGATTCTTTAATGCTCACCAGAACCTTAGAGGATCTTGTTCCATTTTCAAGTCCTCTGAAAAGGGCATGATAGTGTGGAGCTTTGTCCAAATCTTTAAATTCAAACATAAAAGATCTCATTGTTGAGTTAATAATTGCAGCAGCATACACTTTAGTGGCATTCCAAGCTTCTTCAGAAAAATAATCAAACTGCAACAGACTTACACCTGTATCATTCACCACCCTCATTATTACGCTCGGACGTTCACTCACATTATACGGAAGCAAAATACCATAAGCCTCATATCCAATATGCTCTTCAGAAAGTGTGAAATTGAAACCTACCCACCCTTTACTACTATTCATAGGAGGAACAGGGACAGGAATGTCCATAACAGGCTCATCTCCTGTAGCAAAGTGGCCAGAGACAAAACTTTCAGTTTTTTGAAACTTTTGTATTCCGGAAAACATAACAGCAGCTAGAACAAGCGAGGCAAACAATAATGCAGAACCTGCAAGTTTAAGGTACATATACAACTGCCCTCAATGACAAACTAGTAATGTAGACGACTTTAACGCAAATTTAAGTCTTTTTATTTTCTCAAGATAAGTTGAGTAAAACCGTGCATAAGTGTTTTCGTACAGTATCATGTAGAAATGCTCGCTAAGGAAAGCTTTATGTGACGATAAAGCTACCACAATATGTAAAGAGGAATCGAAATAATGAAATCAAAAACAGTCTTTCTCGGGCTTGGTCTTACTCTCATTCTCCTAGGTGTAATATTCACTTTTTTCCATGACTATACAATTGAAAGCCAGCCCACACTTGACTTCAAAGAAGCCAAGAATACGTGGAGCCTAGTAAGAGAATTCACTGAGAACGAAACTTCTAAAAACACTATTATAGGTCTTGACTTTCGCTACGCCAATGACTGGACTTTACCTATGTTCGAGTTTGAACCCGTTGAGTTGCCTCCTGGCAGTAATAAAACTTATAAAGACGTCAAATTTTTAGATGTCAAATTGACAAACCCCATTGGCAATTACACAGCATTCAGACTTTTTCTTATATCCTACCAAAGTATGATGACAGTCTTTCCTGACTACATCCAAGTTCTTAACCAAAATGGAGGAATAAAAGTGGATAAAGATTATCCAAAGGCAGACATTCAACAAGGCGAGACCATATACTACTTGGGAAAAGTTGAACACGCAGGTGTGTATAATCTCACTCTCTCATTAGATTATACAATAGAAGATGAGAAAGTTGCAGGCCCAGCCAACATGAAGTTCGACTGGTTTGACGTAAAGGATACGCTTGGGAATGTGCTCTTCACTGATGATTTCAATGATGCTATAAAAACCAACTCTACATGGAGAATTCGAACACCTAACAATTCCACCCTTACAAATCCATGGACTGTCGCCAACGGCATTTACAACTACTATTCTAGCACGAGCGATTATGAAGGCGTGCAAACAAGCTATGTGGGTGATTCTGCATGGAGTGACTATACTATAGAGGTAAATGCAAGCTACGTGAGCGGTGCTTATGGACCTCACATTGTAGCTCGGTTAAATGAAACGAGCGGTGAACGATATGCTTTTGGTGTCTATCCTAACAAGGATGCGCCTGAAGGCTCAAACAAGGTTAGATTGCTCAAATTCAATGGTTGGAACCGAAGTCCGACCATCTTAGCTGAAGCGCCGATGACCACGGACACTAGATGGCATATACTCAAAATAGAACTGAGTGGACCGAACATTAAATGCTATTACGATGGCTTAATGGTGATAAATGTCAGTGACAGTAGTTATTCAAGGGGATTAGCTGGATTGGAAACCACGGTAAGATTCAGTCTACCTTGGAACCACTCTCCATCACCGCCTCCCTGGATTAGAATTTATAGCATCACCACTGAGATTTCCCACCCGTACAGCATCTTTCTCTATGTAGGCCCAGCTATCGCAATCACTGGTACAGTTGCAACTATAACAGGGTATTTGAGTGGAAGAAGCAAGAAAAGGCGTCTAAGAAAAAAGTAAAGTTATTGACTTTCGCTCTCAGATTTTTCTTTTTCGTTTCTCTTCAGCGATTCAAGATAACTGTCAAAGATTTCTTCAACATTCCATTTGAAATGCCCTTCAGAAAGCAAGGCTTTCTCAGCATTCAAAGTTCTTTCAACCAGTACTCTAATAATAAGAAGTGCAATTGCAGAGTTAAAAACAATGATAGAAGCATAATTAAATGGAAAAGACATGCATGTCAAGAGTAGAAGATTAACTAGGAACTCACTTATCATAAATATAGGTAGAATAAGAATCCAAAAAAGTCCACTTATCTTCATTGAAACATCATCTAAGCTAATCTTCGGAATCTTCAATATTAAACGATATACCAAAGGTAATTCTTCATCATTCGCAGTCTTTTCAACCATTAATATCAGAATTTAAAAGCTAAAAACTGCTATTTTAGGTTTTACACATGGCTCCTCGATATTTCCTAGCCAAGAAAAAATGAAATGCACTTGTTATGACGATGATCAGCAATATTACGAGTGGAAACCTTTCAGGAATCACTCCAGATCCTTGAATCAAAATGATTCCTGATGGACGATCAAAAATTAAATACACATAGTTGCAATTTTCATTTGCGTAGCTTTGATATGCAGTTGACTGATTGTCAATTTCAACTCTCCACTCTCCATTTTTAACCCAGAGGAGGTCATTAGGTATTGCAAGTCTACAAAAGCCAGTGTTGCCATATTGCAAAGAAAAATTGAGCTTAACGAAAGGCCCTGCACTACTATCGAAGAACAAACTTGTAATTGTCACATTACTTATGATGCTGAAATAGTATGTTTTGTTATACCATGTCCCAGCTTCATGCAAAATAATATGCCCAACAAGAGGATAATGATCTATATTGTCAGAAGCCACGGAATATGGAGTATCGCCTAAACCGTCACCGCCAATCTCGTTTTGGTTAATGCCATGATAAAAATCTAGTCCAGTATAAAACTGCCAAAAGTTGCCGCCTTCAGGATAACCATTGTCCCAAATGTTAGCCGAATTATGACTATCAACTTTGCAGACATTTCCCAGAAAGTTATTGTTATATATTATGTTTCCAAATGAATTGTCCATGAAAACATGGTATAAATTATCCTTAAAAGTACAAAATTTCACAGTGTTATTTAAAGAAACAATAAGTGCGAGACCTAACCAATTATTCATTAAGGTCACGTTTTGAATAAACGTGAAGTTTGAATATGCTATAAGTAAGCCTTGATAATTTTCAGTCAGTTGAAGATTTTCCATTATAATTTGTGTTGAGTTAATTACAGCAACATAGCCAACATTAGATGGCACAGTTCCTCCATGGCAATTGACAACATAGTATATGGGTTTGTTGTTGACAGTGTTCGATGTTGAAACGTCATTAACATAGTTCTGTATGCTATTGCCAAAAATTGCAAAGTTCCACCAGTTTCCAGTCATATTGTTTTCTCTCAATGTATTGTTACCAGAGAACCACAATTTCATTCCGAATTTATTTCTGAAGAGAGTATTATTTAGCAAAATATTCCTTGTAGAACCCCAGAGGTGCAGTGAAAATTCATTTAGACTCAGCGTGTTGTTTTCAATTATATTGTTGTCTGAGTCATGTAAATGAATTGCTTCTGGACCAGTATTAGTTACAGTGTTACTTGTCAAATGAATGTCATGGCAGTTTTGTAGATATATACCATCGCACACATAGCTTACATTGTTACGGCTTAGAATGTTATTAGAACAAGATTCAAGGTAGATGCCATAGGCTGGATTGTTCCGGATGATATTGCCAACGAGTACATTGCTTTGGCAGTCATACATATTGATGCTTGGACTAAAGTTGTCGTGAAACAGATTGTCAGAAATGATATTGTTTTGGCATTGAGACATAACGATAGACAAACTGTTGCTTGTAAACTCGTTCGTTATTACAGTATTATTGTTTGAATTCTTCATGTTTAATCCTTGTGCATGACCTACTATTGAGTTGAAAATAATGCTAACGTTATGGCAGTTCATCAAGTCTATACCGATAGAACCTTGTCCACTGCTCTGGATAGTAAAGTTGGCAAGTTTTACATCATTAGCAATTATTTGAACAAGCGTTCCCTGTCCACTTCCATTGATTATCGTATTTGCCTTGAATTGGCCAATAAGCGAAACTGACTTGTTAATGATTATCTGTTCATTATAAATACCTGCAGGAACCTCTACAGTATCTCCTTCTTGGGCTATATTGATTGCTGCTTGAATAGAAAAAGAACCTTGCGAGAAATGAACTTCTTCATAAGGCGATGATATCCATGCGTCAACAGTAACCGCAGTGCATTCTGTACCACTAAAAATAACAAGATGAAACAATAGAAAAAGTTGAAGCACCATAATAAAAGTTTTCTTAGGGTTCATGATTGACGCCTCCTTGTAAACCAGTTCTAGTGAGCGAGATGGCGAATAGTTTGCGGAAGTTCATTCCCAAAGAGAATACCACACTCTAGACAAGACATTGTCTTTTGGCAACACAAATATTATTATCACGGCGGCAGCAAGTCCTAAGCTGATACCAATTAAGGTTCCTGTTAAACCTCCAGTTGCAAATCCAACAATCCCAAAAAACAGAGTTAGATATAAACTTCTCTTGGAAATAGCCTCAATGCTAATACCCATCAAAAAAATTATCAAAAGATCTGAATAAGTAGCTCCAGTAGCCACATACATTATGTAGTACTCGTATCTTCCTCTTTCAGAAAGCCCCCAAATTGGACCACCAAACTCACCCGGATAATAGCTTTCCGGAAGATACATTATCGTAAAGTTTCCAGCAATATGCCCTATTCCCTTTAGCCAATAACTCGGATATATGATGGGGTTGAAAGATATATCACAGTAGAAACACACGTCAGCATAGCCAAGGTTATTGTGTGGAAAAAAGTATATCTCGTCAATAGCGTTGACTTGATAACCAATTCCCGCATACAGACCTAAAAAAGTAAAAAGAAAGGCAATGCCAAGCGCAAACACTGTTTTCTTGATTACACTCAAAAATTTGCCTCGCAAGTTTAACGAAGTAGACACACATAATCCCCTCTTATATAAAACATTTAAACCATGATTTAAGCTCTGAGAGTAAGAATTGCAGGCTAAATAACATTACCACTTGAGTTTGCAGAACTAACTGTGAATAGACAGAAATAAACATCATAATAATAGCAAGAAACAACCTTCCGAAAATCTTTTCCATTTTAATGCGGATGTAGTTTACATCTAGATTTATCAAGCAAAACTAAAGAACCTAGTGCTCTTTTTGAACCTAACAAAAAAAAAGGAGTTAGGGCCACTTCTTGTTAAAGTAGCCAGCTAGCACTATGGCGTCTAGGATGTTTACTTTGTTGTCTCCGTTTATGTCAGCATTTGGACTCCATTTTGGATCTCCAGGTTTCGAGTTGAAGGCGTTAGCTAATAATATTGCATCTAAAATG
>Ga0272448_1009116_pt1 | contig 10195 bp, 9 predicted proteins | sample YNPCB0191_FD_202220 | JGI IMG/M metagenome (GOLD analysis project Ga0272448, IMG submission 202220) | Hot spring sediment microbial communities from Yellowstone National Park, WY, United States - YNP-CB-019-1 | ecosystem: Environmental > Aquatic > Thermal springs > Hot (42-90C) > Sediment... | reverse complement strand
AGTTCGGTCCTGGGCAAGTGTCACGCCCATCGAACCACCGTCGTTCTGAGCGCCGGCGAAGAATCTAGGCCCAACGCGGATATCGTTCGCTTCGCTCGGGATGGCTTTCCCAAACAACTGAACTCGTTTCCGGCGAACATCTGCGTGAAATCCACGCGGGGACGTGCTATCATGGGTTGGGACGAATCCGATGGAGGTCTGGTCATGCCTGTCAAAGCCGGCGATAAGGTCGTAGTCGTGACTCGCGAGGTGACTGCGGAGGATGCCAAGTCGGGGCTGTACTACTCTTACTTCGGAGGTCTGACCGGCACGGTGGACCGCGTCTACCCCGACGGTTCCGTATGCGTGGACGTAGACCTGGAATCTCTGAGCGAAGAGACCAGGCGCAGACATCTCGAGATGCAGGAAGCCGAGAGGAAACGCTGGCTGGACGGACTCTCGGACGATGTGCGAAATCGGCTGACTCCTGAGCAGAAACAGCTCAAGATGAGCTATCGGATCCTGGTGTCAAAGCAGGATCTCGAGATCGTCCGGGGCGGCAAGAGCGCACCCGAACCTCGATCCGAAGAAACTAGAACACCGGCGGCGGCGCACGACGGCGGCCCGAGCAGCCGGAGTGCGTCCGCACCCCAGCACAGCGACACGGCGGCCAAACCTAAGACCAGCAGGAAAGAACCGCAGCCGCGCCGTCTGAGCGAGGCCGATCTCGAAGCCGCGGAAGAGGCCTTCCTCCGATCCCGCCGACCCACCCCCTGACGCGCCTCCCCGCCGATACGCGTCGATCAATTCGACTGTTGCCGAAATCATTCCGCGTGGCGGTAGGCACGTGCTTCGGCCCAAGTTCCCGCAGCCGGGTCGGCACCGCGAAATCGAGCAATCGCGAAAGCGCGAAATGGGCGAAAACGCGAAACAACGCCGAGTCTGACATCGTCATCCTGAGCGCGCCATCGTCATCCTGAGCGAAGCGAAGGATCTTCCCGTCGGTTCTAGATTCCTCGCTCCGCTCGGAATGACGCTCAGTTGACGGCTATTTTCGAAGGAGCACCCCATCGTCATCGGGAGCGCCTTATCGTCATCCTGAGCGAAGCGAAGGACCTCCCGTCGGTTCTAGATTCCTCGCTCCGCTCGGAATGACGGTGGCGGGCTAGATGTCTCGCTCCGCTCGGAATGACGGTGGCGGGCCGGTTTCCTTCCAATCCTAACTTCGGACACCCGAAGTCCGGTGCGCAGGATGACAAAGGGGGGAAGCTGAATCAAGAGGGCCGCCGGCTGTGGCGGCGGCCCTGCTTCGACGCGAAGTCTGGGGAGGCTACGGCTTTACTCTCGACCGATTGAAGTACGGATCAGGCTCGCCGCCGTACGACTTGAGCATGATGCCGCTGTAGGGATTGGGCGGCGCCGCCGCTCCCGGCGGCTGCGGAGGCGCGCAAGTCACAAACGTGACGTGCCCGTCAAGCCAGGCCACCGCGCTCTTGCCGTTGTGCCATCCCGGAGGCCAGGGACCGTCCGGCTTGCAATAGTTCGAGGAATAGACGGACGGCGGGTAGCACAGCATAGTGCCGCACCCGCGGCTGAAGACGTTCCAGTTCCCGAACTGCCATATCTCAAGAAGCCGTATAGTCTTTGTCGGCCTTGCGACCTCGGCCAGGGTGTGGAAGTAGCGTCCGTAGTTCGGGTCGCTGCGATCTACGCCCGGGCTCCCGCCAAGGTAGTACCAGTTGTAACCGTAACACCTCTTGAGCGTGTCGGAGAGTTTGGTGTGATCCGAAAGCCGCTCCGACGGCGGTATGTCGGGACAGACATACACCCCGCCCAGGTTCGAGTTGCCGCTGGTGTCGGCCTTTTTCAACTGTTTGAGATACGGGTCGATCATGGCCTGCCAAAAATCGGCCATCGTGTCCCAGCAGCCGCCTCCGTTGTGATCCAAGCAGGCCGGGGTGATCTTTGCCCAGTCATTCTCGTACATTGAGCAAGCATCGCCTATCATCTTCAGGTTGTTCTGGCATACCGACTGCCTCGCCGCCGCCCTAGCCTGCCCGAATACGGGAAACAGAATGGCGGCAAGGATGGCGATGATGGCGATCACCACCAGCAGCTCGATCAGCGTGAATCCTTTCCCACTCTTCCTCGCGATCTTCATCGTAGTCAACCCCTCTCAATACACGACGTGAGCAAAGTGGAGTGCCAGCGCGGACATGCCGGGCGAGGCGATCAGGCAGACCGCCGATTGCTCACATATCCCCCAATGTGCAGTATATCCTGCCTTCGGCACGCCTGTCAAGGCCTGTAGACGGTTCGCCGGAGCATTTTTCGATTTTTCACCATTTATTTTCGGCAGCGGCGCCGAGGTTCTGCACTAACTAGACTTCCAGCGCGAAGGCGGACTCGGCAGAACAGTGCAAAGGCGCTTGCAGGACCCTTCGATTCCTTGTAGCGCTCACAATAACGGCTCCGCAAGGCTGGTGTCTGGGTGGTGCCACGCCCTATCTGACAGAATTTGACACAAGCGCTTCCACAGGAAGCGCGCTGGGGTCCGTTCCGAAGCGAACGAGGCCTTCTCCGCGCGGGCGGAAGACCTGCCTGTTCGTGGGATGCGTTCGCCGACTACAAACTCACAGCAAGATTTCGACTTTCCGCGCCTGAAGGCCCTTAGGCGTCTCCAGCAATTCGAACTCGACGCGCTGGCCGGCGGTGAGTGTTCTGAAGCCGTCTACGGCGATCTCGGAGTAGTGTACGAAGATGTCTTTGCCCGCGTTCACCTGGTCGTCGGCCTGGATGAACCCGTAGCCTTTAGAGTCGCTGAACCATTTAACCTTTCCCGTAGCCACCATTTCCTCCCGATAACACATTGGACAACTGCAGGTTCAGCACCCGCCTGACGTGGTGCATTATAGCATGTGGAGGCCGGTATGTCAACAGTTTCAGCGACTAGTATAGCAAAAACGCGCTAGCGGATGCGAGTGTGACACTGACATTATCTGACAGTCGTTTGGATGTGGGTCAGGGGGTGCTGGCGTCATATAGGTGACGCAATCAGCGGACGGTTCGGAGGAGTTTTGCAGCCTGGCGCATGTCGGCATCCAGCAGCAGGGCTTTCTTGAGCTCGACATACGCTTCAAATTTGTGCCCCAGCTTTGCGTGCGCTGCCCCGAGGTGGTAGCGCAGAGTCGGATCGTCGGGCTTCAGCCGGACTGCTTCAGCAAGCGTGCGCGCGGCCTCTCGGTAACGTCCGAGTTTGTACTGCGCCCAGCCAAGCGTATCCAGCACGTTCCCATCGCTCGGGGCAAGTGCGGCGGCCCTCCGCGCGAGCTGAAGCGCTTCGTTGAGCTTCATGCCTTCGTCGGCGTAGAAATACGCAAGGTTGTTCAGCAGCAGCGCGCTGTCGGGCGACAGGGACAAAGCAGCGCGATACTGGGCCTCGGCCTCGGATAGGAGATGCTCCTCCTGATACAACGTGCCGAGTGCGCTGTGCAGATGGGCGAGTTCTTCGCGAGATATGTCTCGATCGAGCTTTCTCGCCCGCGCAAGTTTCAGCAGACGCTCGATCACGCGGGCGGCATCACGTCGGCGCTCGTGCCGCGCATAGACGGCCGCGGCCAACCGGTACGTCTCCGACCGTGAGCGATTCGTATCGATCGCTTCGTCGACCAGAAGCCGCGCCTGCGCCGACTTGCCCTGACCGAGCAGTCGATCCGCACGCTCAAGCCGTGCCTGGACGGAGTCGCCACGCTCCGCACAACCCGCAAGCGAGCAGATCGCAATCGTCAGAAGTAGCTTGGCACACCCATATCTCACGGCAGCGTTGACGAGGCCAGGCGTTCAATCACACCCGCCGCGATCAGCGGGATCATGATTTCGTGGTGGCCTGTGAGCGCGAACCCCTCGCCGCCGATCGAGCGCACCCGGTCGACCACCTGCGCGTTTGATCTGTAGTGCTGGACGAAGTCGAGATTGACGCCGGTGAGGCCGGTCAAGTCGTGACCCAGATTCACGAGCACCGTCAGCGCCTTGAGGATCACTTCCGGCAGCACGACGGCGGATCCGACGTTCATCATCACGCCGCCGCCACCCAGTTCGGCCATAGCCCGCGTCAGTATGCGGAAGTCCCGCATCGAGGATTCGCCGATCGCCGAGCCGTCGGCGGACGGATGCATGTGGACTATGTCGGAGCCCAGCGCAACGTGGACCGTCGCAGGCACGTTGTTCTCATACGCCGCAGCGAGTATACTCGCGTGCGCGTACGGCGGACTCGATTCGACGAGCGCCACGCCCAGCGCTTCTCCCAGGCCGAGTTCCTCGTGCTGTGCTCGCAAGGCACCCTTGTTCAAGAACTCGGCTGTCTCGCAAGCCGTCCCGAACGTGCCGCTGCGCAGACCCTCCACCACATCCTCCGAAGTTTTTCCGAACCGGGCTATTTCGCAGTCGTGAATTGCCCCGGCACCGTTCGTCGCAACCGCCGTGACGATCCCTCTGCGGATTAGATCGACCACAATCGTGCTCAGCCCGCACTTTATCACGTGCGCACCCATCGCCAAGACCACCGCCCTGCCGCGCGCGCGAGCGGATGCGATGCGGTCGACCAGGATGCGAAGAGTCCGTCCCGCGAGTATGTCGGGCAGCGTGCCCAGGAAGTCCGCGACACTCGTGCCGGCCTCGCACGCCTGGGCGAACTGAGACACACTCACCTTGCTCTTGCGGTCCTCGATGGACGTCGTCTTGAGGCGGCTGAGGTCGATCTCAGGGTACTTCGAGCTCATCGTTTACTCTCCGCACCTGTTATGCTGGGCAGGCGGAGGAATCTCGGCCGCGGGCGGAGTTTCCTCATCGCTTTCGGAACGACGAACGGCGCGCGCGTAGACGATCATCACGTCGTTAAGCTGCACCAGCCGGGCAAGGGCCGCGCGCAGCCGGGCACCGAGGCTTCCCGGAAATCGCTTTGCGCCGATTATGGGCGGTTCGACGACTCGGAAGCCGGTCTTCTCAAGCAATCGGCACAGGCTCGATCTGCGGAAGTAGTAGACATGCTCGGCAGGCTTCAGATGACGCCACCGCTCGCGCCTCACGGCGAACGCGAGATGACCTAGATCAGGTGTGCCGATCACCACCAGCCCGCCCGGAGCCAATATTCTGCGGACCTCGAGCATATGCGCAGTCGGATCCGACACGTGCTCCAAGACGTCCCACATGGTGACGCAGTCGAACGAGGCGTCGGGGAAGCACGCCTGCTCAAGAGTCCCTGCCCGAACGTCCAGGCCCAGCCCGAAGGCTTCCTGCACCGCGTGTTCGGAAATATCGATCCCGCAGGCTTTCCAGCCTCTCGCGTTGGCGGCTTCGACGAAATAGCCGAGCGAACAGCCGATATCCAGCAGGCGACCGGGCGGCTGCAACAGCTCTATCTGCTCCAGGCGGCGCTCAGCCCGTCGGAGCCTGAACTCCCGGCGCCTGCGATACAGGTCGAAATAGGCCGCGTCGTATTGAACCTCGAGGGCGATCGGCTGAGGATGCGTGAAAGCGAGACCGCACGCAGCACACTCGTAGACGCAGTACCCGTTCTTGCGAACCAACAGCCGGGCGTTTGGACTGCCGCACACGTTGCAGACGCCGGCTGTATAGTCCGCTGCTTCCGCCGCAGAACGCGTTTGTGTGTCCGCCATTGCGATGCTCCGTGAATCGCCTCCGATCCCGGAATGACGATATCACTCAAAAAGCGAGTCCGGCAGGCCCGTGTTTACCTTTATATCGGTGTATTCGGAAGTGCCGGCTTTTTCGCCGTCGGAAGTGTAGATTTCGACAGTCGTCGGCATCCAAATAACCCCGCCGACCTTGCGCGGGTTCAAATAGAGGACCTTGAGCTGCAGCTTGCCGTCGCCGGTTCGCTTCTCGAACCGCTTCAACCACAAGTCCTGTTCGTCGAGCCACGCCAGGAGCACCATGTCGCCTTTCGGCCAGTACAACCGGATCTTGATCTCGTGGTTTTGGGCGGCTTCCGGGTCCTCGACTACCTCGATACGGCGGTTTCGCCACAGAGCGGGCGTCACTATCCCGAGGTCGAACGCATCCTGCAGTTTCGCCGGGTCACCGGTGAAATCCTCTCTCTTGCTGAATCGGATCGTGGGAGCGCGCACGATCTTGGACCAGCCGTTTATGATATACTCGAACTTCACCATCCCCAGCTTGCCGTCCATTCTGAGCTTGTCCGGGTCCTTGTACGATACGACCGCAGACTTGAACTCGTACAGGCGGGCGTAGTTCGACTCGATCTTGGCGATCGCCTTCTTGTTCTTATAGGTGACGACGCCGACCATCGAAATGTCTTTGAACCCGCCGGCGGCTTTTTCGATGCGCGCTTTGAGCTCCGATTCGGTGATTGCCCCGCGCGTAGCGCTGGGCACGCCCACACACAAGGACAGAACAGCAATGCCTAGGATGCGGCTGACCGGTGTCTTGGTTAACAATTAGGTGTTCTCCTGACGTTGGTTTGTTGCGTCACTCGGATTTTCGGGACTCGGACTTCTCCAGCTCCCATAGCATCGCATAGCGAAGCGCCGTCGAGCAGGCGGTCAAGATGCTGAGCACCAACCCGTGCAGGCCGTCCCTGAAACCCTGTTTCCACATGTACATCTTGACGAACGCCAGCGCCGGTCTGACCAGCAGATCGGTCGGCTTGAACCGCCGGCCCTCGAGTCGCTTCTGCCGGGCCGCGGCACGGGCGTAAGAGACCATCTTGCGCGTGTAATCATCCAGGCTCGGGTAGCTGTGGTGGATGAGATGAGGCTTGAGCGTGCCGACCGGGCCATCCACAACCATTGTCTCATGCACCAGTCTGGGCGGAAAATGCGCCTTGTCCCTACGCGCCAGCCGTAGGACGTAATCGGGATACCACCCGCAGTGGCGCATTTCGCGGCCGAGGAACGTTGTGAGCCTGGGTATGCGGTAGCCCACGTAAGAACCGACCCCTCTTTCCGCCGTGTCACGGCAACATGCAGGGCGTTCAATCGCGCCGCGGATAGCCGAGGCCAGCTCCTGCGTTACGACTTCGTCCGCATCAACGAACAACACCCACTCCTGAGCCGCCAGCTCCAACGCCGCAGTTTTCTGATCCGAGAATCCCACGAACTCCCTCTGCACGACTTTATTCGTAAACCGACGAGCGATCTCCACGGTGCGGTCGGTGCTGTATGAGTCCACCACAACGATCTCGTCCGCGAAGAGCAGGCTCTCCAAACACGTCTCGATATTCGCTTCTTCGTTGAGCGTTATGACGCAAGCGGTGAGGCCCACATTTCACCCCAGTATGTCGTCCAGCGCCGCGATGACGTGCGCCGGGTCAATGTTTGTCATACATTTGCGGTTGAACCTGCACTCAAACTGGCCGCAGGGGCTGCAGTCGGCGTTGGAAGACACGACCACGTGCCCGTCGCCCTGCGGGCCCGTTACCGCCGGATCCGAGGGCCCATAAAGACCTACGACCGGCTTGCCCAGGGCCGCGCACAAGTGAAGGATGCCGGAATCGACTCCGACAAGCGTCCGGCATCGAGCGAGGATTCCGACCAGGTCGCCGAGACTCGTCTTTCCGCTCAAGTCTAGGATTTCCGGACAATCTTGTGCAACACCTGCCGCCGGCACTGTCCCGACAACAACCACCCTGACCCCTCTTGCGGCCAAGTGGTTCGCCACTCGGGCGAAGCCCGAGTCCGTCCACTCCTTCAGCCGCCGACGGCCCGACGTGCCCGGCGACAACACGACGATTTCCTCGTCAGGGCGAACCCCGTGTCGCGCCAAAACTCGTTCGCCGGATTCGAGCATTGCCGGGGACGGGGTCACAAGCCCGACATAGTCGGTTTTCGTAATCGCGCATCCGACCGCTTGAACCAAATGCAGGTTGTTCCGGGTGGAAGGCGGGTGCCGGAACTGTACCAACTCGGTCAGGAGCCCGGCCAGGGACGTGTTGACGAAGCCGATTCTTCTGGGGGCGCGGCTCAGATAGGCGAGCAAAGCGCACTCCGCGCTCTGAGAAAACGATATCGCCAGATCGAACCGGCTCGATGCCAACTGCCGCGCCAATGCGAGCTTGCGCAGGTTCAGGCCGCCGCTTCGCACGAGCACTTGGTCGGCCAGGCTCGTGCATTCCAACAGCTCTCTTGCACCGGGCCTGACCACACCGGCTACGAACACATCCGGGAGACCGGTGCGCAGACACTTAAGCGCGGGCAGGGAGAAGAGCAGGTCTCCGATCTGGTTGAGATGAAGGCAGACTATCCTCACAACCAAGGCCTCACGGCGCGCTCGACGTCTTCCGGCGTGATGGCGCGCATGCAATCCACGTTCTTGCAAGTCGGATGCCGCTGGCACGGGCTGCATGGGAACTCCTTGGCAACCCAGACGAAGTTGGGCTTGCGCACGAAGCAGCGCCACGCGCTGGCTCCGAACAGGCCGACCGTCGGCCGATCCAGCGCAACGGCCATGTGCAGCAGGCCGGTATCGACCCCGATCACGGCGTCGCAGCGCTCCATTATTGCGCCGGCTTGCTTCAGGGTGGTTCGCCCGGCCGTGATCACCGGCTTGCAACGGGCGCCTTGAACTATGCGCGACGCAAGCTCCAGATCGGGGCTCGAGCCCAGGATCAAAGCCCGCGCGCCATAGTTGTCGCGAAGCAGATCGGCGACCTGCGACCAGCCCTCGCAGACCCAGTGTTTGTTGACCCAGGTGGTGGCAGGGCAGAATGCGACCGTCTTGGTGCCCAAGAGCCCCTCCGCCTCGAACAGCTCCGCCGCGAACGCGCGGTCGGCGTCGGCAACAGGCATATGCATTGTGGTGTCCGTCGAAACGACGCCCAAGGCCCTAAGGAGATCAAGGTTCCGCTGCTGGGCATTGACTTCGCCGCCGCCCGGATCGTATGTCTCGGTGTAGAATCTGACGCTGCCCTCGGTGCCGTCGGCGAATCCTATTCGGCGTGGAGCGCCGGATATGCGGCACACCACGGCGCTTCTCATAAGCCCCTGCAGGTCCAGGCACACGTCGAACCGCCTCGATCGAAGCGTCCGGCGCAGTCGAGCTAGGTTTCGCACGAACCAAGCCGCCCGGCTGAGAGCTCTGCTGCCTTTCGTGCGCTCCCAAACGATAACTTCGTCCAGATGGGGATTTCCCAGGACGACGTCCGCGGCCTTTCTCTCCACGACCCACGCGATGTAGCTTTCAGGAAAAGCGGTTCTCAACGCCTTCGCGACCGGCGTAGCCATCAGCACATCCCCGATCGCGCTGAGTTTGACCACAAGTATGCGCTTGGGATCAGGAGGCATGTGCCGTTTGCCCTCCGGCATACTTCCAGCGGTCGTGCAGCCAGAGCCACTGCGACGGGTTCGAGCGCACTTCGTGCTCGATTGCGGCGGTGACAAGCGATGTGATCTCTCGTATGTCGCGTTCCTCGTCGCCGGTCGGTTTAAAATCGATCTGGGGGTAGAAGTTCAGCCTGTAGCGGCCGTTTTCCAGCTTGCGCGCGAACATCGGCACGATCGGCGCGCCCGAGCGCAAGGACAGGACGGCCGGACCCGTCGCAGTTGCCGCGGGCCGGCCGAAGAAATCGACCGGTATGCCGTCGAAGTCGTTCTGGTCGGGCAGTATACCCAGTATCTCGTTGTTCCTGAGCCTCCGGAATGCGCCGATGATCGGCTGGTCTTTGTCGAAAACCTTGTAGCCGGCGTCTTCGCGGATACGAGTGGCGATGCCGGTCATGCCGGGATCGTCGCTGTCGCGTGCAATCACGTTGACGGGGTAGCCCATTATCACGAGCTTGCGCGCCAGGATTTCCCAGTTGCCGTAATGGGCGGTGACGGCGATTACGCCCCTGCCCTTCGCCAGCGCACGGTCCAGATTGTCGACGCCTTCGATCTCCACGAGCGAATCGACTTCCTCTTTCGACAACGACATCAAACGGAAGAACTGCAGAGCCTCTCGAGCGAAATGCCTGAACACCTCGCGGGCAATAATCTTCGCCTGGCGGTCGGTTATGTCGGGCAGCGCTGCGCGCAAGTTCGAGAGCGCGATCGTGCGGTAGCGCTTTGAAACAAGATAGAACGCCGAGCCCAACATGTTTCCGATCAGCCTGATCGACCAAGGCCGCAGCAGCGCGCCCGTGAGCGAAAGCCACCGGAAAGTCAGCCGCCCGAGAAGCTTAATCAGCTTCTTGCTCGGGGGC